>WNFM01307696.1_pt2 | contig 10847 bp, 6 predicted proteins | sample 5400271 | NCBI WGS metagenome assembly WNFM01 (sample SAMN13153352, study PRJNA577476) | soil metagenome | isolation source: 60 cm saprolite on Douglas fir-dominated hillslope | place: USA:California | collected 2013-09-17 | reverse complement strand
CCCTCTTACCTCACCCGCTATTCCTCAGCCCCGCCGAAATGCCGTTGATCGTGATCTGGATGCCGCGCAGCACCTGTTCATCGGGATTCTGCGCGCGGTGCTGTTTCAACAGTTCCACCTGCACGTGGTTCAACGGATCGAGATAGGGAAAGCGGTTGCGGATCGAGCGCTCGAGCAGCGGGTTGCCCTGCAGCAGCCGCTCCTGCCCCATGATATCCAGCAGCAAGTCGATCGAGGTTTGCCATTCGTGTCGGATCCGCCCGAAGATATTGTCGCGCAACGTTGTGTCCGGCACCAGTTCAGCATAGCGCGAGGCGATCGCGATCGAGCTCTTCGCCAGCACCATATCCATGTTCGACAACAGCGTGCGGAAGAACGGCCATGCGCGATAGAGCTCTTTCAGGAACGGCATGCCCTTGTCGGGATGCTGCTTGACCCACGCCTCCACCGCGCTGCCAAAACCGTACCATCCCGGCAGCATCAGCCGGCATTGCGCCCAGCTGAACACCCACGGGATCGCGCGGAGGTCCTCGATCTCACGGGTCTTCTTGCGCGACGCCGGCCGGCTGCCGATGTTCAGCGTGGCGATTTCGGTGATGACGGTGGACGCCCAGAAATAATCGGCAAAACCTTCGGTCTCATAGACCAGCCCCCGATAGGCCTTGAAGGCGAGCTGCGACAGCTGGTCCATCGCCTCCAGATATTCGTGCTGCGGCGCGCTCTGTTTTGGGTGCAGCAGGCTTGCTTCCAGCGTCGCCGCGGCGAGAATTTCCAGATTGTTGCGGCCGACCTCGGCGTTGGAATATTTGCTGGAGATGATTTCGCCCTGCTCGGTGATGCGGATCTGGCCGTTCACCGCCCCGCCCGGCTGCGCGATGATGGCATCATAGCTCGGGCCGCCGCCGCGGCCGACCGAACCGCCGCGGCCGTGAAACAGCCGCAACCGCACATGGTGGCGCTCGAACACTTCGACCAGGCCGATCTCGGCCTTGTAGAGCTCCCAGCCCGAAGTAACAAAACCGCCATCCTTGTTGCTGTCGGAATAGCCGAGCATCACCTCCTGCACCGAGCCGCGGCTGTCGACCAGTTTGCGGTAATCGTGCATCGACAGGATGCGGTCCATGATCCCGCTGGAGGCCTGCAAATCCTCGATGGTCTCGAACAGCGGCACGATATTGATCGCGCTGCGGCCCGAGGGGTCGACGAGGCCGACCTCTTTCAACAGCAGCGCGACCTCCAGCATGTCGGATACCCCCTTGCACATCGAGATGATGCATTGAGGGATCGCGTCCGCGCCGAATTTGGCATGCGCCTCGGCCGCCGCGTGGAACACCGCGAGCTCGCCCAGCGTCTCCTCGCTGTATTTCACGAAGGCCGACGTCAGCGGCCGGGCGTTGCGCAATTCGCTGGTGAGGAGCGCGATCCGCGCCTCCTCGTTGAGCGCCAGATAGGACATGCCGGGCATCGCCGCATCGATCAATTCGGCGACCGTGCGCTCGTGCACGGCCGAATTCTGCCGCATGTCGAGACAGGCCAAATGAAAGCCGAAGCAATCCACCGCGCGGCGCAAATAGCGCAGCCGTCCGCGCGCGATCACGCGCGAATTATTCGAGATCAGCGAACGATAGAGCACATCGAGATCGGTCTTGAACTCCTCGACATCGGCGTAGGGCGCCGCGGCGCCGACCGGCGGCCGCATGGTTTCCACATCCAGCCGCGCGGCGGTAGCGGTGAGACGGGCGTAAATGCCGGATACCGCCAGTCGATACGGCTCGCCGCTCCGGTGCGGCGAGGTGTCGGGCGAGCGCTCGGCGAGCGCGCGCAAATCCTTGGAGACATCGGCAAGATGCGCCGCGAGCGATAATTCGGCGCCGAGCGCGTGCAGCTCCTCGAGATAGAAGCGCAAGACACGGCTCGACTGCATCTTCAACGTTCCCCGCATCACCTCTGCGGTAACGAACGGGTTGCCGTCGCGGTCGCCGCCGATCCAGCTTCCCACCCGCAAGAACGAGGCCAGCTCGCCGGCGGCGCTATCGCCCTCGTTCAGCCGGTCCTCGAGCGTGCAATGCAGCTGCGGCACCTCATGCAGGAAGGTGTAATCATAGAACGACAGGCCGTTGGCGACCTCGTCGAGCACGGTGAGCTTGGTACGACGCAACAGATTGGTTTGCCACAACGTCAGCACCGCGCGGCGCAACTGCTCGTCATCCACCTCGACTTCCTGCGGCGTGAGCTGGATGCGTTCGCGCCTCTCCAACAGCGCCGCAATCTCCATCTCGCGGTCGATGGTGCTCTTGCGGCGGACTTCGGTCGGATGCGCGGTCAGGACCGGACTGACCAGGGCGCTCGCGAAGAATTTACGCAGGTCGGCCGCGCCAAAACCTGCGGTCCGCGCATGCGCCAGCGTCTGCACCAGGGCTCCGGCACGCAGCCCCCCGCCGTTGGTCGAGCCCGCCCGCATCTGGCGGATGTTGTTCTGGTCTTCGGCGATATTGGCGAGATGAGAAAAATAGCTGAAGGCGCGGACGATGCGCACGGTCTGGCTGATCGACATGCTGTCGAGGATGATTTCGAGCTCGCGCCGCGCCGGCCGGTCGTCGTCGCGATGGAAGCGGATCGAGGTCTGGCGGATGCGTTCGACCAGATCGAACACGTCGGCGCCTTCCTGGTCGCGCACAGTGTCGCCTAGGATGCGCCCGAGCAGCCGGATGTCATTCCGCAGCCGGGCATCCTCTTCAAGCGCCTGCGCTTCGTCGGCGCGATTGGACCTGAGCTCAGTATCGGAAGGCATGATCTGGGGTGACATGGCGCGATGCTCCAGAAAGTGCCCGGCCCCCTTGAGTCGCAATTTTTCGTCACTAAAGCAAGACCAAGAAACGGGCGCGCTACTTTGTCGTCCCGGCGAACGCCGGGACCCATAACCACAGGGCGCTGTTGTTAGATCGGCTGGGGCCCCAGCTTCGTACAATACGAACATTCGTGGTTATGGGTCCCGGCTCAAGGCCGGGACGACGAAGTTCTAGCTATTTGGCCGGAACGACAGCCCCCTAAATCCTCCGCCCCGCTCTTTCCCAATAGGGATCGCGCAGGCGCCGCTTGAAAATCTTGCCGGAGTCCTCGCGCGGCAGATTTCTTTGGATTTCGACGTGTTTTGGCACCTTGTAATCGGCCAGCGACGTCTTGAGCTGCGCTCGAATATCAGCCGTATCCAGCGTTATGCCTGCCTGCGGTTCGACCACCGCCATCAGCGCCTCGCCGAATTCCTCGTCGGGGATGCCGAACACCGCGCAGTCATGCACGCCGGGAACCGCATGCAGCGCGGCTTCGATTTCGGCCGGATAGATGTTGACCCCGCCCGAGATCACCATGTCGCGCTTGCGGTCGCAGATGAAGACGTAGCCGTCCTCGTCGATGTAGCCGACATCGCCCGAGGTGATAAAACCGTCGCGCTCGATCTCGGCGCGCTTTTCCGGCTTGTTGTGGTAGGTGAAGTCCGGGTTGCCGGCGATCTTCGAATAAATCTCGCCGATCTCGCCTTGCGGCAGCGGGTCGCCATTGTCGCCGAGAAAGCGCAGCTCGACGCCTTCAAGGATCTTGCCGACCGTGCCGGGTTTCCTCAGCGCATCCTCCGAATTGGCGAATGTGAGGGCGCTGGCTTCGGTGCTGCCGTAATATTCATAGATCACCGGTCCCCACCATTCGATCATTGCCCGCTTCACCTCGGCGGGACAGGGCGCGGCGGCATGGACGACATGGCGCAGCGAGGCCGTGTCATATTTCCTTCGCACCGCGTCCGGCAACTTCATGAGCCGGACGAACATCGTCGGCACCATGAAGAGCGTGTCGATCCTCTGCTCTTCGATCAACCGCAGAAACTCTTCCGGATCGAACCGCGGCATCAGCACCAGCGCACCGCCGAGCCGGCCGGCGCGCAGGCCAAACGAGTTCGGTGCCGAATGATAGAGCGGCCCCGGTAGCAGCGCCCGCACGCCCGGCTTCAGGCCGTAAATCAGCGCGCGCAGGCGTTCGGCCGCAATGCTCTGCTCCAGCGTCGGGGCATTGCGCCGCACGCCCTTGGGATGACCCGTCGTGCCCGAGGTATAAATCATGTTCGAAGGCTGAGGCACCGCCGGGCCGTCATACGGACGTTGCTGTTCGAGCCAGGATTCGAGGTCGGTTGCAAAATCGGGCGTCGCGAGATGATCGGGATCGATCTTGTAGTGCTTTAGAATTTCCGGCGGTGTCGGCACGCTGAGGACGGTCGTGCCGGTAGGGATCGCCTCGCACAACTGATGCATCATGTCGGCGTGGCCGATCAGGACCGAGGTGCCGGAGTCCTTCAGGACGTAATTGATCTCGTCCGGCTTGAAGTGCCAGTTGATCGGTACGCCGTAAGCCCCTAACCGCATCGCGGCATAGGCCGCCTCGATGAACGCGATGTCGTTGCGCATGAGTATGCAGACGCTGTCGCCCGGCTTGACGCCAAGCCGGTGCAAGCCGCCGGCGATGCGCTCGACCCGGCCCGAGAGTTCGGCGTGGTTTCGCTTGCGCTGGCCGCTGATGATGCCGAGGAAAAGCGGTGGTGTTGTCATTGTCTCTTCTCGATCTCTCGTCGATTTGTAAGACCCTCGTGGTGAGGAGCGCGTCTTCGCGCGTCTCGAACCATGAGGCCACGGCGCGGGCCTCGTCCCCTCGAGACGCGGCCAAGCGGCCGCTCCTCAGGATGAGGCGTTAGATGTCGCTCAAACGTCGGCGAAACGGGGCGCGCGCTTTTCCATGTTGGCGCGCACGGCCTCCGTCTGATTAGAGCTGCCCAACAGCTTCTGCTGCTCGACGGATTCGGCGAGTAGCGCGGGACCCGGATCGACGGAAAGATTGTTCAGCATGCGTTTTGCCGCGCGAATTGCATCAGGGCTCTTGCCGGCGATCTCGCGGGCGACCTCAAAGGCGGCAGCTCGCGGATCGTCGCAGATCCGCGTCGCAAGGCCGTAGACGAGCGCCTCCTGTGCCGAGAAGATCCGACCGGTATAGGTTAGTTCGCGCAGGATATCGTCGCGCACCAGACCGGCCAGGATTGGCGTCCCAGCCATGTCCGGCACCAGACCCCACTTGATCTCCATGATCGACATCCGCGCGTCGGGGCTAAGGAAGCGCATGTCGGCACCCAGTGCGAGCTGAAAGCCGCCGCCGAACGCTACGCCCTGGATCGCGGCAATCACCGGCACCGGGAGCTGGCGCCAGCCCCAGACCGCCTGTTGTGGAAAATTGGCCGGCCCATGGGTCCGCTCGGTCAGGTCACGCCTTTCCCCGCCCGCTATCCCGTTACCGCCGTTTTCCTTCATGGCGGCGAACCGGCCCATGTCGAGACCGGCGCAAAAAGCACGGCCTTCGCCGGACAATACGACGGCGCGGAGGCCTTTTTCGCGGGATAGCCGGCCCGAGGTGGCAACCAGCGCATCGAACATCGCGGCATCCAGCGCATTCATCTTGTCCGCCCGGACCAGGCGGACGTCGGCGACGCCTTCTGATATTGTGACCGAGACTCGCGGCTCCATCGGAGGTCTCCCTTAACTCTTCTTCGTTGTTGCCGCTTTACAGAAAGGCGTCGGCCGGATTTAGTCAATCAACCAATTAACAGATTTTTTCTCGGGACGGGAACCCTCCAATGTTCAGCGAAAACCTTCTGAATGGCCGAAGCATCCTGGTCACCGGCGGCGGCACCGGGCTCGGCAAATCGATGGCAGCGCGCTTCCTCGAATTGGGCGCCGAGGTCCATATTTGCGGCAGACGGAAAATCGTTTGCGACGAGACGGCGACCGAGTTGATGGACCTCTATGGCGGCCGGGTCACGAGCCACGGCGTCGATATCCGAAACCCGCTCGCGGTCGAAGAAGGCGGGCTCACCGACCTCATCAACAACGCCGCCGGCAATTTCATCTCGCGCACCGAGGACTTAACTCCGCGCGGTTTCGATGCGGTCGCCAACATCGTGATGCACGGCACGTTCTACGTGACCCACGCGGTGGGGAAACGCTGGATCGCCTTGAAGCAACCCGGCAACGTGGTGTCGATCACGGTGACCTGGGTCCGCAACGGCAGCCCCTATGTGGTGCCGTCGGCGATGAGCAAATCCGCGATCCACGCCATGACGATGTCGCTGGCGGCCGAATGGGGGCGCTACGGCATCCGGCTGAACACCATCGCGCCCGGGGAAATTCCGACCGAGGGCATGAGCAAACGCATCAAACCCGGCGACGAAGCCGGCGCGCGCACCAAAGCGATGAACCCGATGGGCCGCGTCGGAACCATGGAAGAATTGCAAAACCTCGCCGTGTTCCTGATTTCCGGCGGCTGCGACTGGATCAATGGCGAGACCATCGCGATGGACGGCGCCCAGGCGCTCGCGATGGGCGGCAATTTCTATCAGTTGCGCGACTGGTCCGACGCCGACTGGACCGCGGCGCGCGAAGCGATCAAGGCGCAGAACGAAAAGGACAAGGCGGCACGGGGGTAAAGTGGTCGTCCCGGCGAAAGCAGGGACCCATAACCACAGTCGCTGATTGTTACCAAGGCAACTAACCCCAACGCTCTATCCATAGGCCGCGGCGCCGCGATGAGCGCAATTGCGCTCACGCTAGGGGTCCCTGCTTTCGCAGGGACGACATTGTTTTTGGCGCGAGATCACGCCAAACTCCCCCCAACCAAAACAAAACTCCCGGGGGAAACATGTCCGACGAACCGGCAAACCTTGCCGATATGGTGCGCGCACGGGCGAGGAGCCGCGGCGATGCGACAGCGTTCGAATTCGAGGGACGCTCAACCAGCTTTGCCGAGTTCGACGTCAAGACCAATCGCGTCGCCAACGCGTTGATCGCGCTCGGCATCAAGCCGGGTGAGCGCATCGCCTATCTGGGCAAGAACAGCGACATCTATTTTGAGCTCTTGCTCGGCGCGATGAAAGCCAATGTGGTGATGGCGCCGGTGAACTGGCGGCTGGCGGGGCCCGAGGTCGCCTTCATCGTCGGCGACTGCAAGGCGCCGGTGCTGTTCGTCGGGCCGGAATTCATCACCCAGGTCCGAAATATCAAATCGCAATTGCCAGACTTGCGCACCGTTATCACGACCGAAGGCGGCGCGCCGGAATGGCAGGATTTTGCGGCGTGGCGCGACGCGCAGAGCGGCGACGATCCCAGCGTTCCGATCAGCCGCAAGGACATCGCGATCCAGCTCTATACCTCCGGCACGACCGGCAAACCCAAAGGCGCGATGCTGTCGCATGCGAATTTTTTCAATCTGGTGGAGACTGGCAAGGACCACAAGCCCGACTGGAACAAATGGACGGAAGATGACGTCTCGCTGGTGGCGATGCCGATCTTTCACATCGGCGGCTCCGGCTGGGGCGTCATGGGCCTCTACCACGGCGCCAAGGGCGTGATCGCGCGGGAATTCGATCCGACAAAGGTGCTGGATTTCTTCGAACGGTCCGGCATCACGAAATTGTTCATGGTGCCCGCCGCGATGCAGTTCGTGGTGCGGCAGCCGCGCGCGCGCGAGGTGGACTTTTCGAAGCTGAAATACATGCTCTATGGCGCTTCGCCCATTCCGGCGGCTCTCTTAAAGGAATGCATCGAAGTGTTCAAATGCGGTTTTGTCCAGATGTACGGCATGACCGAGACCACCGGCACCATCGTGGCGCTGCCGCCGGAAGATCATGTCGAGGGATTGGAGCGGATGCGCTCGGCCGGCAAGGCATTGCCAGGCATTGAGCTTGCAATCCTCGATGCCAACGGCAAACGCTTGCCGCCCGGCGAGGTCGGCGAGATCGCGACGCGCTCCGGGTCCAACATGGCAGGCTACTGGAATCTGCCGGAGGCGACCGCCAAGACACTTGATGCCGACGGCTGGCTGCGCACCGGGGACGCCGGCTACATGGACAAGGATGGCTATCTCTACATCCACGACCGCATCAAGGACATGATCATCTCCGGCGGCGAGAACATCTATCCCGCCGAAGTCGAAAGCGCGATCTGCGACCATCCTGACGTCGCCGAAGTCGCCGTGATCGGCGTGCCCGACGACAAATGGGGCGAAGCGGTCAAGGCGATCGTGGTGATGAAGCAAGGAAAGCANAAGACGGTGGACTTTATCGAGGCGCTGCCGCGCAACGCGTCGGGCAAGATTTTGCGCAGGCATCTGCGCGATCCGTATTGGACGGGGAAAGATCGGCAGGTGAATTAGGCACTCCCCGTCGTCCCGGCCAAGCGAAGCGCGAGCCGGGACCCATACGCCGCGGCTTCTCATTTGGGCACATGGGGAGACGGCTTTGGTAACAACGCAGGCCTGTGGTTATGGGTCCCCGCCTTCGCGGGGACGACAGCTTTGTTGGGGCGCCACTCGCGCCCCCCTCTAATGTTTCCCGCCCCCATATAGCCGAACAAAAATCCCGCGACCTTCCGCTTCTGGATTTCCTCGCTGCCTTCGGTGATCCGGTAGCGGCGGTGGTGGCGGTAGATGTGCAACGGCTTGTGTATTAGTCCACATTGCCCCCGATAGCGGACTCAAGCCGGTCATCGTGGCATGTCCGAAATCTGCCAGGGCAGCCCGCTGCGCGGGTAGCCCAACCGTGGTGCGTAACCGGAGGCAAGATCGTCAAAACATAAACTCGCTGCACGCTTGTTCGTCCGTTGAGGCGGTTGGCTTGTCTGCGAGCATGGTGGTCGCGGATAGAACGGTCCGCATTCCGCGCCCGAGATGCGGAAGGCTGCATCTGTATCGTCAAGAATTTGAATGACGGATACCGTGCAATCGGAGAAGCGGAGATCATCTTGACGAGAAGCTTGAAACAGTTTCGGTTGGACAAAATTGAGGTTGGCTGCGGCCCTCAAAAATTGGTTCGCGCTATGATGCTCCAAGGCTGTCGCAAGGCTGATCGCGCAGAAGTTGTCGAACGTGACCGTTTTGCAACGCCTAACTATTTGAAATCACATGGGGAGAGAAACCTACTTTCCCCATTTTGCAATACTTGTGCCAAAACGCCAAAGTTGTGCATGCCTTCGGGGCCAATACACATCACGTACCGCGGCTAAGCCCCACTTCCCGCGACTTCGTGCCTTGGCGCTTTTCGGACGCCGGCCGCCACAGCTCGTGGATAGCCTCGTCATGCCGGCATCCGAAAACCTGCACAGGAACGGAAGTGGCTTGCCCTAATTCGATTACCTTGTCGGCGCTGGCGAGCAGCGTCGGTGGAACGGAGAGGCCGAGTGCCTTCGCTGTCTTGAGATTGATGATCAGCTCGAAACGCGTGGGTTGCTCGACGGGCAGATTAGGCGCCTTCGCGCTTTGCCGCGCGATCCTTCGACGATGCGATCTTGCGCCGCGCATTGGAAGAAGGAGTTGCTAGACGAATGATTTTACTTGAGCAGACCTTCCGGGTTACACCTTGAAAGCGGACATTGCTCAATGCAAGTTTCAAACGTGCGAATAGCGGAAGTCCCAGCCCCGTTCGCGTAAGTGCGGGATGCCGGTCGGCGAGAGCCGGCGGCGATAGGACCGGCGGTGGGGGTCATCAACCCAGAGCATGGAGTTGAGGCAAACGGCGTTCGTCTTGCTCGACGGCCGTCGCGTTCTTTCGCGATTGGTAGGCTTTCAAAACGCCGCGAGATGTCTCGGTATTGAGCCGTGTGAACTCTTCTCTCATGTCATCGAGGTCGGTCTCGGGGATGCGATGATTTTTCGCGCCTAAAAATAGCAGCGCCATTGCAGTCTCCCACCGGAAGCCGAGAGCCTTTGCTAAAATCACTGTCATCTCGCTGTTGTTATGCACCAGCGTTCGCTCCACGACGTCGACAGGCAGTGAGCACAACAGGGACAGACCAACCGTGACTTCTTCCATCTTATGAGATCGAGCGTATTCCAGGATGCTGTTCTCATTCAGATTGCCATATTGATGCTGGGCGGTCACGAACCTCTTTGCAGCAAAATAGCCCTTCGTTGCCGGACCAAACTTGGAATGTAGTTTCCCCGTAACATCAGTCACTGAGGTCTGAATCGCGTCCACTAGATCGGGACGTTCTCGCTCGAGCTTCCGTTTTACGACATCTGACGCCTTCGCGATCAGCTGTTGGAACATTTGTCTCGGAATTTCTTTCCGAAGGCCGAGGTGCTCGGCGAGAATGCAATCAGCCTCAGACCGTTTGATCATTTGCAGAAAGCCGAAATCCGAGATGCAGGCGCCGTTGTTCGACGCGACCGAACGAACTACTTCCCGATTGCCGCGCATCACGAGTTCGTCCGTCACTTCGATAGGAATGGAACATCGTTTGGAAATCGCCAAAAGGTGCGGCTGGCCTTTGGTTCCAACATTGGTAACTAGCGACTTGGTATCAAGCCGCTGGGAGTACTGAAGGACCGGACCCGCGACTTCAATCGAATCGTCAGAGGCCAGTATCATGACTACATTGAACGGGGCATTGTCGGAGTGAGCGAGCCGCTTCGCGAGCTTTGCTCGGGCCGCCTGCTCGATTTCGTCCGAGAGCCGGCCGATCACCTCACCGAAGACCCAAATCTGATCTTCAGTGTAGCGGCCCTCTATCAATATATCGGTCGCGTGCCACAACGCTCTGGCGCGACTTTCGGGAGATCCCTTCAAAATTGCTTCGTTTAGTTCTCTTAGAAACTGATGGCTGGCTTCAGTCATCGAGTAACCCCTACGACACTGCCACTAAAATTCCCGTTCTCACAAATAGGCGAAGATTTTTAAGGACCCCGTTGCGACGTCGCTCGAATTTTGAATCCGACTGCTACGATCCATTAACTTAGAATTGCCCCAATGCGGTCATTGCGGAAGT
>WNFM01338264.1_pt1 | contig 10848 bp, 10 predicted proteins | sample 5400271 | NCBI WGS metagenome assembly WNFM01 (sample SAMN13153352, study PRJNA577476) | soil metagenome | isolation source: 60 cm saprolite on Douglas fir-dominated hillslope | place: USA:California | collected 2013-09-17 | reverse complement strand
TTCGCCCTGCTCCTGCCCGTCGAGGACCCCAGGTCCGACGTCATGGACACCCACTACCGGCTGTTCACCCGCCGGCGCTTCATCGTCAGCTGCAATCCGGCGGGAGGCGCCAGCGTGGTGCCCTCTCCAGCCATCGACACCGATGTCGGCCTCGAGCCTCTGCCGGGCGGCATCGCGTCGCTGCAGCCCCCCGCGATCACCCTCACCAACGTCACCGCAACCCCCATCGCCGGTGGCCGCTTCCGGTTCGGCTGGATGGCCCGAGGCCGGCCCGCGGCGGCCGCCGAGCCCGGTTTTCAAGGCGTCTGTCCGCGCACGTCGCGGTTCATCTGGCACCGCGTGGAAGGGATCATCGACTGCTCCGGGCCCAGCGCCGACGTGACCACCCTGGCCTTTGCCGGCAGTCAGTTCCCGAGCCACCGAGTGTGGGTCAACAGCGTCCAGCGGCCTCCGAACATCCCCCAGCACGGCCTGGCCGATCTCTGGAACGCCGACCCGAGCGACCTGTCATTGGTGCACTGAGACCCGTGAACGGCGCGCTGGCGGTTCGTGAACAGGCAAGGGTGGCAAGCCCAGGACGACCGTCTCCACCGGCAGCTCGGGAACCGGACTATAGCCCACCGCTCCCCGGCGCTGTTCAGGTGCGGCGGCACCCCGTGCGCGGCGGGCGGATGCGGCCATGAGGAGGAGAACCGGCTGCACCGCTCCGCCGCCGGTTGCGCGACTCCCAGCTCGATCCCGGCGATTGTCGGCGATGTGCTGAACGGCCCCGGCCTGCCTCTCGACGCGGGAGCCCGGCTGGCGATGGAAGGCGCCTTCGGCCGGGACTTCGGCGGCGTCCGGGTCCACACCGACCAGCGCGCCGCCGCCTCGGCCCGAGCGGCCAGTGCCTTGGCCTACACGGTGGGCAAGCATGTCGTCTTCGGCTCCGGCCAGTACGCCCCCGAATCGACGAGCGGGCGGCGGCTGCTCGCCCACGAGCTGACCCACGTAGTCCAGGTCGGCGACCGCGGGTCGGTCCGAACCGCCCCCCGCAACATTTCGGAGCCCGGTGAGGCAGCCGAGCAGGAAGCAGAGCGGGTGGCGGACAAGATCGCAGCGCAGGGCGCCGTCGGCAACCTCGAAACCGTTCCGCTCGCACCTGGGCCGCGGGGCGGCGCGGGACTCCATCGCAGGTGCCTGTCGACCCAGGTGCCCGACCACTGCAACATCCGCAGGGTTGCTCCGGCAGGCGTCCGCTTCCACTTCAATGTCAACTGCGACACCTTCAAGAGCGGCGAGGAACGCCGGCTGCGGGATTTCTCAGCCGACCCCGCCGCGGTGCCACCGGGTGCGCCGATAGAGGTGACGGGCATTGCCAGCCTGGATGGCCCGGCCGACTTCAACGACGCACTGTCCTGCCAGCGGGCCGAGGTCGTCGCCGGGATCCTGCGCGAGAAGCACGCCGTCAGCCTGGTTCGCGGCAGCGGCGGAATCGGCGCGCTGCACGACGCCGACAACCGGGCGGTCGCGGTCTTCGTCAGAGTCCCGCTGCCGGTGTCGCCCAGGGAGCAGCAGTGCACGGTCGGACCGGGCATCCCGAACACCAGTTGCGGCGCCTATACGGCCCAGGACTGGTGGCTGCCCGGCGCCTACGTCCAGAACGCGACCTGCGCCTGCCTGACGACGCCGAACGTGCCCACCGCGAACTGTGTCCGACTGTTCCTCCAGAAGCGGCTGGCGGCCACACCTAGCTCGGTGGTAAGGGCCGCCGCGGCCTTCAAACACCTCGACCCGATCAGTGTCTCGGGTGCGGCGCGAGCACTCGTCGATCCGACGGGTGCGGAAATCTACGAGGCCTTTGTCCAGTCGACCCTCACCCCGCTCATTTACAAGGACCACGTGGACGCATACAGGAGCTGCTGTTGCCCTTCCGGCCCGGCCGTCTACCCGTCCTGGATCGGTGTCACCACCGCACCCCTGCCCTGCTCCGTGACCGGCGCTGCGATCGCCTATTTCGGCTCGTGCCACGGAACCCCGGGCACATCGTGAGTCGGGGTCCTTTCCTTCGTAACGAAATGACCCGAACCCTCGTCACCGTGATGCTCTTACTGTCCTTGGCCTGCGGGCCGAACCCCTCGCCCCAAGACGCAGGCGGCGTTCGCCACACTCCGGTGCCTTGCGCCGAGGAGCCCGACCACGCGAGTGCGGCCCTCGCCCCCTGCCGGACTCCCAAGCCAAGTCCCAGACTGTCACCCCTGGGCACATCGCCCAGTCCCTCATCGAGCCCCGCGCCGACGGCCTCACCAGGGATCGCCGATGCCTGTTTCGTCAACGGTCAGCGCTACTGCGTCCTGAACCCGAACGTCACCCAGGCGACGATCCGGTCGACCATCTGTGTCCAGGGCTGGACCGGGACGATCCGGCCACCGGCGACCGTCACCGACCAGTTGAAGATCCAGCAGCTGGCCGTGCTCAAGCTGTCGGACCAGAGCCCGGCCGACTACGAAGAGGACCATCGAATGCCGCTGACGCTGGGCGGCAATCCAACCGACCCGGCGAACCTGGCTCCCGAGCTGCGGGTGAGCGCCGGGGGCAACGCCGAGGTCAAGGACCATGAGGAGGCATCTCTGGGAACGTCCATGGGACCTGTCTGCCACGGGACGATGACCCTGGCCCAGGCGCAGGCGAAGCTTGTCGCCGACTGGCTGCTGCCAGGGCTGGACTACACGAAATAGGCGTCACCTGGGCGTCTTCAGCACGTGACGCACCGGTGACGCCCGCGGAGGCAGGCTGGTCGTGCGGTGAGCTCCCTCCAGGACCTGGTCCGGGCCCAGGGTAACGACTACTCCGCGCTCGAACACGCTTACCGGTCGACCGTCGGCGAGGCGTTGGTGGATGAGCCGTTCCGTTCCTTCGTCGCCTCTCCCTCGATGCTCACCCGGTCGGCCAGCGTCCTGATCGGCTCCCACAACTCTCGGGTGACGCTTGAGAAGAGCCTGCTCTCGATCGCCGGCTGCAGCTTGAATCGCGCCCACCCAGAGCTGCTCGAAGTGATCGTGGTCGATGACGGATCGACCGACGGAACCTGGGAGATGCTGCGTGCCCTCGAGCTGGACCTGAGGCTGCAATGTGTAAGGCAGGAGCGCCGCGGCCTGACCGCCGCCCACAACACGGCGGCTTCGTTCTCCGAAGCCGACGTCCTCATCTTCGCGGACTCCGACATGGTCCACCTCCCTTTTGCCCTTGAAGAGCTGATGAAGCGGCACCAGGTCCTCGACGATGTCCTGCTGCTCGGCTTCCGTCGCGATGTCGACCCGGGCGACGCTCAACTCGAGAGGCAGGCTCTGCTCGACGCCCTGTCACGAGTGGTCCCCGATTTCAGCCATGACTTCCGGCTCTCGTTCCCGGGGCGGCCCAGCAACATATGCCGTGACACCGAGCACCTCAAGGCCCTCGGCCAGGGACGGACCGTGAGGATGGCGAACGGGGCGTCTTACAACCTCTGCGCCATGGTGGTCGGCGCCTTCTTCAGCATCGAACGGTCCGACTACCTGGATACGGGCGGGAGCGACGAGCGGCTGACCGGCTGGGGCTGCGAGGACTCGCTCATCGGAGCCCGGGCGCTCGCCCTCGGCAACAAGGTCATCCCGGTCTATTCGGCGACCAGCCTCCACCTCTCCCACCCGTCCCGCGACCCGGCCCAGGGCGCGCAGTTCGCCCGCAACCTCGAGGTCATCGCGAGAATCCTGGAAGAGGAGTTCGCGCCCGAGCCGGCGGCGACGTCTTCGTTCCGGGGAAGGGCGCTGGAGCACTTCATCTCTGCGCGGGTGGCTCCCCGGCAGCCCCCAGCGACGCCCGGCCCCGAATATCCACTGGCGGCGGCGGCGCATTCGGAGTGGGGCGACTACCACTTCACCCTCGGCCACTGGGAGCGGGCACGGACGAGCTACCAGGATGCCGTCGCCGAAGGCGAGGAACCGCTCGCTGCGATGCTGGGTGTGGCGCGGTCCGAATTGAGCATGTGGCGGGTCGAGGAGAGCCTGGCCGCGTTCGAAGCCTGTCTGGAGATCGATCCAAGCGCGCTCCAGACCCGCTTCGAGTCGTGCTTCGCCCTCGCCCGCGCTGGTCGCTTCGCCGAGGCGCGCCATGCCATCGATGTTGCCGGCAACCTGTTCGAGCGAGAGTGGGCGATGGGCCAGAGTTCTGGCGATCACAAACGACGTGGCAACCATCATGCGTCCCAGGAATTGCATCGAATCGCGCTCGACGACTTCGACCTGGCGCTGATCCTCGATCCCGCCACTCCCTGGACGCATTTCGACCGCGCTGTTTCCCCGCGTTGGAGGCGGATCGTCTCCTCCATCCCCAGGACGGCAACCGAACCTGGCTGCATGCGGAGATCGGCGACCTGTGCGCCGCGATGGGCGACCCGAATCGGGCCAAGGTTGAGCTGGAGCGGGCAGTCGATCTCCATCCGGGGAACGTCCGCGCCGCGGAAGCCCTGGCGCGGCTCGATCGCGGCGACGCTGACTGGCTGGAGGTCCGCTGCCCCGACGCCGTCAAGAAGGCCGCGCGAGCCATCCCGGGCTGGCTCGCCTCGGAGGAGATGGACCTGCTGGCCGCCTGCGTCGATCGGGCGCCCTCGCTGGAGCGGCGCCAGACCGGCGCCGTGCTGGAGCTCGGCAGCTACTGCGGCCGGTCGACGGTCGTCATCGCAGGCGCGCTGCGCCGCTCGCGGCGCAGCGACCTTCGCTTTTCGGCGGTCGACCCTCATGAGGGCACCGAGCCAGGCGGGGAATCAACGCTCGAGAGCCTGCTGTGCAGTCTTCGCGATCTCAGCCTGGAACGCTGGGCAAGCGTAATCGTCGGCCGCTCCCAGGAGGTCGCCTGGCGCAGCCCGATCGCGTTCCTGTTCATCGATGCAATGCACGACTACCAGAATGTGAGCGCCGATTTCCGGCGCTTTTCCGAATACGTCGTGACCGGTGGCCTGGTCGCCTTTCACGACTACAGCCGGTATTTCCCAGACGTCCGGCGGCTAGTCGACGAGGTCCTGCTGGAAAGAGACTTTCGATTCGTCGCCCAGCGCGGTCATCTGCTGGTGATCAGGCGCGTCAACCCTAGGCCGAGTAGCTGAAGGTGCCGGCGGAAACGGAGCCGTCCTTGGTCAGCACGGTGATGCTCACGCTCGTCCCGGGCGCGCCGGCCGGGCTCACGACCGTCAGCTGGCTGTCGGCGTCGACGTTGAACTTGGCAGGCACGGCGCCGAAACGCACGGCCTGGGTTCCGCTGAGGTCGCCGCCCAGAAGCGTGACGGTCGTGCCGCCCATCGCGGGCCCGCCGGCCGGCGCCATCGAGCTGATGGCGGGCATGCTCCCGGCCGGTCCGGGCGAGAGGATGACGTCGGTCAGGCGCTTGATCAATTCTCGGAACGTCTCCTCCCGAAAGCCGACCACAAACGCCACCAGGTAGTAGAGGAGGTTGCTCGTAATGCTCTGCTGATTGGGCGACGGGCTCGATCCCACCGCGAGGATGCCGGCCTGGAAGATGAGGACGCTGACGGTGCCGAAGCTTGCGCCGAGCAGCGGTCGCGACCAGTGCCAGAAACGGTAGCTCTGATCCCAGTCCCCCCGATGCTCGGTCACTCCTACCAGCGAGATGAGCACGGCACCCAGGGCTCCGAACCAGGGCACGGCGACCGACACCGGTCCGAGGGTTTCCGGCAGCCGGAGCAACGAGCGATCGGCGAAGTAGACGACCGCCAGCGCTCCGAGGATCGCGAGATACAGGAATTGGAGGACGAAGATGGCGGCCTGGCTACCGCCCCAGGCCGTCGTCCCCACGTCCTGGCCTGAGCCCTGCGCGGCCGGCGCCTCGGTTCCGGGATCGGATGGCGGCGCATCGGGTGGGCCGGGTGGAGGCTCGGCCGGAGACTGAGCCGGAGGACCCGATTGCGCTGCGCTCGCCACCAGCGTTTGCAGTGCGTTGTGAATCTCGGCCCACCGATTGTGGTCACCGAGCACTGAGGCGGCCAGCGAGCCCAGAACGTCAAACGGGCTCGCCGGCGGCTGTACCACCACGCCGCTCGCGCCGGCCGTTGAGGCGGAAGCGGGTGGTGCTTGCTGACCGGGCTGCGCCGCTCCGGTGGGGACGATGGAAACCTCCTCAGGCGGGGTTGACGATCCAGCTACATTCCCTGGACCGGTGGCGCCCGCCGCTGTCGTGGCGCTGACGGTCGTGGCCGCTGCGGCGGGCGCAGCCTGCTCGGTTGCTGGTGCGGGCTTGTTGCTGTCGTTCCAGAAAACCGCGGGGCTCGGGTTGGTGGTGGCCGGGTGCTCGGCGTTGCTGGTGTCGACAGCCGAGTCGAGCAGCCACCAAACCGCTGCCCCGGGAGCCGCGCCGGGTGCGATCTGGTCCCACCAGTCGCTCCCGTCGAAGACCGCTCCCTGCACTGTCACGCCCACGCCGGACGGGGCCGGACCCAGGTCCTGCCCATCCGGGCCTGAGAACCAGCGCGCGCCGTCCATCACCGCCCCCGGGATCGCGACCTGGATCGTCGTGCCGGCGGGTGGATCGTCGGCGAGTGGGTAGGTTGGTGGCAGTGTGGGGATCGCGGCGCGCGGGTCCTGCCAGGTGCCGGCCGCCATCGCCACGATGCGGTCGATGTCGAGGGCGTCCGGACACCCTGTCGAGCTGCCGGCGACCTCGTTGTGCCTCATCACGTAGGCGCGGTCGATCGGGATGCCGTAGCGGCCGCAGATGTCGGCGACCAGGCTGCTGCTGGACTGGTACAGAGCGTCGGAGCGAGGGCCGTTGTAGTCGCCGTTGTCCTCGTGCTCGATGCCGACGCTGTTGAGGTTCATCTCCCAGTTTCCGGCATGGAAAGCGGTGTCGGCCTCATCCACCCACTGCACAACCCGTCCGTCGAGGCCGACGCCGTAGTGCGCGGAGACCTGGGCCGCCGGGCTCTTGAACCGGCCGTCGGCGGAGGCGATTGTCCCGACCATCGTGTGAATGACGACATAGGCCGGATCGCCTGCGTTCACGAATTGCATGGAGTGACCCGCACGCCCGGCCAGGTAGTTGCTGGCTGGCACCGGGCCGACGAACTGTGCCATGTCGAAGCGAAGTCTCTACCGCGCCCGTCACGTAGCCGTCACCAAATCGAATCAGTCGACCCGTCGTGGCGCCATCTCTCAGACGATCCCGTCCTGGAGCCGGTCGTGGTGAGCGCAGTTGTCCTGCGGCTGGCTGCTTCGTGCCGTAGAGCTCGGGATCGTGGACAGGCGGAAGCGCGAAGCCTCCTCGGCCTGAGCATCAAGCGGGGCCGGTTCGCGAAGGTCCAGCCGCGCGCCGGAGGGCGGTTTGCGAAGGACGACCGCGTCCTTCCTTTCAACCGCTTCTCGGGTCAGGCCAAGGAGGCGATGGTCGGCGCCCAGGAGGCGGCACAAGCAGAGGCCGCTCGACCATTACGACGCTCGACATGCTGCCGGCGTGGTCTTGAACGGCCTGGGCCTGACCGAGCAGGTCATACGCGCCGAGATCGCGAAGAGCCGCCCGACGCTGCCGTAAGGGCTTGCTGGCGATCGACCATCGCCGGAGTGGGCCCTGGCGGCCGATCACAGGTCGCGTTCGTAGAAGTAGGTGATAGGCCCGTCGGGCCCGCCTTCGCGGTTGATGAAGCCCAGGCTCTCGTAGAGCGAGCGCGCCGCGACGTCGCCCTCGCTGGTGCCGAGGTCCATGTGATCCGCGCCGCGGGAGCGAGCGACCTCGATCGCGGTCTCCATCAGGGCCCGGCCCAGCCCCCGCCCACGGCTCGCCGGCACCACGTAGAGCTCGGCGAGATAGGACTCGGGAGCATCGCTCCAGATGGCGGCCCGGAAGCGGAGCACCGCGACACCCTCCGGCCCCGTCCCGCCGAGAAGCACTGTCGTGTCGCCACCTGCCAGCAGGAGCCGGATCCGCTCGGCCAGCCGCTCCGGCCCCGGCGTCGGCTCGTCGTATTCGCTGTTGAAGTCGTGCAGGAGTCGACCGACCGCCTCGGCATCGGCCGGGCCGGCGACGCGAACGGCAGGCGCCCTCATGGCAAGGTTCTAGCACAGGCCGGGCGGCAGCTCGGACGCTCGGTGACGGAAGCGTCGACGGCGGGCAATCGATTGGTCGGTTGAGACGCCGTCTCCGTCCGTCATCTGGTAGCAGACCACCAACCGCGGAGCGGCGCCCACTGTCAACCTGTCCCAGATGGCAAGATGGCGGGGTCGGCGATCTTGAAGCGGAGGCCGTTGGGATTCGAATGCAACTGACACCCCGTGAGTCCGAGAAGCTGCTGGTCTACGTTGCCGCCGACCTCGCGCGAAGGCGGCGGGGTCGCGGCCTCAAGCTCAACCTGCCCGAGTCGGTCGCGCTGATAACCGAAGCCATGCTGGAGGCCGCTCGCGACGGCAGGCGGGCGGCCGAGGTCATGGCCCTGGGGCGCCAGGTCCTCACCCGGGACGACGTGATGGCCGAGGTCCCCGAGCTGCTCCACGTGGTCCAGGTTGAAGCGACCTTCCCGGACGGCACCAAGCTGCTGTCCTGCCACGACCCCATCCCGTGAGCCCGATCGGCGGCTACCTCCACCCGACCGACGAGATCGAGATCAACGCCGGCCGGCCGGTGACCACGGTGACGGTCGCCAACCTGGGCGACCGCCCGATCCAGGTCGGCTCGCACTTCCACTTCGCCGAGTCCAACCGGGCCCTGCGCTTCGACCGGATGGCCGCCTACGGCCAGCGTCTCGACATCCCGGCCGGCACGGCCGCCCGCTTCGAGCCGGGAGAGAGGCGGGAGGTGCGCCTGGTGCCCTTCGGCGGCAGGCGCTGGCTGGTGGCCTTCAACGGACTGGTCGGCGGCGGTCTGGACGAGCCCGGAGCCCGCGAGCGCTTTGCAGCGGCGCTCGAAGCGGCGGGGTTCGAAGCGGGGTGAGGATCAGCCGCCGCCAGTACGCCGAGCTCTACGGGCCGACAACCGGCGATCGCTTCCGGCTCGCCGACACCAACCTGGTCTGCCAGGTCGAGAGCGATCTCACGCTGCCCGGCGACGAAGCGGTCTTCGGCGGCGGCAAGACCATCCGCGATGGGATGGCCCAGTCCTCGACGCTGACCACTGCAGCCGGGGCGCTCGACCTGGTGATCACCAACGCGGTGGTGCTCGACCCTCTCATCGGTGTCGTCAAGGCCGACATCGGCGTGCGCGGGGGACGGATCGTGGGCATCGGCAAGGCCGGCAACCCCGACAGCATGGATGGCGTTACCGCCGGCCTGGTCATCGGAGCCGGGACCGAGGTGATCGCCGGCGAGGGGCTGATCGCGACACCGGGCGGGGTCGACAGCCACGTCCACCTCATCTCACCCCAGCAGGCATGGGCGGCCCTGTCGAATGGGATGACCACGTTGCTCGGAGGCGGCACCGGCCCGGCCGACGGCACCAACGCCACCACCTGCACGCCCGGTCCCTGGAACATCGGCCAGATGCTCCGGGCTATCGAGGCGTTCCCCGTCAACTGGGGCCTGATGGGCAAGGGCAACGCCAGCACGGCCGAGCCGCTCCAGGAGCAGGTCGAGGCCGGCGCCTGCGCGCTGAAGCTCCACGAGGACTGGGGCACCACGCCCGCCGTCATCGACCGGTGCCTGCGCGTGGGCGACCAGTACGACGTGCAGGTGGCGATCCACACCGACACCCTGAACGAGGCCGGCTTCCTCGAGGACACCGTTGCCGCGATCGCCGGGAGGACGATCCACACCTTCCACACCGAGGGCGCGGGTGGCGGCCACGCGCCGGATATCATCAAGATCGCCTCCTATCCCAATGTGCTGCCGTCGTCCACCAACCCGACGCGGCCGTACACGGTGAACACGCTCGACGAACACCTCGACATGCTGATGGTCGCCCATCACCTGAACCCGGGCGTGCCGGAGGACGTCGCCTTCGCCGAAAGCCGCATCCGGGCCGAGACGATGGCGGCCGAGGACGTCCTCCACGACCTTGGGGTCCTCTCCATGTACTCATCGGACTCCCAGGCGATGGGGCGGATCGGGGAGAGCTTCATCCGCCTCTTCCAGACCGCCCACAAGATGAAGCACTTCAAGGGACCGCTGGCCGGCGACGGTCCCTCCGACAATCGCCGCATCCTTCGCTACCTCGCCAAGCTCACCGTAAACCCCGCTCGCGCCCACGGCATCTCGCACGTGGTCGGTGCCATCGCGCCGGGGATGCTGGCCGACATCGTGCTCTGGCCGATCGCATACTTCGGCGTCAAGCCCAAGCTGGTGATCAAGGGCGGGATGATCGCCTGGGCCGTGATGGGCGACCCGAACGCGTCCATCCCGACGCCCGAGCCGGTCCTCTACCGGCCGATGTTCGGCGCTTTCGGCGGTGCCCTGGCGGAGACATCGGTCACCTTCACCTCACAGGCGGCTGTCGATGCCGGCGTCGGCACGCGGCTCGGCCTTGCCCGCCGCCTCGAGCCGGTGCGCGGCTGCCGCACGATCGGGAAGGCGGACATGGTGCTCAACGACAGCACCCCCGCGATCACGGTGAACCCGGAGACCTACGAGGTCCGGGTGGATGGCGAGCTGGCCACCGTCCCGCCGGCCGAGTCGCTGCCCATGGCCCAGCTCTACTTCCTGGTCTGACGTGCGCCAGGCCGCTTTACTCGCCGCCCTTCAGCTCGGCGACAGCGCCTTTCCAAGCGGTGCCTATACGCAGTCGCATGGGCTGGAGACGCTCGTCGCCGAAGGCCAGGTTGTGAGCGCGGCGGACGTCGAGGCGGTCCTCGCCGCTCACCTGGAGCATCGGCTGGCGAAAGCGGACCTGCCCGCCCTTCTG
>WNFM01249704.1_pt1 | contig 10850 bp, 9 predicted proteins | sample 5400271 | NCBI WGS metagenome assembly WNFM01 (sample SAMN13153352, study PRJNA577476) | soil metagenome | isolation source: 60 cm saprolite on Douglas fir-dominated hillslope | place: USA:California | collected 2013-09-17 | reverse complement strand
AGTGAGGATTTAGACTATTCGTTATCATCTCCGGCTGCCGTGGCCGGTTCACTTAGCATACGCTGGATCAGTCCGGGCATGTCACTGGTAAATTTGGAATTTGCCACGACTTTTTGCGCGCCTGCCTGAAAGGCTTTGGCTCGTGCCTCTAAATCCATGTGTGAACCGAAGGCCAGTACTGTGTATTCATGGGTGTGAGCTTGACGAATAGCCTCTTCCCAGTCGACCGCAACTGTAGCTGTGTTAACGATGACGAGGGCAGGTTTATCCTCACCCGTAGCTGTTAAGCCTTGTTCGAAAGCTGGCAGTGTACGCACTATCTTCACATCTATCCCATGATGGCGCAGAGTATCACGGATCTTGACTGAGAAAAACAGGTCTTTTTCTAGAACAAGAATATGTGTGGTCATAAGCGTACAGTCCTAATCTTCCGAGCGTTCTTGTACGGGCCTGCGGAAAAGGTCTCCTAATTCCTGGTTGATCACATCCCAATTTGTGTATAAATCACGCGATAGGACGTGATGTGTACCCGTACAGTACGGTTTATCACATTTTTTGACATGGCTGGTTTCAAAAACCAGGTTGCCATCTTCAACTGTGGCCCAGATATGTTTGCGCGAATAGCCATCGCCCCACTTTAAGATGAGTCCGTCTTTGTATTCGTCGAAACGTCCCTGGCCATAAAGGTAGTCGCGATTGAACATATGTAAAATCATGTAGAGCTTACTATCTTCAATGACCCTGGCAACCTCGGGAGACATGCTTGTTGTGGCCTGGGCATCCAAGTCTTTTTCTGGGATATGTAATGCCCGCGACGAGTGTTGCTCCTCACGAATCATCTGTTGGATCATGGCTCCCTCTTCATCGGAGAGGCCATGGCCCTGGCCTAAGATAGGAGATTTGGACTGCCTCCCTTCCCTACGGTTAGAATCATATGTGTATCTATCCTGATTGGACATAAACGTTCTCCTTGTTTGTAACTAGCCGAGCAAAAGACTTGCTTGTGTGCTTAAGACAAGGTAATGCTGATATCTTTTGCTTTTTTCCAATAACAAGGTATGCCTGTATAGCTTACAACCTGGAGCAAGTTATGTACAAGTCTTCTTTGTTAACTCATTGATGGAGAAGAGCCACATAACGTCCCTTGAATGTGGTAGCTAGTGCTCCTGCTTCGTATATTTCGGCGTACAATTCAAGCCTTGCTTTCCCTTTCTTTCTCAATGTGTTTTCAAATGCGGCAATGGCTGCGGGACCAGGCTGACGACAACACGCCGAAAAATCTCTCGTTACAGGCAAGAGATAGCTAATGACACTTTCCTGGATCACTATTTCCGCTTCAAGGCCGTGTTCTTTCAGTAGAAGCCAAAGCAGTCCCCATCCGGTAAGGGTTAACAACGCATTGAGGCTTCCTCCGAAAGCCGTCTTCTTGTGATTCATATTTCGTTCCAGTGGTGCTATGAGTATAAGGCACTTCCCGTCGTAGCCTTCTACCGCTATACCGAGATGCTCAGTAATGGGAATTTCCTGGGAAAGTGTCTGTTGAAGCGCTCTTAATAGGCTCTGTATATCTTTATCTATGATGTGCATACGCTAACCAGTACCTCATAACTTTGGAGTCAGGTGAGTAATGAAATGTATATGCATCATACCACCATTGAGATATGAAAGTATGCTGCTTCCTGGAAGGTTTTCTGTACTAAAGGTGTTTCCGGCAAACGTTACGTTGACAACGCCTGACTGAAGAAAGAAGTGAGGGAGAATCACACTATAACCATATATGGCCTTCATTATTAAGGGAAAGAGGACTCACTTGCGGCGATTGATGCGGCGGTACTTGAACGTTTGCTCTTGACAAACGTTCTCAACGCCGGGTATACTTATTTTACATAAAATGTTGTAATTGTTCGTGTGTTGGTGGTGGTAAACCTGTTGAATTATGAACAAGTGTTCTATTCAAATACTAGAATGTAGAATCACAGGTGTATCAGCCGATGGGCACAGACGAGAGTGTCGCTATAGGCGTGGAATTGGCTGCCAGGGGAGCGAGTGTCGCTTTAGTTGACCGCTATGGCCGGGTACGCCAGCGATGCTATGCCAAGACACTCCACGGGCGACCAGCTATGGCGACGCTGGAGCCGTACCTTAGAGCTATAGAGACAATGCTTGCCTATGCATATAGCGAGAAATGGAATGTGCGAGGCCTGGGTGTGTGTGTTCCTGGCAGTGTGGATGCTGATGCGCGTCGTCCACTAACTATGCCCACGTTACCCTCTTTAAATGATTTTCCTCTAAGTGATTTCCTCGAAGCACGTTATGCTTTGCCCACGCGTTTGCATGTTGATGTTGATGCCGCTTTATTGGGGGAGCATCATTCTGGAGCAGGCAAGGGCTTTCGTCGCCTGCTTTTTCTGACGCTTAACGCGGTAGTCGGTGCTGCACTGGTTGACAATGGGAAACTGGAACGCTCAGAACAACAATATGTAGGGCATATCAGCCATATGCTTGTTTCAGCCAGTGGGCCTCGTTGTAGCTGCGGTAAACGTGGCTGTATTAATACGCTGGTCTCTATGGAGGCGATGCAGAAGATGGTACAGCGTGCTTTGCGACGTGGTGAAGAGACAAGTTTGAAGCAGCGTCTCTTAAATCGTGAGTATTTTAGTCCGCAGTTATTAGCCGAGGAAGCAAGGCGAGGTGACAGCGTCGCGTTGCAAGTGTACGGGGAGGTTGGGCGCTGGTTAGGGGCCGCGACGGCTAAATATATCAATATCTTTGAGCCAAATATATTGATCCTTGGCGGTAATGCTGTGAGCAGCGATTTATTGCTGCATCATGTGCGGAATGCACTTTCGCTGCATTCCTCAGCGAATGTATGTACGCTCGTTGAGGTGGTATCAGCATCTTTGGGGAGTGATGCCGCCTTAGTTGGGGCAGGAGTATCCCTGTTCCAAGTGTGATAAACTTGTAGCCATCGATATGGCAGGAGCTGCCAGGAACTTTACAAGATTGAAGTCAGGGATATCTATGCCACTAACCGCCCTGGGATTATTGTTATTGGCCGCGGTACTGCATGCGGGGTGGAACTTGCTCGTCAAACGCGCTAAAGAGAAGCAGGTTTTTACCTGGTGGGCTCTGGTTGTAGGCTGCGCGTGTTTTACCCCGCTGCTCCTTATCAGCCAGCCCTTCCCTGCCCAGGTATGGCCCTACATAGTGTGTAGCGCTGTGATGGAGGGCAGTTATTATATCATCTTGACGCGGGCCTATGAGCATGGCGATTTTTCCGTTATTTACCCTATAGCACGAGGGGCTGCACCAGTATTTTTAGTGCTCTGGGCCTTTCTCTTTCTCGGCGAGCGGCCGCGACTAATTGGCTATGTTGGTCTAGCCCTCCTCGTGCTGGGTTTAATTATAATAGGTGGAAAAACCTGGTGGTCCCTCCGCAAGGCTACTACCTTGCATACGAGTGGGATTGTCTTAGCCCTGACTGTAGCTTGCTGTATTTCAATCTATTCGGCCATTGATGGGGCGGCTGTGCATAGAGTTGCGGCCGCGCCTTATACTCTGGTGGTTATCAGTTTAAGCGCTGCTTTTTTTACTCCCCTGGTGCTGATGCGTTACGGACGTCGCGCTATTACTGCTGAGTGGCGGGCTAACCGGCTGGGTATTCTGCTGGTTGGTATTTTAATGCTCTTATCGTATATGTTGGTGTTGGAGTCTTATGCGCTTGCTCGTGTAAGCTATGCCGGTGCTGTGCGCGAGATTAGCATCGTCTTCGCGGCCTTAATGGGCTGGCGGTGGCTGGGGGAGGACTTTGGCCGGATACGTACATTTGGGGCCAGCATTATATTTATAGGTATTCTCATAATTGCTCTCGTGGGATAGGCTGTATCAACCATTGCCTTGTAGCATTATAAAACTATATACTAACGGTATGATGGATACGCCTATTCCAACTCTGGTAATTGATGATACACCTATCAAGCGACGTGGTGTGTGCGAATTTGTAGAGGATACACCGCACCTGCGTTTGCGAGCACAAACAGGGGATGCTGCCAGTACGCTGCGTTTAATTGAACAAATCAGTAACGAGCAGGTAGAGAATCCTACCCTGGCGGACTGGTTGGTGCTCTCTGATTTGCGCCTGGGCAATGATAATGGTGTAGAGTTGGGTCGTTCCCTCTTAGAGATAGCCCCCGACTTGCGCGTGGTAATTTATACACAAGACCCGAGCTGGACACTGGCTGCCGAGGTCTTCCGGCGTGAGTATACACGACGAGGAACGCCGCGAAGGACGAACAAGCGTGGAGACAGACAGCCGGGATTACATGGCTATGCCCTCTTCAACAACTTTGAACCCACCTATCTTGAACATATCGCCACGACTGTGGTGCTGCGCCATGAAACGTATATAGATCCAGAAGTACTCAATTACCTGCTCAAGAGATTGCGCGGGCAGAGGTTGACGCCTCGCCAGGAGGAATGCGCCTCGCTGATTGCGAGGGGCTTAAGCAATGATGAGATTGCCGTGCGTATGGGTTTTCTCAAGGCGAGGGGGTTACCCAATATGGGACCTCTGGAAAATCTTGTCAGCGAGTTATACAACTTTTTTGCCATTGAGGGATTGCCCAGCGATCCCGGTCGACGTGTTTTACTTGCTCATGCCTATGAAGCGTATGCGGGTTTAAGGCCAGCATAAGATGCGTAATCGTCCTGCCATCCTTGATTGATCCATTGTTTCATTCCTACAAAGTGGGCTATGACAGTTCAAAGAAAAGTGGGAGAGGCACCGAAGTACCTCTCCCATGAGTTAACGCACTACATGAACATCAGGAGATTGCCAGCGCAAAGATGTGCAGCGAGCCCTGGTTCGTCGAACTTGGGAGAGTGATACTGGCAACCTGTTTCGTCGAATCGAGGGAAACCGACGCGGTAGCGAAAATGTAGGTTACGGTTTGATCGGGAGTTCCGCCTGAGCTGTTGCGATAAGGCAATTTGGTGGCGACCACATTGCCATACATCATCGACCCGCCTCCTCCATTCACCGTCCAGTCGGTAAAGCCAAGCTGGGCGGTTGCGCTGGTGCCATCGGTGTAGGTGATCGTGATGGTCCCCTCGGACGGCCCGTTCGTCGAACTGCCAAGGAAGGTGAGCTGCGTGGCAGCCGTCTTGGCATTGGGCGTCTTGATGGTCTGCCCATTTGCTTCGATATTGTCTAAGGTGGCAACCGGGACGTTGGGCCAGGTGTAGCTGATCCCGCTCACTGTGACTGTCGCCCCTGGCGTATAGCCATTCTGAGCTAACTGTTGAGCGGAGTAGCTGAATCCGTCTCCGTCGAAGTTAGCCGCGCTCGGATTGCTATTGTCAGATATGCCGATATTGTTGAAGAACGGGAGCAGGCTGCCTGGTTTCGCAACGACTACCGACATGGTGAGCGGTGGCAGTTTCGTACCATTGCTCGTCTGTGCCGAGAAGGAGATACTGTAGTAACCCTCCTGCATATTCGCTCCCGCTGCCACTGTAAAGGACTGATTACCTGAAGCGTTGGCAGGCACTGAGAAGCTGCCGGAGGAAGGGGTGATGGTCAGGCCGGATGGTGCCGTGGCACTCCAGCTCAGCGTACTCGCAGTATTCCCAATATTTTGAGCGACGATGCTGCCTTGCGTTGTCCCACCTGGTGCGACCACGGGACGTCCAGGATTGAAGGACACAAGGATTGGCGTTTCTCCATACTGGAACGATGGCGGTGCATCCCCTGGAGCAGCGCCCCAGGAGGTGTTGGGTGTCGTGGAGAGCGTGTAGTCGAGGGTCCCTCCCTGCGCGATGAAAGAAGGTGGGAGCCAGGGCTGTGTGCTAGACTGGCCGTTCACCTTCAGGCTCTGCACGTCGTACGTCGTGGCCGAAGCTCCTGGCGCGTTGATCTTGATCACCTGGCCGCTGGGGCGATGCACCGTCATGCTTGGGAAAAGCGGACTGGCCAGAACCAGACTCGCGGTGCCCGGCGTCTCGGGGAACATGCCCAGCGCGGCGAAGACATACCACGAAGACATCTGGCCCAGGTCGTCATTACCAGCAAGGCCGGCAGGACCGGGCATGTACAGGGTGTTCACAGCCTGCCGGACGGTATTCTGGGTCTTGTATGGTGCACCTGCGTAGTCATATTCCCAGGGCGTCTCCAGCGTGGGCTCATTGCCCAGGAAGGCATAGGGCGAATTCGGGCCGCCATTGAGCTGCGTAAAGAAGGTGTCGAGCCGTGGAACCACGTTGCTCTTGCCACCCAGAGCGGCGAAGAGACCGCCCAGGTTGAAGGGCACCATCCAGTTGTACTGGGCTCCATCGCCCTCGACCCAGCCGTTCCCGCTGGTTGGATTGTATGGCGATTCGAAAGAGCCATTCAGGTAACGCGGCTCCAGGTAGCCATCCGCTGGATTGAGCAGGTTTTCCCAATTCTGTGCCCGGCTCACGAACTTCTGGTAGTCTGCGGTATCGCCGAGCGCCTGAGCAAAAGCGCCGATGGCAAAGTCAGCGCTGTTGTACTCCAGCGTTGTGGATGCCGGACCATAGAAGTTACAGCAGCCATAGCTGCCGTCGGACGGCAGGTAGCCCTGGTTCTCAAGGTAATTCAAGCCAGGGCGAATGTTGTTAGTCTGCGTGGCCTCTTGCATCATAGCGGCCAGCGCGGCCTGCGTATTAAAGTTCGTACCACCGAAGGCATAGAGATCCGCCAGAATCGGGTCGGCGGGGTCGCCCACCATCACGTAGGTCTCAGCGTTCGCGAGAGTCCACTTTGGCAGCATACCACTCTGAGCATAATCGTTGAGCATCGATTGGGCAATGTCGCTGGCCTGACTTGGAGCAAGCAGGGCGAGCAACTGCGCCTCAGAACGGTAGATATCCCAGCCAGAGAAGTTGGCGTACTGGGCATGGCCTGATGCCACTGAATAAATGCGTCCATCGAAGCCGATGTACTGGCCATTAACATCCGAGAAAACATTCGGCTGGAGCAACGCGTGGTACATCGCCGTATAGAAGGTCGTGAGCTGGCTCGGGGTACCGCCGCTGATTTGGATCTCGCCCAGCCAGTTATTCCACGTCTGTGTGGCCTGGGTATGAGCGGTGTCGAAGTTGTTATTCGGATTTTCCCGGTTGACGTTGGTTTGTGCGTTGGAGACGCTGACGAAGGAAAGTCCGACCTTGACGGTGATGGCGGGCCCCTTGCTCGTATTGAAGGTGACGAAAGCGCCAGAGCCAGGACCCGAGACCGAGACGTTGGGGTGCTGCTGCGCGGTCTTCCTGGTTTGTACGCCTGAGATCCCCTTTTTCAGTTGCCCCTGCGCGATCTCAACCTGGCGCACTGCCGGAGCTATCTGGCTGCTACCTTGCACGCTGGTATTACCTTGCGTGACAATGTTGTTGTGCCAGGTGCCAATCGTGGCAAAGGGCTGGCTGAACTGAGCCCAGAAATAGACGCGGTAGATGTCGGAAGCGCCGCAGAAGCCACCGCTGGTAGCCCACCCAGAGATAGTATTACTGCCAATGTTCGCTTGAGCGTCATTGACGCCGTTGATCGAGCCAGAGACATTGACGAGCATGGTTGCTGTCTTCCCCTGCGGATAGGTGAAGCGCCCCGCCCCGCTCCGCTGGGTCGCCGTCAACTCGGTGTTCACCCCATTATCGAGTTTGGCCTGATAGTAACCGGCGGCAGCCGATTCGTTGGTATGCGAGAGGGTCGAGATATAGAGCATCGGATTGGTGGCCGGCGATTGCGTCACTGTGCCAACATAGGGCATGAACGGGATATCGCTGTACACGCCACAACCTGCACCATTCAGATGTGTGAGGCTGAAGCCCTTTATCCGGTTATCGTAGTACCAGTAGCCACCTGGTGCATAGCTCATGGTGTCTGGACTCCACTGGACCATACCGAACGGGACATTAGCACCTGGGAAGGTGTCGCCCCCGCCGAATGGCGCCCCCTGCTGAACGCCGGTTCCGGTGAACGGGTCTACAAGGCTGGCAAGGTTTGTGGCGGATGAGGAAGATAAGGGATTAACGCTTTGCGCCAGGGCGCCAACCGTAGGAAGAAATGGACAGAACGCGAACAGCGTCGCGAGCAAGAACATAACGATGACCGATAGAAGCTTCCTGCTTCGATTGTGTATCATTGCTGTTCCCTCCTTAAAATTTCAGCAAATACACGTGTGATCTGTATGGAAGAACTACCTGGAATGGCGTTCTGGTTTCTTTGCGACCACAGCAAAGATCTGCAGTGACAATCAGACAGACATTCCCTACCCTGTTCCCCTTACAGTCACGCGCTCTTTTCTTAATCAGAACACTCCGGTTCGTACAGCTCCTTTCTATGTTTCCTTTCACACATGTGTGCAGTCAACTCCTGCTGCTCTTTCCGAGAGGAACACAGGAAGGAAAGCACAATGCGACTCGCACACGAGATCCCTGTGGTGAAGGCTCTTTTTCCATGAATATGAATATTATGGAGATATACGTAACTGTAGCATGAGCAGGTAAGATAGTCAAGTGTCCTAACCAACTATAATCGGTCAAATGCAGGTAAAGTCCTGTATAAAATAGCAAGAAAAGGTCGATGGAAGAAAGGAAACTATATGTTTGCAATTTTTATGGCAGCATTCTATGGTTAGAACAGCAAAAAGTAGAAATTGGCAGCGGCAAATGCACGCATTGCTTTGTTAAGATACTTGACAAACTAAAGCTGAGATGCTAAATTTATTGTATAATAAGCACAGTTTAGTCAGGGCTCTTTACTAGCCAGAGGAAGAAAGTATAGAATGGAGTCAGCTTGTGGATCATACCGTTCGTCGCATTGTACGAGATATGCATGCGCACGAAAACTATGGGTCCGGCAGGCATCTCGCAGAGCAGGGTGCCGACCTCCGTCACATCCGTGAGTTCAACCGGCTACTTGTCTTGAACTATGTTCGCGACCACGGGCCGATCACGCGGGTCATGCTCGCTAAGCGCCTGGGACTCTCGCGGACGACTGTGAGCAGCATCATGGATGCGCTGCTTCAGGAGAGACTGGTCCGCGAGGGGCACTTCCTGGAGGCGACCTCCAGGGGCGGACGGCGTGCCATCCTGGTCCACTTTAATGCTGACGCTGGCCGCGTCCTGGGTATCGACGTTGGCCGCACTCACCTGACAATGATCCTTACCAACCTTGCCCTTGAAATCATGGAGCAGCGCTCGGTCTCCTTCGATACAGATCGCGGCCCCGAAGTTTGCTTGCCAATTCTTATTTCCGAGATTCGCACCTTCGTTGAAGCCTCTATGGTGAGCTGGGAAGTGATTGTCGGCATTGGACTCGGCATACCAGGCCCCCTCTCGGTCGATCTCCGCCGTTTGAGTTCACCGCCGCATATGCCTGGTTGGGATAATATCGACATCTGGGAGTCACTTCATGTGGCGTTCAACAAACTCCTGTACATCGATAACGATGCAAATATGGGCGCTCTGGGCGAGAATCACTACGGTGCTGGTCGTGGTACCAGCGACATGGCATATGTAAAAATCGGCACTGGCATTGGTAGTGGCCTGATCATGAATGGGCGTATTTATCGTGGGCACAGGGGCAGCGCCGGTGAGTTAGGACACCTGACCATCGACGAAAACGGCCCTCTGTGCGTTTGCGGGAACCGTGGCTGCCTGGAGACGCTGGCCTCCGCAGGCCCCATTGTAGCAGATACTCAGCAAGGGCTATCGCTGGCCCGCAAACTTGCTTCTGAAGACAACTCCTTGGTCTATACGCCTGTGCTGAGTAGCCGGGCCAACGTCGATATCGCCGATGTGGTTGTGGCCGCGCAGCATGGCGACGCCGCCAGTATTGCTTCCCTGGAGCGTGCAGGGGAGCGCATCGGTCTGGTGTTAGCAGGACTGGTGAATCTCTTCAATCCTGAGGCAATCGTGATTGATGGCAGCGTGGCGCGTGCGGGAGAGATCCTGCTCGCCCCACTGATGCGCGTCGCCGCTTCCGCCAGCCTTCCTGCCGCCTGGAAGGACACCAAGATCCTGCCTGGCGAACTAGGGGTCACGGCCATCGCGCTCGGCGCAGCCTTTACTGTTCTCGATGCTGCTTTTGGCGTACATGCGCATTCTGTTCCCGCTGCTTCTCCCGGAGCGGCCGCAAGTATCCTCGCTTCCGAGCACTTTCTTAACCCGGCCTTGCCCAAAGATGAAATATCTTGACGTTATCCAGGTAGGCATGCTCAAAAATGAAAGATTGATGCACTAGATAGTTCGCAACGTTCCACAGGTTTTTAGAGGCAAAGGCGCCGCCTCTGCATGCATAATAACGTTTCCATGAAGCTGACACCAAAGCGAGGTAGCAGGAATTGTGCTGGATGGTAGCGAAGGCTCAGACCAGGTGAGGAGAGGCTCACTTGCCCGGTATTCTCTGCGCCTGTGACTCAGGAAGTGGGCCGGAAGAGAAACTGGACTGGAAATGTGGAATAGGCAAGGCTAGGATGATCTTGGTACCATGGTCGACCTGTGGTCGTGGAACTGATTGAATCGAGATTGTTCCCCCAGCTTCACGAGCTTTAAGCCGTGCTTTAAACAGGCTAGTTTTCTCAGGTGAGACCATATTGGGGTCAAAGCCTCGTCCATCATCAGTGATGATTACTTCGATATTACCATTTTTACGCAGAGTATGCACAGTAGCGAAGTTTGCGCCTGCATGGTTGTAAACATTAAGCAAGGCCTGGGTAACGGTGTACGAGATGGCTTCAGCAATCTTCGCTCCTTCCTCCGTCTGTTCCAGGTCATGACTAAGGGCATCAAGTGTCCACAGATCAGGTTTAACTTTGAGAGGTGACTCAGGA
>WNFM01210454.1_pt4 | contig 10850 bp, 9 predicted proteins | sample 5400271 | NCBI WGS metagenome assembly WNFM01 (sample SAMN13153352, study PRJNA577476) | soil metagenome | isolation source: 60 cm saprolite on Douglas fir-dominated hillslope | place: USA:California | collected 2013-09-17 | reverse complement strand
GCTCATCGGCGAAGAACTGGGTGTGCGGACGCGCGATCTGGCTTTCGAGCAGGCGCTCGTCACCGCGCGGGAGATACCGGCATGAGTCGCAGTACCTTCGGCATCGTCGGGCTCGGGACGATGGGGCGCAACCTCGCGCTCAATATCGAAGAGCACGGGTTCCCGGTGGCGGTGTGGAACCTCGAGACGGAGTGGACCGACGCGTTTCTCCGCGATCACGCCGCGGCGAAATTCACGGGCGCGAAGACGCTGGACGCGCTCGTGGCGGAGCTCGAGCGTCCGCGCCGCATCATGATGATGATTCCCGCGGGCGCGCCCGTCGACCAGATGATCCAGAAGCTCGCGCCGCTCCTCGATGCGGGCGACATCCTCATCGACGGCGGCAACTCGTATTTCGAGGACACGCGCCGCCGGGAAGCGGCGTTGCGGGACAGGGGCCTCCACTTCGTCGGCTGCGGCGTCTCGGGCGGCGAGGAAGGGGCGCGCTACGGCCCGTCGATCATGCCCGGCGGATCGGACGAGGCGTGGGCGCGCACCAAGGATGTGCTCGAAGCCATCGCGGCGAAGACCGAAGCCGGCCCGTGCGTGACGCACGTCGGACCGGACGGCGCGGGGCATTTCGTCAAGATGGTCCACAACGGCATCGAGTACGGCGACATGCAGCTCATCGCCGAGGCGTACGACGTCCTGCGCCGCGGGCTCGGCCTCATCACGCCCGAGGCGGCCGGCGTCTTCGACGAGTGGAACCGGGGTCCGCTGGAGTCGTTCCTCGTCGAGCTGACGGCGCACGTCTGCCGCGTGATCGACGCCAGGACGACGCAGCCGCTCGTGGACGTCATCCAGGACAAGGCCGGCCAGAAGGGGACGGGCAAGTGGACGGCGCAGATCGCGCTCGATCTGGCCGTCGCGATTCCGACGATCGCCGCGGCGATCGACGCCCGCGTGCTGTCCAGCCTGAAGGAGCAGCGCGTCGCCGCCGGCAAGCTCCTCGCGTCCACGCAGACCGGCGCACCGTTTGCGGGATCCGATCGAGCCGGATGGATCGCCGCGCTCGGCGACGCGTTGTACGCCGCGCGGGTCTGCAGCTACGCCCAGGGCATGGCGCTCATCGCCGCCGGATCCACGAAGTACACCTGGAACATCAACCTCGCCGAAATAGGTCGCATCTGGAAGGGAGGCTGCATCATCCGCGCCCGGCTCCTCGATCCCGTCCGGCAGGCGTTCACCACGAATCCCGCTCTGGTGAACCTGCTGGTCGATCCCGCGATCGCGCGCGACATCCAAGCCGCGGCCCCCGGCTGGCGGCGCGTCGTCGCGGCGGCCGCGTCCGGAGGCATCCCCGTGCCGTCGCTCGCGGCGAGCCTGGCGTACTTCGACAGCTACCGGACGCCGCGGCTGCCGCAGAACCTCACGCAGGCGCAGCGCGACGCGTTCGGCGCGCACACGTTCGAACGGATCGAGCAGCCGGGGTTCGTGCACGCGGACTGGGGCCTTCAGAGGTGACGGAGAATCAGAGACGGAGAGTCAGAGACGGAGGATCAGAGACGGAGGATCAGAGACGGAGGATCAGAGACGGAGAATCAGAGACGGAGAATCAGAGACGGAGGACACGGAGGGGGCGGAGTTAACGGGACAACATTCAAACACGGAGACTCGGAGATGCGGAGGCACGGAGGCGTCCGCCAGGCCCGGCCTCCGGCCGGGCCACAGGGAAGGCACGCGATCTGCGGAAACAAGCCGCCATGGGATCTCTTCTAGCGGCTTGTTTCCGCAGATCGCGTGCCTTCCGGTCGCGCGCAGCGCGACCCGGCGGACGCCGGTGATCGCGATTCGTTCATCTCCGTGTCACAAACGTCTGGAATCTTGTTTTTGTGACAAGCATTCATGCGGCTAAGAGCGCGAGATCGGTGTCCCGAAAAGCGTAGGGCGGTCGTTTTTGGTTGCGGCCGCAGGCTACCCCGTGCCCCCGTGCCCCCGTGTTTGAATGTTGTCCCGTTCCCTCCGTAAGCTCCGTCGTCTCCGTCTCTGATTCTCCGTCTCCGATTCTCCGTCTCCGGTTCCCGTCAAGTCGAGAAACGAATGGCCACTCTGAACCTCGCGTCCGTCCTCGAGCATCCCGCGCGGCTGACGCCCGATCGCGTGGCGATCACGTGCGGCCCGCAGCAGCTCACCTACGCCGAGCTGAACGCGGAGGCCACGCGCGTTGCGGCCGGGCTGCACGCGATGGGCATCCGCCCCGGCGATCATGTCGCGCTCTCGTGCCCGAACATCCCCGGGTTTCCGATCGCCTATTTCGGGATCCTCAAGGCCGGCGCGGCGGTCGTCCCGCTCAACGTGCTCCTCAAGACGCGCGAGATCGCGTATCACCTGAAGGACAGCGAGGCGAAGGCCGTGCTGGCGTTCGAGGGCACCGCCCAGCTGCCCATCGGCGCGATGTGCAGAGACGCCGCGGCGCAGGCCGGCACGCCGCACGTCATCGTCTTTTCAGGAGACACAGCCTCTCTCGTCCAGGCGATGCCCGCGCGCGCCGGCGAGGGGTTTCACCCTCCGCGCCGGGAGGCGCACGACACGGCCGTCATCCTGTACACCTCCGGCACCACGGGACACCCCAAAGGCGCGGAGCTGACCCACGGCAACATGGTGACCAACGCCGTCACGTGTCACGACATGTTCAAGCCCGCGTTCAAGGCCGGGACGGAGCAGGACGTCACGCTCATCACCCTCCCGCTCTTTCACTCGACCGCGCAGACCGCGCAGATGAATGCCGCGCTCTACGGAGGATTCCGGGTCGTGCTGCTCCCGCGCTTCGAGCCGGCGGCCGTGCTCGAGGCGTTCGCGCGCGAGCAGGTCGGCCTCTGGGTGGGCGTGCCGACGATGTACTGGGCGCTGCTGGATCACGCGCGCGCGCCGGGCGTGCACGTCACTGGGGCGGCCGCGTCGCTGCGGCTGTGCGCTTCGGGTGGCGCCCCCATGCCGGTGGAGCTGCTGCGCGCGTTCGAGGAGACGTTCGACGTCCGGATTCTCGAGGGATACGGCCTGTCCGAAACGGCGCCGGTGGTGGCCTTCAACCAGCTGCAGCGGCCGTCGAAGCCGGGCACGGTCGGCTTGCCGATTTTCGGCGTCGACGTCCGGTGCGTCGACGAGCACGACAACACGCTCCCGCCCGGCGGGCGGGGCGAGGTCATCGTCCGCGGCCCGAACGTGATGAAGGGGTATTACGGCCGTCCCGAAGCGACCGCCGCGGCGATACGGGGCGGATGGTTCCGCACGGGCGACATCGGGCAGTTCGACAGCGACGGCTATCTGGCCATCGTCGACCGGAAAAAAGACATGATCCTCCGCGGCGGCTTCAACGTGTATCCGCGCGAGATCGAGGACGTGCTGCTGACGCACCCGGCGGTCTCGCAGTGCGCGGTCATCGGCGTGCCCGACCCTCGATTAGGGGAGGAGATCAAGGCTGTGATCGTCCGCCGTCCCGCCGTGGCGGTGACCGCCGAGGAGCTGACGGCCTGGGGCCGCGAGCAGATGGCGGCCTTCAAGTACCCGAGAATCATCGAGTTCCGGGACGCGCTACCGGTGAGCGCGACAGGAAAAATCCTGAAGCGCGAGCTTCGCTGACCCTAAGCTCAGCCATGAAATTGGACGATTCATGGCGCGTGAGAAACGATGACCCACGGTTGCCAGCGTCGTACTGTCGGGGTATAGTCCCAACCTCATGGCTCCCGAGCTGCCAGGATCCCACCGCGCGACAGGATTGGTGGACGTTCTCGACCGGATCCTCGACAAGGGGCTCGTCATTGCCGGCGACATCAAAGTGTCGCTCGCCGAAGTCGAATTGCTCACGATTCGAATCCGGCTGCTCGTCTGCTCCCTCGACAAAGCGCAGGAAATCGGCCTCGACTGGTGGCGGTACGACCGTGACCTGTCGCCGGGCGCCGCCCGGGCCGCGTTGAACGAGCACGAGGAGTTGCGGGCGGAGCTCCGGCAGTTGCAGCAGCGTGTGGAAGCGCTGACGGTCGCGCAAGGGTCGAAACGGGCGCGCGCCCGGAGGCGCCGATGATTCACCGGGCAATCGGAGGCACACAGCATGGCAGTTGAACGCGCCGCAGGCGGCACCAGTCTTATCGACGTTCTCGACCGCGTGCTCGACAAGGGCATCGTCATCGACGCATGGGTACGCGTCTCGCTTGTCGGCATCGACCTGATCACCGTCGAAGCCCGTGTGGTCGTCGCGTCGATCGATACGTACCTGAAGTACTCGGAAGCGGTCGGCCAGGTGTCGCCGGTATCGCGTCCCGCCGCGGAGCTGCCGTCGCACCAGGACCTCGTGACGGAGAACGCCGGGCTGCGCGCGGAACTGGCCGCGTCGAAGAGCAGCCGCGCCGATCTCGTGGCGGCGGCGAAGAAGAGCGCGAAGAGCGCGTCGCGCGCCAAGGGCCGGCGCGTACCGGGCCGCCGCTCCGTGTCCGAGGCGTAACCCCCCGTGGCACGTGTCGCCGCGCCGGTGGCGCCGGTTCAGGGAGTCGATTCCGACGCGAAGCTCGCGTTTGTCGAGTTCCTGCTGACGAGCATCGACGTGCAGGAGTCCGCGCGCCGCGCGGTCGACTGGCTCGCCGCGCACGCGACCCTCAGCGAGGTGGCCGTGCTGGTCGAGGACGGCGTGTCGAACGAGATGCAGCTCGTGGCCGAGCACGGTGTCTCGAGCGGCGTCATCATGGACTTCTCGCTGAACCGCGACGACCCGAGCCATCCCCTGACCGAGGCGCTCAACAGCCCAGCGCCGATCTACCTCGACAAGATTCCCAGCCACCATCGCGTTCCGCTCGAAGCCAAGGCGTTTCACGCGATTCCCTTACGATCCGAGGCCAACGCGCCCGCGCACGGCCTCCTGCTCGTCAGCGGTGTCGGTCGCGAGCTGGATCCGGAGACGGTCTGGCTGGCGCGGACCCTCGGGAAACAGCTGTCCCGGCTGCTGGGCCGTCAACTGCTGGCCGAGACGCGGTTCGGGCAGGAGCGGATGCTGCTCTACAGCATCATCAACGCGGTCACCGATCCCATCCTGCTGACCGACACCGAAGGCAAGCTGATCATCGCGAACACCCACGCCGAAAAGCTGTTCGCCGCGCCCGAAGAAGCGAGCGAAGGGTGGCGCCGGGCCGCCGCGCTGAACAACATGCTCTTCTCCGCGGCGCTGTCGACGAGCGCGGTCGGGATGATCGAGATGGCGCGCCGCGAACTGCTGCTCGTCGACCCGCTCGAGGGATCGGACCTGCTGTTCGAGCTCCTGAGCTCGCGCGCCAGGGACGAGCGGCAGGGCACCTACGTGGTGTCGATTCTGCGCAACGTCACGGACCTCGCGCGCGCGAAGGAGGAGATCGAGGAAAGCTACCGCACGCTGCGCATCGCGCAGGCGGAAGTGCGGGACGAGCGGCACCGGCTGGACCTCATCATCGACTCCGTCGCGGACCCGATCCTGGTCACCGACCAGGAAGGAGACATCGTGCTCATGAACACGCCGGCGGAGCGGCTGTTCAACACGCCCGGGATCGGCGACGAAACGGCGCTCAGGCGGGTCCGCGCGAACGGCGCGAACCTGACGTCGTTTGTCTCGAACGTGCTGACGCGCTCGGGCGAGCAACGGTACCGCGGAGAGATCCAGCTCGGGGATCCGCTGACCGGCCGTCCGCTGCCGGTCGAGGCCGTCGCCGGGACGATCCTCTCGGAGCAGGGCGAGCTGATGTGGGTCGTGACGATCCTGCACGACCTGACCGAAGCGATCGAGAAGGCGCGCCTGTACGAGCAGTTGAAGCAGGCCTCCGTGGAACTGGAACGTAAAGTGCAGGAAGCGACGGGCGAGCTCGCGCAGCAGAACGAGCTGCTCAGGCGGCAGCACATCGCGCTCGAGCAGGCGTCGGCGCTGAAGTCGCAGTTCCTCGCGAACATGTCGCACGAGTTCAGGACACCCCTCAACGCGATCCTGGGCTACACCCATATGCTGCTGCACAACGTCACCGGCCAGGTGACCGATCCGCAGCGCAAGAGCCTGTCGCGCATCGACTCGAACGCGCGGCACCTGCTCGCGTTAATCAACGACATCCTCGACATCACGAGGATCGAGGCCGGCCGGATGCCGCTGAACTCGATGACGTTCAGGCTGGGCGAGCTGTTCGACGAGGTGCAGTCCGAGCTCGAGCCGATCATCAAGCGGTCGAACCTGACGGTGGCGGCGAAGGTGCGCGGCGCCGTGCCGCCGGTCCGGTCGGATCGCCAGAAGGTCAAGCAGATCGTCCTCAACCTGCTGAGCAACGCGCTCAAATTCACGCCGGCGGGATCCGTCACGATGACCGCGTCGTATGACGCGCGCGTCCGGCAGGTGTCGATCGCCGTGAAGGACACGGGCGTCGGAATTCCCGACGAAGATCAGGTCAAGGTCTTCGAGGACTTCCGCCAGCTCGATTCGTCGCCCGCCCGCGGCTACGGCGGCACGGGCCTCGGCCTGTCCATCTGCCGCCGGCTGGCGCAGATCCTGGGCGGCACGATCGACCTCGACAGCACGCTCGGCCGCGGGTCTACCTTCACGCTGCGCCTGCCGGCGCGCGCGAGGCGTCGATGAGCGGGCCGTCCAAGACCCGGGCGCAGCCGCTCGTGCTCGTCGTGGAGGATTACCAGGACGCGCGCGAGATGTACGTCGCCTATCTGCAGTTCTCGGGCTACGACGTCGCCGAGGCCGACAACGGCGTCGAGGCGGTTGAAAAAACCCGGCAATTGCTGCCGGATATCGTCCTGATGGACCTGGCGCTGCCCCTGATGGACGGGTGGGAAGCGACCCGCCAGCTCAAGAACGACGAGCGCACGCGGCACATTCCGATCGTCGCCCTGACCGGGCACGCGCTGGCCGGGCATGCCGAAGGCGCGCGGGAGGCGGGGTGCGACGCCTTCGTGACGAAGCCGTGCCTGCCCGACGCCCTGGTCACGGAGATCAAGCGATTGCTGGACGCGCCCCGGGCGAACGCAGAGAATGTGAAGGATCCGGCGCAGGTGCCGCGACCCACGAAAAAGCGATCCTGAGGGCAGGACCGAGTATGGCCAAAGCAGCAAAGTCCGCAACGAGACCCGCGAAGAAACCGGCGAAGAAGGCCTCGGCCCCCAGGCGAAAGGCTGCCCCGGCCGTGGCGAAGAAGGCCGACGCCGCCGGCCGGCAGGACGCGTCGCGAGGGAAGCTCGAACGCGTCCGCGTGCCCTCGTCCCGCCGCGAGGACGCCAGCGAGGGCAAGTATGTCTACTGCGTCATCCGGTCGGACCAGTCCCTGAGCTTCGGACCCCTGGGCCTCGGGCCCGAACCGGCCCAGGTGCACACGATTCACTACCGCGACATCTGCGCCGTCGTGTCGAACACGCCGATGGTCGTGCAGGACCCGACCCGCGAGAACGTGCTGGCGCACCAGCGGGTCAACGAGACGGTCATGCAGAAGCACACGGTCATCCCGATGTCCTTCGGCACGGTGTTCAAGACCGACGACGACATCATGGAGCTCCTGCGGTCGGCCTACGACGCGTTCAGCGACGTCCTGAACAAGATGCAGGAAAAGTTCGAGTTCGGGCTGAAGGTGCTCTGGGACCGGGACCAGATCATCCGCGAGATTGAGGCCGAGGACGAGGACATCCGCCGCCTGAAGACCGAGATCTCCTCGCAGAAGGGCTCGACGTATTTCGCGCGGATGCAGTACGGGCGCCTGATCGATGCCGCGCTGCAGTCCCGGACCGAGCGGTACGTGGCCGAGATCTTCACGTCCCTGCGGAGCGTCTCAGTCGCGTCGCGCTCCAACAAACCGATCGGCGATCGCATGATCATGAACGCCGCCTTCCTCGTCTCGCGCGAGATGGAGCAGCCGTTCGACGCGCGCGTGAAGGAGATCGGCCAGCAGTACGACAAGCTCACGTTCAAGTACACCGGCCCGTGGCCGCCGTACAATTTCGTGAACATCCGTCTCAAGCTCGAAAGGGCTCATTAGGGCGGTTCTCGAACCGCCCCTACAACCGTCACCATGTTCATCGTGGACTCGCTGATTGTGTCCGGCGTGCGCTTCGTCCTCGACAAGGTCGCGGCGGCGGTCGAGACCGAGATGAACGATGACGCCGCCCTCCGCGAGCGCCTGCTCGCGGCGCAGATGCAGGTCGAGCTCGGCGAGATGAGCCAGAAGGCGTTCGACGAGCTCGAAGCCGACATCCTCCCCCGCATCCGCGAGATCAAGGCGCGGCAGCGCGGAGGGGAGTCCGCGGCCATCTCCCCGAAGGACATGAAGGTCACCGGCATCGAGGCAAGTTTCGAGGGGGACGAACACTGAACAGAAAGACGGAAGACCGTTTTCCGTCTTTCCACTTTGTCGGCGGCAAGGGGGGCGCCGGGAAGACCACCTGCGCCGCCGCCTTCGCGCTCGAGTCCGCCCGCCACCGCCGCACCCTCCTCGTCACCACCGATCCCGCGTCATCCCTGTCGGCCGCGCTCGGCGCCCCTATTTCATCGGAGCCCGCATCGGTGCGCGGGACCCGGGGCCTCTACGCCGCGAACGTGGACGCGTCGACCGCGTTCGATCGCTGGCTCGCCCCGCGACGGGAGCTGCTCGCGGCGATCGCCCTTCGCGGTACGTACCTTGACGAGACCGACGTCGCGCGGCTGCTGAGGCTGTCGCTGCCCGGGATCGACGAGGTCATCGGCCTGCTCGAGATCACGAGGATGGCCCGCCTTCGCCCCCAGTCTTCGCCGCAGGGCCTGCCCCGCCGAAGCGGCGCGACCGCGAAGGCGGGCGAGGCAGGCTCCACCGGCGGGTTCGACTCGGTTATCGTGGACACGGCACCGACGGGGCACACGCTCCGCCTGCTGGCGGCGCCGGCGCTCCTCAGCCGCGTGGCGGGCGTCCTCGACAGCCTGCAGTCGCACCATCGCGCCGTCGTCAGCGCCCTTCGCGGATCCTACCGGGAAGATGCCGCCGATTCCCTGATCGCGGAGCTGGAGCGCGAGGCCGGGGAGCTGTCGGCCATGCTGCGGGATCCGGAGGCGAGCGAGGTGACATGGGTCACCTTGCCGGAGCCCATGGCGCTCGAGGAAACCTCCGACGCGCTCGCCACGCTCGACGCGGCCGGGATTCATGTCCGCCGGCTGATTATGAACCGCGTGACGCCTGCCGCGCCTGGCGGATGTGACTGGTGTCACGCTCGCCATCGCTTCGAGGCGCGCGCGATGGCGCCGATTGCGCGCCGATTTGGCGCTCTCGCGCTCGTCACGTTGCCGGAGCTGTCGAAGGAGCCGCGTGGTGTGGCCGCGTTGCGTCAGGCCGTCTCCGCGCTGCAGCCGTGGAAGCCGCCGGCATCCGTCCCACCACTCCCGCATCGTGTCCGCGCCCGTGATCTTTCGCCGAACGGCGGAAGCGACTGGACGCCAGGCGGGCCTGAAGGCAGAAGCCAGGAAGATCAAAGAAAGCATCCGGTGGCTCCCGCCTTTAGGCGGACGAGAACCCGCCCAGCCGACCTGCTCGAAGGGAACGTCCGGTGGCTGTTGTTCGGTGGCAAGGGGGGCGTCGGAAAAACCACGTGCGCCGCGGCGGCGGCGCTCGACCTTGCACGGCGCGATCGCACCCGGCGCATCCTGCTGTTGTCGATGGATCCCGCGCACTCGCTCGGCGACGTGTTCGGCACGGCGATCGGCGACCGGCCGCGGACGGTCCCCGGCGGCCCGCGGAATCTTCACGTGCGCGAGATCGACGCGGCGGCCGAACTGGCGCGATTCCGCCAGACGTATGTCGCGGCGGTGGACGACGCGTTTACGAGGATCGCGCGGACCGCGGCTGGCGACCAGACGGCGTTTCGCGAGCTGATCGATCTCGCGCCGCCGGGGATCGACGAAGTGATCGCCGTCGCCGACGTGGCCGAGGCGCTCATCGAGTCGAAGGACCGCCACGACGTCATCGTCACCGACACGGCTCCGACGGGGCATGCGCTCCGGCTGTTGCAGACGCCCGCGGTCCTGCGCGAGTGGGCCCGGGCCCTGATGGCGATTCTCCTGAAGTACCGCGAGATCGCCGGCGCCGGGACGCTGGCGTCGCTCCTCGTGCAATTGTCGAAAAGGCTGCGCGGGCTGCAGGACATCCTCAGCGATCCGGCCCAGGCGCGGTTCGTCGTCGTCACGCGCGCCGCGGCGCTGCCGGCCGCGGAATCCGCGAGCCTGATCGCGTCGCTCGGATCTCTCGGTATCGCCGTGCAGGCGGTGATCGTGAATGCCGCCGGCGCCGGGTCGTGCCCGCGATGCCGCGCGGCCGCGCGCGCGCAGGCGGCAGAGATCGCGCGCCTGCGGCGGGCGGTCGGCGCCGGAACTGGTTACGCTATCATCGAGGCCCCCGCCGAAGTCCCGCCGCCGCACGGCGCCGCCGCGCTGGCGGCGTGGGGCGTCGCCTGGCGGCGAATCACGTGATGGCCAAGGGCAGCACGGCTGTATATCTCTACTGCGTCGTCCGGGCCGCCCGCCGGCCGGCGCTCGCGCGCGTGCCTGCAGGGCTTCCCGGCAGCGTGCGTCCCGACGCGCACCGGCTGTCGGGCTCGCTCTGGCTCATCACGGCCGATGTGCCGCTCGACGTTTACGGGCCTGTTCATCTGGAGCCGCGGCTGCGCGACCTCGACTGGGTGTCGGAGGCCGCCCTCGCGCACGAAGGCGTCGTGGAACACTTCTCGCGGGTCAAAGGGACGGTCGTCGTGCCCATGAGACTGTTCACCATGTTCTCGTCGATCGACAAGGCGGTGGCCGACGTCGCCGCCGGGAAGACGGCGATCGAGCGCGTCATGCGCCACATTGCCGGGAG
>WNFM01275931.1_pt2 | contig 10852 bp, 11 predicted proteins | sample 5400271 | NCBI WGS metagenome assembly WNFM01 (sample SAMN13153352, study PRJNA577476) | soil metagenome | isolation source: 60 cm saprolite on Douglas fir-dominated hillslope | place: USA:California | collected 2013-09-17 | reverse complement strand
ATCAACTGGACCGACCAGGGAATTCGCGCGGTCAGGGACGCTCCCAAGCGCAGTCAAGCGGCGAGAGAACTCGCCAAGAAAGTCGGGGTCGAGATCAAGCAGATTTATCTCACCTCTGGCGAGCATGACCTCCTTGTCATCGCTGATGCACCTTTGGGGGACCATGTCACCAAATTCGCGCTTGCAATGGGTTCGTTGGGAAACGTGCGCACCCGCACCTCCCGAGCTTGGACCGAGCCTGAATGGACCAAGCTGATGTCCGAGCTTCCGTAGCGGCTTCGGATTTCTGACGGGCCGCCTTTACGCGGTCTACCGGGTTGGCGCGGCCTGGGATTTCGACGCTCGGCGATCGGTCGTCAAGGAGGCACTGTCGCCGAGCTCCTGCAATAGGAGGCATTTAACTTGATTGAGGGCCCCCCTCGGCAGCTTATGGCCGCCTTGCCGATCGCTCTCATAATAAAGCCAGCCCACTCAATCGGAAATAAGTGCACTTTCACCGTAATTCCAGGAATGGGTTTGAGGCTGCATTGATCCGCGATTGTCGCTTGTTTCGTCCTTGCGGAAAATCGGCCGCAGGGCTTTTTGGGACTTTTGCAACACAATCTGCCAATAGCCGACATTGCTTGAAACGAATGAGGCCGCCTCAGTTGGCGGCCTCATCCATTATTAAATAGTCGTTGTCTCGGGAAATTCAGCCTACGTTACGACGGCGGCGCACAAGCAAATAGGCACCATAGCCAATCCCTATCGCTAGACCCGGCAGCCCCGCGCCAATTAGCGGCGCAGGAGCTCCCTTTGCGCAACCATTGCCAACGTCCTTGTCATTGCCACAATTGGCAAGGGAGGTCCGCGGGACAAGCACCAAAGCCGAGGCTAACGCAATCGCGGGTAAAATCCCGAAGGTGATTTTCATGATTTAATTCTCCGGCCCTTTCAATTACAATGCCAACATTAATAGGATGAAAATCAGCCTCAGTCAAATCTCCGCGTTCGATTAATGCACAAACGTTGAGTTCCATATGACGGTTTTCTAGACGCGATGCTGGTTATTTATTCAATTATCATTTGTGCAGCGGTATATATTCGATATTTGAAATGATCATTAGGCGCAAAACCATGAGGCGACCTAATTTTTTCGGGGTGCGCCATGCCAGCGACCAGAGTGCTTTTGGTATCGGGAATAGCCGTTTTTGCAATTTTCTTCTTCGCCGCCTTTGCAAATCTAGATGAAAGAGTTGACGTCGGCGGCCGGGCCGCGCTGGGAGCATTCGAGTTCCTTGCCGCCGCTGCGTCGTTGTATCTTCTTTCACAAGCGCGGGATGGCAAAGCGTCGCGGTCTGATTGGCTAAGTTGTGCGTCCGCTATATTGGTCGCCTGCACAGGTTTCGCAGGCGCTTCAATTACAATATTTGCTTTGTATTTGTTCTTCAGAGACCGTGATGACCTGAACACGAAAGCCGCCGGTGCCGTTGCCGCGGCTGTAGCGGTTCAAGCGGTTTGGGCCCCGTTAGTTTTTTCAAAGATTTCATTCCTGCTCTTACCAATCGACGCCGGTGTCGTCGGTTGGCTAGTCAGTCACTTTGTACCAGGAGCGTCGTGGAGTGGGACTGTCGTCTATTCTTCGAGCGGACATAATGTTGAAATTACTTCGGCATGTGCGTCGTTTCATAATCTCTCGCTGGCGTCCCTGTGTTGGGTAACGCTTACGATGCTGCATCGACCGTACTGGTTGAAAAGCGACTTATATGTCGGCCTGGCCGCGATGCTAGCCCAGTTCGGGTTCAATGTCTGGCGTCTTGTATTCGTCTGTCTAAGTTCGCCGATGTACGACTTCTGGCATGAGGGCTTCGGCAAACACATCTTTTCTGCGGTTGCCACCGCCTTCGCGATCGTTTTCGTTCAATTCTGGCTCGTTCGCCGTGACCAGCGGGGTTCTCAAGGAGTCGCTGCAATCTCCTGATTGTTAGCCATCGGCGCGCTCTCGACAGCTGCCCAGTTTCTCGCTTTCGCGAAGACGATGGCATGTCCGCTCGGGGTTATTCGCGTCGATTCTGCCGCGTCCACGATATGTCCGGTCATCGGACATGCCTAGAAGTTCACCGCAGCACATGCCGCGGCAGCCAGAGCGACACTTCCGGGAGATAGGTGACCACCATCAGCACAAAAAACATCACGGCGTAGAACGGCCAGATCTTGCGCATCACCTGCTCGATCGTGACTTTTCCGACCGCGCATCCGACGAACAGGATCGATCCGACCGGCGGGTGGCACAATCCGATGCCGAGATTGAGCAGCATGATCATGCCGAAGTGAACCGGATTGACACCGAAATTCTGCATCACCGGCAAGAGGATCGGCGTCGCGATCAGGATTGACGGCGCCATGTCGACAAGCGTGCCGAGTACCAAGAGCAGGATGTTGATCAGAAACAGGATGACGTATTTATTGTCCGATATCGACAGGAAGAACGCCGTCATCTTGGCCGGCATCTGGGTCAGCGCCATCACGTAGCCGACGCTCGAGGCGCAGGCGATTAGCGTCAGCACCATCGCCACAGTGCGCAGCGTCCGGTGCAGCAGCACCGGCAGGTCGCGCCAGCGGTAGTCGCGGTAGATGAACATCGTCACGAAGAACGCCCAGATGCAGGCAACCGCGCCGGCTTCGATCGCGGTGAAGACGCCGCCCAAAATGCCGCCGAGAATGATGACCAGCGTCACCATCCCCCAGGCTGCGTCGATCGTGATCTTGATGGCGTCTTTCGCCGGCACGGTCTGGCCGTGCGGGTGCTTGTCGCGGTAGGCGATGACGAGGCAGAGGATGATCAGCGAGAAGCCGAGCAGCAGCCCGGGAAACACACCGGCCATGAACAGTGCGCTGATCGAGATCGTGCCGCCGGTCGCCAGCGAATACAGGACCGCGTTGTGGCTCGGCGGCACCAGCAGCGCCTGCACCGAAGCCGTGATGGTCAGGTTGGTCGCGAACACGCGGGGAAAGCCGGCTTTTTCCATTTGCGGGATCATCACCGAGCCAATCGCGGAAGTATCCGCCACCGCCGAGCCTGAAATGCCGCTCAGGAACGTCGTCGCCAGCACGTTGACAATGGAGAGGCCGCCGCGCACCCGGGTAAATCCAACGAGAACGTCGGCAAACGCCACCAGCCGGCGCGCCATGCCGCCTTCAGCCATGATTGCGCCGGCCAGCACGAAGAACGGGATCGTCAGCATCGCCACCTTGCTGACACCGTCGGAGATTTTCAGCATCACCGCTTCCAGCGGAATTCCGATCGACCACGCGCCCGCGATCGCGGCCAGCGCCAGCGAATAAGCGATGGGCATGCCGATCAGGAAGCAAATCAGCATGGTGGTAAGGAGAATAAAGATATCCATGAATGGCTTCCTAGCGGATCACTCGAACGGCGCGGTTTCGTGGCTTGTCGACAGGGGATCCGAAGGCGCTCCGAGAAAAACGCGCTCGACGATAAAAAGCAAAAGGCAAACTCCGCCGATCGGGATCGGCAGATAGGTGACGCCGACCGACAGGAATGGAAAATCCGCGATGGTGTTGTACCAGGTCACCTCGACAAGCCGCTCCCCCCACACGATCATGAAGATCGCGATCAACGCCATCAGCAATTGCACGATGAGATCGAGCAGCCTGCGATATTTCGCCGGCAACTGGTCGGCGAAGTAGGAAACGTTCATGTGCAGGTTGAGCCGGTATCCGGCCGCAGCTCCGATGAACGTCAGCACGATGGTCAAAAGCACCGCCATCGGTTCGGGCCAGGACGCCGCGCTGTTGAGGACGTAGCGGGTGAACACCGCCCAGGGGATAACAGCCGAAATCAATACCAAGGCGGTGCAGCCGACGATGACACAGACAAGGTAAAGGTAGTCCATCGCTCGGCGAAATAATCCGGCCATTCCGATAAAATTCCCGATTGCCAAAACAAACCGATGTGCGGCCCGCGCCATCGCGCGGACCGCGTGAACGTCGATCAAATGGCCTGAATGCGTTTGATCATGTCCTGGTATTTCGGGCCGTATTTATCCCAGACCGGCTTGACCGCGTTCTGGAACGGCGCCTTGTCGGCAATTTCCACGATCTCGCAACCTGCGGCCTTGGCCTTTTCCATCGCCTGTTGCTCGTACTTTTTCCAGAGCTCGCGCTCTTCCATCTGCGCCTCACGGGCGAATTTCTTGACCAGATTCTGATCGTCGGGTGAAAGCTGGGTCCAGGCTTTCTTGGAGAACAACAGCACTTCGGGAATAATCAGGTGCTCGGTGAGCGAGTAGTATTTTGCCGCGGTATAATGATTGCTGAAGACATAGCTCGGCGGATTGTTCTCGGCCCCGTCGATCACGCCGGTCTGCAGCGCGCTGAAGACCTGATCGTAGCCCATCGCGACGCCATTGCCGCCAAGTGCGTTCATCATGTCGACGAAAATCGGATTGCCGATGACTCGGAATTTCAGACCTTTTAGGTCTTCGACCGTCTTGATGGACTTTTTGGTGTTGTAGAGACTGCGCGCGCCGGAATCCATCCAGCACAACGCGACCAGCCCGGCATTCGGGCTCGCGGTGATCTTGTCGAGCAACTCCTGACCGATCGGTCCGTCCATCATCCGTTGGGCGTGGGCGGTGTTCTTGAACAGGAACGGCATGTTGACGACGTTGATATCGTCGACGATCGGCCCCATGGCTCCGACGCTAACACGCAACATCTGGATGGCGCCGATCTGGGTCTGTTCGATGGTCTCCTTCTCGCCGCCCAACTGCATCGAGGGAAACATCTGGATCGAGAGCCGCCCGTTGGTGGCAGCTTCGAGTTTTTTGCCCAAATTCTCGGTCGCCGCCACGGTCGGATAACCGGGGGGCTGAACGTCGGATGCCTTGAATATTGATTTTGTCTGTGCGCGCGCCGGCGATAGCGGTGCAAGCGTCGCCGCCGCCCCAAACCCAGCACTCAACTTTATGAAATCGCGACGTCTCATGAGAACCTCCCAGAAATTTTGTGATTAAATTTGCTTCTTTTGCGCGGCTTCTTTTTTCACGTCCGCGTCTGTTGTTGTTAGCTTCGCCTGTCGAAGAACTCCGGATTGATGTTTTGCGTGGCGGAGATATTGTCGAGAAGACTTTCGAGATGGAATTCCATCGCGGTCCTTGCCCGCGCCGGATCATGCGCCTTGATCGCGTCGAGAATGGCCTCATGCTCGGCGATCACGCGCGGGATGCGCCCCTCCTGCGGCAGAGTCAATCGGCGATAGCGGTCGACATGCACCTTGACCTGCTGGATCAGCGTCCAGATGCCCGGATATCCCGCGACTTCAGCAATCGTTGCGTGAAACATCTCATCGGCGCGATGGAAGGTGTCTTTGTCCTTGGCGGCGTTTGCTTCACGTTGGTGTTGCAGGATCGCATGCAGACCCAGAATCTGGCTGGCCGTCGCGCGCTCCGCCGCCATCTGCGCGGTGGTTGCCTCGAGCGACTTGCGGATGATGATCGCTTCAGGCAGCGCCGCGATCGGGATCAGCGAGACGAAGATGCCGGACTGCGGAAATATCTCGAGCAAACCTTCGTCGGATAATCTCAGAATGGCTTCGCGCACAGGTGTCCGGCTCACCCCGTAGGACAGCGCGATGGCCGCTTCCGAGACCGCTTCCCCGGGGGGCCGCTGCAACGACACCAGTTCGGTGCGAAGATCCGAATATATCTTTGAGGCAGCCGTCGCCGCCCGCGGCCGGCCGTTTCGGCGGGTGATGGCCAATGCAGAACGTATCTTGGCTTCGGCCTTTTTGGTTGCGCGTGCGGACATGGTTACTCTCATATATAATTAATATATTAGTATATGAATTGACTTTGGCAAAGATAAAATGGCCGGCTCGGCGGCGAAATCGCGCTTTTCGCGATTTGGCTGGTCCGGGCGGGACGCGGCTGTGCCGGCAACAAGGGAGGTTCGCCGTGATGGATTATCGCAAGCTTTTCGATCTTGCAGGAAGACCGCAATCGTGCTCGGCGCGGCTTCCGGCATCGGTAAATCATCGGCGGAAGCGCTGGCCTCGCTCGGCGCCCGGGTGGTCTGCGCCGATCGCTCGCTATTTTCGAACGCCGATAAAACCGGCACGCTCGCGTAGCTCGCGCTGGTCGGCATTCGTCAACAAGCCGATCAGGCTTTGGGCCGGCCCGGCCTTGGCGGCCCCTGCGACCACTGCCGCGGTATACATGGTCGCAAGATCGCATCCCGGCGGCAGAGAACCGGACAAGGTCACGCCCGGAGTAGAGATGATTTCGGTCGATTGCGTGCAGCCGATCGGCCTGACGGCGTCGGACGCTGCCAGATGGCGCATCGCAGTCGCGCCATTAGGGAAGATTCTGAGCCGACCGGTTGCCTCGTCGGTGATGCCGAGCTGCTGCAGAACCTTCGCAACGTGAATCCCGGCCGTGGACGCTTGTGTGTCGGGAACGAAGATCGCGTCGGCCGCGAGGAATGCATCGCGCAGCCCTGCCGCGTCTTTGATCCTGACCAGGGAATCGCCGGCGCGAACGGCGATCGCGGTTTCGACCCGACCGAGGTTTGATATTGAATCGCCGATAACGAGGTTTTCGTTCGCCAGATCCACGATCATTTTCAATGTCAGTATGACAACATCGGCTGGCGCGCCCTTGCGCAATTTATCGGCCATGACGCCGACCGCGCCGAACTCTCCCGATATCTCGAAGCCGGTCAGTTCCTTGAATTTAGGCGCAAGGCTGGCAACAAAACCCTGGGCCGCGCCGCCGCTGAGAATGTTCAAAGTGGTCATGAGGTCAATTCCATCGCGGCGATCAGGCTGTCGCGCGTGATCGGCAGGTTGCGGACCCGCAACTCCAGCGCATCGAATACGGCGTTCGCGATCGCCGCCGTGACCGGGCCGTGCGCCGCTTCGCCGGCGCCGAGCGGCTCAGAGTCGGGGCGCTGGATCAATTCGATTTGCACGTCCGGCACTTCGCTGAAACGAAGGATCGGATAATCGGTCCATGAGTTGCTGGTGATGCGCTGCCGGTCGAAGCGAACCTGTTCTTTCAAGACCCAACTGGTCGCCTGGATCGCGCCGCCCTCGATCTGGTTGATCACGCCGTCGGGATTGATGGCCTCGCCGACATCGACCGCAATCGTCAGCCGCTTGACGCTGATATCTTCCGCGCCTTCGATCTCGGCCACCACAGCGCAATAGGCGCCGGTATTTTTATAGCGCGCGAAGCCGAGGCCATAGCCGACGCCGGCCCGCTTGTGCGGCTTCCAGTTCGCGCACCTTGCGACCGAGCGGATCACGTCTTTCGCCCGCTCATCCCTCAGATGGCGCAGACGGAAGGCGACCGGATCCTCACCGCGCTCGACCGCCAGTTCGTCGAGAAAGGACTCAATGGCAAACACGTTGCCCTGCGCGCCCAGCGTTCGCAGCGCGGAGGTGCGGATCGGCATGGTCAGCAGGCGATGGCACTCGATCTGCCATGACGGAAAATCATAAAGCGGTACGGAATTGCGATCGGACCCGCCGCCATTGGCTGGCGGCGGATTGGTCGAGATCATGCGCGGAAACGGATTTGCAAGTTCGGTCGCCGCAAGCAGGGCGGGCTGCGCCGCGCGTCCCGGCCGCGCGGTGTGGCCGTTGCCCCAGATACTATGCCGCCATGTGACAATCTCGTCCCTCGCGTCGAGATCGGCCTCGATCTCGATCGCCATCGCCGCGCCGAACGGCGCATGCGTCATCTCGTCGGCGCGCGACCATTGCACCCGGACCGGCCGGCCACTGGCCGCTTTTGCCAGAAGAACCGCGTCGAGCGCGACGTCGTCGGCAGCGTTATGACCGTAGCAGCCGGCGCCCTCCATATGCTCGACCGTGACGTTCTCCAGCGGCACCTTCAAAGCGAGCGCGAGGTCGGCGCGGAGAAAATAAACGCCCTGGCTGTGGCTCCAGACGTGGACGCGATCTCCGTTCCATTGCGCCATCGCGCAGGACGGCGCGTTGCCGCCGGATGGTGCGGCGCGTTTCGACCGGCTCGGCGGCTACTTTCTTGTCGATGACGGTCGACTCCGCGGGCTGGGCCCTTAGCCATTCCGCCAGCGCGCCTTCATCGGGCAGCGTTTCAAGCGATGACCATGCCGCGCTCTTGTGCAGCGCCTTCAGCGCGGCCGCGGCGCCATCCTCGGTCTCGCTGACGACACCCGCAAAATTGCCGTCGCGCACAATCGCGACAAGGCAGGCAACGCCGCGCGCATCTTCCTCATCGAGGCGATCGAGTTTCGCCGCCGGCATGTCCGATCGCAGCACACGGCCATGTAGCATCCCGGAGAGCGCCTGATCGTGAATGAAGCGCGGACGGGCAAAGACCTTGTCGGGAATATCCAGGCGCTGAACAGAAGTGCCGGCCAGCCCGCGCTCTGCCGGTGATTTCGGCGCAGCGCCCGGCGTCGCCTCGCGATCGAGCGAGATTTCATCGGCGAGTTCCCAAAAACTCGTCCGCACGTTGCCGGGACCGGAAATGGTGCCATCTTCGATCTCGAGCGCATCGATATCGGCGCCGAGGCGATCGGAGGCGGCGGCAAGAAAGATTTGCCGGATTTCAGCGCAGGCGTAACGAATGGCGCGGCCCGATTGCTGCACCGAAAGGCTGCCTGAAGTGACGCCCTCATTGGGACTGCCCACCGTTGACGCCCGCACCATCTGTACGCGGCCGATATCGACGTCGAGCTCGTCGGCGGCGATCTGGGCCAAGGCCGTCACGATGCCTTGTCCGATCTCCACCTTTCCCGGCGAAACCGTCACGTGCCCCTCGGAGGAGAAACGGACCCACGACGACAGCACAGGATTGGCCGCGAGGCTGACCGGCAATCTCGGCGAAGGGGAGGGCGCAGGTTTTGTCATTGGGCTGCCATCTCGGCCGCCGCGCGGAGCACCGCGCGCACCATGCGGTTATGCGACCCGCAACGGCAGAGGTTACGGTCCAGCGCTCTCCTCACTTCGGTCTCGGAAGGGTTTGCATTTTGCATCAATAGCGCCGCGGCGCTCATCAATATCCCGGGAACGCAATAGCCGCATTGCAGCGCCTGTTCGGCGATAAAGGCGCGCTGCAGCGGATGCGGCTTTGCCGGGTTGCCCAATCCCTCGACGGTGGTGATGTCCTTGTCCGCGACCGACCGCAGCGGCGTGTCGCAAGCGGCAACCGCGCGATCGCCGACGATGACGTTGCAGGCGCCGCATTCATTGGCGCCGCAGCCGAAATGCGCGCCCGTCATGCCGAGCTGCCCGCGCAAAGTGGCTAGCAACGAGGAATCGGGATCGGCGTCGATTTCAGTCTCGACACCATTGAGGCGGAAAAGAATATGCGGCATCGAGAAACGGGACCCTATTGCGGCTGGTCGGGAAATCGCTTGACGACTTCCGCCCATTTCATGATATCGCCGCGCAAATATTTGTCGAACTCTTCCGGTGTCATCGACATCGGCAACGCGCCCTGTTCCTTCCAGAGTTTTATGATATCCGGCCGTTTTGTCACTTCGTTCACGGCGGTATTGAGCTTATCGATCACCGGCTTGGGCGTGCCGGCGGGCGCCATCAAGCCGAGCCAAATGGTGGCCTCATAGCCGGGAACGCCGGCTTCACTCGCCGTCGGCACATCGGACAGCACGCCGGAGCGCGTCTTGCCGGTGGTGGCGAGCGCCCGCACCTGGCCAGCGGCGACGTTCGGGGCCATTGTCGTCACCGCGTCGATCATCATCTGCACTTGACCGCCGATCACGCCGCTTCTCGCCTCGCCGCTGTTGCGGTAGGGCACGTGCACGACATCGATGCCGGCCATGCTTTTGAACAGTTCGCCGGCCATGTGATAGGGCGTGCCCTGGCCGGATGAAGCGTAGTTCGATTTTCCCGGTTGCGATTTGGCGAGCGCGATGAATTCGGCCAGCGTCTTTGCCCGAACGGACGGGTGCACGACAATCACTAGGTCAGAGTAGTTGACCGGCGCGATCGGCGCGAGATCGCGCATCAACTCATATTTGCGCTGCGGCATCAGCGATTCGTTCGCGGTCTGGGTATTCGACATCATCAACAGCGTATAGCCGTCAGGCGGCGATTTGGCGGCCTCGACCGTGCCGATCACGCCGCCGGCACCGGTCCGGTTCTCGACCACGATCGGCTGGCCGAACTTTTCCTGCAGGATGTTGCCGATCAGCCGCGCCGTCACGTCGGCCGGGCCGCCGGCGCCAAAGGGGACGATGATCCTGATCGGCTTTGTCGGATAATCCTGCGCCAAGCATGGTGTAACAAGACTTGGCGCAGCAAGATTTGACGTCGCGGCAAGAGCTGCCGCTAACGCAAGCGCGAACCTTGAAGCGGTCATTTCGATCTCCCGAATTCTTCTTGGCAAGTCTTTCCATCAAGTCTAGCTGCAGGGGCGACACGCTGTCGACGAAAGACTCGCTGCGCGCGGTAGGAATAAAAGATAACGTCCGGGGTACCGGTCTCGCCGGAACAAGCGGATAATCGTCAGATGAAGAATTCGAAGATTTCGCGACGCGACGTGCTCAAGGGATCAGGCGCATTGCTTGCGGGCGCGGCATTCTCGACCCGCGTCTTGGCGGAGGCGCCGCCGGCGGAGCCGGTGACGCCTGATCTGATCGAGGCGGCGAAGAAGGAAGGCCAGGTCATCCACTACACTTCGACCGATCTGCCGGTCGCCGAGAAATTGGCAAAAGCGTTCGAGGCGAAATATCCGGGCATTGCCGTGCGCGTCGAGCGCACCGGCGCCGAGCGCGTGTTCCAGCGCATCGGCCAGGAATATTCCAGCAACATCCACGCGGTCGACGTGGTGAATTC
>WNFM01122322.1_pt1 | contig 10852 bp, 11 predicted proteins | sample 5400271 | NCBI WGS metagenome assembly WNFM01 (sample SAMN13153352, study PRJNA577476) | soil metagenome | isolation source: 60 cm saprolite on Douglas fir-dominated hillslope | place: USA:California | collected 2013-09-17 | reverse complement strand
TTTTGCTGATTGGCCAGTGGCTGGTGAACCGGAAGCGTGGGGAAGCCCGATCGAATTGACGCGCGATTCTTCCAGCGTGCCCTGCCATGCATCGGGTCGCACCAGCGGCTTGGATTAAGACCTGCCAGAACGCAACAGGAGTTCCCACACTCGCTGGTCTTTCGCTACAAAATAAATTCCACCTGGCTGGTTCTGGGCGGGGCCGCGGCGGGAATTGCGCTGCGTCTCTTAGGTTGGAGTTGAAAATAATATCAGGGAACGAGAACAATCTTGCCGTGCGCGCCGGGTACCAGGACGTCCACATGGGCCTTCGCCGCATCTTTTAAAGGCAACTCTTTCCCCACGATTGGCCGCAGAGTGCCATTCTCCAGCCCCGCGCCGATGGCTGCGTAAATTTCGTTCAATTCTGTGTCCGTTGCGGCCCACAGCGTGAATCCCCTTGCGGTGCCGCGCCGTGCCATCAGGTCGCGCGGGTTGATGTTGATCTCCCCGCGATTGCCAATGATGATCACCCGCCCGTTCATTGCCAGCAATTTCAAATCGGTGGAGAGATTTACGTTCGCCATCATTTCCAGGATCACGTCCACGCCGCGTCCGCCGGTTGCTTTCGTAATCTCCTCCGCGTGTCCCGCTTTGCTGTGGTCGAATACGTGGTGCGCGCCTTCTTTTTTCGCCAGGTCCATGCCTTTTTGCGTGCCTGCGGTGCCGAACACGGTCAGCCCGATCGCCCGCGCAAATTGCGCCGCGGCCGTGCCGACGCCTCCGCTTGCGCCATGAATCAGCACGGTTTCCCCCGGGCGGGCATGTGCGTGATGAAGCAGCGCGGTAATGGCGGTGCAGTAGGGAACCCAGACTCCCGCTCCTTGTGAAAACGAAATTTTCTCCGGCAGCGGTTGAACCTGCGAATCCAGCGCCAGGGTGTACTCGGCGTAAGCGCCGGTCACCGTCCTCGCGGTGTAAACGCGAGCGCCGGGCTTGAACCTGGTAATGCCCTCGCCCACCGCTTCGATCACGCCCGCGGCATCGGAGCCCGGCGTATACGGCAATGGGGGCTTGATGGCATAAGTTCCATTGCGCATGTAGGTGTCGTAGGGATTTACGCCCGCGGCATGCACGCGCACGAGAACCTGTCCCGGTCCCGGTTTGGGCGTCGGGATTTCCTGCAATTGCAAAACTTCCGGTCCGCCGAACTGGTGCACCTGTATCACCTTCATAAGACATCTCCCCGCAGCATGGAACTTCGTAAATCGTTGGGTGAATTCGCCACTGTTCTGTCAGCAGCAAGATACCCGGAAAACGTCCGGCCCTCCAAAAGAAAAGTTTTCGGCTTAGAAATGGTCGTCGTGAACCAATGCGGCTGCCGCCGTTCCATTCGTGGTCTTCGCCCATGCCGTGGTCTGCCAATTGTCCTTTGATTTTTTGGCGGGGACGAAACCCGGCATCAGTTGGTTAAAGTGCTGGGCGAGGCCGAACAGGTAAGGCTCATAGAGATTGCGGAGCTCCGTAAGTTTTTGCAGGGCTTCCTGCGTAGTGGAGAGTTGCGTCCCGTGTTTCGCAAGCGTCTCGCGGATGAGCTGCAACACTTCCGGCGGCAGGCGATCCTTGTTCGGCGGAAGCGGCGCGACCGAAAAAACCTGGCAAAGGTCGGCCACCGCGTGCCGCGCAATCGCAAACGTAAGCTGCGCCTGCCGCGCGCAAACATCCTCCATGCCCGAAATCGTCAGCGCGCAAGCATCCAGGACCGCCGTCAGTGAACTGATCCACGACTGATTGTCATGTTGCGAGCGGAAGTAGGCCAGCACCGGATACGAAAGGTGGCTCTCCAGAACTTGTGCCGACCATCGCTCCCAATCCTTAAACAGCTTGCGCAACTCTTCATGGCCCCCTGGAAAGGTGTGGCGCAGCAAAAGTTCCCCCCCGGTGGGAGGTGCGCCCGCCCTAGCGTCCAGAAGCACGATCTCCGTTTCGCGGTCGGCGAACGAGCCGTAAATAAAGGGCAGATACCCGATCACAGCGGCCAGAAAGCCGAATCCAAATCCGGACTCCACCACTACCAGAAAACGTGATAAGCCCGAGCGCGGCACCACGTCGCCCAACCCAAGTGTGAAAAATGTTGTGCCGCTCAGATAGATGTCCGTGTTGAAACTGGGTTGGCCGCCGGACAGATTTACCGCCGAGCCCGCGCCGTATTGCATCATCGCGAAACTCAGAATCAACCCCGTTGCCCACACTGCGATCAGGAAGAGCAGGGAAATCGGCCCGTAGAACCCAAGGAAGGAGTCGCGCCGCTTTTTTGAGGGAATCAGCCGGGCGTAGAACTTCCACGTGCTCCAGGTGAATTGGAAAAAGAAGCGTGTGAGGCGGAATTTGCGGGTGACGCGCCGAGGCAGGATGATGGCCTCGAACGCGTCCCATAGCACAATCAGAAAAATCACCACGCCGGCGATGAACACACCCGGAGCAAGAATCATGCGGAGCCTGCCTCTTTCATCGCTGCGGACGGGGTGCTCAAGCGGAGATCGACGTGACCAGTCGCGCGTTCAGTGTGATTTCCGTCTTGAAAAGTTTGGAAACGGGGCAACCGGTCTCCGCACCCTTCACGGCGGCGTCAAACTTGGTTTTGTCGGCGTTGGGAATGGTGGCGACCAGGTCCAGATGGCTCTTGGTGATGGAGAGGCCATCGCCGACCTTCTCGAGCGAAATCGTGCAGGTCGTCTCTAACTTCGAGGCAACCATACCGGCGGTGCCGAGTTGATTGGAGAGTGCCATGGTGAAGCAGCCTGCATGCGCGGCGGCAAGCAGTTCTTCGGGATTGGTGCCGACGCCGTTTTCAAAACGGGTCGAAAACGAGTACTGCGCTTCCTTCAATGTGCCGCTATCGGTTGTGAGGCTTCCTTTGCCCGATTTCAAATCGCCTTGCCAGACTGCGGATGCTTTGCGTTGCATGATTGGTATCTCCTTCTTGCTGACTTTTGGCTGCGGGTCAGACAGCTTTGATTCGCCAGGGTAGGGGGTGGTTATGCAGCCAGGCCAGAATTCTACCACTTGTGGAAGATGAAGAACGCTGCCAAGGTGATGAAGGCGAAACCCACGACGTAGTTCCACTTCATCGGCTCGCCCAGATAGGTGATCGAGAAGACCGAGAAGACAGAGAGAGTGATTACTTCCTGGATGGTCTTGAGTTGCGCGGCGTTGAATTCGTACGAGCCAATACGGTTTGCGGGCACCTGGAAGCAATACTCAAAGAAGGCAATGCCCCAGCTGATGGCAATCACTTTCCAGAGTGCCACGTTGCGGAATTTCAAGTGGCCGTACCACGCAAACGTCATAAAGATATTGGAGACTGTCAGAAGGAGGATTGTGCGCATGCGTGCGGTCGGCTCCTCAAGAGATATAAAGTTTATTCGATGCGATTCCTGTAGAACGCACTATCTGTTCATCATGAGACGCTGGCTAATTGAGTTACCTCACTCTATTTTGGCGCCTTTCGAAAGGTTGTGTTTGGCGCACAGCAACCTGATATTGGCGGCTAAGAGGGACGAGCCTCCCTTTGAAAAAGGCAAATCGTGATCAAAGTGAAGATTTTTTTGGCCGCCGCAAAGCACGCAACGGCCTTTGTCGCGCTTCCAAACTTCAAGTTTAACGGCGGACGGGATCAGTCGATTGTGGATGGGTTCAGCGCCGGAAGAAGTGCCAAAAATTCCTGCATCTTCAGAGAGCTCTAGTTGAAATTTGAAAACTGATCGTTGACCGTCTGATTCAGTCCAAGCATCCGTGAGATGGAAAAAGCCATTGAAAGCCCAGATTCCTGCACGGATCTTTTCATACACTGCTACTAGTTCCGGGAGTGCCGAACCACTCTTAGCCTTCTCGGCAGCTTTTGCAAACATACCGTTTTGCGTCAGCTTGCCGCCTGGCGTCACCGAAGGTTGATCGGCAACCTTCGGATTTGGTAGTTGTGTTGAACGAGGGACATCGTGTCCTTCATAGATGAGGACACGGCCGTCTTCTTCAATGCTGTCGCTGTAAGGCGCGTTGGCGCGACGACTCATCAGGATTACGCTGCAATCTGGGCGGAGGCGGAAATTCATCCCTCGCTGAAGGCTTGCACTCCACCCTTGGCACATTTCTAGGTAGGAGATGACCTCACCTGCACTGTGGGCAAGTTCAGGCATAAGGGGATTGCACTCTAGACGTTCAGGCTGAGGGAGACGAGTCCCGGCGGTGTGGCGGGAACGATGGGAGGGAGTTTCGAGCGATCGACTGGATTGTAGAGGGTGTCGCGTTCGACAGGGACTCGGCCGGCGGCGCGGATGAGGCGTTGGAGTTCGCCGAGCGGCGTGAACTCGGAAGTCTTGGCGCCTGCATCGTGATAAATTTTTTCCTCGACCACTGTGCCGTCCAGGTCGTTGGCGCCGAATCGCAATGCGATTTGCGCGATGCTTGGCGTCAGCATGATCCAGTATGCCTTGATGTGATCGAAATTATCCAGCATCAGGCGCGATACGGCGATGCAGCGAAGGTCGTCGTAGCCCGTCGTCTTCGGAATGTGCGATAGCGCCGTGTTGTCCGGGTGAAACGCCAGGGGAATGAAGGCGACGAACCCGTGCGTCTCATCCTGCGCTTCACGCAAGAGCACCAGGTGATCGACGCGCTCTTCGACGGTCTCCACGTGACCGTAGAGCATGGTGGCGTTTGAACGCAGTCCGATGCGATGCGCCTTCTTCGCGATGCTCAGCCACATCCGGCCGCTGACCTTGTGGTCGCAGATAATCTTGCGCACGCGGGGATGAAAGATTTCGGCGCCTCCGCCGGGGCAGGAATCCACGCCGGCTTGTTTCATCTTTATCAGCGTTTCTTCGATGGTCAGCTTCGCGATGCGCGCGAAATAGTGCACTTCCACCATCGTGAACGCTTTCAGGTGCACATGAGGATGCCGCTGCTTCAGGCCGCTGATCATCTCCAAGAAATGGTCGAACGAAAGATCCGGATGCAGCCCGCCAACGATGTGGAATTCCGTCGCGCCTTCGCGCACGCCCTGCGCTGCGCGCTGGTAGACCTCTTCGAGCGCGTAGGTGTACGCGCCGGGGGCGCTGGGATCGCGCCCGAAGGCGCAAAGCTTGCAGTGCGCCACACACACGTTGGTCGGATTGATGTGGCGGTTTACGTTGTAATAAGTGACGTTGCCGTGGCGCTTCTCGCGGACATGGTTCGCCAGCCAGCCTACGGCAAGGAGATCCGGCGTCTGGAATAAAGCAACTCCGTCGTCAAAGGTGAGGCGTTCGCCGGCCAGCACCTTGTCGGCGATAGGTTTCAAAGTTGCGTCGTTGATCGTCAGTTCAGCCACGTTCTTCCCAATCTATTAGAGGGCGATTTGCCTTCCGCCGCTACTCTATTCGCTTTTCGAAATTGTCAAAGCATTCAAACGCGCCATAAGGCCGCCGCGGCGCCCCAGAACAACAGGAACAACATACTAATATAGCCGTTCACGGTGAAAAACGCAGCGTTCAGCTTGCTGAGGTCGTTGGCTTTTACCAAGGAGTGCTCGTAGGCCAGTAGTGCCGCCACGACTGCGATTCCCGCCCACGCCGGCCACGGGAGGCCAAATCCGTAAGCAAGCCAGCTCAGCAGCGCCACCACACCGAGGTGCATTACCCGGGCAATTTGCAGCGCCCCGGCAATTCCGAAGCGCTTCGGAATGGAATACAGCCCGGCAGTCTTGTCGAACTCCAAGTCCTGGCAGGCGTAGAGCACGTCGAAGCCGCCAACCCACAGCGTCACAGCGCCGCAGAGAATCAGCATCCGCCAATCCAGGCCGCCAGTGATTGCAATCCAAGCCGCCGCAGGAGAAATGCCGAGTGCGAAGCCGAGGAAAAGATGCGACCAGTTCGTGAAGCGCTTGGTGTAGGAATAGAAAAACAAAATCGCGATGGCCAGCGGTGCCAGTTTCAACGCCAGCGGATTCAGTTGCCATGCGGCGACGAAAAACACCGCGACCGCCAGCAGCGTAAACGTCCAGGCGAATGAAACGGAAAGCGCTCCTGTTGCCAAGGCCCGCATTTTCGTGCGCGGATTCGCTTTGTCGTAACGCAAATCCGCGATGCGGTTCAGCGTCATCGCCGCCGACCGTGCCGCCACCATCGCCAGCACAATCCATAAGACCTGCCGCAGCGTGGGCCAACCGTGCAGTGTCGCGCGCGCCGCCAGCAACGCACCGGTCAGCGCAAACGGCAGCGCGAAGACGGAGTGCTCGAACTTGATCATCTCCAAAACGGTGCGGATCCGCCCGGCCATCCGATTAACTCTCCGCTTTCTTCGCCGCGGTGCTGCCCGTCCAGCGAAACATTTTCTCTTGCGGCAAGCCAGCCTGTGCCAGCACGCGACAGACGTACTGCGTTACGAGGTCATCAATCGTTTTCGGCAGGTGATAGAACGAAGGCATTACCGGCATGATCACCGCGCCGGCGGCCTGCGCCCGCAGCATGTTTTCGAGATGAATGCGGTTCAGCGGCGTATCGCGCACGCACAGAATCAGCTTGCGGCCCTCTTTGAGCATGACGTCCGCCGAGCGGGCCATCAGGTCGTCGCACGTTCCGCTAGCGATTGATGCGAGCGCGCCGACGGTGCAGGGAATCACGATCATCGCGTCCACACTGTAGCTGCCGGAGGCGATGGAAGCGCCAACGTCTTTATTCGAGATGACTTCAATTTTTTTTGGAGCGCGTCCAAGTACGCGGCCTGGAAGTTTTTTCAGATCGCCCGAGGTGATTTGCAACTCCTCGGAGAACAAGCGCTGGCCGGTTTCCGTCACGACGAGATGAATGCGCCCGACGCGGGGATCATCCTCCAGCATCGCCAGCGTTTTCTGTGCGAAGACGGCGCCGCTGGCTCCGGTCACACCGACGGTTATCGTTTGTCCCTTGTTAACAGGCATGGAAATGTGTGCGGTTCAATCAGTCTCGCAGCGCTCAGAAGGTAAGTCAAGAAGCGGGGAACGGCAAGTAGGGTAGAAAAAAAGGGCTTGACAAATAGTCGGCGGATTGATAAAAATGAACATGTTCACTTTTATAGAAGTCGAGCCTCCCACGCCTCCATCGAAGGCCGAGTTGACCCGCGAGCGTATTCTTCAGGCCGCGCTAAACCTTTTCCGTGCAAATGGTTACGAGAACACGACCCTTCGTCAAATTGCAGCAGAATCCGGTTCTTCGCTCGGCCTTGCTTACCGCTATTTTGGTGGCAAGGAAGAGTTCGTTCTGGCGTTTTATGAATTGCTTGCCGCGGAGTTTATTCAGCAAATCCCAGATCTCCCGCGTGGCAAGATTGCTCAACGCTTTGCCGCAGCGTTCCGCCTTAAGCTTTCGCTGGTTGAGCCACACAACGAACTGATCGGTGTGCTTCTCTCCTCAGCGCTCAATCCCAACTCTCGCGTCGCTGTGCTGGGGAAGGCATCGGCGGGGATCCGCCTGCGTATGCAATCGGCATTTTCCAGATTGGTCAGCGAATCCGATGACGCGCCCGATGATGCAACAGCCGCTGCGCTTGCAAAGCTCCTTTACATCGTCCATCTCGCGCTTCTTTATTTCCGCGTGAACGACCGCACGCCCGGGGGTCGCGCGACCCGTGAATTGCTCGGGTGGATGGAGACCGGGCTTTCCTATCTCCCGACGAGTTATCGCCTGCCATTTGTTTCCGATGCCCTGCTGAAACTTTCCGAAACGCTCGACACCGTTTTTGGAGGAGCCACCGATGAGCACCCAGCCTAATAACCCATTGCCGGCAAATTGGCAGCCAAAGCCGCCCGATGGACCACCGAAGCCACCGAAGCCGCCGATTTCCGACGGCCAGTGGGGACTTGCGGGCTTCGTCCTGTTCCTGTTTCTCTGCAGCGTTTCTCTGCGTATTGTCTACGCGCACAAACTGGAGACCACCGCGGTAATGTTCATCGGCCTGCCCGCCGGGCTTGCCATCTTCATGAGTCTTCTGCCACGCAGCAAGAGTGCAATTGGCAGCGCCATGAAGGGCACTACCATTGGCTTGCTCATCTCCGCTGTGCTTTTTGGCGAAGGCATCATTTGTGTGTTGATGGCGGCCCCGATCGCTTACTTCATCGCGGCGGTGGTCGGGGGGCTGACGGACGCCTCGAGAAAGGCGCAGCATCCGGGCGCGCAATGTTTCATCTGGATCGTTGCGGCGGTGATGAGCTTTGAAGGCACATCGGACAAATTGTCACTTTCGCGCGAGGAAGAGGTTCAGGTCGAACGAACAGTTGCGGCAACCCCCGCGCAAATTGAAACCGCGCTGGCCGGGACGCCTGCTTTTCGCACCACGCTTCCACTTTATTTCCGGCTCGGTTTTCCGAAACCTGTTGAGGCGCGCGGCAGCGGCCTGAATGTGGGCGATCAACGCGTTATTCACTTTGCCGGCGGAGAGGGCCGTCCCGGCGACGAAGTGTTTCACGTTGCGGCGCGCACAAACTCTTCCGTGACCTTCCAGCCGGAGACGGACACCAGCCATATCGCGCATTGGCTCAAATGGAAAGAGTCGGTCGTCGAATGGTCGCCGGTGGACGCCACCCACACTCGCGTGGCCTGGACGTTGCGTTTTCGCCGCGGCCTGGATCCCGCGTGGTATTTCCGGCCGTCCGAGCGATATGGTGCGCGCCTTGCCGCGCGGTACTTGATCGACAACCTGGCCACGCCGGCGCACGAATCCGTTGCACACTGAACCTGATGCGCCCCGTGGCCAATTCGCTTGCTGAATCCGAATTCCGGCGCAAAAACGCCACCGCACTTCTGGCGGCCGCGTGGGCTCTTCCATCCGCCGCTCTCGCGGGATTTCTGGCCATGCAACTCGATGCCTGGACCGTTCCTTCCAGCACGTTGCTGGTGTTCGGTTCTCCGGCAATCGTTCTCCTCGACCGCGTGCTGGTGTGGGGTTGGGCGTTTGCGTTTTTTGCGGACCGGGTTTCGCTAGTTCGTCTGGCGATTCTGGGCGTTCTGCTTGACCTGATGATTCCTTTGGATCGAGTTTCCTACCACGCGAGCCCACAATTTTTGTTTGCGGAGGCTTTTGCCGTCGGCGTCTGCCTGGTGCCGGCGCAACTCTTCGCCCGTTGGACGCGCGAGCGCAGTCATCTTACCGCTCGAAACATGATGCACCTTTGTTTTCACAGCGCGTTGCTGTTGGGAATTTGGCCGCTTCTGATTACACAGTTCCTGGGAGGGAATTGGCACGCCTGGGCTGGGCGTTCTTCCGCCGCCGACAAATTCTATTTGCAGTTTTTGATCTTGCCCTGCGTTTTCCTGATCACCTCGATGCAAGAGTTCCATGCCGCCGGTCGCGGAACGCCGATGCCTTACGACGCTCCGTCGCGACTTGTGACCACCGGAATCTATTCCTACGTCGCCAATCCGATGCAGATTGGAAAGTTCGGGGTTCTCTTTTTCTGGGGACTCTTCTGGAAAAATGGCTGGATCGTGGCGGCGGCTTTTCTTGGATTGGTGTACAGCCTGACGATCGCGCGTTGGAACGAAGACGGAGAAATGGCGGCGCGTTTCGGCGCGGAGTGGATACTCTATCGCCGCAATGTTCGCCGTTGGCTTCCGCGCTGGCGGCCGTGGATTGCCGCTGCTGGCGCGGCCGATTCAGCGGCGCTCTACTTGGATCTGGATTGTGGACCTTGCGGCCACTTCGCGCGGTGGTTCGCCGCACAGTGTCCCACACAGTTGCGCGTTTTGCCGCTTACGGCGCATTTCCCTAACACAATTACTCGCATCACCTATCGAATTGCCGGCGGAGATAGCGAAGTCCGGGGCATTCGGGCGATCGCTCGCGGGTTTGATCACCTCAATTTCGCGTGGGCCTTTTGCGGATGGATACTGCGCCTTCCCTTGATTGGCTGGGTCGCCGAGCTGATCACCGAAGCGGTTAGTCCTTCGGAGTCAGAACAATGCCACGTGACCGTTCCCGGCGGTTCGCCCCGTATCCCTTCTGTCGAGCTTCGCTCCTGATTTTTCAAGATTTAATTTCGCGGATTCTCTGGCATGCCACCCGCCTCAGTTGCACACTGCTGTGGTGCTAGACTATCTTCCGGCAACAAATCATGAACCAGTCTGAACTGCTCAAAATTCTCGAGGAAATCCGCTCCAGCGCGCTCTCCCCTGCAAAGGCCGCGGAGCGATTGAAGCATCTGCCGTTTGAAGACATCGGCTTTGCCAAGGTGGATCATCACCGCGCGTTGCGGCAGGGCTACGCGGAAGTGATTTTCGGCAAAGGCAAAACGCCCGGGCAGGTGGCGGAGATTGTGCGGGCGATGGTTTCGAAGAAAGCGTCGAGCCACAACGTGCTGGTCACCCGCGCCGACGCGAAAATGTCTGCGGCCGTGAAGCGTGTGAGCCGCGGCGCAAAATTCCACCCGCTTTCCGGCGTGATCAGCATCGAACGAAACAAAGAAATTTCGGGGAAGGGAACTATTCTTGTGGTTTCCGCCGGCACCAGCGACATCCCCGTCGCTGAGGAAGCCGTGCTGACCGCCCGCATGATGGGGAATCGCGTGGAGCAACTCTACGATGTGGGCGTTGCCGGCATTCACCGTCTGCTGGACCATCGCAGCGCGCTCACCGAAGCCCGCGTCATCATCTGCGTCGCCGGCATGGAAGGCGCTCTGCCCAGCGTAGTCGGTGGCCTCGTCGGCATTCCGGTCATCGCCGTGCCCACCAGCACCGGCTATGGAGCCAGCTTCGGCGGGGTAGCCGCGCTGCTTGGCATGCTGAATTCCTGCGCCTCCAACGTCACCGTCGTCAACATCGACAACGGCTTCGGCGCTGCCTGCGTCGCCTCGTGCATCAACCGC
>WNFM01262494.1_pt1 | contig 10854 bp, 13 predicted proteins | sample 5400271 | NCBI WGS metagenome assembly WNFM01 (sample SAMN13153352, study PRJNA577476) | soil metagenome | isolation source: 60 cm saprolite on Douglas fir-dominated hillslope | place: USA:California | collected 2013-09-17 | reverse complement strand
AGCTTCACGCAATTCCCCGCACAGCGATCTCGCATAGCAGTAGAGAGACGCGTGGCACCCTAACACACACTCAGCGAATGAGAGCAGACAAACTCCTTCCTTATGAGATCACACCGCCGTCGCCAAAAAATTCCCAAAAATATTTTCTTAACGTGGATGGAATAAAGTCTACCACGCGGATGTGGTTATAGGCAGTCACCAGCAGCAGACCAAAGCGGACGAGCTAAGTCTCGATGGCGGAGCGCTGCCCGGATGCGGAAAGGTAATAATCGCGGATCAAAAAATAGTTCGACGTGAGCGCACTCGACCACAGCTTATTAGCTGCTACTGCCGTGCGCCGCACAAGTTCTGAAGTAAATGCGGCCCCCATAGTGGGTGAGGGCCGCGTCTCGGTATCAGGTGAGTGATGCCTTTCGTTGCATCACTCTACCTGCGTTCGAGATTCTCGCAAGCTCCCCACCTTTAACCATCAACACATGGCGCGATCGCGCTATGCAAAGAGAGGAGCCACTCATGGCATCTAGATTTGTTACGGCCGGACATGCTTTCAAGGGTCTCGCCACTTTACTCTCCATCGCAGGTTGCTGCCTCGCGCAGACCGATCCCGGCCCACGGGGCGGATCGGCCGGAGCGGGAGGCGGTTTCTCAGGCCTGAACGCCACCGAGCAAGCGTTCTTCACCGCAGCACTAGATCGTTTCAAAGAAGTTGACTCCGTGTCCGGCAATGTCCCCGGAGAAGCGGGGGTGGGATTAGGGCCGACTTTTAATGCCAACAGTTGTGCGGCCTGCCATGCGCAGCCCGCAATCGGGGGCACTAGTCCGTTTATTAATCCTCAAGTAGCCCAGGCCACTCTGCATGGCGCTGCAAATACCGTACCGTCATTCATCACGCTTAGCGGGCCGGTGCGCGAGGCGCGATTCATCTCCACCGATCCGACCAATGTCAACGCAGTGCTCGATGGCGGCGTCCACGGCCTATTTACGATCAAAGGCCGGTCAGATGCTCCGGGTTGCAACTTGGCGCAGCCCAACTTCGCGCAGCAGCTTGCCGCCGGAAATGTGAGCTTTAGAATTCCTACGCCAGTCTTTGGACTCGGCCTGGTTGAAGATACACCCGACCTCGCCCTGAATGCGAATCTGGCGGCGAACGCATCCCAAAAGTCCGCGCTCGGCATCGGCGGAAAGTTCAATACAAACGGCAATGACGGGACCATCACTCGTTTCGGTTGGAAAGCGCAGAACAAATCGTTGATGATCTTCGCCGGCGAAGCGTACAACGTGGAGCAAGGCGTGTCCAACGAAGTTTTTCCAAATGAGCGCGCCGCCGTTGCCGGTTGCGTATTCAACAACAGCCCGGAAGACGTCACGCCACTATCGGTGACTGGAACTCCCACCAGTCCTGCCTCTGCCTTTGCGTCCGACACAGTGAACTTCGCAGCCTTTATGCGACTGGCTGCTCCGCCAACTCCGACGACCTCAACGGCGTCTCAGTTGAACGGGAAAGCACTGTTCAGCAGCACCGGTTGTGCACTGTGCCACACGCCCACATTGACTACCGGGAATTCGCAATTCACCGGCATGTCGAACTTCGCCTATCATCCTTACTCCGATTTCGCGGTCCATCATATGGGCTCAACCTTGATCGATGGCGTGAACCAAGGGGGCGCGGGTCCGGACGAGTTCCGTACTGCTCCGTTGTGGGGAATTGGACAGCGGATATTCTTCCTTCATGACGGACGCGCTAGTGACCTGACGCAGGCCATCGCAGCTCACTTCAGTTCTGGGAATGTCTGTGTGACTACACAGAATTTCCAACAGTTCAGCGTAAACGGCGGGGTTTCTTATTTTCAGCCGTTCACTCAAACTCAGTCATGCGGCTCAGAAGCAAACGGGGTGATCTCTGCCTTCAATGCTCTGAACACGTCTCAGAAGCAAGATATCCTCAACTTCCTCCGCTCGTTGTAGCCTCTGGAATGCAGAATGCGGAGGGTCGCCCCGGCCCTCCGCATTCCGTGAGAAGATTTTCGCAATAATCAATGATGCTTTGGCGCATTCAGGAGTGGTTGGAAAAGCAAGGGTTGTGCTCGACGCTCAGGATTACGAAGAATGCACCTTTGTAGACTGTACGCTGATCTACCGTGGTGGGGAACCACCGACGCTATCGAACAACAGCTTTGTGCGCTGCGCTTGGGATCTTGACGATGCCGCGCTTAGGACCCTTGGATTTTTTGCTGTTCTTAATATGTCCGGTCTTCGAGACATCGTTGAGGTGGATGACCGCTATCCGCCTGTGGCACTCGATTGATAATGGAGCGAGTTAGTGCAAGTCACCCAGCGGAATTGCGGAATTTGGAGCGCGACGGGTTTGCCACCCGAGAGATCTTTCCTGAAGTGCCGCCGAAGGTGGAGTATGAACTCACGTACCTCGGACTCAGCCTGCTGGAGCCCATGGAGCATCTTGTGGCGTGGATCGGGGGCCACTGGTCTTCCATCACGAAAGCGCGGGAGAGGTTTGATTTATCCCAGCAGGCGCGAGTACGCGAGATCAATCGAGCGGAACGATGAAGTCCCCACAACCTCCTCAGAAGACCGGAACCGAAGAGCTAGCATCCGTTGCGGAGGTTTCCAAGGCAAAGCTCTGGATTGTGCTTCGACGTGCTTATCATTCCCTCGTCGGTTTCCTTGAGAGCGGAATTACTGCAAGAGGAGTTGCGCTCAGTGACTTTGTGGTTCTTGAAGTTCTTCTGCACAAGGGGGAGTTAACCGCTGCGGAGATCGCCCAAAAAACTCATCTCGCTGCCACTTCAGTTGAAATCACGATTGCCAACCTCAAGGAGCAAGAACTGGTCGGGTTTCGATCTCGCGAGGGAAGACAGCAAGACAAGCCTCATTTCAAATTAACCAAGCGAGGGCATGAATTGATCGAGTGGTTGTATGAAGAGCATGAAAAGGATATCGCGATCCTGTTCGACGTTCTCCCCAATGACCAACAAGTTGATCTCTATCGATCGTTACGGAGGGTGGGCCATAACGCCGCCGGTCGCCGGGCGGTGCCCACAACGAGTCAGAAAGGTGGGCTGACGCCATGGCAATTGAGCCGGGCAGTCGAGTACATCCGAAGACACGCTGCCCGTCCGGTAACGATCAGCGAGGTTGCTGCCTCCATCGAATTGTCGGACTCCCATTTCCGGAGGGCATTCAAGATTGCCACCGGCCTTCCTCCACACCAATGGTTGCTGAGCGTGCGCATCGGAGAAGCGCAGAAGCTCCTGAAAGAGGGCGCTACGTCGTTATCGGAGATCGCCATTGTGACAGGGTTCGTCGATCAAAGCCATTTTTCGAGGGCGTTTCAAAAGGTTGTCGGCGTTTCCCCACGCGTCTGGCAGCGGGATCACGATCTGCAATAGATTTTGAATGCACCAAGGCGTCCCGCCGATCATCGAAAGAGTGGCAGATTCACCAATTCAGTTTTTGGCCGATGCGGTGCACTTCGGGCGAACGTTCCGGAAACTCGGTGGAGCGATGCCCGCCAGGTGGCGACACGACCGGAAAAACTGACGAAAATTTGCAGCATTTATCGACTGCCAATCACAGGATTGAGTGGAATGCGCCGGGATAGCTTTTCCTTGAGCGGACACGTGCGAGGGAACCCTGCAACGGGCGAGTCCCTTCTCCTGTCCGAACAGGATACGCATGACAAACATAGTGGTAAGGGGAGCAGCAGGAGGATTTGGGTTCCTCACCGTGAGGCGGCCTTCTGGATGATGGTCACAAGGTTGTCGGCACGGTTCGCGATATTTCTGGCCGCAACAAGACGAAGGCCCTGAACTTCAGGAACTAGGCGCCAAGGCTGTCGAAATGGACGTTACCGACGACCACGATGTTGCCCTTGGAATCGAAAACGCGCAGGACGCACTTGGTGGCATTGATGTGCTCAATCGTGGATTTGTCGGAGGAACGCCCTATATGAACAAGATCCGAGGACTGACTTATGGCGTCCAGGTTGAAATAAATGGTAGCGCTCAACTCTAAGACCAAGGACAGCCGTACCAATCAGGCACGCATTGCAACCGATGAGTCGAGATTTTTTGATGCGCGCTCCTCCAAGACGATCAGTTCTCACCGAAGAAAGCGCTTTTGTACAAGACGCTGCCTCGAACGCAGGTTGATCCTTGGAGAGCGGAACAGTAGTGAAGGAGGTGGTTGTGGCTAATGCGAACCAACGTACGGTGGCAGTAACCGGAGCTGGCAGCGGGCTTGGGCGAGACATTGCGCTAGGTCTTGCAGCCAAGAACTATCGCGTTTTCGGGACAGCCTTTACGCCAGAGGAGATCGAAGACCTCAACCAGGCGTCTAGTGGAGTGGTAACGCTGGCCATCTGTGACATTACAGACGCGGCCGCGGTTAAGAATTGGGCTCACGACATCGCAACCCAAACGGAAGGGAGTCTCGATCTTCTCATCAACAACGCTGGAATCCTGACTCCCGGCCCCCTGGAGATTCTGCCACTCGATGCGATCCGTCATGAGTTTGAGGTCAATGTGTTTGGCGCTTTGTCCGTCATGAACGCATTCCTGCCAGCGCTTCGGAAGGCGCGCGGCCGCATCGTCCAGATCAGTACCTGGACCGCGAGTCTACCACTTCCTTTCAACGGGCCGTCAGGAGCATCGAAAGCGGCTATCGAAGTGTTTGCGGCGGTCTACCGGGCAGAGTTGAAACATCTGGGCGTTGATGTCGTGGTTGCGCCGGCGGGCAACATGAGGACCGGCGGGCCGGCGAAGACGGCTGCAGCCCTTGCGCGAGTCGCAGACGACATGACGCCGGAACAACGGGAATTGTACGGTCAAACGTTCGCAACCTTCGCGAACGGTCTCAACGTCATGCAGAACAGCGGACTTGATTCTGTCTCTGCCGCGAGCCGGGTCATCGAAATCGCCGAACAAGTACCTGCGCCAAGCCGCGCGCCTATAGGCGAAGACGCGGAAGAGATGCTTCGGTTCGTTCGTGAAAAGTCCGATGCCGAACAGGATGCTCTCCGCCTACAAATTGTCGGCCTGAGCTAGTCGAAAACCAAAAGTCACATTCAACCATCAGGAGTGATCCATGATCGAACTCGTAGACCCCAACGATAGCCGCGCCGTCCGCAACAAGAACAATGTCCTTCGCTTCTATGATCTGGTGATTAACCAGAAAAAGTCGGAGGAATCCATCTCCACATTTATGACTCCTGGCTATATCCAGCACAATCCGTTGATTCCGGATGGCGCTGAAGCCTTGGGAAAGTTCTTCGGCCAGATCACCAAGGAGCGGGCCAATGCTCGCGTCGTCGTCGATAAGATCATTGCGGTTGGCGACTATGTGTTTGCTCACGTGAATTTCCTTAACCTGTTCAACGACGATTCGGAAGATACCGGGATCGCCGGTGTCGATATCTACAAGATGGATTCCGACGGAAGAGCCGTCGAGCATTGGGATACGTTGCAACCGGTTGGTGACCCAAAGAATTCGGCTCCATGGCTCGCTCCCAATGTCCCGCGCGCTAATCCGCACGGCATGTTCTAAACCTCTAAAAGAGAACGTATGAACTACTCAATCATCGGTTCCGGAGCAATCGGTAGCGCCTTGGCTGGCCATTTCGCAAGCAAGGGTATCGAAGTTTCACTTGCCAACAATCGCGGGCCTGGTTCGCTGACGGATATCGTTGGCAAGCTGGGCTCGAAGGTGAAAGCGGCCACCGTCGAGGAATCCATCCTGGCAGACGTCGTGATCCTCGCGGTTCCGTTTCCGGCGGTACCTGATGCAGTTAGCTCGATATCCGACTGGGGAGGTCGCATCGTCATAGATGCTACGAACGCTGTCGATCTCCCAGCTTTTACTCCAACGAACCTGGGTGGGCGGTTATCCAGCGATATCGTGGCCGAGGCTGTTTCCGGCGCGCGTGTAGTGAAGGCGTTCAATACCTTGGCGGCAGCGGCCCTAGCGAGCAATCCCGCCGAGGCCGGCGGACGGCGTGTCATCTTCATGTCCTCCGACGATGCTGATGCGATCGCTACGGTCAGCGCCCTGTGCGAGCGACTGGGCTTCTATCCCATCAATCTCGGACGGATATCTGAGAGCGGTCGTCTCCAGCAGTTTGGCGGACCCTTCTCTGCGCAAAATCTAGTCAGGATTGACTAATTCAAGGAGTCGGCGATACGTAACCGCAAAGATTAGGAGATACAAGATGTCTGTGAAGGGAAAGATGAGTCGAAGCAGCTTGGGGCAAGTGATGCCGGTTCACGCCGATCCCCTCGGCTTCACGAATGCGTCGTTCAGAGCAGTGAATCAAGTGACATTTAGCTACCGGACGAACACCGATGCTGCAGCGGCGCTGCTGCCCACCGAATTGGAGATCGATGAGAACCCTAGGATATCCGCGATGTTCTTGTCATACGGATTCAGCAGCGTCGGTCCATTTCGGGAGTACATTCACATAATTCACGCGCGCTTCCGTGGCGAGGACGTCGGCTTCGTTCCGCACATCTTCATCTCGAACGAACGGGGGATGCTCGCTGGACGAGAAAGAGAAGGCTATCCGAAGCTGCTCGGGGACATTGAATTCGACATGAATCAGCCGAACGTGTACGGACTGATCACGGCCCGGCTTTCCCGCCCCACTGGTTTCGTGCTGGCGCAAGGGCTCTTTCGCCCAAGTGAATTCTTGGGCGAGATCACTGAGGGGAAGCCCACAGTGATTAAGACTCTCGGGCTGAGGGTGGTCGGGTCGGCTGTACATGGAGGACCGTTGTCGGTATGCGAGTTCGTACCGTCGGCGCTGGAGTTCATCGGCGGTGAGATCTGGTCCGGGGAAGGCTCGTTGCTATTTACAGGTGCTTCGGAGTTCAGCGCCTTGCACCAGTTGCCGATTGTTGGAAGTGTGGAAGCCACCGCTTTCTACAACTCATCGTTTCGGCTACGTCGGCCCGCGGAAACCTATCCGTTCACCGTTTGAGGAACATCCCGTCCCGGGATGGAGGAGGAAGCTATGGGCAGGATTGTTGTCTTTGGTGCAGGCGGTAAAGCGGGCAAGATGATAACGGATGAAGCGGCGCAGCGCGGACACAGCGTCACTGCGACAGTCCGTGACCTGAGCAATGTGCCCGCCTTCGCCGAGGGGGTAAATGAGATCACGGGCGATCCCACCGACATTGTTTCGGTGCGTGCACTGGCAGAGGACGAAGACGTCTTTATCGTCGCCGTCGGGGGCGCGGACAATACGGTCTGGCTGCGCGCGGCGCAGACTCTTATAGAGACGCGCGAAGCGATCCCCGGCCAGGTTCCGCGAATTCTGCATATGGGCGGGAGCTCCACACTATTGACGGCGCAAGGCAGTCATTGCTTCGATCTGCCGGATTTCCCCGAAGCTTATCGCGGTCCCGCCTTGGGGCAAGCGCAGGCGTTGGACTATTACCGCGGTGATACCAACGGGCGGGTTTCCTGGACATACCTTTCTTCGCCGCCGGTCTATTTCGCACCTGGTAAACGGACCGGCAAGTATCGCATCGGGTTGGACCATCCCGTTGAAGATGCGACTGGGCGATCGAGCCTATCCCATGAGGATTTTGCCGTCGCCATGGTTGACGAGGTGGTGCAGAGAAGGTTCATCAACAAGGGATTCACGGTCGGCTATTGATGGAGGAACTCATGAATTCGGTCGTGCCGCTCCGGAAGATCGTTCAACGTACCCGGGGCAACAAGCAAGGTCCCATCATTCGCCTGATGAGTCCGGCCGGTCTTGGCGAGCTCCTAAAACCATTCGTTTTCTTGGACCTCTTCGAAGCTGACATGCGCCGCCTGTCCGGGAGTATGCCGGTGCATCCGCATTCCGGCATAGCAACGGTGACAGTCTTTCCCGAGGGTGACGTGACCTTCGACGATCCGCATTTGGGACACGGCACTATCGGCTACGGTGGCGCCGAATGGGCGCGCGCTGGAGGCGGCATGTGGCACGGCAAGGAGCTCACGGCAGGCACATCAGCCACTGTGCAGGGCTTCCAGCTCTGGATTGCTCTTCCGCCAGGCCTGGAGAACGCGGAACCAGATGTCCAATATGTCGGTAGCGAGGGGACACCAGCCCTCGGCCCGGCGCGCCTCATTGTAGGAGCCTATGCAGGCTCGAAGAGTCCGGTACGCGCACCACAGGGTCTCAACTATCTCCTGATAACCCTGAAACCCGGCGAACGCTGGACCTATGAGCCTCCTCCTGGTCATACAATCGCTTGGGTCGCACTCAGCAAGGGCGCTCTAAGCGTGGGCGAAATCCTATTGAAAGGTGATCTCGCAGTCTTTGAAAACAGCGATGCGCCGATCACATTGGAGAGTGAGAACGGCGCAACCTTCGTTCTCGGGTCCGCCGTTCCGCATCGATACCCGCTGCACCTCGGCTCGCATTCGGTCCATACCTCGGCCGAGACACTTGCCGCGGCGGAGCGGAAAATCCGTGAACTGAAACAGCGTTTGGATGCGACGGGTGATCGCAGCACAAAATCAGGTTCGACGCCTGTGTTCCGAACATGACAGTAAAGGAGAGCAGTATGTCTTCCCAGATAGAAGAGAACAAAGCACTCATCCGTCGTTTCTTCAACGCCATCGAAAGCGGCAACCTCCAGGTCCTGGACGAGATCGTCGCGGAGGGTTACGACGATCATCTGGCTGGGCAGAGTCCAGGGCGAGAGACCCTCAAAAAGTATTTCGCTGGACTTCGTGCCGCGTTTCCAGATCTAACGCTGCCGATTGCGGCGATTTTGGCTGAGGGTGACCGCGTCGCTGTCTTGAATTCCGTTCGAGGTACGCACAAGGGCGATTTCAGTGGCCTCAAGGCCACTGGCAGAAGCATCGACGCGATGGCCTTTCAACTCTACCGCGTTGAAAACGGACAACTGGCGGAGCACTGGGAAGTCGCGGACTATGCGCTGCTCATGCGGCAGCTTGAAGGTTGATTGCGTGTTGACGCACAAGCTGGTTGCTTGAGAGTAGCTTCGCTTGCCGGGCGAAGCGTTTTGCATTGAACAAAGACCGAATGAAAGGATGCTACCCGCTATTACAAAGAGCTCATCAGTTGCGTCGCGATCGCTGGGGATACTCAAGATGGTCGGTTTTGCCTGCGCAGGTCTGAGCGTTCTCCTGCCGCTTTCCAGTCGTATCTTTGCGCAGTCAACCTGCCCCAACAGTCCGCCGCCCTATGGACTGCTGCGGCAGGACGAAGACTACCGGTATCTCAGCAATCCAACGTGCCGGCACGACTATTGGGATCGCCTCAAGTACGTGCCCCTCGGAGCAAACGAGGATAGGTATCTCACCTTTGGCGGTGAGATCCGCGAGTGGTACGAAGGCTTCCGCAATGCGAGTTGGGGTCTCGGCACGCAAGATCACGACGGCTATCTTTTACAACGCCTTTCAACGTACTTCGACATTCATGCCGCGCCTCGCCTCCGATTCTTCGTTCAACTCACGAGTGCTATCGAAGCTGGACGAACTGGCGGCCCAAGACCGGTGACCGATGAGTCAAAGCTATTTCTTGAAGAGGGATTCGCTGATATTGCTCTTTCGAAGAAAAGCAATAAGCCGGTGGTGTTGCGCCTCGGACGGCAGCAATTTGAGCTTGGCTCCGGACGATTCGTCGACGTCAGAGAAGGGCCCAACGTCCGCCAGGCGTTCGACGGAGCGTCTCTGAAATGGAAGACCTCCACATGGACTGTCGATGGGCTCGCCGTAAAGCCTGTGCTGAACGGCAACGGCGTTCTTGATGCGCCCCCGAATCACGGCTCTGCTTTTTGGGGCGTTTATGCCGTTCGTCCCTTGTCGAAGATCAAGGGCGGAAACATTGATCTCTACTATCTTGGGCTCGCCCGGAAGAATGCTGCATTCGAAGAAGGTTCCCAGAACGAGTTGCGCCATACGGTGGGTGGAAGGTTCTGGGGCGGGCGAAACGGCTGGAGCTATAACAGCGAAACCATGTTCCAATGGGGTTCGTTTGGCTCCAAAGGCATACGCGCATGGGCTACCACTCACGACACCGCATATACCTTTCTATCCGCCGCGCTTCACCCTCAGATTGGCGCCACGGCGGGCATAGCCAGCGGCAACCGCGGAGGTTCTGGGGCGCCGCTGGGAACGTTCAATCCTCTCTTCCCCACGGGCTTTTACTTTGGCCAAGGCGGCATCAGCCTCCTCGGCCCCTCGAATCTCTTCGAAGCTGGTCCCCATATCACTTTGCAGCTCACGCGATCGCTCAGCCTGATTGCGGACGACCATACGTTCTGGCGGACTAGCCTCGAAGACGGCGTGTATGGACTCGGCGTCAATCTACTGGTTCCCGGACAACGCAATTCTGGGCGTTACATCGGGAACCAGCCGTCGGTTGGGGTGTACTGGAACGCGAGCCGTCATCTTTCGATATCCACGGCCTACGGCCATTTTTTCGTCGGTCGATTTATGACTCGGGCGTCGCCACCAGGCAAACCCGTGGATTATGCCGCTGTATGGGCGACCTATAAGTTCTAGTAGTTCTGATTCCCCGGCAGCGATCGTTGTCGGCCAACAACGAAGCAATCTCGCTAAAACGCTGCTGAAGGTTCTGCAGGAAAGCAACTATGGCAATCGGCATCGACAGTTTTGCAGCCATCCTCCCCGATCTGAGATCCCTCTCGGAATGCGCAGCTGCGCAGAACTTCCTGGAGTCGCCAAACGAAAATACGTTTGCAGCAGCGTTTCATGTTTCGCTCCCCAATTGACGTCGTTCTTTAGTGCTCGCGGCTGCGAGACGGTGCTGATCGGCAAACGGCGTAGTTAATGTTAGGTCGCGGCGTGCACTTC
>WNFM01289595.1_pt1 | contig 10856 bp, 10 predicted proteins | sample 5400271 | NCBI WGS metagenome assembly WNFM01 (sample SAMN13153352, study PRJNA577476) | soil metagenome | isolation source: 60 cm saprolite on Douglas fir-dominated hillslope | place: USA:California | collected 2013-09-17 | reverse complement strand
CGAAGGCTCACTCCCGGGCCGAATCTGGCGTCGGTTCCCACGCCGTCGACGTTTCCATTCGAGCGGTTCACACCGGCTAACGAGGTGATCACGCCTCCCGCTTCGATGCGGACGAGCGTGCCGGTGTCACTGGCATAGAGCCGGCCATCGGGTGCCACCGCGACGCTCAGCGGGTTGTCCAACGCGCTGGTCACGGTCGTCACCTGCCCATTGGTGATCTTGCGGATCGCCCCGTTGCCAAGATCGGCTACGTAGAGATTTCCAGCAGAATCGAAAGCCAGGTCATATGGAAGGTAGAACGTTGCGGTGGCCGCTGCGCCGTCTGCCACCCCCTGCTGGCCCGAACCGGCAAACGTCGTCACGACGCCTGCGGGGTCCATCTTCCGGACCGTGTTTGCGTAGGGCTCGGTGATGAAGAGGTTCCCGTTCGCGTCGAACGTGATATTCGTGGGGTAGTTGAAACGTGCTGCCGCTCCCGTAGCATCGACAGACCCGGACTGTCCGGCAGTGCCCGCCACGGTCGTGACCACCCCGCTCGACGTGATCTTTCGGATGACGTAATTCGCGGTGTCCGCGACGTAGACGTTGTCATGGGCATCAACGGCCAGACCGAAGGGAAACATGAAGTGCGCGGCAAGGCCAGTACCGTCGGCGAAGCCGGGATTCTGAGAGTCGCCCGCGAATGTGGACACGACGCCGCCAGGGGTGATCTTCCGGATGGAATGATTCTGCGAGACGAACAAATTGCCGAGCGAGTCGCTGACGGCGACGCGCGGGTATGTGAAGCGTGCGTCCAGGGCCGGGCCGTCCGCGAGGCCGGGCGTGGGGACCGAGCCGGCATAGGTCGTCACCGCGGCCGTCGCGGGGGCGAAACGACGAATCGCATTCGCCGCCACGTCAGCGACAAAGACAGCGCCACTGACGCGGTCGAAGGCGAGACCGAACGGTTCCGCAAACGAGGCGTCGTTCCCGATTCCGTCGCGATATTCGTAGGGGATCGCCTTGCCGGCGACCGTGGTCACCGTGCCCTCTGGTGCGATGCGGCGAAGGGTGCCGGCGTCATTGTCGACCGTAAAGAGGTTACCGGTCGCATCGACGACGATGCTGATCAGAGCCCCAAAGCGGGCCGCGCCCCCGACTCCATCTTCGACGCCCGGAGTGTTCACTGCGCCCGCGATTGTGCTGACCGTCCCGTCCGGCGCGATCTTGCGAACGACATAGGCGAAGGTGTCGACAACGAATAGGTTGCCGGCGCCGTCTACTGCGACGTCATACGGATGATTGAGCTGTGTGCTTACGGCGATTGTGCTGACGGTGGCGTCCGGGGTGATCTTGCGGATCCTGTCGCCGTCCGCGAGGAACAGGTTTCCAGCCGCATCACACGCCATCCCGCGCGGATCGGCGAAGCGCGCCGCGCTCCCCTTCCCATCGACGTAGCTCAGGATGTTGGAAGTCTGAGGAACGCTCGCGAAGGTCGATACAGTACCGTCCGTAGCGATCTTCCGGATCGTCCTCGACACTCCGTCGCTCACATACACATTGCCCGACGGATCGACCGCGATTCCGCTCAGGGCCATGAAACGCGCGGACGATCCGGGACCGTCGGCGGTCCCAGGGATCCCCACCGCACCGGCGATCGTCGTCACCTGGCCGCCCACTCCTGCTCGGCGGACCGTCAGGTTTCCGCTGTCGGTAATGTACAGATTCCCGAGCCGGTCCACCGCGACACCCGCAGGGCTCTCGAGCTTTGCAACCCTCAGGGCTCCGTCCTGCGATCCACCGCCGCCGGTCGAGCCCGCGAACGTCGTGATGTTGAACTGCCCAAACGCCTGCACCGCGCCCAGTGCGGCGAAGAGCAGCGTGAGGAGTCTCCGAGTCATCGCGACCTCCGTCTGCGAGTCAGGGTGTGAGGCAATGTGAGACAGCCGCTAGGGGGCAGAGCGGGACCCGGCGAGTATAGACGAGCGAAACGAGTCAGTCGCTCGACTCGATGCGGTAGTTCGGCGCTTCCTTGGTGATGGTCACGTCATGGGCGTGCGATTCCCGGAGGCCGGCTGCCGTGATGCGCACGAACCTCGACTTCGTCCGCAGCTCCTCGATGTCGCGCGACCCGGTGAGGCCCATCCCCGACCGCAGGCCTCCGACGAGCTGCGGGATCATAGCGCCGAGCGAACCCTTGTACGGTACCTTCCCCTCGATCCCTTCCGGCACGAGCTTCGATACCTCGTCGGTCTCTTCCTGGAAGTAGCGATCCTTCGATCCGGCCTGCATGGCTCCGATAGAGCCCATGCCGCGGTAAGCCTTGTACGTTCGACCCTGGTAGAGGATCGTCTCTCCTGGCGCCTCGTCCGTCCCGGCAAAGAGGGAGCCGATCATCACCGTATGCGCCCCCGCGGCCAGCGCCTTGGTCACGTCTCCCGAGAACTTGATGCCGCCGTCGCTGATGATGGGAACGTTGTACTTCTCGGCGGCCCGGGCGCATTCCATGATCGCGCTGACTTGCGGCACGCCTGCACCGGCGATGACACGCGTCGTACAGATCGAGCCGGGGCCGATGCCTACCTTCACCGCATCGACACCTAGGTCGATGAGGTCTCGCGTTCCCTCGTAAGTCGCCACGTTGCCGGCGATGAGCGGCGTGTCCGGAAAGAGCTTCTTGAACTGGCGGATGGTCTCCATGACGCCGGAGGAGTGAGCGTGCGCCGAATCGATGACCACTACGTCGACCTTGGCATCGATCAACGCCCGGGCACGGTCGAGACCATCGCGCCCGACGCCGATAGCCGCGCCTACGCGCAGCCGTCCGAGGGAGTCTTTGGCCGCATTCGGATAGCGCAGTTTCTTCTGGATGTCCTTTACGGTTATGAGGCCCTTGAGATCGCCGTTGGAATCGACGACGAGCAGCTTCTCGATGCGGTGTTGGTGAAGGACTTCGCGCGCCTGTTCGAGGGTCGTGCCGACCGGAACGGTGATGAGGAGCGATGGGGAGGTCGAATCGGGTCTCGAAACGCAGGTCGCGATTGGTGAGGATGCCGACCAGCTTGCCGTTCGCATCGGTGACCGGCACGCCGCTGATCTTGTACTTGGCCATCACCTGCATAGCCTCAGCGATGGTCTGCCAGGGCCGCATGGTCACTGGATCGACGATCATGCCCGCTTCCGAGCGCTTGACCTTGTCCACTTCTTCGGCCTGTTGGGCCATGGTCATGTTCTTGTGGATGATGCCCAGCCCGCCGTTCTGAGCCATGGCGATGGCCAGCCGCGCCTCAGTGACGGTATCCATGGCCGCAGAGATGATGGGGATGTTGAGCCGGATGTCGCGGGTCAGCCGCGTACCGACGTCGACGAAATTGGGATGCAGGTCCGACTTCGCCGGCTTCAGGAGCACGTCGTCGAAGGTCAGTCCGATCTCGACTCCGTTGGCGAAGCGCGCACTCGGCAACGAACCCGGCTGATCGATCTCATGCAGATCGATCCGCCCAATTCCCGGAAGCTCGCTCAACGCGCGTTCATCGCTCATAAGTGTCAGCCCCTTGAGCGAGTATAGAACATGGCCGCATGCATCGAAATTGCAAGCGGATGCGGCAACGCAGGCGAGTCCGTTACAATACATGGGAGCCCACGCCGCCCGCTCTTCTTGTGATGCGCTTCACGATCGAGCAACGACACCTGACCGACACGACGGGGCGCCCGCTTACCGCAGGCGGCTTCGACGCCGTTTCCTTCCATTCTCTCGAAGCCGACACGGCCGACGCCGCGGTTCACCTCTTCATCACTCCGGCCCGAGGCGAGATCATCGGCGAGATCCTGAAGTTCCCGGGCTTCCAGGCCGTAGCTACCGTGCGCACGACGTCGGGCGTCTACACCCTGCAGGTCACGCCGACGAGCAGCCAGCATGTGGTGACGTGAAGCAGTCGTTAGTGGTTAGTGGCTAGGAGGATCGCCGAGCGCGTTCGATGACCGTTCTCAGCTCTAGGGTAAGGTCTCTCCATCAACCCGCGCCAGATGCCATCCTTGCGGACGGCAGGCAACAGCGGCTGCCACTTCCGTAGTTTGAAGGATCAACGAGCGCGCGACGACTTTCCTAACCACTAACCACTAATCACTAACCACTGCCTCTGCCATCCGTTTCAGATTGCCTTGCTTCCGCTCGAGGAACGAGCGCATGTGGCGCTTGATGACGAGGGCGTCGGCGATGACGCCGAGAGGGCCGAAGGGAGAGCGCCACTCGAGCGCGTCCGTCATGATCGTGACGCCGCCGATCTCGCGGAAGTCATGAATGTGCCGGAGCGAGTGAAACGCGCTTTCCACCAGCTCGTCCACGAAGAGATTCGGGCGGACCATTTCCGTGATCCTGGCCGTCACGCGCTGTCGCATGCCGAAGTGCGTTGCTTCGAACGTGACGAGGTCCCCGACTTCCATCAGCCCGCTCGTTCGTCCCGGCACGATGGCGCGCTCGTCGCTGAACGCCGCCGACTCGTTATGTGCCTCGATGCTGCGAGCGAGATCGAAGCAGCGCTCGATAGGCGCCTCGATGCGGGTTGCGACCACCAGCGACGTCACGACTTCCCCGCAAGCGTGGTCTCCAGCTTCTGCACCTGTGGATCGTCCGGGCGCATCTGCTTGAGCTTGCCCGTCACGGCGCGCGCCTCATCGAAACGCTTCAACTCCCCAAGCACAATGGCCTCATTGAACAGTGCCTGCCATTGGTTCGGCGCCTCCTCGCTGACCTTCCGGAAGGCATCGACCGACTTGTCGAGCTGCCCTGCCTGCTTGTAGCAAATGCCGAGATCCGTCCGCACCGCGGGGTCCTCGCGCAAGGCTAGGGCCCGCTCGTAATAGTCGACCGCTTGCGGGAACTTGGCCGCATCCATGTACATGTTGCCGAGCTGCAGCAACGCGTCGTAGTTCTTGGGATCGCGCTCGACCGCTGCCTTCAGGTTGGCAAGCTGCTCGCGCACGGCATTCATAGTCTGCATGTTGCCGCCGCCCATGGCGGCTGCTGCGCTCGCAGTCGCCGGAGCGGTAGCGGTTTCCGAGGGTGCCTCGACCGCTGCGGCCGAATCGCCGCTCGAAGGCTTGGGCGCCAGCCTTGGCCCGATGAGAAAGCTACCGATGACCAGCCCCAGAATCAGGCCGCATGTGGTGAAGACGATGTTGTCGCGCGTCATATGTTGGTTAGATGCTAGTTGCTGGTTGAGTTGTCAGTTGCAGTTGTAGCGAGCGATCGCGCTTTCACGAACCGCGACAACCTAGCAATTCACCTAACATCTAGCAACTAGCATCTAGCAACTACCCCAACGTAATCAGCTCCTTCAGCAGCGAATCCTGCAACGTGTACACAGCGTAGACCCCGGTGTGGTAGTCGTTGAAGATGAACGAGAAGGCGTAGATCTTCCCGCTCGCGCCGTGGACGTAGCCGGACAAGCCCACGACGCCCACGATGTAGCCGGTCTTGGCGAAGACCTGACGGGCGTAGGGAGCCGTCCTCAGACGGTGGCCGAACTTCGACTCCGGATCGCCCGAATACGGCAGAGAGCTCACGAAGTCCTCACGATAGGGGCTCTTCCACATGTAGCGAAGCACGTGGATGAAGGCGTTCGCCGACGCCCGGTTTTCGCGCGACATCCCCGAGCCGTCGGCCTGGTGGTACTCACCCGGCGGGACGTCGACCTTGCCCGTCAGCCATTCGGTCACGCTTCTGGTCCCGGCAGCCCACGAGCCGGCGTGCTGCTCCTCAGCACCGATGACCTTCACGAGTTGCTCGGCATAGGTGTTCTGGCTCTTCTTGTTGATGACGTAAACGACGACCGAGAGGGGCGTCGAGTGCTGCGACACGGCACGCCAGTCGGAGCGGTTGTCGGAAGGAGTGATGATGATCTCGCCCTGCGTGTGGACGCCATCGCGCTCCAATGCCTCGTGCGTGACGGAGGCAAAGTAGTGGATGGGATTCTCTACCGTGACATAGATCTCGCCCGCCCCGCTGCGCGCAGGGACGCCGCCGCGAACGATGATGGTGTTCGAGCCCTTCTGGCGCGAGACGAAGGGCAGGCCGCGTCCGGTCACGCAGGAGTTTTCCAGGCCGAGGTAGGAGGTGGGGGGATCGAACTGCACGACACACGGCTTGCCGTTGCGGCTCGGCATTACGCGCACCTGCACGCAGCCCTCCTGCATCATCAGTGACGCAACGGGTGCCTCATACCAATTCACCAGTTGGTTGGCCGGCCACGAAGGATGTGTGTACTCGATGTCCATGTAGCCGTATTCGAAGATCAGGTTCCCGTGGATCGCTTTCACGCCGGCCCGGTGGAGGTCGGCCGCCCACTCGTCGATGACGGCTGTGGCATGGTTGTCGTGGAAGCGGCCACCGATGGTTGGGTCGCCGCGGCCGACGATCTTGACGTCACCCTCGAGCGTCCCGGCGGCATCGACGTTGCCGCGAATGAAGACCGTCGTCCGGAATTGGAAGTCCGGCTTGAGAAGATCGATCCCGGCCGCGGTCGTGAAGAGCTTCATGTTCGAAGCCGGCGCCAGCGGCTGATGGGCATTCCGCTCGACGACGACCTGCCCGCTCTCGACGTCGACGACCTCGATGCTGGCCTGGGAGCTCTGGGCCACCTTCCCGTTGACCAACGACCCCAGCCGCTCCTGCAGGGTGGTTCCAGTCGGCTGGTCGATCACGACCGGAGCCGCGGCCTTGCGCCCCCTTCGGGAACGTCGCTTCTTCGCCCCCTCGGCCGCCGGTCCGACAACGAATAAGGACAAAAGGAGAATCGCCACCCACCGCGTACGCCAAGTCATCAAATGGAGAATACCTTTCCCAAAGCGAAGTTCGCGCAACGAGCTGCAAATCCTCAGCCTGAAGGCAGTGGTCAGTGGTTAGTGGTTAGTGGAGGCGGCCGGCGCGATCGATGCCATCTAACCACTGCGGTTCCCTGCAGATGTCACGCGGCTTCGCTCGCCGAAGGTTTCTCTAACCCCTACCACTAGACCCTCTGATACGCCTCCGGCAACGCCAGTCGGATACGAGTCCGCAGAACGGCCGGGCATCGCTTCCGCAACTCGTTCTGGATCTCGCTGCGCGAGTAGCGCCGTGAAAAGTGCGTGAGCACGATCACGTCATTCTCGAACCGGTCCGCGAATTCGGCGATATCGTCGAAGTGAATGTGACGGTAACGCGCTGCGCGCTCCTGGTGGCCATCCGCGATGAACGAGCACTCGATCATCAGTACCTCGGACTTGAAGAGGGTCTCATTCGACTCGAGGATCCCGCGATCGGTGTCGCCCGAATAGAAAAGCAGCGACACGCGATACGGCTCGATCACCTCATCATGGCGGGCGTGGATCTCTTCCTGGGCAAGGGTAGCGAACTCCTCGCGCAGGCGGTGCCGGACTTCGATCACTTCATACGCATTGGCAGCCACGCGATGCATCGCTTCATGCACGCGCACCTCATGATTTCGACCCAGCTTGACGACGTCGCCGGGAACGACCGCCTGGATGGAGATGTCGAACCTGGTATGCGACATCCGCTCGTAGACGGCCAGGATCTCCTGGAATCCCTCCGCGCTATCCCGAGGCATGTAGACCGTGCCTCCGGCGTGTCCGTGAAGATGCCGCTGACCGGCGTAGAACGGTATGCCCACGGAATGATCGAGATGTGCGTGTGTGATGAAGAGATGCGGCACGCCCACCAGTGCGTCAGGGCCTCGGCCAGCGTCGAAGGCGATGTTGAGATCGCGAATGCGGAACCACGTCTCATGCCCCGCCCGCGAGCGTCCCTCGATCGTGAAGTGCTCGGTGCGGAGGGTGAAGAAGTCTTTGTCGAGGGCACTCATTCCGGCTTCTTCGGCGCTGCCGCGGACTGAGTGGCAACCAGCGCCTCGAATGCCTTTTCCATGTTGCCCACGAACTCCGGATATTCGCGGGCGTCGACGAATCGGTGCGTCTTCCAGCCTCTTGCGCATCGGCGACATTCTGCCATCAAGGAACCTCTGCACTAGAATCCGCCCGCCTTGGCTACCGAGCTCATTACCACCGCCGCCGATCTCTCCGCACTCGCACCCGCGTGGGACGCCCTCTGGCGTCGCAGCCCGGAGTCGACGCCGTTTCAGTCGCCGCAGTGGCTGCTGCCATGGCTCACCCACTTCGGCGCGGGCGGCGAGGTGGCCACGGTAGCCACCCGCGAGGGCGAAGGTCTGACGTCCATCGCTCCCCTCTACGTATTGCGGGAGGACGATGAGTCGCTCGGCCTCCTTCTGGGCACCGGCGTCAGCGACTATCTCGACGTGCTCGGCGACGGCGCTGCGGCACTCGACGCACTGCACACGATCGACTGCCAGCTCTGGGACCTGCAGCAACTCCGCCCATCCTCGACTCTGCTGAGCACCGCGCTTCCCGAGGGTCTGGCAGAGCACGTCGAAGATCAGGAGCCCTGTCCCGTCTTACGGATCGAGGGCGCCGGCGAGGGATTGGAGAGCCTGCTTTCCACGCACGCACGCAAGAAGCTGCGCTACTACGGCCGCTCCCTGGCGCGCCTCGGCGAGGTTGGTGTCGAAGAAGCGACGGAGGACAACCTCGATGCGTTGCTCGAGACCCTCTACGTCCTGCACGCCGCGCGCTGGCGGCGCCGCAATCTGCCCGGCGTGCTCGCCGACGCGGCCACCCAGCAGTTCCACCGCGAGGTGGCCCGCAATTTCCTCCGGGCCGGCGCGCTGCGCATGTATGCCACCCGCGTGGAAGGACGAATCGTCGCCGTGTTCTACGGCTTCGCCCATGGCGGTACCGTCTACTACTACCTGAGCGGATACGAGCCGGAACTGGAGAAGCTGAGCATCGGCACACTCATCGTCGCCCACGCGCTCGAACGTGCCATCCTCGACGGCGCGACCACATTCGACTTCCTCCGCGGCGCCGAGGAGTACAAGTACGCATGGGGCGCCAGCGATCGCATGAATCGCCGGCGCCAGATCTTTCGCGCCATATGAAGAAAGACTCCTACGGGAGCGTCGCCCACTTCGCGCCCACTGCGCTGCCGAGGCCCGATGCGGCATCCCATCCCGGCCCGGCGGCGTACATCCCGAGCGTTCCGCTGTAGTCATTGTTTGTTTTCGTGACATCGCGGCAAGCGCCAGCCATCGCGTAAAGCGCAGGCTGCAGGAACCCGAGAGCGGGCTTCCCCGCCTTGATCCGTGCTTGATTGAGGAGCGCCACGAGACCCGCGTACAACGGCGCGACCGCGCTCGTTCCACCGATGGTCTGGCTCGTGCCGTCGACCACGACGGTGTAGCCGCTGAAGGGATCTGCGTTGCCACTGACGTCCGGCAATCCCCGTCCGGAGCTTCCCGAAGGCGACTTTGGCATGCTGGCGATCGAAGCCTGATAGCTCGGCTTCGGGAAGGTGCCGCTCACGCCACCGCCACCCGCGCCTGGGCCATTGGGACCGTCATTCCAGACCGTCTCGCTGGCGATTGTGGTGGCATTGGACGCAATGAGTCTCGTGCCTCCGCACGAGAGGGCGTATGGGCTGGAAGACGGAAAGTCCGCGTGGGCCTTGCCGTCGCTGATCCCGTCGGAAGCACCGTCGTCACCCGAGGCCGCCAGGATCGTCACACCGAGCGCACCAGCAGCCTGGAAGGCCGCATCGAACTGCTGCATCGACGACGTCGTCCACCCCAACTGATCGAGACGACGGACGGTTTGCGTACCGTATCGTGCACGGCCTGGTTGATGGCGTTGAGGAAGCCGGCAGTCGTGTTCGGCGCGAAGTAGACCGCGATCCTCGCCTTCGGCGCGATCGAGCCTGCCACTTCGATATCGAGAGCAACCTCACCGTCGGCACCAGTGTCGACGCCCGGCTGATTCGTGGCGCCGTTGACTCCGATCGCGGAAACCGTCGGGGTCTTCATCTTGAGACCCTTGAAGTACTGGTTGAGATCGGACATGCGATACCCGCCGCCGAGCTCGATGATGGCGATGCACTGCCCGGTGCCGTTGAGGTTGGTCGGAAAGCCGTAGAGCTTCCCCACAGCTGGCGCATTGAAGGCCTTTGGCGTTGCGGCCGGTGCCGCCGCCGCGTCCTTCGCCTTGAGTCCGACGATCTGCCCGGCGTCGTCTTCCGGCAGCCGGCGCAGATGGGGCTTGGCGACGGGACGATCATCGAGGCCGAGGAGGAACCGCCTGTTCTTCTCGGTCGCAAAGAGCTTGAACGTTACGCCGAAGGCCTCCTGCATATCGGCCGTGCGGCCTCGCAGGACAATCGTTCGCGCAGCGAGATTCACGTCGTCGAGGCTCAGATGGTGCTTGCCCGCGTACTCCTCCACCTTCAGTACGTCATCAGGATCTGCGCCATGTTGTGCGGCGAACTCCTCGCGCGACATCGTCCCCCCACCGCTCTTTTGGTGCGCCTTGAGGCTGAACGTCTCCCTGGCGCGCAGGACCGCTGTAACGGTCATGACGTGCTCCGGGTCGATGTCGCCGACGACGCGCGCGTTCAGTGCTGTTCGTTTCGTGCTCCCTGGAAGTGGCTTCATGGAACCTCCTCGTGTCTATGAGACGGAGTGCCCGGGTTGATCGTTTCCCTACCCTGCACCGTGCGCAGCCCACACGGCCAATCTGCTCATGAAGGCGCCCCCATCGTCCGATAGTGACGGGAGATCGTGATCTGTTACAGAGACGGAGGCCCTGATCTGTTACAAAGCCGCTGAAACTGGCCACGATGGAGGACGAACATGGATCCACGCTATCCGATCGGCAAATGGGAACGACGCGCTGAGCTGACGCCCGAAGAACGGCGCACCTTCATCGACGGCATTGCCTCCATGCCCGCCGCGCTGCGCTCGGCGGTCGAGGGCCTT
>WNFM01257012.1_pt1 | contig 10856 bp, 12 predicted proteins | sample 5400271 | NCBI WGS metagenome assembly WNFM01 (sample SAMN13153352, study PRJNA577476) | soil metagenome | isolation source: 60 cm saprolite on Douglas fir-dominated hillslope | place: USA:California | collected 2013-09-17 | reverse complement strand
GATCGCCGCCCGGAGTTGTCGTAAACGCCCGGTATCGAAACCGTCCCGCGATCGGGATCGATGCGGATGGTGCGCCCGCCATATTCGAAGGTGTACTGAGCCTGCGCGGCGCTGCTCGCCAGCACAAACGCGGCGACGACAAAGAGCCCTTTTGCGATTTTCATGATCACCCCCTTAAGCAGACGGAATCGTGGTCCCGAGTTTGGACGTCCCGAGTTCCAACCCTATGCTTCGGCAGTTTTCGGCAACGTGACCTACATCACTTTCTTCGGTATAAGTCGTGGAGCAGCGGCCTTTGGTTCAATGCGTGTCCCGCCGCCAGGTCCAATTTAGCACCGCATCCAGGCTATTCAAACCAGGCGCTATAAATCTTCTTGAAACTGCCGTCCTCAAAGGCGATGTGCAACCACTGATCGACGAACGCCTTGAGCGCGGGGTCGCGTTGCAGCCAGTAGGCTTTTTCGGCAAAATCGAACGGCTTTTCCGGGTGCACCGCGCAAAGCACACCGGGGTGAAGCCGTTGCTGGTATCGCGTCTCCGATGCATCCGTGATCATGACATCGGCGTTACCCTTGGCGATCTCGTCGAAGATCGTGACATTGTCGTTGTAGATTTTGATCTCGGCGTTTTTGACATTGGCCCGGGCAAATCGCTCGTTGGTACCGCCGGTGTTGGTGATGACGCGCGTGCCCTGTTTATCGATATCGGCGATGGTTTGAAATTTGTCCTTGTCGGCGCAACGCGCGATTGGTGTCTTGCCCTCGCGCATGATGGGCATGGAAAAAAATCCCTTCTTCTGCCGATCCAGCGTGATCGAGACGCCGCCCATCGCGATATCGAAATCGTCGGCCTCGAAATCCTTCATCAGCTGCGGCCACGCAGTATGAACATACTCGACCTTGACGCCGAGCGCCTTGCCCAGCGCTTCCGCCATATCGACGTCGAAACCCCGGAATTGCGAGGTCGCCTTGTCGAAAGAACTGAACGGCAGGTAGTCGCCGGTCATACCGACGCGCAAGGTGCCGCGTTGCTGAGCCTGCGCCGAGTTTGCGACAAGCAGCAAGGCGAAGGCGAGGCACGATAGAACGCGAAGCATCAGGACTCTCTCCGGAAGTTGCATCCGGTGTCAGAAGTCCCCGGACCAAGATATGCGCCGCGCAACATATCGCGACGATGCCGGGTATCAACCAGACAACCGCTGAAAAGCAATGGTTTGTTGCAATAGGCGGGGATAGGGTCTGCGATCAAATCGGCAGTTTCGGATTTCGCGCCGCGAACAGGATCGCAACAATGTCCATCTCGATGTACAATTCTTCGGTCGGCGTTTTCACTCAATTTCTAGTGAGTTTGTCCCATCTTCTGGACCGCGCGGCCGTTCACGCCGAGACACGCAAGCTCGATCCCTCGATTTTGCTCAATGCGCGCCTCTACCCCAACATGTACAGCCTCACACGTCAGGTGGGAGAGGCTCTTAGGCACGCGGTTCTCTCCTGCAGCCTGCTGGCCGGCGTCGACCCGCCGCGCTTTCCAGATACCGAGCCAGATATTCCCGAACTCAAGGCGCGGATCGCGACTGCGATCGATTTTCTGCGGAGCCTGCCGCCCGGTGAGATTAACGGCGCGGTTAGCAAGGAGGTGGTCTTCACGTTTCGGAACGGCTCAAAAAGAGAATTTACCGGCCAATCGCTGCTGCTTACGTTCAGCGTGCCGCAGTTCTTTTTCCACGTCACGACGGCCTATGACATCCTGCGCCATTGCGGCATTGATCTCGCCAAGAAGGATTTTCTGGGAACGCCAAGTCAATTGCTGTAAAGTCAATTGCTGTAAAGTCAATTGCTGGCGGACTAAGCCAGCTACATTTCGCCGCTGTCCTTGCGGACGATATTCGCGGCGGCCGCGCGGCCGGACATTTCGCTTTTGAGCTGCTCGAATTTTCGCCGCGCCTCGCTCTCACTATCGTCCACGAACCAGACTGCGGCGTCCCGCGACATCGGTCCGCTGACGACAGGCGTGGAATTATCGCCGATCGTCTCGTCGACATAGTACTCACTGCCTTCGCGGCGGACCGTCCACTTTAAGCGAATGGCGGCCATCGGGCCGGGACCGCTTTTCGAGTAACCGTCAGCCTCGATCACCCCGGGGGTGGGGGCGACGGGCTTTTCCTCAACCGGCGCCTTTTCCGGCGCGCGAACGGATTCCCCTTGATCGAGAATGCTGGCGATGGTCGCGAGCGCATTGTCGGTCGGGTCGCTTTGGTCCAAAACTTTCAGCCTCCGGATATCCGGCAGTCGGCGGCAATACGACTCCGCTGTGCCGATACCCTTACCTTGCCCTCGAATAAGGCTGAGTTTTGTCGGTTTAAGTGCAAACTGGCGGCAATTTGTGCTTCCAGGGCCGCGTTTGCTCGAGTTGGGCGGCCAGTCGAAACAGCGTCGCCTCGTCGCCGAAGCGCGCCGAGAACATCATGCCGAGCGGCAATCCGGCCGAGTTCCACGCCAGCGGCACCGACATCGCGGGCTGGCCGGACATGTTGAACATCGAGGTTGCCGGCATATAGCGCCGCAGGATCGGCGCGATTTGCGACAGATCCTGCGACATCGTATCCAATTCGCCGATCCGCAGCGGCGGCGAGCACAGCGTCGGGCACAGGAACACGTCGCAGGTCTCGAAAAACGTCGCCAACCCGCGCGAAATCTGGAATGCGCTGAGCTGTGCCGCGACGTAGTCCATCGCGGTTGCCTTTTGCCCGTTATGCGCGCTCGCAAGCGTCAATGTTTCAAAGTCCTCATCTGTCATCGCGCGGCCAAAGCGCTGTTCGGCGACCCGCACATTCAGCGCGGTGTTGGCGGAGACGATGGTCGACATTACGGCAGTCGGATCGGCGGCCAGGGCGGGCGCACGCTCCTCGACATCATGGCCGAGCCCGGCCAGCAAGCCTGCTACTTCGCGCGTCGCTGCCGCGATTTCCGGATCGATGGCGTCGCCATAAGGCGATATGTCCGTGAAGGCGATGCGCAAACGACCCGGATCGCGTCCGACTTCCGCCGCGAATGGCCGCTCCGGCGGCGGCGCGAAATAGAGGCTCGACGGTTCGGGTCCGTGGATCGCGTCCAGCATTGCCGCACTGTCGCGCACGCTGATGCTCACGACATGGCCGCAGGAAAAACCGGCCCAGCCTTCGCCGCGGTCCGGCCCGAGCGGATTGCGCGCCCGCGTTGGTTTCAATCCGAACACGCCGGAGGCGGAGGCGGGAATGCGGATCGAGCCGCCGCCGTCGCTGGCATGCGCCACCGGGAGGATGCGCGCGGCAACCGCCGCGGCGGCGCCGCCGGACGAACCGCCCGATGAATGCGCGAGATTCCAGGGATTGCGGGTCGGGCCGAACAGGCGCGACTCGGTGGTCGGCATCAGTCCGAATTCCGGACTGGAGCTTTTCCCGAAGATCGTCACGCCGGCAGCAAGAAAACGCTGGGCCAGCGTGCCGGAATGATCGGCGACATCGTCCTTGTAGACGCTGGCGCCCGACGTCGTGCGGGTGCCCTCGAGCTTATCTAGGTCCTTTAAGAGAAACGGCACGCCGGTGAAGGGGCCGTCCGGAAGCCCGCGGTCGATTTGCTGCGCCGCGTAGTCGTAATGTTTTACGACGACGGCGTTGATTTGCGGATCGACCTTGGCGGTGCGGGCGATCGCCTCGTCCAACAATTCGGAGGCGCTGACCTGTTTTTTCCGGACCAGTCCGGCAAGACCGACCGCGTCATAATTGCCGTATTCCTTGAAGGCCATTTTGATTCCCGCCGTGAAGCAACGAAGTCGGCTAGATTATCGGCGAAAGCTTTCAAGCCATCGCCGGCCTAGCCGAGCACGTCCTGATTGATGACGTTCTGGCGGATCGGCTCGCCATCGAGCGCGCTCAAAATATTGCGCGCGGTTTGCTCGCTCATGCGGTCGACCGCCTCCCGCGTCACCCCTGCTACATGCGGGGCCATGATGACATTGGGCAATTCAAACAGCGAATGGCCTGATGGCGGCGGCTCATGCTCGAAAACATCGAGACCCGCGCCGGCGAGTTTGCCCGACACCAGCGCGTCATAAAGCGCCGCCTCGTCGGCGATCCCGCCGCGCGCGGTGTTGATGAGATAGGCGGTTGGTTTCATGCGCTTCAGACGTGCCGCGTTGAACATCCCGACCGTCTCTGATGTCTTCGGGCAGTGGATGCTGACAAAGTCGGCGCGCGGCAGCGCCGCGTCGAGGTCGCCGACCGGCTCGCAGTCCGCCGCCTTGATCTCGGCGGCGGACTTGTAGGGATCGTAGACCAGCACGTTCATTTCCATAGCCAGACAGCGTTTCGCGGTCCGCGTGCCGATGCGGCCGAAGCCCACGATCAGCACCGTCTTGCCGAACAAATCATAGGGCAGCATGCCCAGACGATGACCCCATCGGCCGTCCCTGACAAGCGAATGCATTTCCACCGCGCGCTTGGCCAATGTCAGCATCATGAACAGCGCCTGTTCCGCAACCGACGGAGAGTTGGCGGTACCTGCCACCATCAGCGGGATCTTGCGGCGGGACAGCGCCGGGACGTCGACGGCGTCGTAGCCGACGCCGATCCGGGTCACCACCTTCATGTCCATGGAAGCCTCGAGCTCCGGTTCGCCGAACCTTGTGGCGCCGAGCGCTACGCCGTGGACCGGCGCCTGCGCCTTCAGCATGGCCTCAAAATCGGAAGCGGAAATCATGTTGGGGAATTCGACGAGTTCGATGTCGTCCCGCTCCTTCAATAAGGCCCGCCCTTGCTGTGACATCGATTCAGTGACGAAAATTTTCTTCTTGTTGGTCGCCATTCCCGTTTCCCTGCCAGCCCTCTGGGCTCTTCTTGTTGTGCGGCCGTCAAAGGACGACGCCTGAGACCTCATTTAGCAGGTGCATATTGTTGAGGTCTACTGCCAATCGAAGCGGCCCGCCGTCATGCGCGCCAGCGTTGGGATTGACCCGCCCGCAGATCTGCGCGCCTTCCAACGTAAAGTAAATCAGGGTCTCCATGCCCATCGGTTCGGTGACATCCAGCACCGCGTCGAAGGCCTCGACGCCGGGCTCCGGATGTGCGTTCGCCTCGGTGATATGCTCAGGCCTGATGCCCAACAGCAATTTCTCGTTTCGCGCCACGTTCTGATAGCGCACCGCGCGAGCAAGCGGCAACGGAAAGGCGATGCGGTCGGTCAGGCGGATGTGCGATTTGCCGCCGACGTCCTCGAGCCGGCAGGGGATGAAATTCATCGCCGGCGAGCCGATGAAGCCCGCCACAAAACGTGTCGCCGGATGGTGGTAGAGATCGTTGGGCGTTCCGATCTGTTCGATGCGGCCGTGGTTCATGACCACGACCCGGTCGGCAAGGGTCATCGCCTCGACCTGATCATGGGTCACATAGACGGTGGTGGTGCGGACCTTCTGGTGCACCTTCTTGATTTCGATCCGCATCTGTACGCGCAGCTTGGCGTCGAGATTGGATAGCGGCTCGTCGAACAGAAACACTTTCGGATTACGAACGATGGCGCGGCCCATCGCAACACGCTGGCGCTGGCCACCCGATAATTGTTTTGGCTTGCGGTCGATCAGGTCGGTGATGTCGAGCATGCGGGCGGCTTCGGTGACCCGGCTCTTGATCTCGGCTTTCGGATAATGTTTTAGCCGCAGTCCGAACGACATGTTCTCCGCAACCGTCATGTGCGGGTAGAGCGCGTAGTTCTGGAACACCATCGCGATGTCGCGGTCCTTCGGCGGCACGTCGTTGACGACGTCGCCCCCGATCATGATGTCGCCGTCGGTGATATCCTCCAGCCCCGCGATCATCCGCAGCGTGGTCGATTTTCCACAGCCGGAGGGTCCGACCAGCACGACAAACTCGTGGTCGGCGATGTCGAGATCGATGCCGCGCACCGCCTCGACCTCGTCGTAACGCTTGATCACCTTACGCAACGTCACGTCAGCCATGGAGTTCAACCCTTTGTCGCACCGGCCGTGAGGCCCGCAATGTAATAGTCCATCAGGAACGCGTAGATGATCAGCGGCGGCGCGGCGCCGAGTAGCGCGCCGGTCATGATCTGCCCCCAGTTAAAGACGTCACCCTTGATCAGGGTGGTGATGATGCCGACCGGCAGCACCAGTTGATCGGTCGAGGTCGTGAACACCAACGGATACAGAAATTGCGCCCAGGAGACCGTGAAGGCGAAGATGGTGGCGGCGATCAGGCCAGGCAGCGCCACCGGAATGAAGATCCGCGTCAGGGTCTGGAACCATGAGGCGCCGTCGATGATGGCGGCCTCATCCAATTCCTTGGGGATCGAGGCAAAGTAACCGATCATGATCCAGGTGCAGAACGGCACGGTCAGCGTCGGATAGATGATCAGCAGCACGTACCATCGGTTGATCAGCTGGATGCCGGTCCAGTCGCCGAACACCGCGAACATCTTGAACAGAGGCAAGAACAGCAGCGTGTCCGGGATGAGATAGGTCAGAAACACTCCGGTCGCGAGCGTCGCCGAACCCCAGAACCGCATGCGGGACAGGCGGCGGGCACGCTGATCAGCATGGTGATCGTCACCACGAAGATCGAGACAAACGCGGAGTTCCGAAAGAACGTCAGGAACTGGTTCGACGTCAGCAGTTCGACGTAGTTCGACAGCGTCGGATGAAACACCCACCAGGGATTAGTCGCGGCCGAGATCTCCGCGCTGCTCTTCAGAGAGGTTATCAGCATGTAGAGGGGCGGCACCAACGAGAAGATCGCAAACAGCGTAAGGAAAAAATACGACCATCGCAGCGCCCAGGTGCGGTCGCGGCTCATGCTGCCATATTTGACTTTTCGGGTCGGCGCCGCCTTGTCGATCACGAGGGTGCTGGCCATCAGGCTTCATTCCCGCGTTTATTGATATCGCGCAGGATAAAGATGGCGGCGATCGCGAGTATCGGAAACATGAACAGCGAAACGCTCGCGCCGAGCGGGATGTCGCCGCCCTCGATTCCAACGCGAAATGCCCAGGTCGCGAAGATATGCGTGTGATCCAGCGGACCGCCAGTGGTCAGGATGCGGACAATATCGAAATTGGCGAAGGTCACGATCAGTGAAAACAGCGTCGTGATCGCGATGATGTTGCGCATCATCGGCAGCGTTACGTACCATATGCGCTGCCACCAATTGGCGCCGTCGATGGCAGCGGCCTCATAAAGCTGCTCGGGTACCGATTTCAACGAGGCCAGATACAGAATCATGAAGAAGGGCGCGCCAAACCAGATATTGACCAGGATGACGGTAAAACGGGCCCAGTTTGGTTCGCCGGTCCAAGCGATCGGTCCGATGCCGAAAAACGAAAGGGTGTAGTTGAAGGCGCTGTAGGAGGGATCGAACAGCCATAGCCATGCCAGCGTGCTCATCGCGGGCGGAATCACCCACGGCACCAACAGCATTCCGCGCCACTTGCGTTGGCCCTTCGCGGGAATGTTGTGTACGAGGTGTGCGACGATGAAGCCGATCAGCGCTTTGAACACCACGGCCGTGATCGCAAAGATACAGGATTGCTCAACGACCAGCCAAAATGTCTCGCGCTTGAACAGGAACTGAAAGTTTCCGAGGCCAACAAAACGCTGCATCGATTTGTTTAGGGTTGCGAGATGCAGCGAGTAGAAGGCGGGATAAATCACTAGCAGCGCGATCAACAGGATCAGAGGCAATGTCATCAGGAAAGCGGTCATCGACTTTCGCTTGAGCGCCGTACGTAAGCTGGCCCGCTTGCGCCTGGCACGACCATCGACAGCGCTGTCCGGTCCAATCGCGACATCAACCATGGTGCATCTTCCTCGCCCGTTTTATTACAGTGAGCCAGCGTCCGAATGTTTCCGGACATATCAACCTGAGGCCGGCGATCATGGCCCGCCGCTCGCCTTGTTGACATAGATGATCATTGCGACCGCGCGCCGCAGCGGCCACGCGACCGCCGCGGCGAATTCCTTCGCCTCAACTGCGCATGTAGCCTTCGCACTCGCCTTCCGCCCAGGCCAGCGTCTTCTCCATCGCTTCGCCCTGATAGTACCTCACGCACATTTTTGTCAGGATGGCTTGGGTATAGATCTGCTGGGCGATCTTGGGCGGCGCCGGTGACGCGGCAATCGACAGGATTTGATGGTTGTACGGATTTGGATAGTGGTAGAGCGTCCCCTTTGGCGGGCCTTCTTCGGCCCATGTCTTCAGGGTGGTCAATTTCTCGAACGCCGGCAAGTCGTAGCCACCGCTGGCTGCAACAAGCTTCTCAACCGAAGCCGGCTGCGACAGGTGGACCAGCAAGCTCTTCGCGGCCTCCTTGTTCTTGGAAAAGTTCCATGTGGTCCAGAAGAAGGGAAGGAATGGGGCAAAGCGGCCTTTCGGACCCAGCGGGAAGCCGTGGGTCCAGCATTGCTCGGCGACATCGGGCGCGTCGCGTTTGGCAACCGCCCATGCGCTCGGCGGATTCATGATCAATGCGCCCTTGCCTGACACCAGCCATTTGTTGTTGGAGGCGTCGTCCCATGCCGGTGCGTCGGGCGGCAGGAATGCCATCAGTTTCTTGTAAAACTCAAGTGCCTGGCGGACGGCGTCGGTCTTAACAGTGATGTTGGCCTTGGCATCGACGAGTTGCGCGCCAAAGGCGAGGAAGAATGCGCCGGCCGTGTCGACGGAATCGCTGGTTGTACCGAGTCCAATCCCGAACGGAAAGCCGCCCTTTTGGCAGGCTTCGGCCGCCTTGAGGAACGTATCCGTCGTCCAGTTGTCCGCTTTGGGCGGTGCGCCGGCCGGATACATCGCCTGGACGTCAATATTGGCGTACTTCTTCATCAGGTCGATGCGGGAGCAGGGCCCTTTGATCTGGCTGCCGATCGTGGCGGGAACGCCGAGCCATTTGTCGCCGGCCTTGCCCAGGTATTGCACCGTGCCATTGACGGCGCCGTTCTGCTTAATCAGCGGCTCCATGATGTCGTTGACGGGCTCGAGCAGATCAGCCTGTGCGTGGGGCCACCAGGTCGGCATCGCCAGGATGTCGTGGCCGGTTTTTCCCTGCGCCTCGGTGGCGATGGTCAATAGAGTTTTGTTGCCCTGGCTCGTGATGTAGTCGATCGAAACCTCGACCTTCTCCTTCTCGGCCCATTCATTGACCAGATCGGTGGAAGCCTTGTTGGCTCCGGGCACCCAATGATCCCAAAAGCCCATCGTCAATTTGCCGGCCGCGTGCGCGGTTCGGATATAGGGCGCGGTGATGAGCGCCGCGGATGACAGTGCGGTAGCAGCTACGAATTGTCGTCGAGTGAGCTTTCTCCGTGACATCGGGTTCCCTCCCTGGTGAGCCGAATTGTTGCTTTCGTTTTTTTTGTTTTTTGCCTCCGTCTGACGTCACGCCGAATAACAACGCGTGCTGGGTGCGGGGGATATCGTTTGCGAGATCAGAGCAGAATTGTTTGCATCTGTCGAGAAATCACGTTGCCTCGGGCTCTAGAACTAACGTTGAGTCCAAATCGGCGGCAGCAAGAGTCTTCGCGCCTGCTTACGCACCATCAGTCGGCGAGGCGAGATTATTGCGGTGCACACATCGAGGTCGGGGCCTTGACCGGTGAGCGCGCAGATTGCGCCATCGACCATTCGCAGCTTGTGTAACCGCCTCTTGTGACGAGGCTTTCCCGATCGTGGACAACGCGGCGGGACGGTAGACTTGCACGCCGCGAAAACGATAATGTCCGGACACGGCAGGTTGCCGCCCTCCAAGAAACCCTCAAGCCAAAATATCCAGATCGACTATGGAGACTAGATCATGATCCGTCCGACACCGGCAGCGCGTGCGCAGTTGAAATTGCGCGTCGTGCTTGGGGCAGTTGTCGCCTTGCTTTTTAACGCACCTGCGGCGGTGAATGCACAAGGGCTGGTCAAAGGCGTTCAGGAGGGAGCCAAAGAGGGCAACAAGGCCGCCGGACCGGTTGGCGGCGTGCTGGGAGGAGCAATCGGTGGCGTGGTCGGTGTCTTTACCGGCGTGCTCGGTGTCGGCGGCAAGAACGAGCCGGCGCCCGCGGCGGGATCAAAGCAGGCGCCCGGTTCCGCAAAGAACGCCAAGACAGCCAAGGCCCCGAAGGGGACCAAGCAAACGGCGGTGCTGACCCAGGAAGGCACGCCGCAACTCACGGCCGAACAGATCGTCGCCAGCAGCGATGCCAACATCGACCGGATCAAGACCGAATTGAACTTGACGCCCGAGCAGGAGAAGAACTGGGCCGGGTTCAGTAGCGCGATGCATTATCTCGGCCACAACGGCGCCGACCGCCTCAATTTGCGAATTGCGCGCGCCAAGCGTGATCCGCCCGACGACATCGTCGAGCAGATGCGCAACGAAGCCCAGTTTCTCAACGATCGCGCGGTGGATCAGCGCAGCGTCGCCGACGCGGCCGAACCGCTATTCACAAGCCTCGACGACAAGCAAAAGGCGATCTTCATCGAGGAAATGGTGCGCCTGAGCCACGAGCGAGGATTGGATTAGGCGACCGCCCGAATAGCCGGGCGCACATGCCCCTGGGGTAGGGTTGAAGGGCGCGGCACCCGGCTATCCTGCCGCAGCGGCGCGGCCCTTCAACTCGTCATGCAAGATTGGAGAAAAGCTGACGGTTCCGCGCCCGCGAGATGGCTGACTGATGGCCTTGTCGGGAATAGGCGTGCGCGCTCACGCACCCCACTCATCATGGCCGGGACCAAGTGTTTAGCCCGGGGACATGGCCGACACCTGTTCGGGGAAATGACCGACACTTTTGCCGGTCGTCAAGTCGATGGTAGCGACTTGGTGAGCGGCGAA
>WNFM01075313.1_pt1 | contig 10856 bp, 8 predicted proteins | sample 5400271 | NCBI WGS metagenome assembly WNFM01 (sample SAMN13153352, study PRJNA577476) | soil metagenome | isolation source: 60 cm saprolite on Douglas fir-dominated hillslope | place: USA:California | collected 2013-09-17 | reverse complement strand
GGAGGGGGAAGATGGCGTCAATAAGTGAGACGGCGAGTGCACCTGGTGAATTGGTGCGGTCGATTGATTGGAAGGGTGCGTTCTGGGTCGCCAGCGGCGTGCCGGCCTTGGTGTTGTTTTCGATTGGCGGCATTGCGGGGACGGTGGGGATACCGGCTTTCGTGATCTGGACGCTGTCGATGCTGATGGGCTTTGTGCAGTCCTTCACCTATGCCGAGATTGCCGGGTTGTTTCCCAATAAGTCGGGCGGTGCCTCGGTTTACGGGGCGGCGGCGTGGCTGCGCTACAGCAAGTTCATCGCGCCGTTATCGGTGTGGTGCAACTGGTTTGCCTGGTCGCCGGTGCTGTCGCTGGGCTGCTCGATTGCGGCCGGCTATATCCTGAGCTCGATTGCGCCCTTGCCGGATCAGGCGGCGATCGCCGACTATATCGCCGGTCATGCCGGGGCGACGGCGGAGGCGGCGACGGCGGCGCTGACGCCGGCGATCCGCAGCTGGAGCCTGGCGACGGTGGCGCTGGGTCCGGTCAGCTTCTCCTTCAACAGCACCTTCTTCATCGGGGCGATCCTGATGCTGATCACCTTTGCCATCCAGCATCGCGGGATCAGCGGGACGGCGCGGGTGCAGCTGGTGTTCGGCCTGCTGGTGATCGTGCCGATGATCGTGGTCGGGATCGTGCCGATCCTGGGCGGCAAGGTGTCGATGGCGAATTTCTCGCCCTTCGTGCCCCTGGCGGCGGCCTATGCGCCGGATCCGGGCGCCTGGAACATCGCCGGCTGGACCTTGGCCTTGGGCGGCATGTTCATCGCTGCCTGGTCGACCTACGGCTTTGAAACCGCGGTCTGCTACACCAGCGAGTTCAAGAACCCGGAGACCGATACCTTCAAGGCGATCTTCTATTCGGGTCTTCTCTGCCTGCTGCTGTTCATCCTGGTGCCCTTCACCTTCCAGGGTGTCTTGGGCCTCAACGGCATGCTGGCCGGGCCGATCGTCGATGGCTCGGGGGTGGCCTCGGCGATGGCCGATATGGTGGGTGGCGGCCAGGTCATCCATGCCTTGATGGTGCTGCTGATGATCATCGCCCTGATGCTGTCGATCATGACGGCGATGGCGGGGTCGTCGCGGACCCTCTACCAGGGCTCGGTCGATGGCTGGCTGCCGAAGTATCTCAGCCATGTGAACCATCACGGGGCGCCGACCAATGCCATGTGGACCGATCTCGTCGCCAATCTGCTGGTGCTGGCGATCGCCGCCACCGATGCCACCTCGTTCTTCTTCATCCTGGCGGTGTCGAATTGCGGCTATATCATCTTCAACTTCCTCAACCTGAACGCCGGCTGGATCCACCGGCTGGATAGCGGTCATGTGAAGCGCCCCTATAAGGCGCCGACCATCATCATCACCCTGGGCGCGGTGTTTGCTTTCGTGAACGCCATGTTCATGGGGGCGGGGGCCAAGGTGTGGAACCCCTGGGCCTTGTGGGCGGGTCTGGGCTTTGCCGCCCTCATCATCCCGGTCTTCTGCTTCCGGCACTTCGTGCAGGATGGCGGCAAGTTCCCCAAGGCGATGCTGGAGGATCTCGGGCTCAAGGAAGGCGATCTCGGCAACAAAAAGGCCGGCCTGCTACCGTACCTCACCATCGTCGCCGGCCTCGCCACCGCCCTCGTCGCCAACTGGTTCTTCACGTAACCGGGGCGGGCGGGACGGACGTTGAAGATATGGGTTTGACATTTTGAAACTAACTTTTTTTTGTATGGTCCCCGCCATTCGCAACAACGTTTGAGCGACAATATGTCCGCACTCAGTCTCCGACGACGATCCATGCGCCCGCTGGGCAGCAGTGGGATCGGCTGTGTACGAGACGGCGGGGCGGCCATTTAGGCGCTGGTTCCCGACGGAGTGCCAGCCGACCCACCCGGTCCGGCGGCATCTCATCCCACCTCCGTTACACCAAGGGAACCACGATCAATGTACATTCTGAAACCTGAAACCGCTGACCTCGCCCCGGCCGTCGAGCTGATGCTCGATACTGTTTTCGGTCCGGGGCGCCAGGATAAAGCTTCCTATCAATACCGCGCCGGCGTGCAGCCGGTGGCGGAATTGTCCTGGACGGCCTTTGCCGGGGACAAGCTGGTCGGCACCATCCGCTATTGGCCGATTCTGGTCGGCGAATCCGGCCTGCAGGCCCTGCTGCTGGGGCCGCTCGGCATCGATCAGGGTTATGCCGGCCGCGGCATCGGTCGGGCGCTCACCTTCAAGACCCTGGAACTGGCGGCCGGCCTCGGCTACGGCCTGGTTCTGCTGGTCGGCGATGTCGACTACTACAAGCGTTTCGGTTTCGTGCCGGCGACACCCTACGGTTTCGTCATGCCGGGCGAAAAGCGGCCGGAGCGGCTGCAGGTTGCGGCCCTGCGCGAGAACATGCTGGACCACATCCGCCATGTCGACAGTGCCGACAAGGCGTTGTTCAACACCACCGCCATGGTCGGCGCGACCCTCGGCGCGGTGCGGCGCAGCCGGAGGGGTCATCGACCAGCCGCCAACAACAATCGCCGACGCATCGCCAGCTGACGCCGCAAGGCGCAAATAACGGGTACTTGTCGGTACGAATTGATGGCCGACCCAAACAAACAGGGGTAGAAGCGATTGCTTCCGCCCCTGTTTGTTTGCCGATTGCCGGAGTGGGTTAGGCCGCCTGAACGCGGGTCAGGAAATTCTCAACCGCGCCACGCAGATTGGCCTGTTCCTGCAACATGGCATCCACCGACTGGGCGACATCGCTGGCGGCTTGGCCGGTGCGCTGGCTCGAATTGGCCACATTGGAAATCGTACTGGTGACCTCCTGGGTACCGGCCGCCGCCTGCTGGACGCTGCTGGCGATCTCGCCGGTAGCGGCACCCTGTTCTTCCACCGCCGCGGCGATCGCGGTCGAATCCTCGCTGATCTGGTTGATGGCTTGCGAGATCTGATGAATGGCCTGCGCGGCGGCATCGGCATTGCTCTGAATCTCCGACACCAGGCTGCCGATTTCCTGCGTCGCCTTGGCGGTCTGGCCGGCGAGGTTCTTGACCTCTTGCGCCACCACGGCAAAGCCCTTGCCGGCATCGCCGGCGCGGGCCGCCTCGATCGTCGCGTTGAGCGCCAGCAGATTGGTCTGCGACGCGATCTCCTCGATCAGTTTGACGACATTGCCGATCTGCTGCGCCGATCGAGCCAAGGTGTCGAAGGTTCGGGTGGTTTCCAGCGCCTGGTTGACGGCCGACCGCGCGCCATCGGCGCTGGTGGTGACCCGGTGGGTGATTTCGGCGATTGAGGCTGACAATTCCTCGGTGGCGGCGGCGACGGTCTGGACATTGCTGGCGGCATCATTGGCGGCACTGGCGACGGCGGTCGCCTGGCCACTGGATTCGCTGGCCAGATGACGCATGCTGCCGGCCGTGTCTTTCAACTTCTCCGCCGTCTGGTTGATGCTGGAGAGCGAGGCCTTGACCATGCTGTCGAACTGGCCGCACAGCGCTTGCAGATCGCGGCCGCGTGCCAGATCCCGTTCGCGGGCGGCGTTTGCCTCATGCCCCAGGCGCTCGGCTTCCAGGGCACTGTTGCGCAGGCTCTCCAGCGCTACCGCCAGCTGACCCAGCTCGTCCGGGTGGCGAGGGGTAGGGACCGGTTCGCCGAAATCTCGTTGCGTGAGGCGGGCGACCGCAGTCATCAGCACGCGGCTCGGGCCGGAGAACCGCCGCAACACGGCGAGCACCGCCCAGATCGACAGCAGGATTGCCAGGACCAGGCCGATCACGGAGCTGATCACCACGGTCAGGGCCGTATCCTTGCGGCTTTCGGCATGCGCCACGGCCTGATTCAAGGCGGCATAGCCGATATTGAGGATGGCGGTGAAACCGTCGGTGAACAGGGAATTGAAGCTCTGTGAATCGGTGGCCGGCTGACCGCTATCACTCAACCCGGCGATCAGCGCGTTCAGTTTGTCTTGTTCGCTGTCGGTCAGATCATGGGCGGTCTTGACTGCATCGCGAATGGCGGTTGGCTCGTCGGGGCGGTTGATCAGTTCGTCGATCAGCTTGAAGGCGCTGTGATAGGCACCGATCAATTCATGCCAGTTGCCGATCAGTTCGGGGGGCAGCCGCTTGCCACTGATGACATTACCCCGCAGGATCGCGATCTGGGTGCCGAAACGATCGCGAATGAGCCAGGCGGCGCGGCGCACCTGCACCATCTCGGCCACGAAAGCATCCTGCAAGCGCACCTGATTCCCGACTTCGACGGAAATCGCCGCCAGGACATTATTGACCGCGTTGACGCTGCTGCGCCAATCATCCGGCAGGTTCTGGTTGCGTTGGTCCAGCGGCTTCGCCAGGGCCTGATCGACGATGGAATCCTTCTGTTTCATCTCCTGCCAACGGGCCGTCAGATCGCCGCTCAGTTGGTCTTTGTCGGGAATCTGCAGCAGGCCGATGCGATCGCGGGCGGCCTGATAGCCGGCATCCACATCGGCCCGCATCTTCTGCAGATTGCTGGTGTAATCATCTGCGCTGGCCAGCATGCCTTGCACTTTGGCTTGCTGGCTGCGGATCGTGATGATGGTCTTGAACAGGACCCGATCGCTCTCGGTCGCATCAAGGATGCTCAGGGAGGTCCGATAGTCCGACAGGCCGCCCCAGGCGACAATGCCGGCGGCACCCAACAAACTGACCAGCAGCAGGACCTGAAGCACGATCAAGAGTTTGGAGATCGAGGTGCGGAACATGTTGGTTACCCCAGGATTGAAGATCAGCAAGCGGCCGACTGCCGAGGGTAAATTTTGCGCAACAGGTATTGACCAAGGCTTAATGGATGCTGCAATGCGGGATATAGGGCGGAGGACATCTCACCCTGATATGAAGATTCGCCGATTCACCCAAAAGAAAAGGCGGAGCATCGCCGCTCCGCCGAGACTTGATAGGACTGTCGTCTGCTATTTCAGCCGAGATGCATCCAGACCGATTTGGTCTGCGTGACGGTCAGCAGCGTCTCCAGGCACTTGTCGCGGCCCATGCCGGATTGCTTGAAGCCACCCCAGGGCTGCGTCATGTCGCCATGATCGAAGCAATTGACCCAGACCACGCCGGCTTCGATATCGCGGGCCGCCTTATGGGCGATATTGACATTCGAGGTCCAGATACTGGCGGCTAGGCCATAGATCGAATCATTGGCGATCTCGATCGCATCATCGATCTTCTTGAACGGCAGCACGGTGCCGACCGGACCGAAGATCTCTTCCTGGGCGATGCGCATCTTGTTTTTGACACCGCTGAACAAGGTCGGGACGACATAGGCGCCCTGTTCCAGGCCTTTCGGCACGGCGCCGCCGAATTCCAGCTTGGCGCCTTCCTTCTTGCCGATATCGATGTAACCAAGGACGCGCTTCTGCTGGCCCTTATCGACCAGCGGGCCCATCGTGGTCGCGGGATCCAACGGATCGCCGGGGCTGAAGCTCGCTTTGGCCTTTTCCTGGAACTTATGAACGAACTCGTCATGGATCTTGGCATCGACCAGGATGCGCGAGCCGGCATTGCAGACTTCGCCTTGGTTGCCGAAGATGCCGTTGACGGCATATTGGATCGCCATGTCCATATCCGGCACATCGGCGGTAATGATCTGCGGCGTCTTGCCGCCGGTTTCCGTGGTGACCCGCTTCATGTTTGACTGGCCGGAATAGACCATCATCAGTTTGCCGATCTCGGTCGAGCCGGTGAAGCTGATCTTGTCGACCTCCATGTGCAAGGCGAGCGCCTTGCCGACTTCCTCGCCGAGACCCTGTACGACGTTGAAGACGCCGGCCGGACCGCCGGCTTCCATGAACAACTTGGCCAGCAGATTGGCCGAGAGCGGCGATTGTTCGGCCGGCTTCAGCACCACGCTGTTGCCGGCGGCCAAGGCCGGGGCGACCTTCCACGAGGCCATCATCAGCGGATAGTTCCACGGCACGATGCAGCCCACCACACCCAGCGGCTGACGCAGGATGTATTGGAATTCCGTCGCCGCCGTGTTGGTGACGACGCCTTCGATCTTGTCGATGGTCTCGCCGAAGAACTGGAAGGTCAAAGCCGAGCCCGGAACGTCGGCGTTCAGCATGTCCATCACCGGCTTGCCCATGTCGAGCGTATCGATGAGGGCGAATTGCAAGGCGTTTTCGCGAATGAGGTCGGCGAAGCGATACATGATTGCCATGCGATCGCGCGGCGCCATACGCGACCACACGCCGCTCTTGAAGGCCTTGCGCGCTGCCTTGACGGCGAGATCGACGTCGCTGGCATCGCCGCGCGCCACCTCGGCAATGATCTCGCCGGTCGCCGGATTGATGCTCTCGAATTTCTTGCCCTTCTTGCTCTCGACGAACTTGCCGTCGATGAAATGGCGGGTTTCAAACTTCAGCTTGGAGGCGAATTTATGAAACGCTTTTTTATCCAGCTTGCGTGCGTCTTCCAGGTTCATGGCGACATCTCCTCTTGGCATATGCCGCCAAGGTGCGGATGCGTCCGATCCGTGGCGGTGCATTCTGACGGTCTGCTTATACCACCGGCCGAGCGGCCCACTCCACAGCCGGCATAGATGGCTCTGGCGATCGCTGACGGCTGGTCTATCCGTGGTTACCTGCGCCCAGTCTTTCTGGCTTGTCGTGACCGCACCCGTTCGCGATGCCAGACATAAATGCCGGTCGCAACGATGATGGCGGAGCCGATCCAGGTGGTGGGTCGTGGCCAGTTGCTGAACCATATCAGGTCAATCAGCACCGTCCAGATTAACATGACATAACTGAAGGGGGCCAGAACTGCACCGGAGGCATAGCTATAGGCTTTGATCAGCATGAAATGCGAAAAGGCACCACTCAGTCCTAGTATCAGCAGGAAGAACCAATCCTGCCAACCCAACGGTTGCCAGATCCAGGGCAAGGCCAGACTGGTCGCAATCATGCCGATGACACCGGAATAGGCCAGCGTTATCAGGTTGTAGGTGGCATTGAAACTGGCCGTCACCAACGGCAGCGGCAGCCAGGGATTGGCGAGGCTCTGCAGGCCCGTGCCTGCACCCCCGCGTAGGCCCGGCGAGACCACGATCAAGGCACCACACAGGCCGACACAGACGGCAATCCAGCGGCGGCGGCCGACAAATTCATGCAGCAAGAAAAATGACATCGCTGTCACGAACAGCGGCTCGATGAAGCCGACGGTGGTGGCTTCGGCGAGGGTGATGAATTTGACGCTGAGGAAGAAAAGCGCGGTCGAGCCGAGCAGCATGGTCGAGCGGAACAGCTGCAGCCAGGGTGCGCGTGGCTTCAACAAGCGCCCCCAGGCAAGCCGGCTCATCAGTCCGGATCGCCCGAGATAGATCGGCAATACCAGGAAGTGAAACAGATAACGACCCCAGGCGACCTGCAGCACCGGCACGGTCTGGGCGAGATGCTTGGCGGTGGCATTCAGAAGCGTGAAGCCGATGCCGGCGATGACCAGGAAGGCGATCGCCCGTAGCGGCTGATCCTGCCGCCCGGGGGCTGTGAAATGACTCATGACAGGCTGGCGGCTTCCCCGGTCGTGGCCACCGCTGCCGGCGGCGGCACGCTGCGCCCGGCGGGCACGGCCGGCGCCGGGTTCAAGCGCTCAGCGGCGACGCTTTCGATGCGCTGGCGGACCTGCTCATCGCGCTGCAGCAACGGCTGCAGGTCGCGCGAGGACAAAGCCAGCAATTTGCAAAAGCCCAGGGCGACCACGTCGGCATTGCGCGGCTGGCCGGTCAGCAAGGCGAGCTCGCCGAAAAAGTCGCCGCTGCCCAGTTCGATGCTGCGCCCCGGCAATTTGACGGTCACGGCACCGGAGGCGACGAAATACATGGCATCCCCCCGCTCGCCGGCCCGCACCACGACTTCATCTGGAATCAGCAGGCGCGGCTTCAGCAAGCGGGCGATGCGGGCCTGGGCGTCGTCGGACAAGGTCTGGAACAGTGGCACCCGGGCGATCAGCTGGGTCGCCGTCAATTCGGTATCAAGCTTTGGCCTGCCGTCGAGGCCGCCCCAGCGCTGCTTGACGCTGTGCCGTAATTCCCCCAGCACCTCGCCGCCGATCATCGCCTGCTGTCCTAGCTCTTCATAGCTGTCGAGTTCCAGCTGCCGGGCGATGCGGCCGAGATAGCGGCGCTGCAAGTCGCGGGCATAATCCGGATATTGCAGCTTCAGGGCCTGCAAGGCAGCGCTGATCGCCACCAGGCGATCGCCGGTGATGTCACCGACCATCTTGGCCGCCTCGGCGCCCAGCAAAGGCGTCAGGCGATCGCGGCAGAAGGCAACCAGATCGATGACGACGATGCGCTGATTGAGCAGCACCTCAAAGCGGTCGGCCAGAGCCGAGGCCAATGGCAGTGACGGACCGAGCCATTGTTGCAGGCGCATCGCCAGACGGAAGCGCCAGGATACCTGTAGGCTCTCGGCTACGGCGAGGCGATAGGCTTCGACACCGCCGACCCTAAGTGCATCGCGAAAATGCGGCGTCTGGCCCATCAGTACTTCGGCGATCTGGCGGGTGGTGATCTGTGCTTTGAGATTGCTGAAATAGCGTTCGTCTTCCTGCAGGCTGAGAATCGTCAGGCCGACGCGGGCGAGATCGGCAACACTCAGTGTTTCATCGCGCGGCGCATTGACCTCAGTGCCGCCGCCGGCCGGGGTCGCCTGATCATAGACTTTGGCAATGGCGGCACTGACTTCCGGGTCGATCCGCTCGCGCTCGGCGATCTCCGCCATGCGGTTGCGGATCTCCTCCGATGACATCACCAAGGCGCGGTCGCGGATCGCCCGCTGTACCAGTGTGAGTTTGTTGAGGCCCAGCGCCTGCATGACGAAGCGCAGGCTGGTGCCGTTGATGAACAGGGTCAGCAGCACGAAACCGGTGACGCTGGTCGCCACGAAATCGCGGATCCTCTCGTCGATCGCCGGATTCTCGCTGACCGCCAAAGCCAGCGCCAACGAGACGGCGCCGCGCAGGCCGCCCCACCAGATCACCGTCTTCATGCCGCCGCTGATATCGCCGCCGCGATTGAGGCCGCGCATCAGCGGCAGCAGACCGAACACCACCACCGCCCGGGCCAGCAGGCTGGCGGCATAAAGGGCCAGGATCAGCAGGATATCGAACCCGGTCAGACCCCGCATGGTATGGGGGATCAGCATGGCGGCCAGCAGGAAGATGAGGGAATTCGCCCAGAAGCCGAGCTGTCCCCAGGCACCATCCAGCTGCTCATAGGTCTTGGGCGCCATGCGGGTACGGCCGACCGAACCGATGGTGAGGCCCGCAGCCACACAGGCGACAACACCGGAAACATGCAGATAATGTTCGGGCAGCAGGAAGCTGAGATAGGCCAGCGAGATGGTGAGGGTGATCTCGGCCGTCGACCAGCCGCGCACCAAGGCGAAGAGCAGGCAGGTGACACGGGCCATCACATAGCCGGCGACGCCACCGCCGATGAAGCTGAACAGGAAGGCACCGACTGCCGACCAGCCGCTGACCGGCGCGGCCTCCAGCAAGGCGTTCAGCAACAGGATATAGAGGGCGATGGCGGCAGCGTCATTGAGGAGGCTCTCGCCCTCGACCAGCAGCGACAGCCGCCGCGGCGCCCCGATTTCGCGGAGGCGCGCCGATTTGGCGGAAAATGGCGCCCCCCGCCGCGGGATCGGTGGTGGCGACGATGGCGCCCAGCATCAGGCAGGCGGTCAGGCCATAAGGCGAAATCGCTGCCAGGGCATAGCCACTGACAAAGGTGGTGATCACCACCGCCACCACCGCCATGGTCATGATCGGGGCAATGTCATCCAGCAGCCGCCGCACATTGATCGTGAGTGCCGTCTCGAACAGCAGGGTGGGGACGAAGACATAGAGGAAGGTCTCGGCCGAAATATCGAGATGCTGCAATGCAGCAATGAAATCGTCGAGAACCGGCCGATGGGCTATCGGCTGCACACTGGACAGGATGCCAAGGCCGCAGCCGACGATCGCCAGCAGCACCGAATAAGGCAGGCGCAGGCGGCTCGCCAAGGCCGGCAACAGGCTGGTCAAAGCCAGCAGGCCGGTCAGGCCGAAGACAACCAATCCAATCGTCGACATGTCGTTCCCCCTCTCTGCCCGCAGCCTAGTGGGGGATCGCCCTTGATGGAAGCGCTTTGCGCCTTTGTGTGACCCCAATCGCTCTCTAACGCCTTGGTTCCAGAGGGATTCAGACCCGGCACTGCGGCGCTGGGACGCGCCCGGCCGATGACCGCGCGGATTTGTGTCTTGCTGGCGCCGGCCCGCCACCCCATGTCAGCTTCGGATAGAGAGAGGAGAGTGCCATGACCGTCTGGAAGACGCGTGTTCTGGGTGCTTCGATCGTCACGCTGGTCGGTCTGGGCATGGTCCCGGCCATGTCCGCCCAGGCCGGGTCAACGCCGCCGCGCCTGACCTTTCCCCCGGCCTCGAATTGCAGCTTTCTGGAAGCGCCGGCCCAACAGGCCTGCCTGGCGCGACGCGGCGCCTCGGCACAGGAGCTCGCCAAGGTGCGCTCCGGCGAGATCAAGACCCTGCCACCGATGCAGCTGCCGGATAACGGCTTGCCCAGCAGCGGTGGTGGCTTCACGCCTTTGGCTGATCAGGGCATGCTGGGCGGCCTGGGCGAGAGCTCGACGATCCCGGCAGCACGCGATGGCGCCCCCACCCGATCCAGCATCTACGATCCCAATAGTATCGGCAATCCCTGGGCCGGGACGCCCTTTGCCAACGGCACCGGGATCCCGCTGCATCGCTGACGGCTTCCCTTAGCCGGCCTTGCTCAAGGCGATATAGACGC
>WNFM01035741.1_pt5 | contig 10856 bp, 10 predicted proteins | sample 5400271 | NCBI WGS metagenome assembly WNFM01 (sample SAMN13153352, study PRJNA577476) | soil metagenome | isolation source: 60 cm saprolite on Douglas fir-dominated hillslope | place: USA:California | collected 2013-09-17 | reverse complement strand
GTGCATTACACGCGCGTATGCGCCCACAGGCACCGGACCACTTCAGCCGTGGTGGGTCCCTACGGGGGTATGCGGTGACTCGACAGTCTCAGGACCATAGGTGCGTCTCTGCCTGGAGATGCCTACTTTGTTGACAGGTTACAGGGTATTGTGATGTGTCAATTTTGCGCAAATGACCCTTTGCGCAAAACGTAGACTAGACATAATACATACGTCTAAATCTCTTCTTGACAGCAGGCAAGGCATAGATTAGTATAGTTAGTGAGTCCATATCTTGACACAATCGAGAGTCAAGAATGGGCGCAGGCACCAGATACGTCAATACCTGATGCCTGCTGGCTAACGCACCTGCTGTAGACAGGTACGCGCCTATGAAGAAGTCTATACCTTCATTGGCCGTGTGTCCACACAGGGATGCACGGCCATCCTGTTTGTAAGGGGTAGGACTGTGGCGCGCAAAACTGACTCGACAACCATCGTAGACGTTGTCTTCGTGCGGAGTGAAAGCCTAAGCGTACGCGGCGCTAGGGCAGTCCTTAATCAGGTGCGTCGCCCTTGCGGTGCGGTGCGCCTATCCGTGACTTTGAACCACTGTTAGTCGAGTATGCCAACCTGGCCGGTACAGACTCGACCAGCATATGCGACACCTTCTATGCGCTGCCTGCGGTGCAGGCAGCTACCGATGGCATGTGGGATAGGTAGACGACATGGGCGGTCGAGATGAACTCGACCGCCCTAGCATTGGAAGGGAAGCTATCATGAACCGGGCTATTCTGTACAGTCGAGTCAGCAGTGGGAAGCAACAAGATGGCATCTCGCTTGAGATGCAGGTGATGGATATGGTGTCCTACGCGGCTAGGATGGGCTACACAGTCGTAGGCAGGGAACAGGATGTCATGACACAGGCTTTGACTCTATGAATGAACGTCCTGGCCTTCTCAGAGTGCGGCAGGCACTACGGGAGAAGTTGGCTGATATCGTCATTGTCTGGAAGAGTGACAGGCTGTCGAGAGACATGGCCGACGCACTCATGCTTCAGAAAGAACTTGTCCAGGTTGGCGCACGGCTTGAGAGTGCGACAGAAGGCGCCATAGAAGCTACCCCGTTGGGTAAGTTCTTGATGGCCGCGCGCACATTTGGCGCTGAGACTGAACGGGCGAGTATCACACTCAGGACTCAGACAGCGTTACGGCGCTACGCTGAAGCTGGCCGTATCCTGGCTTCACGCCAGGCTAAGTTTGGATGGCAATTCACCTACAACGAGAAGCACAAGGCAGTCGGGTATGCACTGCACGAAGAGAACGCTTCAGTAATGAAGCGTGCTTACACACTCGTTGATAGTGGCCTATCACTGGCTAGGATATGCAAGACGTTCAACGATGAGAGTATCCCTACGCCAATGGGTAAGGGATTGTGGAATCGTGCGTGTCTCTGGTCAATGTTGCGAGATGAGAGTTACCGTGGGGACCACGCGGCCTATAGAAGGACACAGGTAAAACGTCAGGTAGTGGTGAATGGTGTCGTGAAGACGGTCAAGTCAATGGTACGGGTGCCAGAGAGTGAAGTGATTCACCAGAGTATCCCCGCGATAGTTGACCGCGATTTGTGGGCCAGAGTCAATGCGAGAATGCCGCAAAACAAATCAGAGTCAACGAGACACAATCGAGACGTTGACTTGCCTTTGCTTCGGGCAGGCTTCGGCTTCTGCGCGTATTGCCATCACCCGATGTATGGGAACTCGACATACAGAAGTGGCTTCCATGTGTACCAGTGTTCCCACAGGCCAACACAGATTGACGACAAATCACAGGTATGTCCTGGCAAGGCTTTCTCTTTGAAAGCCGTTGACGTTGATACTGAAGTGTGGGCCGCTGTGTGTGAGATTGCCAAAGACAAAGAGAAGGTACAACGGCTTGTCTCTGGACGTAGGCGAGAGTTAGAAACGGCGGTACTCGACCGCCGTCAAGAAGAGAAGAAACAACAAGAACTCTTGGAAGAGTCCACACGACAACAAGCCAACTTGGCCAAGAGAATAGCGCGGGAAGACGACGACGGTATTGCGATGGTATTGCGTCAAGAGTTAGGACAAGTCAACGATACCATCAAGCAACTTAACGCGCGTATCCTACGCGCGAGTACCGTAGGCGATATCTATAACGACTTTCTCACTCTCTTCCAAGAGACACACCAGCGGTTTATTGTCCAGGGTGTCGAAGCTATCACCTACGACGAAAAGCGGGAAGTCCTGAGAATGCTGGGCGTGCGGGTAGAGATGTACCGTGCCGATTCACCATTCACTCTCTCTGAAGGGCGGCGGTGGACTCTGACGTTCGGGACAACAGACTACCTATTGTATCGAAATACGGGAGCGGGTTCCAGATGCCCGGCACGCTGGCCTTCTGCGGCACGGCGGCGCAAGTCGCCTGATCATCCGCGCAATCCGGCTCGGTGCCCTCATCCAGATAATAGCCCCAGCTCACGTTGTTCTTGTGGAGCAGGTAGGTCAGATCGGTCCAGGCGTAGTCGGCAGCACCAGGCGTCCCAGGAGCCTTCGTGCCATTGCCTGGATTGTCTGGTGACTGCAGCGCATTCACACAGGTCATCGGATCGCCGCGCCGCGAGCACTTGGCGGACCATTCCGACACCATAAACAAGTGTTCTGGCAAGCTCCAGGAGGCGTTCGGCTCGAACATGTGGTCCTGCAGCACGAAGTTTTGGGCGTAGGACCAGTAGTTGGGGATCTCGCGCGCGTCGTGCCACCCCATCACGTCCAGCCCGGCCTGAGCGACGCAGTTGGGATCGAAGACGTTGGTGCAGGTGATCTTGCGCCCCTTCTGCGACTCCGCGATGAAGCCGTTCATCCGGCCGCCCGCGATGTCATTGGTGGCGTTGCTCTGCCCATGGGGACCGCCGCGATTGAGATCGTTCGGATCGTGGTACGGCTTCACACATTGGCCGGCGGCGGGATCAGGCACGCAGACCGTCGGCACGCCGTTCTGCATGGGGATTCCGTCGGCGCCCGGATACGTGCCGAAGTAGCTATCGAAGGAACGGTTCTCCTGCATTATGACGATGACGTGTTGGATCTTGTACTTTGCGTGAATGGTGGTCGGCAGCTGCGTCGAGGACGCGGCGCAAGCTTCTACCACCAACAGCGCGACAGCAGCCCACACCCCGAGCGCCCAGGGCCACGCGCGCCGCCACGGCGCCACACCATGCAGCATGTCTTCCGCCTTCCCGCCTATCGACTCAACGGACCGTTCCGCAGTCAAGAGTGGCATACGCCGCCAAGCTGAAAGCGTGGTGAGCGCCAGGTTATTTTCTGATAAGAAGCGAGGAAACTTCTCCCTACCCTCGCTTACCAGGCGAAGGCGGAGCAGACTCTCGACCTCACGCGTGCTGCTGGTTAATGGCGTCGCGGAGACGCAGGGCCTCGCGTCGGGCCGCCTGGCCGAAGTCTGCCCCCGGCGAGGCATAGAGCACGCTGCGCGAAGCGCTGACGAGGAGCCCCTGGCCCTGCGCATCCAGACCCGCGCGAACACAGGCCTCCAGGTCGCCGCCCTGGGCGCCGATGCCGGGCAAGAGGATGGGGAGCGTGGGCGCGGCCGCACGAATGGCGCGCAGCTCCTCGGGCCACGTGGCCCCGACGACCAGCCCACAGTTGCCGCGGGCATTCCACAGGTCGGCCACCTGTCGCGCCACGTGGAGGTAGAGTGGCTCGCCATCGCTCCGAAGGTCTTGCAGCTCGCCCGCGCCTGGATCGGAGGTGCGGCAGAGCACGAAGACGCCGCGATCGGCGCGCTCCAGGAACGGGGCCAGCGCTTGCGCGCCCAGATATGGCTGCACGGTGACGGCGTCGGCAGCGCAGACGTCGAACGCGGCGCGCGCATACAACCGGCTCGTATTCGCCATGTCGCCGCGCTTGGCATCCAGCAGCACAGGCACATTGGGGGCGCGCTCGTGGATCAGCGCGATGGTGCGCACCAGCGCGTCGGCGCCCGCGGGGCCATGCGCTTCGTAGAACGCGGCGTTGGGCTTGTAGGCGCAAACCAGGTCAGCCGTGGCCTCCACGATGGCGGCATTGAAGGACAACAACGCCGCGGCCGCAGTGCCGCCGCGGATTGTGGCGGGCAGGCGCTCCACCTCGGGATCGAGACCGACGCACAGGAGCGTGCCCGCCGCCCATCGTGCGTGCAGCTGTGCGATGAAGCTCGGGCGTGCCGCGGCGCCTCGCGGGCCAGGCAGCTGTGATGCGAACGAGCTCACGAGCGCTCCTTCCATAACGTGTCGGCATGGGCACGTGCCGTAAGCCGGCTTCCGCCTCCTCTCGCCCACCGCGATGGCAGGCGGGGCAGCGCATGATGGCGCATGGCACCTCCATTCTGCCCGTGCCGAGCGCATGACGGCAAGTGGGCCATAACCTTGCGCTCGGCGCCTCAACCTGCTACAGTGCTCACGCTCCCGCGGCATGCTTGTCGATAGCGATAGTGAGCGTTCCCCTGCGCGAGCACGTGTAAGAGGAGAGGTTCCAACATGGCCGACGCTGGCACAGCCTTCGCGGCGAACGGGCTGACCATCTACTTCCAATCCCGCCGCGCGCAGCTCGAAGCAGGGCTCACCGCGCACCTCGCCCAATTCATCCAGGACACCCAACACTCGCTCGATTGCGCGATCTACGACCTGCGCGAGCCGCGGGTCCTCGCCGCGCTCAGCGCTGTCGCCAAGAGCGGCAAGCGCCTGCGCATCGCCTACGACGCCAGCAAAGAGCGCGTAGGCGGACTGTCCGCCGATCCAAAGCCAGTGGGCTCAGCGGCCCAGATCGACGCGGCGGGCCTGCAGCCGTACGCGACGCCAGTTCACCACGGCAGTCACCTCATGCACGACAAATTCCTGGTGCGCGACGGCGCGACCGTGTGGACGGGCTCAGCCAACTTCACGCCGGGCGGGCTCGAGTTGCAGGACAACAACTGTCTCGTCATCGAGTCGGCTGACCTGGCGCACGCGTACACCGCTACGTTCGAAGACCTGCTCATGCAGACGCACCGATACGCCCGAGTGGCAGGCGCTTCCGCGCCCCAGAGCGTGCCAGTTCACGGCACGCCCATCGCACCGTATTTTACACCCGCGGTCGGCGAAGGGATCGAGAAGGCGATCATCCAGGCGCTGAACGCCGCGCGCACCGTCCGCGTGATCGCCTTCTTGATTAGCGATCAGGGAATCCTGGACGCACTGGCGCGCTTCCAGGCGCCGGGCGCGGATATTCGCGGGGTGTTCGACCCCGGCGGCATGAAGGACGCGATGCGCTACAAGCGCGGCAGTGATGCGAGCTTCTGGTTCGTCAACGATCCACGTTTCGTCGCGGCGCCGTCGCACCCGTATCATCCGGGCGAGAATGACTTCATGCACAACAAAGTCATGATCACCGACAGACATCTCGTGGTGACCGGCAGCTACAATTTCTCTGAGAACGCTGAAACAAACGACGAGAACGTGCTGCTGATCGATAACGCGGCGGTCGCCGACGCCTACACTGGTTACTTCGACACGCTGTACGCCGCCTATCAGCGTGGGCACACGGCGGTGCCGAGCGGTCGTCGTGGTACCGGGCTGTTCGGATTCGTTGGGAGCCTCTTCGGAGGCCGTGCCCGGCCCACTGCGCAGTGACGGGCTCTCGTCTGGCAGACAGGTGCGTTACGGCGGGAGCGTGAGACCGTGGTCAGCGATCAGCTCCGGTGCCTCGTCGAGCAGGCGCACCCGTGTCGTCAGGCACCGCGCATCATTCCCCGAGCAGGGCGCGCACCAGCTCCACCAGCTCCTGGATGTCGAAGGGCTTACGTAGGAGCACGCCGTCGTCAATCCCGCGCTGGTAGAGATCGAGCGAAGTGCCAGCCGTCAGAAAGAGCACGCGCGTGTGGCCTGCGGAGCAGTTCGCCCGCAGCCGGCGGTACACCTCACCACCATCCAGACCGGGCAGCCGGACATCCAGCAAGACGACATCTGGGGGCGTCTGGGCGGCCATCTCCAGAGCATGCAGCCCATCGCCGGCGATGGCGACTCCCCAGGCAGGGTCGCCCTCCAGCTCCAGCGCGCTGCGCACCACTCCAGCCGTGCGAGGGTCATCTTCGACGATCAAGATGTGCCGGCGCGCGACGACAGGATGCGGGGCGGCGACCGGCGCCGGCTCAGGCTCATCGAGCAGGGCCAGCGAACCGGTGATCTGCCGCTGAGGAGTCACGCCGAGCGATGCAGGCGCGGGGCTCCATGCCTCGCGGGCCGGCAGCACCAACACATTCCCGCGCGGACCTGTACGCCCGGCTCTGTGCCGACTCGTGTGTCTGCGATACAACTTCCCCATGCCTGCCTCCGCCATCGCGCCCCATGCCCGCTCGCCGCACCGCGACGGCCTGCCCATGCTGTAGTAGTTCCCTTGGTGGCGTGTCTGGCGTCATTGTAGCATTGTGTCCTCAAGCAGCCTATCTCGGCAGTACTAAAGGGCAGACCATGGGTCCTGGCTGGAGGCTCAAGCCGCGCCTGGACGCCCGCAGCGGCGCAAGGGCAGAGGCGCTGCAGCCGTCCAGGCGCTGCAGCCGTCCAGGCGCGGATTTCGTCGCCGGCCACAGTTGCCGTCACCCGCTAGCGTGCCGTCACTGCCGATCTCTCGGATCCACCTGCTTTTTTGCCAGCAGCAGGGCACTCTCAGAACGCGACGGCGGCCAAGCCGGCGGTAGCGAGCCCCACCACGCCGAGCGCCTGAACGATGAACGTGAGGCGCAGGGTAGCGGGCTGTGGTCGCCACACGTAGAGACCTATCGCGAGGGCGACGGAGAGCACGGTGGCGGCGGTGGCGATGAGCATGGCGCCGCGATGCGCTGGCACGACGCCGATCACGCTGAGGAGCCAGAGCAGCGCGAGCGCAGCTGGCGGCGTGCTCCACGCAACTGCCAGCCCGCGCCGCAGCCCCAGCAGATGTGGCAGCCCCTGTACCTCTTGCGCGGCGTCCGTGTCCAGATCAGGCAGACTGTTCGCCACGTTCATCGCGATGCCCAGCGCGCCGCCGAGCGGCAATACCCAGGGCAAAAATGGCTGCCAGCGCCCGAAGACGGCCCAGGCCAGCAGGGGAATCAGCGGAAAGTAGACGGCGTACAGTAAGCCGCTCACGGGTGTGCCTTTGAACCCCAAGTCATACGCCAGTCCTATGCCCTCGACCAACAAGCCGAGCACCAGCGGCACCAGGCCCAGCGGCGTGATCAGCAGCAGCAGGGCCCCGCTGCACACCACGGCCAGCCCCAGCGCCTGGTCCGGTGTGACCAGTCCGCGCACGATGGGTTTGGAGGGCTGACCGATGGCGTCGTGCTCGCGATCGCAGTAGTCGTTCGTGGCGCCGATAGCGGCCTGGGCGCAGCCCATGCCGATCAGGACCCGCGCCAGATCGCCAGGATCGAGTGGGCGGTGCGCCGCGACGGCGGCCAGCCACGAGAACAGCCCCACCGCCACCACGTACATGGCGCTGGGAATCGGATGGGTCACCAGCAAGAAGCCCAGCGGGCGGCCGCGAATGCGCCGTTCGCTCGCGGGGGATGCTATGGGCTCAGACATACGCGGCGCTCCGGCTAAGCCGCGGCACGCGGCGCTACTACAGCTGGCGCGTGGCCTGCCGGTAGACGTGCTCGTACGCATCGAGCATGACGTCCAGACTGAAACGCGCGACGACGCGGGCGCGGCACGCCTCGCGGGCGATGGCCCCCACGCGCGCCACCGCGGCGGTGGCGGCGGCGATGTCGCCGGGAGGCACGAGCCAGCCCGTCTCGCCGTCGGCCACCACCTCCGGCAGCGCGCCCACCCTGTAGCCGACCACAGGCGCTCCGGCCGCCTGCGCCTCGCACGGCGCCAGACCGAACGGCTCCGCCCAGTGGCTGGGGACCAGCACGGCGCTGGCGCCGGCCATCAGTTGCCACACCCGTTCACGCGGCACCAGTCCCAGGTACTCGGCCATCCCCGTCCGTTCCAGCTCCGCCAACGGCGGTCGCACGGATTCTCGATAGTAGGCCTCATCGTACAAGCCACCGACCAGCAGCAGCCGCATGCCCGAGCCGCGCGCGATGGCCAGCGCGTCCGTGACGCCCTTCTCTGGGGCCATGCGGCCGGCGAAGAGAAGATACGTCTCAGAGGCCGGAGCGACGCCAAAGGGGACCGCGCTCACGTCGATGCCATTATAGACGACAGTCTCGATGCGCACGTCCGGGGCATAGGTCGCGGCGCACGCGCGCGAGACTGTAGCCAGATGGGTGTTGCCAGCCTCCGCGGAGGTCATCGCCAGCGCCGAAACAATGGCCGAGTTGACGGCGGGCAAATGCAACGTGTGCAGCACGGGCAGTGGCAGCAGCGCGCCGAAAGCGAACGCGGGCCAGTCATAGGCGTGGGCGTGCACGAGATCGTACGCAGCGGCGTGGTCGGCGATATGGTGCGCCACGCGCAGGAAATGGTGCGCCGAGGTGAAGAAGGTGGGGTCGGGCGCATCGGCCTCGACCTCGTCGAAGCGCGCGGGCCGCAGCTCGGCGGAGTCGACGCCCAGCGGCACAGTCTGCACGCCTGGGACATGCGACCCGTTGGCGGCATAGAGCGTCACCGTGTGGCCGCGCGCGGCCAGCCCGGCGGCGAGATCGTACACCAGCGTCTGCGAGCCACCGAGAAAAGGCGGCGCTATCGGTGAGACCAGCGGAGCGAGCAGCGCGATGCGCATGGTGAGTCGGCTCATCCCCAGGCAGGCTGGCCCCAATCGCCGATGGTGGCGTGGACCAGCTTCCAGTCAAGCAGCGTCGCCCCCTGCACCTGTAGCGTCAGCACGTTGCACGCGCTGGTGAGCGGCGCCGTCATGTAGTCGAACACGAAGTTGCCCAGGCTGTAGACGATGAGCTTGCCCTTGTAGGTTTCGCTCGGCTGGATCACGTGCGGATGGCAGCCGACGACGAGGTCCGCGCCCGCGTCGACGGCGGCGTGAGCGAGATCCTGCTGATGGCCCGTCTCGACTACTTCGTACTCGACGCCCCAGTGGGTAAAGACGATCAGGAAGTCACACAGCGGCCGGGCGTAGGCGATATCCGCGCTCAACGCGTCGATGGTGAGCCAGGCGTGGCCGGGAACGCTCTCGGTGGCGGCGAAGTCCTCTGGGCCGATCTCGCAGTACGCGAGGAAGCCCAGTGTGGTGGCGTGGACGTGGCGGACCACGGGCAGATGCGCCTGAGCGTGACTGATTCCGCCACCCAGCGGGGTGATACCGTTCACCGGAAGGTTGGTAATCATGTCCACGAACGCGTCCTTGCCAAAATCACCGCTATGATTGTTGGCGACGGAGACGATATCGTAACCGGCGTCCGCCAGCCGCTGAAAGCCGATCGGGTTGGCCTCGAAAGTGAACTGTTTCCCTGGGATGGCGCTGCCGAGCGTCGAGACGACGCATTCGAGATTGCCGACCGTCACGTCGAAGCTCTTGAGAAGGCTGGCGGTGTTGTTGAAGGGGAACTGGTCGTGCGACGCCACCATCTGGTCATTGACTGTGCGCGCGAGCATGACGTCGACGGTGATGACGATGGAGACGGGGCGGGTGTCCGCTGTCGCGGTCGGTTGCGGCGCGCTGGTGGGTTGCGGCGTCGCCGTCGACCGGATGTGCGCGCGTCGGGCGGGTCCCGCCGCGGCGAGTCCCAGAGCACGCGCGGCCCCCACCCCGGCAGCCGTGAGCCCGGCTGCGCCAAGGACCGCCAGCAGGCGGCGGCGCGTCTGCCGTGATCCGGCCGGTGTCTGGCGCGGCGGGCTCTCCCTGTTGGGCAGCTCACCCGTCTCGTCGTGCTGGTCCATGTCTCCCTCTCTGTCGCTGCGCCCTCGTCGTTATGATACACGAGACGGGAAGCCAGCGGAACGTACAGGAAGGCGGCTGACTCGTGTGATTCTGGCGATCAGCGGCCGAGACGGCTGCCGGCGCGCACCTGCGACACTGCCGCGTACAACGCGATGGCGAAGGCGATGACGGCCAGCCACACGTGCACCTGGCCCAGGATGATCGCGGAGATGCTCGTGCCGTTGGAGAGGATCAGATACGCCATCGTCACGACGGCGAAGAGCAGGGTGGTCAACGCGGGCGCTCGCCGATAGAAGTGCCGGATGAACCTCTGCACCCGTAACAGCACGCCCACCAGCACGATCGTGGCGAGCGCGACGAGAAACTGGGTGCGGTTCTGCGCGTTGACGACCTCATCGAGAAAGAGCACCCCGGCGCCCAGCAAGCCGAGCAGGGCCGCGACAAGCTCGACGGTCGCGAGCACCCGTAACGTGGGCGACACGCGTACCGCGATACCCAGTCCTATGACGGCGACCGCCGCGATAGGCACGACGATCAGCGCCACACTGGTCAACGTCTGATAGCCGGCCGCGACTTGACTCGTAGTGGTGGCCATCAGACCGCCGTCCACCGCGAACCCCGGCCAGGTTGTTCGGGCCTTCGCGAAATCCACCGCACGCTTGACCAAACCCAAGTACGCGACGCCAGCCAGGATGCCCCAGGCCACGCTGAGGGAGGCCATCCTCGCCACCTGCGCCTTCGCGTCCGCCGACTTACCGGCCATGTCATCCTCCGCGTTCGTCTCTCTGCCGGACCGACGCCCCTGGGCGCCGCCCGTCCACCTCATCCGTGCGCTTATCGTACACGAACAGCGGGGAGCAGACAAGCCCGGCCCGCGAACTCGCACGACAGGGAGGGTCAATATCGCCGGAGCGACGCGCGACGCAGCGGGCGCGCTTCCCCCAGCGGACGCGCCGGCGAGCTGAACACGGCCCGATCGTCCTGGGCAATCGGGGCCAACCTC
>WNFM01177507.1_pt1 | contig 10857 bp, 12 predicted proteins | sample 5400271 | NCBI WGS metagenome assembly WNFM01 (sample SAMN13153352, study PRJNA577476) | soil metagenome | isolation source: 60 cm saprolite on Douglas fir-dominated hillslope | place: USA:California | collected 2013-09-17 | reverse complement strand
CCGGATGGCAACGTGGCCGGAAACACCTCCGCGGGTCGATACATGCCGTCTTCAATGTTTTGATATAATTCTTTTCAGACGTCAGCTGACCGAGCCCGGCGTGCTCGACATGAGGCCTCGATCCTCAGCCGTCCTACGCCGAGTCCTCTGATCATCGTTGAGTGCTCAAAAGGTCGCCGAAATACTCCCACGATTGGCCTTTGAAGCGCATCATCCGCATCTGTTCCAGAGGCAAATAGTCGTCCGGGCCGGTCTTGACACGGATCCCCGGCAATAAAAGACCGGACGTCATGTCAAGGTTCGCCGCCTGTTTCATGATGGAATCGCGCGTCAGATCATCGCCGCACTGCTTGAGCAACTGCACCGCGACCTGCGCCACGATATAGCCGTACACGTTGAATGAGTCCGCCTTGCTGCCTTCGGGATACCACTTGTCCATGAAGGCCCGCCACTCCTTGACCGCCGGATCGTCGGCCAATTCCGGATCGGTCGGATCCTTCATATACGAGGCACCCAGAACTCCCTGGGCGTTCTCGAGGCCGGCGGGGCGAAGCACGCCGTCGACTGACACCGCCGTGTTCGGGATGATCTGAACCGGCTTCCAGCCCATCTCCGCTATGCGCCTGATGCCTTGCGCCACGAACTTCGGCGTGCTGATGTGGAGCACGACGTCGGGATCCGTCGCTTTCAGCGAGGCTATCATCGGGTCGACTGTCGGAGTGGTGAACTCGAAGGGAATCTCCGCGACGATCTGCTTTGCGCGATCTCCCAATCCTTTGCGCAGGCCCGTCAGGTAATCCTTGCCGAAGTCGTCGTTTTGATAGATCACGCCGATCTTGGCATTCGGATTTGTCGCCAGAATGTACTGGGCGTAGATCTTGGCCTCCGACTGGTAGTTGTTCAGGAAGCCCATCGTCCATGGGAAATTCGCCGGGTCGCTCCACTTGCTCGCACCGGACGTCAGAAATAAGTGCGGCACTTTCTTTGCGTTCATGTATTTGTGGATGGCGCCGTTCGTCGCCGTTCCATGCGGACTGAGGACCAACAGGACTTCGTCGTTCTCTACCAACTTTCGCGCCTGCTCGACCGTTTTTGGGGGACTGAAGCCGTCGTCGTAGGAGACGTAGTTGATCTTGCGGCCGTTGATCCCGCCACCTTCGTTCAACATTCTGAAATAGGCCGCCTGCACCTTTGCGATAGTCGCATATGCCGATGCGCCTCCGCTGTATGGCACGATGTTGCCGATCTTGATTTCGGTATCCGATGCTCCGGGATCATATTTCTTTTGAGCGAACGTCGAATCCGCCGAGGCGATCAACGCCGAAATCACGCATGCCGAAACCATCAGTCGTCGCATGTTATCCTCCCGAAGTATTTGAGTTTGCGGCTGGTGAGGCCGAGTGGATCGTGGTCACCGTCCGAACGATGCTCACCGGGCTTTCGGCTGGCATCGTTCGAAGTCCATGGTCATTCGGCCGGAATGACCGTCGCCAACCTGGCTTGCACGGCCTGCGGATCGGCCTTGAAAGCGCGCGCGGCTTCCTGCGATAGTTTGCCTGGGAACACCTCGTCCGCTCCGACCTCGACAGCATCGATGATCTCGCGGGCCGCATCTTGAGGGGTGACTTTGGGTCCGTCCCACCATGCGCCCATGGGCGTATCGACCTGGACGGGCATGGCGGCGATCACTTTGATTCCTCGCTTAGCGAGCTCGGCGCGGAGGCTGCGCGTCATGCTGAGCGCCGCGGCTTTCGACGCGGCGTAGGTGCCCAGCAATGGAAGAGTGACGAGAGACAGGAACGAAAGCACGTTGACGATTGTCCCGCCGTTCCCGGCGAGCGCCGGGACGAAAGCATGCGCGACACGCAGAGGGCCGAAATAGTTCACGTCCATTTCCTGCCGAGCATTGGACAGCGCATCCGCCGCGAGCGTTGCCTTGTCCGCGCTATAACCGGCATTGTTGATGACCAGCGTGACATCCTTGGCCTGCGCGGCAGCCGCTTCGACTTGCTTGCCGTCCGTCACGTCCAGGATCAACGGCACAAGGCGGGGATCGGAAGAACTTGACAGTTCCGACAAGGCCGCCTTGCTGCGGCCGCCGATATAGATTTTGGACGCGCGACGCTGCAACAATTCCGCAACCAGCGCCCTGCCGATCCCACCGTTGGCGCCAGTGATCAGAGCGATCGAGTCTGCGATTTTCATGTCAATTTCCTTTCAAAGACCACAATAATCGGAGAGAGAGGCGTTCATCGCCTGTGCGCCTCGCTCGGATGCATTGGATTGTTGCGCAAGGTGACGCGCGACCGCCTTCGCGTGGTGAAGTTGGTCTGGCCGCTCCTTTAGTGAAAAGCCTAAGGCCCGCAGCGAGCCGTTCTTTCCTGTGCTGCCGTTCTTCGGCCGCGGTCTTGAAAATGTGGGGTTGCGGCAGCCCTACATTCAACTTTCGCTGCAGTCTCAGTGCGTTGATCTAGTCGCTGGAGTGCATTCATAACATGACAAAACTACCCCGCAGGCGAGACAAGGACAATTGAAATCGATTATGAATTCCTGAACAGGGATCAACTCAAAATGCCGAACGCTTGGCGCTCAACAAATTCAACGCTGTCGCTCGTCCCACCAGCGTTAGATCTGCATCGGAGCGCCTCACCTTACACACCAGTAATCAGCTCCAAACGGGCACGCTGGCCGATCGTTCCACTTCGAGACGCCGGCGAAGAGTTGCGGCACGTTCTTGACGTGGATTGTCGCATTGGGGCGCCAAACGAACTGAAAAAAACAGCAAAACCCGGCCAATCTTCACAAGCCGGCGTGCTTGTTCGAGCGTCTGGAACGCACTGCAGGGCTTGTCGCAGATGCGAAATTAGTGGCCTTGGCCTTTTCCAAGGCACTTCACGCCGATCCTGCCGATACTAATCTCGGTGTCCGTTGTCTCGCAGCCGGACTGCCTTTTCGGCCACCCAAACAGAACTCCTAGTGATTGGGAGAGCGGCCGCGATTGCCACCGCTCTCTTCTTCGCACGTATCCTTCGAAGCGATGAAAGAATCTCGAGACTTCTTCGAGCGCGGCACGGCGTCGATCCGCGAGCGCGAGGACGGAAGCGTGGGCTGGATCGGTCTAGCCATCCGGCGGTGTCATTGAGATCTGAATAGCCGCTTGTCGTGGATCAGTCCAATCCGCACGGTTGCCACGGACCGCGCCCGACTGCCGTCCTCAGGCACAACCTTCACGGCTTGCTCGCTCGTTTCTGCCGCAGCAATCTGCACTGGCGCAAAACACGGTCCGACCTTCTCGATCGTTCGCGCCTGCCGCCGCCAGGTGAATACCACGCTTGCCGCAATCCCGTTGCGTCGCGCGACCTCAGTCACCTTTGCGCCCGGCGCCAGCGTCTCTTCGATGATCCGAGCCTTGTCGTCCTGCGACCACCGTCGCCGCCGCTCAACCCCGCCCAAAACCTCGACACGCATCGCCTGATGACCTTAAAGCTAGACTTAAGGTCACATGCTTTCGCGAGATATTCCCCTCGAACAAGACGGTCCTCGTCGGACGAGTACGTTTGCTTGACCGCACGATTTGATGAAGACAGCCGACAGCCTGAGATTGTTACCGAGAAAGTCGAGGCTGCAAGAGCCGCATCGCCGCGCCGGCGACACACTGCGGTAAGGTACCCGCCAATTAAGTGTCCTTGCGCTTTCTACCCGGACAGATCTTTACCAAGAGCCTTCGCAAGTAGATGCGCTTGCCGGCGGAACCAGCCCGGCCTTTAAGGCGATGCACCGAAAGGTCTCACCTGTAACTGGGGACACGTTTCTCGATAAAGGACCGTACGGCTTCGGCGTGCTGCACGGTACCCGCCGCAATGACCATCTTCTCGGCCTCGTGATCCAATGACGTAAGGAAGTCAGCCGACAGCGCTAGGTCGAGATTATCCTTGATGGAGGCATAGGCGCTCGTCGGACCGTTTGCCAACGTCCTCGCCAATGCAAATGCTTCATTCTGCAGATCAACATCACGTACCACGCGATTTACCAGCCCCAATGCTTCGCAGCGGCGTGCATCGATCCGTTCGGACAAAAACATCAGTTCGCGGGCACGCGCCGTCCCGGCAAGCCGGGTCAGCAACCAAGAAATGCCGTAATCGCCGGTGAGCGCAATCCTAGCGTAACCGGTCGTCATGATCGTGGATTCGGCTGCGATTCGGATGTCGCAGGCGAGCGCGATCGCAAGCCCAGCGCCGGCCGCCGGTCCCGGCAGGGCCCCGATGGTGGGTTTACGCACCGAAACAAGCGCGCCGGTCAGGGTTCGCTGACGTTCCGTTAATCGCGCAACCTTGTCGCTGAATGACATCGCCGGTGCGGCAGAGTTGCCGCCCATGCCCTTGACGTCGCCTCCCGAACAGAAAGCGCTCCCTGCACCGGTAATCAGCAGTGCGCCGACGTCCGGATCGTCACCGTTGCGCTTGATCATCCGCCGCAACGCCGGCGTGAGATGGTCGGAAAGCGCATTTCGTGCCTCGGGTCGGTTCAAGGTGATCACGGCGACGCGATCCTGGATTGCACACAGCAATTCGTCCGTCCCTGTATCAATCGAGATTGACCCATCAGCCATGGTTTTGACCTTTCAAGTTCTGCGTCCGGCGAGCTCTATATCGCGTGCAAGCGTGTTACCCCACAGTGACCGTGTTTCTTGCTCTTACCGACCAGGCGTCACCAGCTTTCGCGGAAGGGCCGAAGTTCCGTGAGAAATGACCAGGCCGATCGGTCCTGACCGTAGAGATGAAACAGTTCTTCGGCGATCGCGGCAGGTTTGATGAAGAATTCATCTGGTCTGTCGCCTATCCGTGCGCGCATTCGGGGCGTGTCGATCACTGCGTCGATGAGAACATAGGAGACGTGCACGCCGAGAGGCCCTATTTCACGTGCGATCGACTCGGCCAATATACGCTGCGCCGCCTTTGTCGGAGCGAAGCCGGCGAAATTAGCCTTGCCTCGGATCGAAGACGTGTTTCCGGTCACCAGGATCGCGCCCTTGCCGCGAGCGATCATGTCCGGAGCCACTTCGCGCGCCAGATACAATAAGCCCATCACGTTGACCTCGAAATTGCCCTTCAGCATCTTCGGGTCGATCTCGCGAAAGCTTCCCCACCCCCCTCCGACCGCGTTGTGGACGAGAACTTCGGCCGCGCCGAAACGGCGCTTCGCGTCAGCGACCGCAGCTCGGACCTGACCTTCGTCGGATACGTCGCAGGTGACCGCATGGACGTCGGGAAGCTCCCGGGCAAGCGAATTGATCAGATCTGCCGACCGGGCCACCGCGATGATACGGAAACCGCCGGCGGAAAACCGCTTGACGATGGCAGCTCCAGTGCCTGGCCCTACCCCGGTCACGATTGCGATTGGCTTCTCAGTCATTTGATGCTCCTTTTGAGTTCGACCGCTCTCAAATAAATTCGTTCTGATTGCAGTTGGTAAGTCGCGGTCTCCTGCGTATGCCTTGGGGCCGGACGAACCGCGACGTTCCTGCGGTAGAAGGTGCCAGCCATCGGATCAGGGTTGCCACTTTCCGTGAAAAGGTAAAACGCAGCCCGTTGTCTTCAGGATTCGAGACCACAACACACAGGTTGAAGGCTGTCTTGAGCGACTCGCCAGCCGTCTTGTTGAACTCCCTTACGCAAGCACAGTCATAATTTGTCGCAGCGCATCGCCTTGATTGTTCTATGCTGGGCCCTTCCGAATGCGGCCTCCGGCGGTCATGCGTCCGGCATCGAGAATGCCGTCGGAAAGCTCCCCGACGCCGACGGCACGCGACAGCACGATCGATCCAACCAAGGTTGCGATAGCGCCCGTTGCGATTTGGCGGGCCTGTTGGGATGAGTCATCGGGAAGCAGCTCGACCATGACGTCAATCATCTTCTCCAGTTTCGATGCCAGGGCCAACCGCTCGCTCCGGCTCGATCGAGCGACATCGGCAGCCACGGCCGGAAGCGCGCAACCGTGTTTAGGGTTGTCGCGATGCCTAGGACTAAGATAATCGGCGATCAAGGCTTCGAAGCCCTCCCCGTGGGCCTTCCCGCTCGTCAGTTTTTTCCACCGCTCGGTGGTTTGGACCATTGCAAAGGCGATCGCCTCGCCAACAAGCGCGGCGCGCGAATCGAAATGGTTATAAAAGCCGCCATGCGTCAGACCCGCGAGCTTCATCAAGTCGGCAACACTGAGCCCTTTGGCACCCTTTTGGCGCAAACCGTAAGAGGCCTTTTCCACGATTCGGCTGTGGGTTCGACGTGTGTGGTCTTCGTCGTAACGCATCTCCACTCCCTGTCCGAAAGTGACCGGCTCTACGAACCGTTCCCATCCCTCTGACCGCGCTTCTTTGAAGCTACGGCAACATTTCATTGCGATCTTGGCTATCTTATATGATTATCGTCATATAACAACAGCGATAAACAGGAGAGTTCATCATGGCCACAGCTTCCGATCCGGTCGTCATCGTTTCCGCCGCCCGCACCCCGCTTGGCCGGTTTATGGGCGATCTCGTGCCCTTCAGCGCGCACAAGCTTGGTTCCCATGTGATCGGCGCCGCGGTCGAACGGGCGAAGCTATCACCCGAGCGGATCGACGAAGTGTTCATGGGGTGCGTGCTGCCGGCCGGACAAGGCCAGGCGCCGGCGCGCCAGGCCGCCCGCGGCGCCAAGCTGCCGGACGCGACGGGTGCGACGACCATCAACAAGGTGTGCGGCTCCGGCATGAAAGCGACCATGCTGGCTCACGACATCATCAACGCTGGCTCCGCCGAGATCGTGGTGTCCGGCGGCATGGAGAGCATGAGCAATGCGCCCTATCTGCTGGCGAAGGCCCGCGGCGGTTATCGCGCAGGTCATGACCGGGTCATCGATCATATGATGATGGACGGCCTCGAAGACGCTTATGAGGTCGGCCGCTCGATGGGTGATTTCGGGGAACAGACCGCGGAGGCCTATCAATTCAGCCGCAAGGACCAGGACACCTACGCGATGGAAACGCTGACCCGCGCCCGCAAGGCGGTGGAGAGCGGCGCATTCAAGGCCGAGATCGTGCCGCTGACGCTGACGGAAAAGGCCGGCCCCCGCACCATCGGCAATGACGAGATTCCACTCAAGGTGGATCCCGCCAAAATTCCGGGATTGAAGCCCGCGTTCCGCGCCAACGGCACCATCACGCCGGCGGCGTCCTCGGCGAATGCCGACGGTGCTGCGGCGCTGATCCTGGCGCGCCGTTCGCTCGCCGACCGCGATGGCCTGCCCGCGCTGGCCGAGATCAAGGGCCACGCCACCCACAGCCAGGAACCGCAATGGTTCACGACGGCGCCGATCCCCGCGATCCGCAAACTGCTCGACAAGGTCGGCTGGAGCGTCGGCGATGTCGACCTGTTCGAAATCAACGAGGCCTTCGCGGTGGTGCCGATGGCGGCGGCACGCGATCTCGGTATTCCCCGCGAAAAACTCAACATCAATGGCGGCGCCTGCGCGCTCGGCCATCCGATCGGCGCCACCGGCGCGCGGTTGATCGTAACGTTGCTGCATGCGCTCGAGGCAAAGGGCCTGAAGCGCGGCGTCGCTTCGCTGTGCATCGGCGGCGGTGAAGCGACCGCGATCGCGGTGGAGCGCATCGTCCGCGGATAGCACGGGCGATCCGGCAAAAACGGCTCGGCGAGCGGCGCGAACCGCGTCGCTCGCCGCCTTGTAACCTGCTTATCCCTATCAGCGCGAAAGTTCCCATGGCTGACCAGTGCGAAACGATGAAGACCGCGCCGCCGGACGTTCCCATCTCCAGCGCCCTGCCGATCGCGGTCCTTTCCGTCCTGGCCGCCATGGGAACGCTCGCGACCAACATCTTGCTGCCGTCGCTGCCACAAATGGCGATCTCATTGAATGTGACCAGCGCGGCGGTCACATCCGCCATCACTGTCTTTCTTGTGGTGTTCGGATTGGGCCAGCTCTTGGTCGGACCGATTTCGGATCGCTACGGAAGACGCTGGCCGGTCTTGATCGGATTTGCCGTGTTCTTCGGCGGCAGCGTCTGGTGCGGTTTGGCAAACGACCTACCTAGTCTTTTGGTCGGCCGCGTCGTGCAGGCTGCGGGCGCTTGCGCGACGTCAGTGCTGTCTCGCGCCATCGCCCGCGACATGTTCAGTGGGGCGGCACTGGCACGCGCTATGGCGCTAATCATGATCGTAATGTCCGCAGCCCCCGGATTCTCGCCGTTGCTTGGCGGCGCACTCGATCACAGCTTTGGCTGGCGTTACGAATTCGCTCTCGTCGCGGCCTTTGCCGCTGTTGGCGCCATTGCCTACGGTATCATCCTCGGCGAAACCCACAATTCGATCCGCACTCCGCTCAATCCGGTCGCTATCGTCAGGATCTATGTTGGCCTGATTGGCGATCGTCGTTTCGCTATCCCAGCTGCCACCACGAGCCTGATCATAGGCGGCTTGTTCTCTATGTTTTCGGCTGCGCCGCGCTTATTCATCGAAGCGCTGCATTTCACGCCGATCCAGCTCGGCCTCTTCTTCGCCGGCACCGTCTTCATCGTATTCGCCGCGGGTATGCTGGCGACGAAATTGGCACCACGCTACGGGCTCGATCGCCCGATCCGGGCAGGACTATGGGCGACGGCCGCCAGCAGCGTTGCGATCCTGTTCATCTCGATGATCAATCCAACTTTCTTGCCGTTTCTAGGCGCGATAAGCGTATTTCTCCTCGGCGCGGGCGTTGTCAGTCCACTGGCTACTGCGCGGGCGCTCTCTCCATTCGGCGAGAAGGCCGGCGCGGCCTCGGCGCTGCTCGGTTTCTGGCAGATGATGAACGCCGCAATCGGCGTATGGCTTGCTGCCACGGTGTCGCATGAAGCGATGTTGGCGCTGGGTGTAGTGTTGACCGCGTTTTCACTGCTGGCTCTTGGCCTGCACGTGGTGGGCCCGAGGTCTTGATTGGCTTTGACTCCGCACGGGCCGCTTGTCAGTCACTCGTTAGGTTTGTGAAGTCAGGCTTACGCCGCTCGGCAAACGCCGCGAACGCTTCGCGCGCTTCGCCGGTCTGCAACAGGTCGGCAAATAACGCGCTTTCCCGGTTCATTTGTGCAGCGATCTTGTCCATTTCGCGCATGAGCGCTTTGGTGTGACTAAGAGAGCCCGTGGGACGTTTGGTCAGGGCTTCGGCGGCCTGCCAGGCCCTGGCGCGCAAATCTGCGGCTGGCACCACAGCGCTGGCCAATGCGGTGGCTGCATCGAGCGGCTCTCCCAGCGCAAACATGGCATATGCGCGGACATGCCCGATGCGGGCGGGCAGCAGCCAACTCGAAGCCGCCTCGGGAACCAGCGCCAGATTTACGAACGGTGTCATCAGCCTTGCCGTGTCGGCAAGAAATACGAGGTCGCAATGCAGCAACATTGTGGTGCCGACGCCTACCGCGTTGCCCTGCACTGCGGCGACGAGTGGACGGGTGGCCTTGCCGAGATTGCGGATGAATCGGAACGCCTGACTTTCTCCTGTATCACTTCCGTTGGCTTGGGCATTGAAGTCAGCAATATCGTTTCCAGACGTGAAACTGTCGCCATCTCCCTGGAATAGAACGACCCGTACGGCCGGATCTTTCTCCGCGCGCTCCAGCCCATCCGACATGACGCTGTACATGGCATTGCTGAGAGCGTTCTTCTTCTCGACGCGGGCCAGCGTGATCGTCATGATGCCTGCGGCCAATTCGGTTTTCACATGCTGGGTCACCGATCGTTCCTTTCGAATCCACTTCCGCACAATCTGGCTAGCCGGATGGTCACGTCACCACTTTCCTTGAACGTACGCACGTCAACTTCAAACGACCATGCCCGTGGCGGTTGCTTATGCAGGAAAGCAAACGCTTCAAACTCATCCATTCTCTTCATCTCCTCCCCACAGAATCAGGCGCCGTGGAATTCCGGTTTGCTGCTGCCAGGCGGTCGCTTCATCTCGAACATGTTTTCGGTCCTGACCTCGAGGTAATCTCCACCACGGCCCGGGCGCAGTATGGGACGCGCAAGTGCAGTATTGTAGACACCGTCCTGTATCAAAGACCTGTCGATGTATACTGCGACGACCTCGCCGAGTACGAACCATCCTTCGACCTTCTCACCACGCGCATTCGCCTACTGAGAGACCTCGACGACCTTGCATTCCATTGCAGCCCTGCACTCGCCTACCCGCGGCACAGCTACGTGGCGCCCGGGTATTAGCGTCAGCCCTGCGGTTTCGAATTCGCTCACACCGTGATCGAGTGGCGCCGCCGTCATGTTCATGCGCTCGCCCAAATCCATTGTGACCAGATTCCAGACGAATTCACGGGTCTCGCTGACGTTCTTAACGGTGTCCTTCCACGAAATTGAAGAGAACCCGATTATCGGAGGATCGTAGAGGAACGCGTTGAAGAAGCTGTATGGAGCGAGATTCAGTTGACCAGCCGCACTCCGCGACGAAATCCAGCCAATCGGACGCGGCGCGACAATCGCGTTGAATGGATTATATCTGAGTCCGTGGCCCTTCGAAGGCTCGTAGTAGTGGAAGTCGGCCAGATCCATAAATTTCTCCGAGGCTGCCGAAGGCCATCCATCGCTGGCCAGTCGGGCTTCATCAATAACAATCAACGCACGCATGACTATGCGTGGGCATAGCCCTCGTCAAAACATCCAGCAGCAGTATGCCCTTCCGGGAACGCTTACGCGATCGCCCGGGCGGGAGCCGGCCTTTGCTGGGCATCATCGAGAAAGCCAGTCAGACGCTGACGGATGATTCGTTCGGCATCGGCCATGATCCGGTCGATCAGTTCCTTCACCGTCGGGATGTCGTAAAT
>WNFM01177396.1_pt2 | contig 10857 bp, 10 predicted proteins | sample 5400271 | NCBI WGS metagenome assembly WNFM01 (sample SAMN13153352, study PRJNA577476) | soil metagenome | isolation source: 60 cm saprolite on Douglas fir-dominated hillslope | place: USA:California | collected 2013-09-17 | reverse complement strand
GACTTCGGAGACGTAGTCGAGCGCGACACCGAAGCCGTAGGCCTCTGCGATCGCCGGAGTGCCGGCCTCGAACTTGTACGGAAGCTCGTTCCAGCTCGTCCGCTCGAGTGCGACGGAGCGGATCATCTCGCCGCCGAGGTTGAACGGCTGCATCTCCTCGAGCAGCTCGCGCTTGCCCCACAGCGCGCCGACGCCGCTCGGGCCACACAGCTTGTGCGACGAGAACGCGAGGAAGTCGCAGCCGAGCGCCTGCACATCGATGTGCCGGTGCGGGGCGGCCTGCGCCGCGTCGACGACCATGATCGCGCCCTGGCCGTGCGCCCAGGCGGCGAGCTTCTCGACGGGGTTGATCGTGCCGAGGGTGTTCGAGACGAGGTTGTTCGCGACCACCTTCACGTTGCCCCGCGACGCGATCTCGTCCAGCACGTCGAGCTGAAGCTCTCCGAGGTCGTCGATGGGGATGTGCGCGAACTCGGCGCCGGTCTTCTTCGCGATGAACTGCCACGGCACGAAGTTCGCGTGGTGCTCGAGCTCGGTGATCACGACGACGTCGCCCGGGCCGAGGTTGTCGAGCCCCCACGAGTACGCGATCAGGTTGATCGCCTCGGTCGCGCTGCGCGTGAAGATCACTTCGCGGTTCGACGGCGCGTTGATGTATGCGCGCACCTTTTCGCGTGCGCCCTCGTAGCCGGCGGTCGCGCGCTCTGCGAGCGTATAGACGCCGCGGTGCACGTTCGCGTACGAGTGCTCGTAGAACTCGCGCATCGCGTCGAGCACCTGGCGCGGCTTCTGCGTCGACGAGGCCGAGTCGAGGTAGGCAACGGGGTTGCCGTTGAAGAGCTCCTCGAAGACGGCGAAATCGGCGCGCAGCTTCTGCGCATCGAGCTTCGTTACGGGCGTTACGGCCACGTGCCTAGCGTAGCTACGGACGTCTGAATGGGGCCGGGGCGTAGCCCGCGGCGCCCGCAACGATGCGGGTTCCTTTCTTGAACACGGCCAGGCTCGCCTTCCCTGCCGCGTTCGTCTTCACGGTGTGGCCACCACCCTCCAACGTGGCCTTCACGCCGAAGCCGTCGTCGAGCACCGTCGCGATCTTCTTCGTCGCGGCGACGGTCAGGCCGGGCAGGAACGTCTGCCGGGAGAGCTGATGGCCGTCGTTGATGAACGCGTCGACCCGGCCGTCTGGCAGTGCGATCGCGGACAGCTGGTAGACGGTCGCCTCGGCGAGCCCGCCCGCGGTCGGAGCGCCGAAATGGTGCGCCGCGCTGCGCGAGCGGCGGGCGTGCACGGCGTTGCCTTGCGACCACACGGCCCAGAGGCGGTTCGACGGATCGGTGGCGAGTGCCATGTGTGGGTCGCCCCCGGAGAACGAGCCGCCTGCGACGACACCCGACCAACCGAGGTTGCCGCCCTGGAACGCGTTAACGGCGAAGCTGGTCGCGGTTGGGTAGCCACCCGCCCAGCCCATGAACGTGTTGCCCGCGCTGTCCGCCACGAGCGGCACGGAGTCGTCGCGCGGAGCCGTCTGCGGCTGCCCGAACGCGCGACCGGGGCCGGCCTGGCCGCCGCCCGCGTCGAGACCCTCGTAGACGAAGAGGTTCGGGAACGCGTTCGCGTTTGACCAGAACGCGACCTGCGCGTAGTTGTTCGTGTCGACGGCGAGCGACTCGGCGTAACCGCAGCACGACGAGAAGACCTGGTGCGACTGCTCGCCGTTCAAGCCCTGGAAGACGTTGATCCCGAAGGTCGAGTCCTGCGTGAACATCGGCGTCCCGTCGCTGCGTGCGGTCGCGCTGACGACGGGGCCGGTCGTCGTCGGCGAGACGATCTTGAACGGACCTGTCCAGGTCGCGCCGTCGTCGGTCGACTGGAAGCGGACGACGCCCGTGCCGCTGCCGGCGTAGATCTGGATCGCGCCGTTCGGCTGCTGCACGAGCTGCGGCTGGTTGACGAACGCGACGGTCGCGATCTGGCGCGCGCTGCTCTTGCTCGACCACAGCCAAAGCCCCGAGTTGTCGTCGTCCCAGGTGACGAGCTCGGTGCCCGCGCTCGTGCGCAGGACCGCTGCATGGTCGATGTTCTGCAGCGGCGTCGTCGAGATCGGCGTCCAGGCCGAGGCGGCGGGCGCGAGGGTCAGCGCGGCGAGTGCGGCAAGGGCCATGCGCACCCCCGCATGTTAGGTCAGCGGTGGACGATTTCGCAGCCGACGAGCTTGTCGGTGCGGTCGGCCCAGACGGTGTCTCGGCCGGGACCGCAGTTCACGGTGTCCGTGTGGCCGTCGCTCGCGTGGATCTGGTCGTTGCCGCCAAAACCTCTGATCAGGTCTCCCTCGCGTGGTGTGCCTTCGATCACGTCCGCCCGTGAGGTGCCGTCGACGAGACAGCTGCCGGTCAGGGTCCGCCCGTTCTGGTGCAGTGCCGTGTGACCTGGACAAGCGGCACGCGGCGCCGGAGCGGCGTAGCCGTCACCGTTCGGATCAAAGGATCCTCCGACGCGAACAGTCGCGGCGTCCGCTGACCAGCTCGGGCGCAAGCCACGTGCCTGGTTCCGCGCGACGATCTGGGGCGCACGCCCGTCGAGGTAGGCGACGTAGAGAGCGCCACGGGAGACGAATGCGACGCGCTGCCCGTCATGTGACCACGCCGGCTGTCCGGGCTCGTCGATCGGGACTAGACGGCGCTCGCTGCTCGGCGACGTCGTGAGGTAGATCCCGTCGTCGCGCTGGAACGCCAGCGTGCCGCCATCCGGCGACCACGCGGGGTCGCCGATGGCGTTCGTTGCCCAGAGCTTCCCGGCCACCCAGAGGTCGGTGTTCTTCGCCCCGTGCGTCGTCAGGTACGCGAGATCCGAGCTTCCGGGGCGCCAGGCGGGAGCAAAGGCGCGTGTCGGCGCCGCGTACCGCCGCTTGCCGGTTCCGCCGGCCCGAGCGGTCCAGAGAATCCCGCCGGTGGTGTAAGCGATCTGCGTCCCGTCGCTCGACCAGCTCGGCTCCAGCTGGCCCGCGTTCGAGCCGAGCGCCACGACCTCCCCGCTCGACGTGTCGAACGTCAAGAGCTGTTGGTGGTTCTGGAAGACACGCGTGAACGCGATGTGCTGGCCGTCCCGCGAATACACGGGCCACTCGTCCTGCGAGGCGATGATGCGCGAGGTCGTCGCCGACGCGGGGACGGCGGTCGCGAGGAGCACGGCCAGCACGACGAGCTTCTTCACCGACCGGAGCGTACGGCTGAGCGGTAAGGAGACCGTCAGCGCGGTGTTACCTTGCTCCGCGTGAGCAGCGAATACATCTTCACCATGTACCGGGTCGACAAGTTCTACGGGCCGGAACGCCAGGTGCTGTCGAACATCTCCCTCTCGTTTCTGCCCGGAGCGAAGATCGGCGTGCTCGGCGCGAACGGCGCCGGCAAGTCGACGGTGCTGCGGATCATGGCCGGCAAGGAAGAGCCGTCGTCCGGGACCGCCGAGCTCGCGAAGAACGCAACCGTCGGCCTGCTCGAGCAGGAGCCGGAGCTCGATCCGAAGAAGACGGTGCGCGAGAACGTCGAGGACGGCGTGCGCGAGGTGCGCGACCTGCTCGACCGCTTCAACGCGATCTCCGCGCAGTTCTCCGAGCCCGACGCGGACTTCGACGCGCTGCTCGCCGAGCAGGCGACGGTCCAGGATCAAATAGACCGGCGCGGCGCGTGGGAGCTCGAGTCGCAGCTCGACCACGCGATGGACGCGCTGCGCCTGCCAGAGGGTGATCGCGACGTGACAAGCCTGTCCGGCGGCGAGCGGCGGCGAGTGGCGCTCTGCCGGCTCCTGCTCTCCTCACCCGACCTGCTGCTGCTCGACGAGCCGACGAACCACCTCGACGCCGAGTCTGTCTTCTGGCTCGAGCGGTTCCTCGCCGACTACAAGAGCACAGTCGTCGCGGTGACACATGACCGGTACTTCCTCGACAACGTCGCCGGCTGGATCCTCGAGCTCGACCGCGGCAAGGGCATTCCGTACGAGGGCAACTACTCGGGCTGGCTCGAACAGAAGTCGGCGCGGCTCGCGATCGAGGAGAAGCAGTCATCGGCACGCCAGCGCACGCTCCGGCGCGAGCTCGAGTGGGTTCGCCTCGCGCCGAAGGGGCGGCACGCGAAGTCGAAGGCGCGCCTCGGCGCCTACGAGAAGCTGCTCGCCGACGAGGACAACGTGAAGCTCGACCAGGTCGAGATCCACATCCCGCCGGGCCCGCGCCTGGGCGATGTCGTGATCGAGGCGAACGACGTGTCGAAGGGCTTCGGCGACCGTCTGCTCTTCGAGAACCTGACGTTCTCGCTGCCGCCCGCCGGCATCGTCGGCGTGATCGGCCCGAACGGCGCGGGCAAGACGACGCTGTTCCGGATGATCGCCGGCCAGGAGACGCCGGACTCGGGCGACCTCCGCATCGGCGACACCGTGCAGCTCGGCTACGTCGACCAGTCGCGCGCCGACCTCGATCCGAAGAGCACCGTGTGGAAGGAGATCTCCGGCGGCCAGGACATCGTTCTGCTCGGCAAGAAGGAGATCAACTCGCGCCAGTACACCTCGTGGTTCAACTTCCGCGGCGGCGACCAGCAGAAGCCGGTCGGCAAGCTCTCGGGCGGCGAGCGCAACCGCGTGCACCTCGCGAAGATGCTGAAGAGCGGCGGCAACGTGCTGCTGCTCGACGAACCGACCAACGACCTCGACGTCGACACGCTGCGCGCGCTCGAGGATGCGCTGCTCGACTTCGCCGGCTGCGCCGTGGTGATCACCCATGACCGGTGGTTCCTCGACCGCGTCGCGACGCACATCCTCGCGTTCGAGGGCGACTCGCAGGTGACGTGGTTCGAAGGCGACTGGGCCGAGTACGCGGAATGGGTCAAGGAGACCCGCGGCCCCGAAGCGCTCGAGCCGCACCGCATCAAGTACAAGCCGCTCGTCAGGGCGTAAGGCTCGAATCTGGTTCGGCTGACACCGAATCAGGTTCGACCTAAGCTAGGCCGGTGGACATCCATCGCCTTGCCCCGGTCGAGCTGCGCGTGCTCGGCTGCCTGATCGAAAAGCAGCGAACGACGCCCGAGCAGTACCCGCTGACCCTGAACGCGCTGCGGATCGCATGCAACCAGGCGACGAACCGCGAGCCGGTGCTGGAGCTCGACGAGTCGGAAGTGCGCGCCGCCGCGCAGCACCTCGGGACGCTCGGCTGGGCGCGGCTCGCGACCGGCCCCGGATCGCGCACGGCGAAGTACCGGCAGATGTTCGGCGAGGCGCTCGACCTCTTGCCGTCGGAGGTCTCGATCCTCGGCGTACTGATGCTGCGCGGCCCGCAGACGGTCGCCGAACTGAAGACACGCACCGAGCGGCTGTACCACTTCGCAGCGAACGAGGACGTGGCGCAGACGCTGACCCGGCTCGACGAGAAGGAGTTGGTGCACCTGCTCCCAAAGCGTCCCGGCCAGCGCGAGGAGCGCTGGACGCACCTGCTCGCCGAGACCACGTACGAGGAGCAGCCCACGGCCGAAGACGAGGCCGGGCCGGTCCAGCCGACATCCATCGAGCGGCGCCTCGCGCAGGTCGAGCAACGCCTCGGCGAGCTGGAACGGCTGCTCGCCGAGCGCGGAGTACTCGATTAGGACCGGATCACGGACCGGAGGAGCAGGAAGAAGACGATCACGAGCACGAGCAGTGCGGCCGCAGCGGTGGAATGAGACATGGTCGGACCTCCGCTGGTGGACTGACGACGATCCATCGTCACTCGCGGCGAGGGAGAGAGGTATCCCCCGAAACGGGGAGAGCGGCGTCGAGCAACGCCCTAGCGAACAGGAGGCACGTCATGAAGCGCGTCATAGTCAGATACAAGGTCAAGCCCGAAGTCGTCGCCGAGAACGAAGAGCTCGTCCGCGCCGTCTATGAGGAGCTGCAGCAAACGCAGCCGACGGGCATGCGCTATGCGACGTTCAAGCTCGACGACGGCGTCAGCTTCGTGCACATCAACTTCAACGACGACGCCGAGAACGCCCTGACCGGGCTCGCGTCGTTCAAGGCGTTCCAACAGAACATCGCCGAACGCTGCGACGAAGGGCCAAACGTCAGTTCACTGAGCGAGGTCGGCTCGTATCGCTTCGATACCGCGGGCTGAGACCGAGCCGCGTTCGGAGCTCGTTACGCCTGCGGGATGCGAGCTTCGAGCGCGGCGCCCAGTGCTTCGCGCACCGGCTCCAGCTCGATGCGGTCCAGTACGTCCTGGAAGAAGCCGCGCACGATCAGGCGCTCGGCTTCCTCGCGTGAGAGGCCGCGGGCCATCAGATAGAAGAGCTCCTCGCGGTTGACCTTGCCGAGCGTGGCGCCATGGGTGCAGCGCACGTCGTTCGCCATGATCTCGAGGCCCGGGATCGAGTCCGCGTGCGCGTGATCGGAGAGCAGCAGGTTGCGGTTCTCCTGGTACGCGTTCGTCTTCTGCGCGCCCTCTTCGACGCGGATCATCCCGCGCCAGACGGCCGTCGCGTTCTCGCGCAGCGCGCCCTTGAAGGCGAAGTCGCTCTCTGTGTTCGGCGCGATGTGCTCCTGAAACGTGTCGAAGTCGAGGTGTTGGTCGCCGTCTGCGAAGTACGCACCGGTGACGCGCGAGGTGGCGCCCTCGCCTGCGAGGTCGTTCTCGATCCACACCTTGCCGCGCTTCGAGCCGAAGCCGCCGATCACCCAGTCGAGCTCGCTATCGCGCTCCAGCCACGCCTTGTAGCGCCCGAAGTGCCAGGTCTCCTTCGAGAGGTTCTGCAACGAGACGTACTCGATCTTCGCCGCCGGGTGCACGAACAGCTCGACGACTGCGTTGGTATAGGCGACCGTGTCCTCGGCGACCGACGAGAGATCCTCGATCAACGAGAAGCGCGCGCCCTCGTCGGCGATCACGACCATGCGCCAGAAGAGCGAGCCGCCGTTCGACGTCACCTGGACGTAGAGGGGCTTCTCGAGCACAACGCCCTTCGGCACGTGCACGAGCAGCCCGTGCTCCCACTTCGAGAGGTTCTCGACGGCGAACTTGTCGTCATCGGGGATCAGCGTCGCTGCGTAGTCAGGCGACAGCAATTCGAAGCGGATGCCGTCGGGAGCGGAGACGATCTCGATGCCATTCTCGGTCACGAGCACGCGGCCGGAGACATCGAGGTCGAGCATCGGGCCTGTCGCAGCGGCCGTTGTGCCGTTCGCCGGCTCGGGGTCGAACCCGCGCAGGTCGGTGAAGCGCCAGTGCTCGTCCGCGGTGGACGGCAGCGGCAGCTCCGCGAAGCGCCTCGCTGCCTGGTCGCGGGTCAGGGTCGTCATGACTTCTGCGCGTAGCGGTTGTGAAGCATGAACGCGTTCCCGTCGGGATCGCGGAAGAACGCCATGTGGCAAACAGTCGTGTCGAAGATGTCCCCCTCGAACTCGACGCCCTTCGCCTCGAGCTCTCGACGCGCTTCGGCAACGTCGGTGACGTGAAGAGCGACATGCGCCGGACTGGCGCCCATGTCCATGCCGCCCGCAGTCGGGTTCCAGACACTCAGGCACAGCTGGCCGGCCCAGACCTCGAAACCGCGATCGCCCCGATCCGCGTCGAGCGGCAACCCGAGCGTCTCGACGTAGAAGCGCTTCGAGCGCTCGATGTCCGTCGAATGAACCGACAGGAAGTCGACCTTCTCGAACTGCATCGCTACCCGACGGACCCTTCCATCTGGAGTTGGATCAGCCGGTTCATCTCGACTGCGTACTCCAGTGGAAGTTCCTTCGTGATCGGCTCGACGAAGCCGCTGACGACCATCGCCGACGCCTCAGACTCAGAGAGGCCGCGCGACATGAGGTAGAAGAGCTGCTCCTCGCCGATCTTCGAAACCGTCGCCTCGTGTCCGATGTCGACGTCGTTCTCGTCGATGCGGATGTACGGGTACGTGTCGGAGCGCGACTCGTCGTCGAGGATCAGCGCATCGCAGACGACCTTCGACTTCGAGCCGCTGGCGCCGGCGGCGACCTCGAGCAGGCCGCGGTAGCCCGCGCGTCCGCCGTTCTTCGAGATCGACTTGGACGTGATCACGCTCGAGGTGTTCTTGCCGATGTGGACGCACTTGCCGCCCGCGTCCTGATGCTGGCCCTTGCCGGCGAACGCGATCGACAGCACTTCGCCGTGCGCGCCTTCGCCGGTCAGCCAGATCGCCGGGTACTTCATCGTGAGCTTCGAGCCGAGGTTGCCGTCGACCCATTCCATCGTCGCGTTCTGCTCGGCGACCGCGCGCTTGGTGACGAGGTTGTAGACGTTGTTCGACCAGTTCTGGATCGTCGTGTAGCGGCAGCGGCCGCCCTTCTTGACGACGATCTCGACGACCGCGCTGTGCAGCGAGTCGGATGAGTAGATCGGCGCGGTGCAACCTTCGACGTAGTGCACGTACGCGTCCTCGTCGACGATGATCAGCGTGCGCTCGAACTGGCCCATGTTCTCCGCGTTGATGCGGAAGTAGGCCTGGAGCGGCAACTCGATGCGAACGCCCTTCGGCACGTAGATGAACGAGCCGCCGGACCACACCGCGCTGTTCAGCGCTGCGAACTTGTTGTCGTTCTGCGGGATGATCGTCCCGAAGTACTGCTTGAAGATGTCCTCGTGCTCGCGGAGCGCGGTGTCAGTGTCGAGGAACAGCACGCCCTGCGCGGTCAGGTTCTCCTGGAGCTTGTGGTAGACGACCTCGCTCTCGTACTGCGCGCCGACGCCGGCGAGGTACTTCTTCTCTGCCTCGGGAATGCCGAGCTTGTCCCAGGTGTCCTTGATGTCAGCGGGCAGGTCCTCCCAGGAATTCACCTGATTCTCGGTCGGCTTGATGTAGTAGAAAATGTTGTCGAAGTCGATCTCGGCCAGCGACGGCATCCCGCCCCACGTGGGCATCGGGCGCGCGTTGAAGTAGTCGAGCGACTTGTGGCGGAACTTGCGCATCCACTCCGGCTCGTTCTTGTGCGCCGAGATCGCGTCGACGAGCTCGTGCGAGAGCCCGCGGCCGCTCTTGAAGAAGTAGTCCTTCGCCTCGTCGGGATTCGAGAAGCCGTATTTGGTCCCGTAGTCGGAACCGATTCCCTGGACGATCTCACTCTCGGTCTGTGCCATTAGGCGGGCACCTCCTGGGTCTCCCACTGTTCATAGCCGGAGACTTCGAGCTTCTCTGCCAGCTCCGCGCCGCCCTCTTCGACGATCCTGCCGTCGACGAAGACATGGACGAAGTCCGGCTTGATGTAGTTCAGGATCCGCTGGTAGTGCGTGATCACGAGCGCGCCCATGTCGGGGCCGACGAGCTGTTGCACGCCCTCCGCCACGATCTTCAGCGCGTCGATGTCGAGACCGGAGTCGGTCTCATCGAGCACCGCGATCTTCGGCTGGAGCATCGCCATCTGCAGAATCTCGACGCGTTTCTTCTCGCCGCCAGAGAACCCGTCGTTCAGATAGCGCGACGCGAGCTCGCGGCTGACCTTCAGGTCGTCCATCTTCGCGAGGAAGAGGTTGCGGAACTCGGGGACCGGCATCGGATTGTCGACGCCGCCGTTCCGGGCCTTGCGCACGGCGTTCATCGCCTGCCGCAAGAAGTTGGTGACGGTGACGCCCGGAATCGCGTGCGGGTACTGGAAGGCGAGGAAGAGCCCTGCCTGGGCGCGCTCGTCGGCGCCGGCTTCGGTGATGTCCACGCCGTCGAGGAGGATCTGGCCCTCCGTGACCTCATACGCCGGATGCCCGGCGATGGCATACGCGAGGGTCGACTTGCCGGAGCCGTTCGGGCCCATGACCGCGTGCACCTCGCCGGACGAGACCGTGAGGTCGACGCCCTTGACGATCGGGGTGCCGTCCTCGAGGGCGACGTGCAGATTCTTCAGCTCCAGTGTTGCCAAGTTCGTGACTCCTCAGTCCTAGAAGGCAAGGGAAATCCAGGCCTTGCTCGTAGCGCTCATGGTACCCGGACCCTGCTTGGCAAACCCCGCTCGCGCGCGGGGCTGGAGAACGGCGGAAACGCTGGTACGCTGGCCATATGCCTAACATCGGTCCTCTCGAGATCGTCGGCCTGCTGCTTCTGGCCCTCCTGCTCTTCGGAGCCAAGCGCCTGCCGGAGATCGGCCGGTCGCTCGGATCCGGAATGCGCGAGTTCAAGGACTCCGTAAGTGGCAAGACGGACGAGCGTGCGGAGCTCCCGGTCGGCACGACGCAGGAAACGACGGCATCCTCGCCTTCGCGCGAGAACGAGCCCGTTCACTAGATCTCGAATGAGGCGCTTGCCGCGTCGCCTGGGTCACGGCGAAGAGGCCACGCTCGTCGAGCATCTGGAGGAGCTGCGCCAGCGGCTGTTCGTGTGCATCGGCGTGGTCATCGTCGGGTGGATCGCGGCGTTCATCGTCCACGCGCGCGTCGTACGCCTGCTGACCGACCAGCTGCCGCGCGAGCATCGCCACCTGCTCACGCTCGGGATCGGCGAGCCGTTCATGACGTCACTCTGGTTGAGCCTCTACCTCGGCTTCGCGATCTCCCTGCCGGTGATCCTCTGGCAGGCGTGGGCCTTCTTCATCACCGCGTTCGAACGGAGCCACGAGCGGATGCTGAAGGCGTTCATCTTCCTCGCGACCGGGTTGATGGTCGCGGGGCTCGTCTTCGGCTACTACGTGGCGCTGCCGGCGGCAGCGAAGTTCCTCACCCACTTCGACTCGTCGATCTACAACGTCCAGGTTCAGGCACGGCCCTACATCAGCTTCGCGACGATGGTGCTGCTCGCGATGGCGCTCGTGTTCGAGCTGCCGCTGTTCGTCGTGGGGCTGACACGGATGGGCATCGTGACTACGCAGCAGCTGCGCAAGAACCGGCGCATCGGC
>WNFM01014368.1_pt1 | contig 10857 bp, 9 predicted proteins | sample 5400271 | NCBI WGS metagenome assembly WNFM01 (sample SAMN13153352, study PRJNA577476) | soil metagenome | isolation source: 60 cm saprolite on Douglas fir-dominated hillslope | place: USA:California | collected 2013-09-17 | reverse complement strand
ATCGAGTGGACTTACAAAGACGGAACGAAGGAAATCGATCACATTCCAGCTGAGATTTGGCGTGTGAATGAAACCAAAGTCACCAAAGTATTTGCAAAGGATAAGGAAGTTGCAAGCGTAGTAGTGGATCCGAAAAAAGAAACCTCCGATATCGCAACTGATGATAATGTGTTCCCAAGAGTAGCACAGCCTTCGAAGTTTGATGAACTGAAAAAGAAAACGAACTAATTTTTTCACCGCGAAGACGCAAAGGAAATGCAGATGAGTTTACTTTGCGCCTCTGCGCCTTTGCGGTTCTTATATTTTAACTATTTACAATCCCAATGAAAAATATTTTCAATATTAGTTTATTGTTATTATTGTCGTTTTCTTTAATCGCACAAGACAAAAAGTGGGCGGGTAAATTTGAACAACTCGATCAGTTGTTGCCTACACCAAATACTTATCGCACCGCATCCGGTGCACCCGGTGCTAACTACTGGCAACAGCGCGCTGATTACGACATCGATGTTGAGCTTGATGACGAAACACAAATTGTTACAGGAAAAGAGACGATCACTTATTACAACAATGCACCAGAGGTAATGAAGTACGTTTGGCTGCAACTGGATCAAAATGATCTCGCTAACGGAAACATGACTGAGAAAACAAGAACGAGTACCGTTCGCGACTCTACTGCAGCTAAGTTCTTTGCGGTGGCTTCATCAACGTATGACTACTCAGGTGGATTTAAAATAAAATCGGTGAAGGATGCGACAACCGGAAAAGACCTTCCATTCCTGATCAACTATACCATGCTACGCATTGATCTTCCTTCGTCAATGAAGACCGGAGAGAAATACAGTTTTAAAGTGGAGTGGAGTTTCACTGAGAAAGACCGGATGAAATTCAGCCGCCAGCGTGGTGGTTATGAATATTTTCCAGAAGATGGAAATTATTTGTACACAGAAGCGCAGTGGTTTCCGCGCATGTGCGTTTTTGACGATTATGAAGGTTGGCAAAATAAGCAGTTCCTCGGCCAGGGCGAGTTTGCCTTGACTTTTGGAAATTACCGAGTACGAATCACAGTTCCTTCGGATCACATCATTGGCGCAAGTGGCACACTCCAAAACGCAAAGGCTGTTCTTACACCAACACAATTCGAACGTTTTGAAAAAGCTAAGAAGACGTTTGATCAACCCGTGCTGATCGTAACTCAAGAAGAAGCAGTGGCCAAAGAAAAAGAACACTCAAAGAAAAAAAGCACGTGGGAGTTCTATGCAGAAAATGTGCGCGACTTTGCATTTGCCTCTTCCCGTAAATTCATTTGGGATGCGATGGCCGTAAAGATTAATGACAAAACTCCATTAGCTCAATCGCTTTACCCAAAAGAAGGCAATCCACTTTGGGGAAAAGAATCTACCAAGGCAATCAAAAACACGCTTGAGGTTTATTCTTCCAGGACAATTGACTATCCATATCCGGTTGCTTATTCAGTTCACACAGCCGACCAGGGAATGGAGTACCCTATGATATGTTTCAACTTCGGCAGGCCAAATAAAGATGGCACTTATTCACACCGGCTTTATGAGGGAATGATTGGAGTGATTGTGCATGAAGTGGGTCACAATTTCTTTCCTATGATTGTAAACTCTGACGAGCGTCAATGGGGCTGGATGGACGAAGGGCTTAATACGTTTTTAGAACGCGAAACAAAGCGCGAAAGATACCCTGATGTTAATATAGCTTCAGGCTCTCCTAAAGGCATTGCTAACTATATGAAGGGTGATAAAAACAAAATGCGCCCGATCATGTGGGATGCTGACAATGTTCCTCCAGGGGATTACGGTCCTAATGCGTATAGCAAACCTTCGGCAGCACTTACCCTGCTTCGCGAGACAGTGATGGGTCCTGAATTATTTGACAAATCATTTAAAGAATATGCGCAGCGCTGGGCATTCAAGCACCCGAAGCCGGCTGACTTTTTCCGCACGATGGAAGATGCTTCAGCTGTTGATTTGGATTGGTTTTGGCGTGGGTGGTTTTACTCAGTCGATAATGTAGACGTAGAGCTGGATAACGTGAAATGGTTTCGTGTAAAATCCGAGCAAAAAGATTTGGAAAACAAAAGTGTAAAAACTGTTCAGGGTGATTTGACAGCATCTACAAAAGGAAGTGAGAAAGCGAATGATTTCAGTCAGGGGCCTCAAGAGATCACTGTAGTAGATACCAAGGACAATTTCTATGGTGAATTCAAAAGCAAAATAAATGATGCTGACGTCCGTGGTAAGTTGCAGAATAAAAACTTGTACGAACTAACGCTCAAGAACAAAGGCGGTCTGGTTTCACCGATCATTATCGAATGGACTTTTACTGACGGAAGCAAGGAGATTGAAAAAATCCCAGCAGAAATCTGGCGTCAAAATGAAAACGAAGTGAAAAAAGTTTTCATGAAGGAAAAAGAAGTGACCAACATAGTAATTGACCCCAATAACGATTCTGCTGATACCAACTTAGGCGACAACGTTTTTCCAAAAAAAGCCGCGGTAAACAAGTTCGAGCAATTCAAGAAGAACTGATTTTCTAAAATTCGATTTGAAAGGGGCCAAGTGCCCCTTTCTTTTTTAAGCTAAGTCACACACTATTCTCTTTGAAACTATTGAGTGTGGATTCCAAATAATTAGAATAGATATAGGAAAATCTTGAATTATCAGAGAGTTACCAATATTTTGCATAGCGAATTAAAAAGCACTAACCCCAAAACTATTCTACGCCTCGCTTTATATACCGCCATCTCTTTTCTGATCTCATTCCTGGTATTTCCGGTGTTGATAAAATTGGTTACTCAATGGCGGTTATTTGATTCACCAGGTTCTCATAAAATACATTCTGACTACAAGGCCTCTATTGGGGGCATTGCTGTTCTAGTCGGAGCATGTTTTTCACTGGTGCTCGGTCTTCCTCTAAATGAATGGATATCTCATAAATATTTTTTTACCGCCATCATCCTCATGGCTCTCGTTGGTCTTCGCGATGATGCACTGGCGCTAACACCAATCCAAAAATTGCTTAGCCAGATTCTGCCCGTTTTACTTTTAGTGTTCTTTAATAAAACGACCCTCAACTCATCCTACGGCTTGTTTGAGCTGCCCCACGTTCCTACTTCAGTCATTTGGGGCCTTAGCATTTTCACAATCGTGATTCTCACCAATGCATTTAATTTGATTGACGGAATTGACGGACTTGCGGGCTCCATTGGATTGATTGGGTTGGTGACTTTTGGCATTTGGTTTCAATTGGCTGGGAATAGTTCAATTAGCATCATTGCGCTCACTTTTGCCGGTGCCCTTCTGGCTTTTTTATTTTTCAATTGGGAGCCGTCCAAAATCTTTATGGGAGACACCGGGGCGCTCATGATTGGATTGATGCTTTCATTCCTGGCCGTATTATTCATTAACACCAATTACCAATTACCGGAAGCAAATCCTTATAAAATGCAGGCTTCTGTTGCCAGTGCCATTTGTGTGGTCATTATTCCGGTGTTCGTCCGGTGTTCGATACTTTGCGGGTAATTATTTTGCGTCTACGTCAGAGACTTTCCCCTTTCCATGCCGACCGTAACCATCTTCATCATCAATTTATAAACCTGGGATTCACTCATTCCCAGGCAGTACTTACTATTGGGGGCATAAATATTATGATGATAGTTTTGGCGTGGCTCTTACGAAAACAAAATGATCTGTTAATTTTGGGGGTTGTAACTACGTTGTGTCTAACTATAAATTTTATTTTGAAGCGGGCGCAACAGAAGTCAAATCCCAATGGAGCAGAAAATAAGATCAATTGAGCAAGAAGTAAATTCCTTCCTCGTCTCGTCAAAAGAGGCGCTAGAAAATTTCCGTTTAAAGTTCATCAGCAAAAAAGGAATGATACCCTCCTTGTTTGATGAAATGAAGCAAGCCTCTGCCGAAGAGAAAAAGAAAGTCGGGAAACGCCTCAACGATCTAAAGCAATTAGCGGAAGGTAAGTTTAAAGCAGCACAAGAAGAACTTGACAACTTATCGACTGCACCCACCGAGCAGATTGATCTGTCTCTGCCCGTCATTTCAAATAAACTGGGCAACCAACATCCCTTAAGTCTTACACGTTATCGCATCATTGAAGTTTTTGAAAAGTTGGGATTCAATGTAGCTGATGGGCCCGAGATAGAAGATGATTGGCACAATTTCACTGCATTGAATTTTCCTCCTAATCACCCTGCGCGTGAGATGCAGGATACGTTCTTCATTGAAAAAAATCCCGACATCCTGTTGCGCACTCACACTTCGAATGTTCAGATCCGATTGATGAAGCAACAAAAGCCTCCCATCCGATCGATTATGCCTGGGCGTGTATATCGTAACGAAGCCATTTCTGCAAGAGCACATTGCTTCTTTCATCAAGTGGAGGGATTGTATGTTGATAAGAATGTAGGTTTTGCTGATTTGAAGCAAACGCTTTATCATTTTGCGCAAGAGATGTATGGCAAAGACATCAAGATCAGGTACAGGCCTTCGTTCTTTCCATTCACTGAGCCAAGCGCGGAAATTGATATTTCGTGTTTGATTTGTAAAGGAAAAGGCTGCAACATTTGCAAGTATAGCGGCTGGGTGGAAATTGCCGGCTCAGGAATGGTGCATCCGAACGTTCTAAAAAATTGCGGCATCGATCCGGAAGAATATACAGGCTTTGCTTTCGGAATGGGGATTGAGCGGGTAACTCAATTGCTTTACCGGGTGAACGATCTTCGCCTTTATTCTGAAAATGACATTCGCTTCCTCAAGCAATTCAAAACAGTGATTTGATGAAGCCCCTCAAAACCGTTGGTGTTGTTGGCGCGGGCTCCATCGGGCAAGGCATCGCTCAGTCGTGTGCGATGGCCGGTTACCAAGTTTTGCTATGCGATGTGAAATCAGAAATCATCGAGAAAGGGATTCAAAATATTGCCAAAAATCTGGATCTGGCCATTGCCAAAGGAAAACTCACTACAGGAAAGAAGTCTGCAGCTCTTGAGAACATAAAATCTTCTTCACCTGAAAATCTTAAAGCGGATTTGATCATTGAAGCAGTGATCGAAAAATTAGACTTGAAGCAAAGGATCTTTGCCGATCTTGAAATGATAAATGATTCTGATTCGGTTTTTGCAACCAATACGTCATCCCTTTCAGTTTCAAAGATTGCAGTAGGGTTAAAGCATCCAAAACGATTTGTTGGGTTGCATTTTTTCAATCCCGCTCATTTGATGAAATTGGTTGAAGTCATTGCCGGAGAGAAGACCGATGAAAAATTGATGCCCTTAATGATCAGCTTTGTTAAGTCACTCGATAAAATTCCTGTGGCCGTAAAAGATTCTCCGGGGTTCATCGTTAATCGGGTGGCTAGACATTACTACTTGGAATCGTTGAAATTGCTCGAGGAAAATGCTGCTGACATTGGCACGATTGATGCCCTTACCAAATCGGCTGGATTCAAACTCGGGCCCTTTGAGCTAATGGATTTAATTGGTAATGATATAAATCTTGAGGTCAGTAAGCAGATGTATGAAGCCTTTGGACAAGTAAAACGATTCAAACCGAGCAGGATTCAGGAAGAAAAAGTCCGCTTAGGCAATTTGGGCAAAAAAACAGGAAAAGGATATTATGAGTATGACAAAAAATAAGTCTCGCTTCATCTTCTCTTCGATCTTTGTGCTGATTTGCTGCACAGCTTATTCTCAAGCATCATTTTCTACGATTACGATTAATCTAAATTTTCCCCAGTATCAAAAATTAAAATTGGATGGAGGTTTTGTCTATGTCGAAGGAGGAGGGTTGAAAGGGCTTATTCTCTATCGCGCAAGCGAAAACTCTTATCTCGCCTATGAACGTGCTTGTCCGCATCATCCCCAGGCAAGCTGTGCTATCGTTCAAGTTGATGGCTCATCCCTTTTCATGATCGATCGGTGTTGCAACTCCAGCTTTAATTTTTCCGATGGTCAACCAACGGGGGGTCCAGCTGAACGCGCACTCATCCAATATCGAGTTGATATGGAAGGTTCTGTGCTAAAAATTTCTGACGAGATAATTAACTAGTTCTTCTCGTTGCGTAATGCACTGCGCTTTTTGCTATAACCGAAATAAATAACTAACCCAATCAGCAACCATACAAAGGCTACTACTTGTGTCATTGTATCCAGCGACACTATTAAGGCTGTACACACAACCATCCCAAGAATGGGAACAAGAGGTACTAACGGTGTGCGGAAAGGTCTTTCTGTAGTAGGATCTGTTTTGCGCATAACCCAGATTCCTGCACATACCAAAACGAACGCGAATAATGTTCCAATGCTCGTCAAATTACCCGTAAGACTTTCTGGAACAAACCCCGCAATGGCTCCAGTAAATACTAACAAGATGAGATTGGATTTATACGGTGTGCGAAATGAAGAGTGCAGGTCAGAAAATATTCCAGGCAATAACTTATCATTTGACATTGAAAAGAACACTCTCGATTGTCCGTACAACATTGCTAAAATCACTGTCGAAAATCCTGCGAGAATTGCTGCACTCACCAGTGTAGCAAGCCATCCGTATCCAGGCATATATTGGGTGATTGCGTAAGCTACGGAAGCCTCTTTTCCTTCCTTAATAAAATCAGTATAAGGAGCTACGCCTGTAAGCACATGCGAGAATAATACATAGAGAATTGTACAGATAACAAGAGAGCCAAGAATGCCAATAGGCATATCACGCTTTGGATTTTTTGTCTCTTGAGCAGCCGTTGAAACAGCATCAAAGCCAATGAAGGCAAAGAATACAATAGCAGCTCCATGCATTACACCAGTCCATCCATGATTGAATAACGGGGCATAAGAGTGAACCTCACCATTAGCAGCCGTTACACTTGGCGCATCGGCTGGGATAAGAAAAGGAACATAGTTCGCAGGATTAATGAATTTCCATCCCAATGCTATGAAAACAAGAACAATTGAAACTTTGATGACAACAATGATCGCATTAATAATAGCCGACTCTTGCGTGCCTTTGATCAATATCGAAGTTATGATCGTAAGAATCAGCAACGCAGGCAGGTTGATAATCCCGTGAACGCCTGCTGCAGACATTTCCATAGGTGAATGACACCATTCATAGGGTATCGATCCGCCCATCAAGTTATTTAAATATTGACTCCAGGAGATAGCAACCGTTGCAGCGCCCAACGCATATTCCAGCACCAAAGACCAACCAATTGCCCATGCCACCAATTCTCCCAGCGTGGCATAGGCATACGTGTATGCACTACCCGCTACAGGAATCATTGATGCAAACTCAGCGTAACATAATCCCGCAAAGGCGCAACCTACTGCCGCAATGACAAAAGAAATAACAACAGCTGGTCCTGCTGCTCCTCCTGCAGCTGCTGCAGTACGAACGAAAAGACCTGCACCGATAATCGCACCTACTCCAAGCGCCACCAGGTTACCCGCTCCTAAAGTTCTTTTTAATGTGTGCTTTGAATCGGCTACTTGAGCTAAAAGTTGCGCAAGAGGTTTTTTGATAAATAAACTCATGAAATTATGTTAAGCCTAAGTTGCGCAAAAGTATAAATAATAATTAAAGTAAAAAGGAACTTTTTATTTGGTAGTTACCTACCTGACTTTGCGGGATCGAACTTCACTCCCACACGAACTTTGCTCTCAACGGGTCGTCCGTTTTCTGTAGTTGGCGACCACTTAGGACCATCTTTGATGAGGCGGATCACTTCTTCATCGCAACCATACCCCAGGCTTTTAACAACTTCATATTCATTAAGACTTCCATCGGCATGAACGGCAAATTCAATCCTGACTTTTCCTCTGATATTATTCTTCAATGCCTCACTAGGGTAGTGAACATTGTCGTCTAAATATTTATCGTAAGCTTTCCTACCCCCAACAGGATAAGCGAGATGAATTATTGGCTCCGCGTCATCATCTCTCGCAATTCCTAGCCCCGTAACAACTACTTCGCTAAGTTGAGTTGCATCGCTTTTTAACTCAACATCCACTTTATCCTTATCACCAACATTCACTTCCTGCGTTTGTAGCCCGATGAAAGAAAAAACCAATCGCTGATTTTGACTTGCTGCTTTTAAAGTAAAACTTCCTTCCGCATCAGTAACTGTTCCTGTAGTTGTTCCATCGATTACCACATTTACTCCCGGAAGAGGCTGGCCATCCTCAGCAGAAACTACTTTTCCTGAAATTGATTTTGAGGTTGTTGCTATTCTTCCTGCTAACCCTGCTCCACTTTGCACTTCCGTTTTGTATTTCGCTTTCTTCTCTCTTCCCACTGCCCTGCTTTCATTTTTTAAGTCTAGCTGCTTTACTTCTTGAACAGGCTCCATTGCCACCGCTACCGGTACTTTCTCCTGAACTTCCACTTTTGCCTCCTCTGCTTTTTTTTCTGGTGCTGCAATTTCTTTGTGCTCAGCAATAGTTGGTTGGGTTTCAATTTTAGGCACCGTGTTTTCTGCTAAAGCCTGATTGTCTTCTGCATCTAATTTTGCCTTTTCGACTTTGGTATGTTCAATTTTCTTTTCGGGTTTTAAATTCTCGCCAGCTCCCGGTTTTGATTTTGTTGCAACATTCTCTTTGGTGTCCGCTTGTTCATGAGGTTTCTCAGCTTCGGTTTTTGGAGATGGTGTGGCGGGGCCACTTTGTTTCTCCGTTTTCAAAGCAAGTGTTTCGTGCTTAGGCGTCAACTGATAAAAAAGAAAAATGGAGCTCGCCACTAAGATCACTCCCGCAGCAATACGTAGTGGCGTGAACAAGACTGATTTCTTCCCTTTAAGAATTTTTTTATTGAGTTGCTCAACATCATTGGACAAATCTTTCGAGGAAATATTTTCTATTCCTTCCAACGCCTCGGCAAGAAAAGGATCGCTCAACGCTTTCTTCTCAAGCGAGTGCATTTCTTTAGAACCCAGTTCTCCTTTTTTGTATCTGATAATATCGTTTTGGAGAAGATCATCCATTCTCTTCCATGCAAATTTTCAAATTTCTTTTTCCGTTTTGAATAAAGCTTTTGACCTGGTTCATATTAAGACCGGTGATCGCAACAACTTCTTTGTAGCATTTTTCTTCCAAATAGAACAATCGAACACATTGCTGTTGGCCGTCAACAAGTTTATTGATACAATCCTCCATCTTTTTCAAGTCCCCCTCCAGTGTTTCGTCTACTCCTTGATGCAGTAAGAACTCACTTTCCACAACATTCAGAGAGATTTCTTCTATGAATTTACCCTTTTTGTGTCGCAGCTCCATTAAACAATGATTACGAGCGGTTACATATAACCAACCTTTGAAATTGTCGACTTCGTGATCTTTCAATAACGAAACCAACTTTTCAAAAACTTGCATCACAGCATCCTTTGCCGATTCTCGGTCTTTTAAATACTTCAGGCAAACTCCGTAAACTAGAGAAGTGTATCGCGTAAAGAGTTTCCCGATCAGCGAAAGATCACTCGACTTCTTATAAAGCTGAAGGATTTCACTATCGGTTTGGAGATCAGCCATTGCTGGCCAAGTTAACTGTGATAGCGCATTATCAATTGTTTTTGCTCAAAAAAAAACTTATGGCTAGAGCTTTACTACTGATCAAGATGATTCCGATGATTGCCTTTCATCTTGATGAAATGTGCCTTCATTTAGATCAATTGCCTCCTCATGGAAATCAAATTAATCATTCCCTTCGCATAAGCGATAATTTGGTTACAAAGGCAAAGAAAATCCCAGTAAAAATCATAGTTATTTTTTCGGGGGTTTATGGAAAATGGGCTACCTGTGCATCCTATCACCAAATTCAAAATATTATGAAAACAAAAATCATTGTACTAGCCATGACTCTCATCGTCCTGGCGGGCTTTCGGTCAGTGGATCGCTCAATTATAGGCAAGGTTACTTCCGCAGATGATGGTTCGGCTTTGCCGGGAGTAAATGTTGTTTTGAAGGGAACCTCAAATGGTACAGTCACAGACGGCCAGGGTAACTACGTAATCACTGCTCCAGATCAAGGTGGCACGCTGGTTTTTTCTTTTATCGGAATGAAATCTAAAGAAGTTCCCATTGGATCAAAAAATCGAATTGATGTGTCTCTGGAAGCTGATGTAAGGCAGTTGCAAGAAGTTGTCGAAACGAAATCACGAGAAAAAGCAAATAAGCGACATGAGGCTGCACCCATTTCAACCGGGCAGGGCGCTTACTATAAAACGAAAGCTGCCGATATGGCTTATCAATATGCTCCCAAACAGGTGGTTCAAGAACCCGGTGAACAATTCAATACAGAAGAATACGATGGCATCACTGAAAATATTTTTCATGATGCCGTGCACAGCCCACTTTCCACTTTTTCAATTGATGTGGATGCCGCTTCTGCGTATCGAAGAGATGGTGAACTATTTTCATTACGTCTATCCACAACCGGATGGAGAAGATCCTTTTTCAATCAACACCGAAATCTCAACTGCACCCTGGAATGAAAAACATAAACTCGTTTTGATCGGATTACAAGGCAAGAAAATCCCTACCGAAAAATTGCCCCCATCCAACCTGGTTTTCTTGATTGATGTTTCAGGCTCGATGAGTGACCCCAACAAGTTGCCGCTGCTAAAATCGTCTTTCAAATTGCTGGTTCAGCAGTTGCGCGAACAAGATCACGTAGCGATTGTGGTGTATGCAGGTGCAGCCGGATTGGTATTGCCCCCTACTTCCGGAGCCGACAAGAAAAAAATAATCGAAGCGCTTGATAAATTACAATCGGGTGGTTCTACTGCAGGGGGCGCTGGTATTCGTTTGGCTTACCAGATAGCGAAAGAGAATTT
>WNFM01269887.1_pt1 | contig 10858 bp, 7 predicted proteins | sample 5400271 | NCBI WGS metagenome assembly WNFM01 (sample SAMN13153352, study PRJNA577476) | soil metagenome | isolation source: 60 cm saprolite on Douglas fir-dominated hillslope | place: USA:California | collected 2013-09-17 | reverse complement strand
GGTCGAGGATGTCTATGTCGACACCGCCGATTCCGACACCGGGCCGCATTGCATGGGCAGTTTCGCCTCGCGCGGCACCCATCGCGTCGGCAACGCGGTGATGGCGGCTGCGAAGGAAGCGCGCGGCGTGATGATGGAGGCGGCGGCCGAAGAGCTTGAGGTCAACGCCGCCGACCTCGAACCCGACGGCCGCGGCAACATTCACGTCAAGGGCGCGCCGCATCGATCGATCTCGACCAAGGATGTTGCGATCGCCGCGCAGTTCAAGCAAGGCAAGACCATCTCCGGGCGCGGCATCTTCCTGGTGCCGCTCTCCGCCGTCGATCCCGAGACCGGCGAAATGTCACCGGCGACCTGCTACGCGCACGCCTGCATGGTCGCGGAGGTCGAGGTCGACGACGAGACCGGCGAAGTCGCGATGGTGCGGATGGACAGCGCCTACGAGCTTGGGCGCGCGCTCAATCCGCGCCTGGTCGAGCAGCAGCTCGTCGGCGGGGCGTGGATGGGAATAAGCCACACGCTTTTTGAGACGACGGAGCCTTATTATCCCGATCCGAGCCATGGCCCGCGCGACTTTGTCGAATATCTGATGCCGGGTCCCGGCGACGTCTGCCCGCACGACATCGCGGTGCTGGAGCGCCCGGCGGCGGATGGTCCGTTCGGCGCCAAGGGTCCGGGTGAGATGTGCGCCAATCCAGTATTGCCGGCGGTCGCCAACGCGATTTTCAACGCGGTCGGCGTGCGCATCGACGACCTGCCGATCACGCCGGAAAAAGTGCTGCGCGCGATCAAGGCGCAGGGTGGCGCGCGGGCGCAGGCGCGGCGCTGATGGTGGTTCGCGGAACCATCAGCGGTATCGACAGCCCGGAGGCGCTGGAAAAGGCGCTGCGCGCGGCCTATTACCTCGCCGACCAGGGCATCGCGACCGCGGCCTATCTCGCGCTCGCGCTGGGCAAGCCGCTGCTGCTCGAAGGCGCGCCCGGCGTCGGCAAGACCGAAGCTGCGAAGGCGATCGCCGCGACACTTGGCCGCCGGCTCATACGCCTGCAATGCTACGAGGGCATCGACGCCTCCGCCGCGCTCTATGAATGGAATTATCCGCGGCAGATGCTGGCGATCCGCCAGGCCGGCGACGAGACCATCGACATTTACGGCGAGACCTTCCTGATCGAGCGGCCGATGCTGGCTTCGCTGCGCGCGCCGGACTCGACGGTACTGCTGATCGACGAGATCGATCGCTCCGATCAGGAGTTCGAGGCGTTCCTGCTCGAATTCCTTTCCGACTTCCAGATTTCTATTCCCGAGCGCGGCACCATCCGGGCGGCCGAGCGGCCGGTGGTAGTGCTCACCTCCAACCGCACGCGCGACCTGCACGAGGCGCTGCGCCGGCGCTGCGTCTATCACTGGATCGATTATCCGACGGCGGAGCGCGAGGCGAGAATAGTCATGTTGCGCGCCTCCAGCGTTGCCGAGGCGACCGCGCGCGCGGTTGTCGCCGCCGTTGGCAAATTAAGGCGCGAGCCGCTGAGCAAGGCACCCGGCATCGCCGAGGCGGTCGACTGGGCGGAGGCGGCGACGTTGCTCAACAAGGGTGGCGCGCGCTGGCCGGATGCCTTTAAGCGCTCGATCGGCGTCGCGCTAAAGGACGAAGAGGACCTCGCCTTTATCGCGCCCAGGCTCGACGCGCTGATCGCGGAGGCCGCCGCGTGAGCGAAGCACTGCCACTGCCACGCGCCGCGCGCGCCTTCGTTTCCTTCGTGCCGCTGTTGCGCGCCAACGGTTTTGCCATCGCGCCCGAGCAGACCACCGCGTTCTTGGAGGCAATCACGCTGCTGGGTCCGCGCGCGCCGGAGGATATCCGGCAGGCGGGGCTCGCGACCCTGGCGCCTCCGCCCGAGCGGCGGGCTACCTACGACCTCCTGTTCCGAATCCACTTCCTCGGCGGCGAGGAGGCTGCCAGCGCCGAGGGCGAGGACGAGGAAGTCGTGCGGCTGCAGGAGGAGGGACACGGCGACGAGGAGCCGCCGCTCGCCGACGAAGCCAATGAGTCCGGCGAAATGGCGGTGCGCGCTGAAGCACTCGCAGAGCGCCGCCTCAGTCCGGGCGGGCCGAGCGACGCGCTGCGCCGTCTGGCGCGCGAGGCACCCAGGCGCCTGCCGCGCCGGCGCGGCCATCGGCGCATGCGCGCGCGGCGCGGGCCTTGGGCGGATCTGCGCCGAACTTTGCGCGAAACCGCGCGCAATGACGGCGAGGTGATGCGGCTCGGGCGGCTGAAGCGGCGGCCGCGCCCGCGCAAGATGCTGCTGCTGATCGATGTTTCCGGCTCGATGAAAGCGCGCTCCGAGGATAATCTCCGCCTTGCGCATACGCTGGTGCAGGCGACGCGGAATATCGAAGTCTTTACGTTTGGCACGCGCCTCACTCATCTGACGCGCGCGCTGCGGCTCAAGCGGCGCGAGCAGGCGCTCGCGGCCGCCGCGCATCTCGTCAGCGATTGGGACGGCGGCACCCGCATTGGCGATGCGTTGCAGGCGTTTCTCGCCGTGCCGCGCTTTGGCAGCTACGCCCGCGGCGCGGCAGTTATCATCCTCTCCGACGGGCTAGAGCGCGGCGATCTCTCGGCGTTGCGCGACGCGGTCGCCAAATTGTCGCGGCGCGCCTGGCGCCTGAGCTGGCTGACGCCGCTCGCGACCGGCGCTAGCTTCGTGCCACAAACCGAGGCGCTGGTCGCTATCCGCCGCTTCGTCGACGACATGGCCGACGGTGGATCGAGCGCGGCGGTGGTCGCGCATGTGCTTTCGCTGCGAGAAAGGAGAGCCGCGTGACCGATGTCGTCGACGCGCATCATCATATATGGCGTCAGGCCGATCTCCCCTGGCTAGTCGGGCCGATGCAGCCGCGCATCTTCGGCCCTTACGAGGCGATCCGTCGCGACTATCCAATTCGTGAATATCTCGACGACCTCTCCGGCAATGGCGTCGTCAAGTCGGTCTATGTGCAGACCAATTGGGCGCCGGAGCGGTTCGAGGACGAGACAGCCTGGGTGCAACGCACCGCCGAGGAAACCGGCTGGCCGCACGCGATCGTCGCCTACGCGGATTTTGCCGCTGACGACGTGCGCCCGCAGATCGACCGGCTCAAGCGCTACAGACTGGTGCGTGGCGTACGCATGCAGTTGCACTGGCACGAGAACCCGCTCTATCGTTTTGCCGCGCGCGCCGATCTGTGCAAGGACCCGACCATCCGCCGCAACGTCGCGCGGCTCGCCGACTACGGCTGGAGTTTTGATTTGCAGGTGTTTGCGCCACAGATGCCGCATGCAGCCGACCTTGCCGAGGCCTGCCCGAAGGTTACATTCGTCCTGCAGCACGCCGGAATGCTGGAAGACTTATCCCCTGCCGGCCGCGCGGCATGGCGCGCCGGCATGGCGCGGCTGGCGGCGTGTCCGAACATAGTCACAAAACTCTCCGGCCTAGGCACGTTCATTCATCGCAATGACCCTGCGCACATCGCCGCCATCATTGCCGATACGGTCGCGATGTTCGGACCCGATCGCTGCCTGTTCGGCTCGAATTTTCCGATCGAAAAGCTGTGGACCAATTATCGCGATCTCGTCGACGCCTATCTCGACGCCACCAAATCAAACCCGCATCATCGCGACGCGATCCTGCGCGACACGGCAATGCGGGTCTATCGTCTCGCGCCATAAGCCTGCGCGGTGAAAACAAACAAAGGGAATGGGAGGTAAGCATGGCGTTGGAAATCAAGATTCTTGACTATGGGGACATCGAACTGGAATCGAGTTTCTTGGTGCTCGGCCGCGACTGCGGGCGTACGCGCCGCGTGTTGACGTTGGGCTTTCTCATTACGGGAGGCCCCTACCCGATCGTCGTCGACACCGGCTACCGCTCCAATCAGATCATGGAGACGCTCGGCATGCGCGGCCTGCAGTTCCACGAGAACATGATCGAGAACCAACTCGCCCGTCACGGCGTGCGCATGGGCGACGTTCGCTTCGTTTGTCATACCCATTTGCATATCGACCACGCCGGCAAGGACGACCTGTTTCCGATGAACACGACGGTTGTCGTCAACCGCAAGGAGCTGGAATATTCCGTCTCGGGCCTGATGCACCCGCAATATCCGGCACCGGACATCAAGCATCTGATCGATCGCCTGCACACCAAGAGCGCGCTACGCTTCCTTGATCTCGAGGTCACCGGTCCGGTTGAGCTGATGCCGGGCGTCTACTGCGAGGCGGCGAACGCCCACACCGAAGGATCGATGAATCTGCATGTTCACACCGCCGAGGGGATCGCGACGATCTGCGGCGACGTGCTCTACGACATCAACGATCAACTGGTGGAGCCTTTTCGCGAGATTCACGACGCCGAGCCGCGCACCACCGGCAACCACGGCACCTCGAAGCGCGCGGAAAAAGCGGCCATCAAGAAGCTCGTCAACAGCTCGCGCTTTCTGCTGCCGGTGCACGACCGTCCCTGCAGGATCGAAGGCGGCAACGTCGTCGGGCGGCTACAGGACCAGGTGCCGGGCCCGATCGTGCAATCGCTGCCCAAGCGCAACTGGTTCCCGGCCTGAAGCCGAGCCAAGGAATTGCCGAAAGGGATAGCTCATGACCCACGCCACGCTGCGCTCCGAATTCGAAAACCTGATCGATCCCTATGCGCCCGTCGGCCAGCTCGGCACCGGTTTTACCTTTACCGAGGGGCCGATCTGGCATCCGGCCGGTCACTATCTGCTGTTCTCGGATATGCCCGCCGACGTCCGCCGTCGCTGGGACTCAACGCGCGGCGTCGTTGAGGTCAAGCGTCCTTCCAACAAATGCAATGGCATGACCTATGATGCCGAGCTCAATTTGATCGTCTGCGAGCACGCGACGTCATCTTTGATCCGCGAGCGCCCCGACGGCCGCCGCGAAGTCATCGCCTCGCACTTCGAGAACCAGGAACTCAACAGCCCGAACGACGTCTGCGTGCATTCGAGCGGCGCGATCTATTTCTCCGACCCCTGGTACGGCCGCATGCCGGTCTACGGCGTCGAGCGGCCGCGCCAGCTCGGCTTCCAGGGCGTCTATCGCGTGCCGCCCGGCGGTGGTGCGCCGCGGCTACTGGTCGGGCGCTATTTGTTCGAGCAGCCCAACGGCCTCTGTTTCTCGCCGGACGAAAAGCGGCTCTACGTCAACGACACCGTGCAGGCGCTGATCCGCGTCTTCGACGTCGAGGCCGATGGTTCGCTTGCCAACGCCCGCGTCTTCGCGAGCGGCATCCGCTCGGAGCTCGAGCCCGGCCTTCCCGACGGCATGAAATGCGATCAGCTCGGCAATATCTGGGTGACCGCGCCGGGCGGCGTATGGGTCTATGCGATGAGCGGCGATCTCGTGGGCAAGGTTCGCGTACCCGAACTGGTCGCCAATCTGAGCTGGGGCGGCACAGACTTCCGCACGCTGTTCATGACGGCGACGCACTCCCTTTACACGGTCACGACCAAGGTCGGGCCGCGCAGCGAGCCCTACATGACCTCAAAGGGAGGCGCGGTCGGCAGCGCATCTTCGGCGCCCGCGCCGCTCGTCAAGGCCGACGGCCTGCAGCTCGACCCAAAACGCTGCGCGCTGATCATCCAGGATCTGCAAAACGACGTCATCATGGAGGGCGGCGCCTTCGCCGACTCGGGCGCGCCGGCGCATGCGCGCGCCCAGCGCGTCGTCGACAATGTGCGCCGGCTTGCCGACGCGGCGCGCGCGCGGGGCGTCGTCGTGATCCACGTCTGGTTCATCGTCGAACCCGGCGCACCGGGCCTGACGCTGAACGCGCCATTGTTCGAGGGCCTCGTCGATTCCAAGGCGCTGGTGCGCGGCTCCTGGGGTGCCGCGCCGGTGGCGGGGCTCGAGCCTCGTCCGGGCGATTTCATCGTCGAGAAGATGCGGATGAGCGCGTGGGAAGGCTCCAGGCTGGAAACCATCCTGAAGGCGACCGGCCGCGACATGCTGATCGATACCGGCGCCTGGACCAACATGTCGATCGAGCACACCGCGCGCACCGGCGCCGACAAGGGCTATTTTATCATTGTGCCCGAGGATTGCTGTTCGACCATGAACGCCGAGTGGCACAATGCCTCGATCAACTACGCGATGCAGAACGTCGCTATCGTCACCAACGCGGATTCGGTGATCAGGGCGATCGGGTGAGCGCGCGGGATGGCGTGAGGAAAGGCTAGGCGTGCCCAAACTGTTCCACCTGCGCTGTTCGCCGCGCGCGGCCTCCGAATCTTCGGCCGGCGCCGAGGCGTTCGTGGCGCGATTCCGGGAGGCACGGCCGAGTTGGGACATCGACGTGATGGACATCTGGCGCGAAAGATTGCCCGAGTTCGACGGCGATGCGCTGGAGGCCAAATATGCGCGCCTGAGCGGGCGAGCATTCAGTGACGGCCAGCGCGACGCTTTCGCTGAGCTCGAGCGCATGGCAATGCGGTTCGCACTGGCCGACCGGGTCTTGATTTCCACACCGATGTGGAATTTCGGCATCCCCTACAGGCTGAAGCAATGGTTCGATCTGATCGTCCAGCCTGGATTAACCTTCCGCTTCGATCCGGCCCAGGGCTACTTTCCACTATTGAAGAACAGGCCCACGATCGTGATACTGGCGAGCGGCAGCGATTATGTCACCGGCATGAACAGAGGGCGCATCGATATGGCGACGCCTTATTTGCGCGAGGCGTTGCGCTTCATCGGCGTCAGCGACGTTCGCTTCGCGCTGATCGGGCCGACCGCCGGCCCCGCGGAGCCGGCGCGGTCCGCTCGCGAGGCCGCGCATCGTCTGCTGGTCGAGATGGCGGCAAGCTTTTGACGCAAGCCTCGAGGCGTCGAGTTCGATAGTCAACGCCAGGCGTGTCGGCGCCGGCTCGGCTGGCAAATTCCAAAATCGGCGGCGAATGAGATCAGAACATCGGCGCGGAGCAATCGGGCCGGAGCCGGCGACCTGTTCGCGTCTCAGGAAGCATCGCTAAATGTTTCCAAGTGCGTTTCCAATCCGTGCAAGCGCGGTGTCAAGCCCCGCTGCCGTGCAGGCGAAGTTGATGCGCAAGAATGGCGAAAGACCACAATCCGCGCCCGGCAGCACTACGACGCCCGACTTATCGAGCAGGAAGCGCGCGACGTCCCTGTCATCACGCAAACCGTTGGCAACTGCGGCCGCGCTTCGCAGGAGCTCGCCGCACGCGACATAGGCGTAGAACGTACCGGCCGGACTTCGCATCGTCAGGCCAGGTATTCCCGACACGGCCGTCGGCGCGATGGCTGCGAGCCTCCTCATCGACCCGGCCAGGTTTCCGACCCGCTCTTCTATCCCACGGGTGGTGAGCGGCGGACCTGGGGTGAAGTGGCGCAACTAATCACCGCTGAGGTTGGCCGGCCCGTCCGCTATCAAGAGATAAGGCCGGAAGAATGGCGCGAAGGCTTGAACATGGCTGTGCAGGCCGGCTTTATGAACTCCGTTGCCGTCGACCATCTTGTCGCTCAGTCGATCATCCTCAAGACGCTGCCGAACCCGCCCCTCACGGACGACATCGAGCGGCTTACAGGACGCCAACCGACAACGCTTGTAAAATTCATTGCTGCCAACCGCGATCGCTTAACGCCTAAAGGACGATGAGCAGGTTTTCTTCGGGCTGGCCGCTTTGCCGCTGCAGATCTTGCAGCGGCATATCTAGAGAATTTCCAGCGACTGGGAGGGACCCGTGGCAAGGCTGCACGCTTCCGGCGGCGCAACGTTACTGATAAGGTTCCGGAAAATACCTGATTTGGAGGCGACGATGAAGGCTTACAGGGCTTTCGAGGGTGCGGTTGAGCAGGATGTCGCAAGGGCTGTTCTTGCCATCGGCCGGCAGGCGTTTCCGCAGGTGCTTATGAGCATGCTGCGTCGCGTGGCGAAGGTCGACCATTGCATGGTGTTTTCTTTCGTTGGCGAGCGCTCTGCCAGCTGTCTGCTGAATATCGGCGACATCCCGATCGGGGCCGATCTCGGCGAAGCCTATTCCGGACATTTTTACCAGTCCGATCCGAACCGGGATGCAATCTTCCGCCAGCAAGGCGAAGCGCTACCGATCATGTTGCCGATCTTCGCACCCCGGATGTACAGCAGCAACTACCGAAAAATCTTCTTCGAGGACTCCGACATTGTCGACAAATTGGCAACGGCAGTCTGGTTCGAACACACTTGTTTCTACGTCAACTTCTACAGAATTTCGCAACAGGGCCGTTTCAAGCCCGGGCAGGTCGACCAGTTGCGCCGCCACTTCGGGCCCTCGGCACTTCCACGGCATCAAAACCCCCGGCAGGACCTGCAGGAGCTGTTCGCAAGCAGCGAGGCCTTCAACTGCCTCACCGGGCGTGAAAAGGAGGTCTGCCTGCGGATCTTGTTGGGTTACAGCTCCGAAGCGATCTCCGCCGATCTCAAGGTCAGTATTCACAGCACCCTGACCTATCGCCGGCGCGCCTACGACAAGCTCGGCATTTCGTCGCAGAACGAACTATTCGCCATCGTCCTGAGTCTGGTCCAGATTTCCCGGGACGGGCGTGCGCCGGGCTTAAATGCAAACGCACCGCGAAACTTGAACTGACGGCCGCCGACTATTCTCTCTCGACATCTGCACACGACGTCGCAAGGGATGGGGACAGACTTGCCGCGGCATCCGGCCTAGCCTTTCGACCGAACGCACAAACGCGCACCTGAAAGGAAGCCGTCGTGAGCACAGCCCCGCGCATCGATATCGATATGGCTGCGTTCTGGAGCGATCCGTATCCGACGCTGGCCCGGCTAAGACAGGAGGCTCCGATTGCCTTCGTGCCCCAGCTGGGAGCAACGCTGCTTTCGAGCCGTGAAGATATCTTCGTCTCCGAGAAACAGATCGAAATCTTCAGTTCTCACCAGCCCGAGGGACTGATGAACAGGCTGATGGGCCACAACATGATGCGCAAGGACGGCGCCGCGCACATGTCCGAGCGCAATACAATCTTCCCGGCGGTCTCACCCAAGACCGTCAAGGCTCATTGGACCGCGTTATTCCAGGCGCACGCCGACCGTATCATCGAGGCGCTCGGTTCGGCAAATCGGATCGATTTTTGCAAGGAGTTTGCGTTGCCGTTCTCGGCGGAATGCCTGAAGACCATCACTGGCCTGACCAATATGCGATTCGAAGATATGAACGCCTGGTCGCAAGCGATGATCGACGGGGTGGCGAATTACATCGGCGACCCCGCCGTCGAGGCGCGCTGCCACGAGGCGACCGCAGGCGTCGATGCAGCGATCGATGACACGATTCCAATGATGATCAAAACGCCGGACGAGAGCCTGCTTGGCGTCATGCTCGCGGCCGGCATGCCCATCGAGAGCGTCCGAGCCAATATCAAACTCGCCATCAGCGGCGGACAAAACGAGCCGCGCGATGCGGTCGCCGGAACCGTTTGGGCGCTGCTGACCCATCCCGAACAACTCGATTTGGTACGGTCCGGGAAGGTGTCGTGGCAGCAGGCGTTCGAAGAATATGCGCGCTGGATTTCGCCGATCGGGATGTCGCCACGCCGGATTGCGAAACCATGGACCATCAGAGGCATCGAATTCGAGCCCAACGACCGAATCTTCCTCATGTTCGGTTCGGCCAATCGCGACGAGCATCATTTCGATCGCGGTGACGCCTTCGATGTCACCCGCGATACGTCGAAAAGCATCGCTTTCGGGGCGGGACCCCACTTCTGCGCAGGCGCTTGGGCATCGCGGGCGATGGTCGCCGACGTCGCCCTGCCCTCGATCTTCCGATCGTTCAAGAATCTGCGGATCGTGGATGATGAACCCGTGCGGGTCGGCGGCTGGGCGTTTCGCGGCTTGTTAAATCTTCCTGTCGCATGGGGTGCGGCTTAAAAAAACATCAAGCGACTGATCCGCCGAGCCAGCAGAAGCTGCCGACACACTCGATCTCTGGCCGTGTCCGCGACCATTTGGTCCGTCATCTTGAGAGCTTCTTCACTATTACAAAGATGAATGGTCCGGCGTACCCGGCACCAATGTCAACGACTTCGGACCCATAAAAAGTCGCGCGGACCAGCGTCAGCCCGGCTTCGCCGGATGAATGAATCCCCAAAGGCTGGTCTAATTGTTCTGCCGGCATCTTTCTTGTCGGCGCGCCTAGCAGGATGTCGATCCCGAGAACGATACTTTGAGAACAAAGCACTGGATCCGCGAGGCATTTTAAATCCCGGCAACGTCCTCTAGCTACGACGTCTCGATAGCAAACGACAACAATCCCAGAGAAGGGCATGCCGGCGGCACCCAACGTGGATCAGGGCGCGGGCCCCGGCGCTTCCGGCAGTGCTTCGAGATGACACGCCACCCACGCACCGCCTCCGGTCGACCGAAGCTCCGGCTCCTCCGTCCGGCAGCGATCGAACACGAATGGACACCTGGTGTGGAAGCGGCATCCGCAGGGTGGATTGATCGGGCTCGGCACGTCGCCTTTCAGGATCATCGGGGTGCGGGCGGCCCCGGGCTCCGGCACCGGCACGGCCGAGAGCAGTGCCTTGGTGTAGGGATGTTTTGGCGCGGTGAAGATTTGCTGCCTTGGCGCCATCTCGACGATCTTGCCGAGATACATCACGGCGACACGGTGCGTCATGTGCTCGACGATCGCCAGATCATGGCTGATGAAGAGCAGCGCGAGGCCGAACTGTTGCTGCAAATCCTGCAGCAGGTTGACGATCTGCGCCTTGACCGAGACGTCGAGCGCCGAGACCGCTTCGTCGCACACGATCAGTTCGGGTTCCGCCGCGAGCGCCCGGGCGATGCCGATG
>WNFM01304517.1_pt1 | contig 10861 bp, 9 predicted proteins | sample 5400271 | NCBI WGS metagenome assembly WNFM01 (sample SAMN13153352, study PRJNA577476) | soil metagenome | isolation source: 60 cm saprolite on Douglas fir-dominated hillslope | place: USA:California | collected 2013-09-17 | reverse complement strand
CCCGCCACTCGCCACTCGTACGTTGCGCGGCTTGAAGCTGGTTTACACCCTGTTGCTGATCGCCGCGATTTTGCTCATGGAGTGCCTCGTCGGCGGCACCTGGCTGGTCTTCAGCCTGCCCTCCTACGCGATCGTGGCGGTCGCCGCGCTCCTCACGCTGTTTTCGATCCGCCAGCCGGTCGCGAAGCCGAACTTCGTCTGCCTCGGCACGACCGCCGTCTTTTTCAGCTACATCCTCGCGCGCGCCGCACGCTCGCCCGTGCCGTTTCTCGCGTGGATGGACTTTTACATGGTGATCGCGTGCCTGATCGTCTATCTGCTGACCGCGCTTTACCTCACACGCACGCGGCTGCGCACGCTCGTCATCGTGGCACTGCTCGCGTTTGCGCTCGTGGAACTGCTCATCGGGCTGCGGCAGTTTCGATTCGCGGACAATTGGATGCCGTTCGGCTTTGTCCGCGCAAATTACGGCGGGCGCGCGAGCGGCACATTCGTCAGCTCGATCACGCTCGCCGGCTACCTCGAAGCGGTCGGGATTTTCGCCCTGAGCCTCGCGATCTGGAGCGCGTGGGAAGCGTGGGCGCGCATCGCCCTCGCGTACGTGGCGCTGTGCTGCTACGCGGGCGTGGCGATCACGGGCAGCCGCGGCGGATACCTCAGCAGCGCCGCGTCGCTGTTCGTGCTCGCGGCGATCACGCTTTGGATTCGGAGCAAGGTGAATCCGGGCAGGTTTCTTCGCTCGGCTGCGACGGCGACGGTGCTGCTCGCGGTCGCGCTCGGGGGCGCTGTGTTCATGATGCAAAAAAGCGAGCTGCTCCACCGCAGGCTGGAATTGATCGGCAAGCCGGATGTGCGCTGGTACAACTGGCTCGCGGCGCTCGATCAGTTCAAGGTCTCGCCGTGGCTCGGCACCGGCGCGGGCACGCACCTTTATTTCGGGCGCCTGTTCCGGCGTCCGCCGTTGCAGTTCGACCCGGAGCACGCGCACAGCGATTACCTCGAGCTGCTCGCGGAGTACGGATTGATCGGCGCGATCGGCATGACCGTGTTCCTCTTCGTCCACATCCAGAACAGCGCCACGGCCATCGGGGCCGTGATCAAAACCGCGCCGGCCGATCCGTATCATCCCTTTCGCGACAACCGGCTCGCCTTTCAAATCGGCGCGCTGACCGCGATCGCGGCCTACCTCACCCACTCGGTCACCGACTTCAATCTGCACATCCCCGGCCACGCCATGATCTTCGCGTTCATCTTCGGCATCACCGCCAATCCCGTGGCGGAATCACCGAAACCCGGACCGCCCGGCCTGGCCGTGCGCTTTTTCCAATTCGTGCTGCCGGGCCTCGGCGCCTGGATGCTGGCAAGCGGCTTGCCGAAATTTCCCGGCGATTACTGGAGTGAAAAAGCGCGCGTCGCCTTGCACTACCGCGATTTTCCGCGGGCGGTCGAATGCGCGAACCAGGCGCTGCGCTACGAGTCGCGCAATCCGTTTGTCTATTATCAACTGGCGGGCGGCTATATCGGCCTGTCGCGCCGCGAGCCGAGCGCGCCCGCACGCCAGATTTTGCTGCAAAATGCCGTGGACGCCTGCCAGCGGGCGCTTGCGCTTTTTCCGTACGATGAGCGCACATTCGTGCGGCTCGCGGAAACGCTCGACAGTCTGCGGCGGTTCCGCGAGGGCGGCGAAGCGTATCGGAAAGCGATCGAGCTCGATCCGAATCTCGGCGCGCTGCACGCCTACCATGCCCGGCACCTCGCGCGCGTCGGGCGGCTGGACGAGGCCGCGCAGGAGCTGCGAAAAGCGGGCGCACTCGGCGCGCAGAAAAATCCCGGCGTGCAGGGATTGCCGCTCGATCAGCCGGCGGCCGAGTGACTTGCCCCTGTCCGCGCGCGTTTTTTCAAGAATCCGCGTTTTCACAAAAAAAAAGTTGCCGAAGTCACGACTGCTGCTCCATTTGGTAAAGAGTTTTTCTTCCCGCCAGACCACCTCGTTTCAAACCGAATCACTATGTCTTCTTCCGCACTTTCCCGCTCGTTGACCATCGCGTCGCTTGCCGTCGCAGGTATCGCGCTGCTCGCCAGCCCCACTTCGGCGCGCGCCGGCGCCAGCGAGGTCACCGCGCTGGTCAACGCGCTTGCCGCCCAGGTGCCGAGCCACACGTTTTTGACCGCAAGCTCGGACGATCTTCTCGCGGCGTTCAAAGCTGTCGTCCTTCCTCTGGGGTCGAAATTCAACAGCATCAAGGAATTTGGCGTCGTCGCTGGCGAAGCGCTCAAAGCCGCTGGTCCCAATGCACTGGACGCGGGCGCGAAGTTCGCGAACGCCATCAACACCGATGCAAGCCTGTTGGCGGTAAAGACGGATGAGATGACCAACTTCCACTTTCTCTCCCTCGCCGCAAAGACCGCGGGCACGGGCAAAAACCTGAACGTCACGCAAATCGTGGCGCTCTCCGCCGGCTTCGTGGCTTCGGACCTCGACGCGCAGACCGCGGCCGACAACGCCGCGAACAAACCCGGCGCCGGGGCGATCCTCGGCGGGCGCGCCTTTCAGCTTGGCAGCGACGGCGCGAAGACGACCTTCGCAAATAACATGCTTCTCGACAAGAAGCTCAGCGCCGGCGCGCAGGATCTCGCTCATTACATCGCGGCGCAGGTCGCCGACAGCGCGGCCTTCGCCGTGAACCTTTCGGACGGCACGACCGACACTGCGGTCAAGCTGAAATACGCCATTTCAATCGCGATCGGCACTTCGGCAGGCGATCCGACGAACGCGGGGAACATTACGCACACGCTTTTCAACGAGCAGATCCTCCTGCCAAACGGCACGCTTGGCGCCCCGACCGCGACTCCGTCGGCCACGCTGCTGACGACCATGCAGAAAAGCGCGTCCAAGCTCGCGAAATCCTTCGCCAAGGTTGCGGACGTCGAGGAAATTCAAAAGATCGCCAACGCGATCGGAGAGCAGATCGCGACGCCGTCGGCGGCCAATCCGGCCAAAGGCGCGGTGCCGCTGGCGATGGGCTCGTCGGTCGTCAAATCGCTCGCGGCTGCGATCATGTCCAAACCGCGTGGGACCAACGACATCACCGATCGAAACAGTGACAAAAACAAGCAGGACGAGATGGTCGAGCTTGCGGCCTATATGGTCGGCGGGCTGGCGGGCAGCCCTGAGCTCGCGCTGCTCGCCGGTGCAAAGGCGAAGACCGCGGCGAGCGATCTTTTGAAGATCATTCTGGCCGTCACCGGCACCAAGCCGAAGCTCGTCAACAAAATTGCCGTCGGCCCGACGCCGGATACCTTCGCCGCGGACACCGCGGCCAGCGTGGCTTGGACCGTGCAATCGACCTCGCTGGATGCGAGCATTAAGACGGCGTTCCAGACGCTTCTCGATCGCCGGCAAGGATCTTGGGAAGCAAACGCAAGTTCACGACGCGATCTTCGACGCTTACAGCTCGACGAATACGTCACGCTTTGAAAATGGCACCGATCCGGCCGGCGCGGTCAGCGATCCGGAGACGGACATTCATCCGTTCAACACGCCCGGAACGCAGTCCTAACGGGACGAGATTTTCCAGCTTCCGAAAAGCCAGGCTCGCGCCTGGCTTTTCGTTTTTCAGGCGCTGTTTATTTCGCTGGAATCGCAGGCGCGGCTGGCACCGCCGCAGGCTCGGGAGCTGGGACCGGCGCCGGCGGATCGAGCGACGGAACGAGCTTGCCCGGCACACCCTCCACCGCCGCGTCGTCAAAATAAATGATCCCATCCGCCGCGTCCTCGTGCCGCGGGCTTTCCCAATGAAACGTCACCTTCATGAACTCCGCACCCTCGGGCGCCTTGAACTCAGCGTAATATTCGTTCCACTTCGACGAGATGAACAGCAGCCGGTCCGCCATCCCGGGAATCATCTGCGTGCGATACTGTGCGTCGCCGATTTCCGTCGCCTGGTCCGCGGAATAAAATTCGACTTCGAGCTGCATGTACGGGCGGCCTTGGTCGAGCGTGAGCGGCCGCTTTCGATCGACGCGGCCCCACAGCGCGACGCGATATTTTTCCTCCGCCTTCACCGGCAGCAGCTCCGTCATCAAAAACGCGCCCGGCGTCACACCCGCCTTGTCGAACTGCACGAAAATCGACTGCCTGCCCGTGTGCGCGATCTCATTGGTCACGCCGACGCTCACCTTGCCGCTCGGGTCCATCGATTGAAAGTGCGCCCAGCCCGTCGCGTCCGGCTCCGCCGCCACGGGGCTGCCGCCCTTTCGCGCGTCCGTCCGCGCCTCGATTTTCGGCTCCTCGAAGCTCGCGTTTTTCAGTAAATTCTCCGCGTGCGCGAATGCCGGGAGCAAGACACACACGAGCTTTGCGGCGGAGGAATGGAGTGCGCGCATAGTGCCAATTAGCCGAGCAGCGCAACGCCGTCCAATCAAGTCGGCATGCGGACGGCGCGACGTTTCAATAAGTTTCGACCGGCGAGCGTTTGCCATCGTCGGGGCTGCGCTGCGCCGCGCGTTCCGCGCCGAGCGCCGCGACTCGCAGCTCCCACACTTCCGCATCCCGGCGCCGAAATCCCTCTTCGGAAAAAGCGTCCGGCGAAACCAGCTTCGATTTGAACGCCGCCACGCTGGCCAGCGCGCGGTCCAGCTCGGCCCGCGCCACTCCCGACAGAAACCCGTGCGCGAGCGCGACCATCTCCACGCGATGGCAGATCATCGCCACGTCGTTGCCCGCATTGATCGCCGTATGAATGACCTGCTCGAGCCCGCTCTCGCCTTTGCCGTACGGCTCGAGGATCGCGCCCATGTCGAGATCATCGGTCATCACCAGCCCGCGAAAGCCGAGCTCGCCGCGCAGCAGCTCCGTGATCACGCGCCGCGACAGCGACGACGGCACGCCCGAGGGATCGAGCGCCGGATAAAACGCGTGGCCGATCATCATCGAATCGACTTCGTTCCCGCCCGATTTTTCCTGCGTGGAAAAATGCTCGAAAACCGCCAGCTCGTGCGTCGCGAGCTCGGAGCGCGAAAGATCGATCGTCGGCAGCTCGTGATGCGCGTCGATGCTCGCCCGCGAATATCCGGGAAAATGTTTGCCGCAGCTCCGGATGCCTTCGCTGCGCAGCCCGCGGTTGAACGCGCCTGCGTTGCGCACGACCTGCGCGACGTCATTGCCGTAGCACCGGCCGCGGAGCGAATTGTCCGCGTCGTCGTCGAACGAAATATCGAGGACCGGACAGAGATCGAGATTGAACCCAAAAATCCGCAGCAGCCGCCCGGTAATGCGGCCGTGGCGCTCGATCAACTCGATGTCGCCTTTGTCGCGGAGCTCATTCGCATTCGGCGGCTCGTTGCCGATCAACTTCAGCCGCGACACGCGTCCACCTTCCTGGTCGATCGTGATGATCGGCTCGATCGCGCCCAGCTCGCGCAGATCGTCGATCAGTTTTCGCAGTTGCGCGGGTGTTTGAATGTTCCGGCCAAATAAAATGAAAGCGCCCGGCTGGATGCGGCGGAAGATCGCCGCCGTCGCGGCATCGAGCTCCAGCCCCGGCACGCCGGTCATGAGCAATTGGCCAAGGGAATCGAGAGGCATGAGAAAATGATTAGAACAACGCGTCGCGTTCGAAAAGGCTGCGGTGCGCACGACTCGATGCTGGATGCGGGATGCCGGATGCGGGATAAGCCATCCGCGTGCAACCAGCATCCAGCATCCCGCATCCAGCATCCAGCCCGCTGCGCCTCGGCCTCTACGGCGGCACTTTCGACCCGATCCATCACGCTCACCTGATCCTCGCCCGCGACGCGATCGAGGAGCTCGCGCTTGATCGCGTGATTTTCATCCCGGCCGCGCTCTCGCCGCACAAGCTCGCGACCTCTCCGGCGCCCGCGCAAGTGCGCCGCGACATGGTCGCCGCCGCGATCGCGGACGACCCGCGCTTCGCGATGGACGATTCCGAAATCCATCGCGCCGGACCGAGCTTCACCATCGACACCGTCGAGCACATGCGCGCGGCGCATCCGGGCGCGGAGCTTTTGTATTTCATCGGCGAAGACAATCTCGCCGCGCTGCACACCTGGCGGCGCATCGACGAATTGCGCCGGCTCGTCCGCTTCATCGTCCTCGATCGCGGAAAAAATTCCGGCGCGACGGAATTCCCGCGGCTCACGCGCCGCATCGACATCTCGGCCACGGAAATCCGCGGCCGGGTTGCGCGCGGCGAATCCATCCGCTATCTCGTTCCCGATTCCGTCCGCGCGCTCATCGAGAAACATCACCTTTACCAGGAACCGCCCCATCAAAGCTGAATCACTCGCCCGCCTCTGCGCGTCGATCGCCGCCGACAAAAAGGCCGAGGACATCGTTGCGATCGACCTTCGCGGCATCTCGAGTTTCACCGATTTTTTCGTCATCTGCTCCGCCACATCCGAGCCGCATTTGAAAGCGATCGCCAGCGAGCTGCACGACCGGCTCAAGGAAGATCACGGGGTCAAACCGATGGCCGTCGATGGCTTTCCGATGAGCCAGTGGATCGTCGCGGATTACACGGATGTCGTGGTCCATATTTTCCATGAGAAGAAGCGCGCGTTCTACAGCCTCGAAGATCTCTGGGGCGACGCACCGCGCCTAAAGCTGGCGCTTTAGGAGATTGACGTGTTTGCAACCGAACCATCTTCCTGCGCGGTCATTCTGAGCGAAGTTCCGCGCGGGCGCAGGCGGGGCGGAACGCAGTCGAAGAATCCCGTTGTGTGCGCTCGATGCGCAGGTTTCGAAATGTCGGGATTCTTCGACTGCGTGTCGTCGCCGCCTTCGCCCACGACGACACTCCGATCAGAATGACCACGCGCGTTTTTTCCAAATGACTTACTTGATCGAAACTGACGTGCGCTGCCCGTGGTGCGGTGAGATTTATCCGACCACGATCGACACCTCGCAGGGCGATCACTCGACCATCGAGGACTGCGCCGTGTGCTGCCAGCCGATCGAGCTGACCGTCGCCTGCGAGCCGGGCGAAATCGAATCTGTCGAGGCGGCGCGCGGTTGAAGCGATGGGCGTCGAAGTCCTCAACACCGGCACCGAGCTGCTGCTCGGCGAGGTCGTCAACACGCACCTCCAGCTTTTCGCGCGAGCGATTTTTCCGCTCGGGCTGCGCATCGAGCGCCAGGTGGCCGTGCCCGATGGAAGCGCGATCCGCGACGCGCTGGCGGAGACGTTTGGCCGCGCGGAAATCGTGCTCGTGACCGGCGGGCTCGGCCCGACGACCGACGACGTGACGCGCGACATCACCGCGGAGCTGCTCGGACTCGAGCTCGTTCCCGACGACGAGATCGTCAAGGCGATCGAGGAGCGTTTCGCGCGGCGCAGTTTGAAAATGAGCGAGCGCAACCTGCGCCAGGCCTTGCGTCCGCGCGAGGCGACGGTGCTGCGCAATCCACACGGCACCGCGCCGGGCCTGTATCTGCCGGCGTTCGCGGCGTGCCGCTCGCCGCACATTTTCCTGCTGCCCGGCCCGCCGCGCGAATTGCAGCCGATGTTTCGCGACAGCGTGCTGCCGATCCTCGAGCGCCTGCTGCCGGCGCGGCCCGGCATCGAGATGCGGACGTGGCGCATCGCGGGCCTCGGCGAATCGCGCGTCGAGGAAATCGTCGGCGGGGAATTGCTCGCGCTCGGGCTCGAGCTCGGGTACTGCGCGCGTCCGGGCGAAGTCGATCTGCGCACCATCGGCGCGCCGGACGTGCTCGACCGCGCGCGCACGCTCGTCGCCGCGAAGCTCGGCCCGCACATTTTTACGGAAGACGATCGCTCGCTCGAACAAGTCGTCGTCGAGCTGCTCGCCGCGCGCCGCGAGACGGTCGCGGTGGCGGAATCCTGCACCGGCGGATTCCTCGCGCATCGCCTCACAAACGTGCCCGGCGCGTCGGCCGTTTTCGCCGCGGGCTTCGTGGCTTATGCAAACGAAACGAAAGTGCGAGCGCTCGGCGTCGAAGCCGCGGCGCTGCAGGAACACGGCGCCGTGAGCGCGATGGTCGCACGCGCGATGGCGGAAGGCGCGCGGCACGCGACCGGAGTCGATCACGCGTTGTCCACCACGGGCATCGCCGGCCCCGGCGGCGGCTCGGAAGAAAAGCCCGTCGGCACCGTCTTCATCGCGCTCGCGACGAAGCTCGGCGAGACGATCGTGCAGCAGCACTGCTTCCCGACCGATCGCGAGACGTTCAAATTTCTCACGACCCAAACCGCGCTCGACCTGCTGCGCCGCCGGGTGCTGGGGCTGCGCCAATGACGAATGAGTAATGACGAATGACTAAGGAATGACGAAGCCTGAATGACTAATCCGCCGCCGCGCCTTCGTCATTCGTCATTTCCCCTCGCTTCACCCTTCGATCGTCACCGGCGTCCCGAGCTTCACCTTCTCGTAGATCAGCGGCGCGATGTCCGCCGGCAGCCGGATGCAGCCGTGCGACGCCGGATACCCAGGCAAAATGCCCACGTGCATGCCGACGCCGTTGCTCGTGAGCCGGCAGAACCACTTCATCGGCGCGCCCTGGTAATGCGTGCCGCTCGGCGCGGAATCGACCTTCAAGCTCACGCCCGAGCGCACGGTGCGGCCTTTGCCGTCCACGAAATCGCCGTAGATCGTCGATCGGTGGTTCGGGTCTTTTTCCAGCACGCTGAAATGTCCCGTCGGCGTCATGCCCGCGCGTTTGCCCGACGAGATGGGCGAGTCGATGTAAACCTCCTCGCCGACCATGAGGTAGGCGCGCTGCTTCGTCAGCGAAATGAGCACGTGCGAATTGCCGGGGTTGATCGTGCCGGCGACCGCAGAGTTGATCTTGGGCCCGCCTTGGTGGCCGATCAGTTTCGTGATCGAGGTCGTCGGCCTCCGCGGGCCGAAGAGTTGCGCCGAGGCGGCGCCCGTGCCCGCGAAAATCCACACGACGAGCGTGACGAGGAGCATCTGTGGACAGCCGGCGATTCGCATGGGAAAAAAGTCGCCGTTAAATAGAGGAGCGGTCCTCGCGCGGCAATCAGAATATCGCTGCGCCCCCATCCTCGATTTCGCTTTCGATCCAAGGTGGACAGCCCGCCGCTGCCAGCGCACCTTCTCCGCTCACGTGGAAACGCACCTTCGTCACTTCACCGGCATCGTCCTTGCCGCCGCGCTCGGCTTCGCGCTCGCGCGCGCTGGCGCCGCGGAAAAGAAGGACACGCGGCCCGTGCTCGACCCGCCGCCGCCCGCGTTTCCACAGACCGTCGCAGTGCCGCGCGGCCATCGCATCGACATCCCGCTGCGCATTTACGGCGTCAAAAACGAGCCGCTCCATTTCATCGTCAAGACGCTGCCCGCGCACGGAAAACTCTCCGAGCCGCGCGCGGTCGCACGCGAGGTCTCGGTGGTCACGTACGAGCCGCCGGACGATCTCGCGGTGACGGCCGACCGGTTCACTTTTTCCGTGCAAAATCACGCCGGCGTCTCCGCGCCCGTGGAGGTCACGATCTCGATCATCGATCAGCCGCCGCAGCTCGCCATCCCGCTCACGCTCGAGTTCGGCGAGCTGCTCGCGGGGAACAGCGCGACGAATGAGATCATGGTCGCCAATCGCGGCGGCGGCTATCTCGAGGGCGACATCGAGGTCGATCCGCCGTTCCGGGTCGAGGGCCGCAAGACTTACCGGCTCCGGGCGGGCGACTACGCGTATTTCAAAATCGTCTTCGCGCCGGCCGAGGGCGGGCTGTTCCGGCGCGAAATCCGATACACGTCGAGCCGCGAATTCATCACGACGCTCGTCGGTTCCGCGCAGGCGCCCATCTCCGCGGAGCCGTCGAAGATCGAGCTGCGGCACGGCCCGGATTCCGCGGTGCGGACGGGCGCGTTCGAGATCGTCAATCGCACCGGCGAGTCGCTGACATTTCAGCTCAAGGGCAGCCCGCGGCTGCAAGTGCCCGATCATGTGGATGTCGAGGCGCACGCGCGCGCGGCGGTCGCCGTGAGCACGCGCGCGGAAGACGTGGCCGAGCTCGACGAACCGCTGCGCGTGGAATCGGCCGGCTTCGCGCTGGCCGTCCCGATCCGCGCGATCAGGGTCGGGCCGATCCTGCGGCTCGCGCAGCCGGGCCTCGCGCTCGGGCGGATCGACGCGGCCCGCGGTGCGCAGGCCACGATCGACTTGCAAAACGTGGGCGGCACGCCGGCGAAAGTGACGGGCGAAATCGGCGCGCCATTCGTCCTCAGCGAAGCGGCGTTCGAGCTCGCGCCCGGCGAGAAAAAGCAGCTCACGCTCGTCGTGCGATCGGGACAGCCGCAGCGCTACCGCACGTGGCTCAAATTCAAAGCCGGCGTCACGAACGCGGAGCTCGAAGTCGATGCCGAGCTCATCGGCGACGCGACCGCGGCCGGAGCGACGGCTGCAAAAGCGAAACCGAAGGCGATCGATCCATCGGAGCTTACGCCGTGGAGTCCCGATATGAATATCGCGAAGGCCATTCGCGTGACCGCGATCCGGGCGACGACGGCGAATCTCGAATGGCCCGTCGAGTTGAACGGCGCGGCGAATTATCGCATTGAGCGCCAGGTCTTCACCCGCGACAGCGCGCACGAGCTCCGCGACGCGTGGGTCGAGATTCCAAATACGAAGTTCGCACGCCAAGGTCCGCTCTGGATCGCGAATCTCAGCGGCCTTCACCCGGGGCAGTCGCAGACAGTGCGCGTCGTTCCGCTGACTTCCGAAGGCCGCGCGGGCCCGCAGCTTTTCCGGCTCGATTTTTACACGCTGCCGGCGCACTCGCTGCCAAAACCCGGCCTCATCTCCACGCTGCTGATCGCATTGCTCGCGATGATGGGAATTCTGATTTGGAAGCGGCTGCGC
>WNFM01176731.1_pt1 | contig 10862 bp, 14 predicted proteins | sample 5400271 | NCBI WGS metagenome assembly WNFM01 (sample SAMN13153352, study PRJNA577476) | soil metagenome | isolation source: 60 cm saprolite on Douglas fir-dominated hillslope | place: USA:California | collected 2013-09-17 | reverse complement strand
GATGAGCATGCTGCCTCCCATGGAACGTGAGATTTCGTCCGCGGCGCGCGCGAGATCAGGCGGGCCGCGTCTTGGAAACTTTGAGGGTGCTGCCATCGACCGAAGTGATGTAGAGGATCTCGCCGGGCTCGCCAGAGGCGTCGCCCGCGACCTGCGCGTCCCAGAGCGCGTCGCGGTATTTCACGCGCGCATGGCCGGCGCTCTTGTTGACCCAGGAGTCGAAAGCGGCCGGCTGGCCGAAATCCAGCCCCTGCATTCGCTTCGGGCTGATCGTCTGCTTGTACCGGTGCACCGAGACGAGGCCCGCGACCGCGACGATCGCCGCGGCCACCGTCTGCCAGACGAACGCGCCGCCCGCGTAGCCCACGCCCGCGCCGACCAGGGCCGCGATGCCCAGGACGAGCAGGTAAAAGGTCCCCGTCACCAGCTCGACGATGATGAGGATGAAGCCGGCGATCAGCCAAACAAGGGAAAGGTCCATGGATCCCACGCTTATCCGGCGCACGCGTGAAGCATCAGCGCCTGGAGCACGTCGCTCGTCGCGCGGTTCTGCACGAAAGCGGCCACACCGAGGTTCTTCGGGTTGGCCCCGCGCAGGAGTGCCAGCGCGCGCTTCTCCTCGAGCTTCAAGCTTTCGCCGAAGCCGATCGGGCCGATCCATTCGCGCACCACGAAATCGTGCTCGAGCCGCTTGCCTCGGTTTTCGCCGCCGGCCACGTCGCTCGCGAGCTTGTTCTCGTAGGCGGCGAGATACACCGCGGCGTTTTTCTGCTCGGCCGGATCGATGAGCATCGCGGAAAGCTCGGCGTGGATGGCATCGGGGGCGACCGCGCGGATCGCGAGCGCGATCTTCGCGCGCGCCGGGCGGGAATTGATGCGCATCACCTGCTCGGAGAATTCGCCGCCCGACCAGCGGCGGAAATCCCGCCCCTGCAGCAGCACCTGCGGAGTGTAGACGATCACCGGGCGCTTCATCTGCGCGAGCTTGCGCTGCCGCACGGAAAATTCGCCCTTGGCGAACGGGTCCTTCCAGCCGATGTAATCCCAGTAATCGACGTGCAGCGCGAGCGGCACCACCTGATCGGGCCTGAAGCCCTGGCCGAAGAGCGAGGACAGCCAGTGGTCCGCCGCGGGGCAGCTGTCGCAGCCCTCCGAGGTGTACAGCTCGACGAGCGCGGTCGTGCGCGGCCCGCTGGTGGCCGAGCACGCCGGATCGGCGGCGCGAGCGGCGAAGGCGAAGAAGGAGGCGAGCGTGACCGCGATCGTCGCAAGAAGGTGCTTTGATTTCACAGGGGCATGGTACACGCAACTGCGACCTCGGACCATTTGCGGCACCGGCTGACGGCCTTCATAATCGCCGCGCCCGCCCATGGATTCCCCGGTCACCCGCGTCTTCGCGCCCTTCTACTCGAGCGCCTTCGCCTGGAACTTCGCCCTCGGGATGACGCAGCTGCTGATCCCGCTCTACGCGCGGGAACTGGGTTACTCCGGCGTGGCGATCGGCAGCCTGATCGCGCTCCCCATCGTCGTGCAGATGATCTTCAACCTCATCGGCGGAGCGTGGACCGACCGCATCGGCGGCATGAACATTTCCCTGTTCGCTTTCGCGGCCACCGCGGCGGCAGGATTCATGTTCGCCGCATCGTCGAGCTTCGCTGGCCTTTTCGCAGCGCAGATCATGATGATCGTGGCGCGCGCCGTCTACTGGCCGGCGAGCTGGACGCTCGTGAGCCAGCTTCCCGGAGAGCGCAGCGGCTTGATGGGGACGCTGAACGCAATCACGAGCTTCGGCCAGATCGCCGGCACGGTCTGCGCCGGCATGATCATCGCAGGGTGGGGTTTCGGCGCGGGTTTTTGGACCGTGGCCGCGATGGGCATCGTCTCTTTTGGCCTGGGTCTCGCGTTCCGCTACGCGCCCCCGGCCCGTGGGAAGGCCCCGCTCCCGGTGCTTGCGGGCTACCGAATGCTGCTCGGCCGGCGCTCGATCTACTACGGCATCATGTGCGCCTACATCTCGGCGCTGCCGTTCTCCCTGAGCGTCTCGTTTTACCCGATCCTGCTGATCGAGCAGGGGTTCGGGTCGGAAGCTGCCGGCTGGCTCGTCGGAATGCGTCCTCTGGGCGCGGTTGCCGCGGGCGTCGTGCTCGCGCGTTTCGTAAAGCACGCGGACGATTCCTCCGTGCCGCTCGCCTCGGCACTGGCCGTCGCGGCCTCGGTCGGGCTGGTCGCGCTTTTCACGAACCCCGCGGTCATCGCGTTCTTCCTCTTCGGCGTGGGACTCGGCTCGGGCGTGATGACGATCTATTTCCAGATCCTCGTGAGCACCTTGTCATCCGGCGAAACCCGCGGATCGGCGATGGCGCTCGCCGGGATGGGTTGGAGCATCTCGCACATCTCGACGCCTCTCGTCATGGGCGCTCTGAAGGACCTTTACGGCATTCACGCGGCCTTCTACGCCCTGGGTGCGTTCGCCTTCCTGTTTTCGCTCGCTCTTCGCCCGGCCCACCGCTGGTCGCTCGCCGGCGGAAACCCGCGTTGAACGCGGGCGAGGCGCGCTTTGCCGGCTCCCGAAGTCCGGTAAACTAGGCGCTTCGCCTCGGTGGAGCCCGACCGTGAACCCGATCTACAAGTGGATGGGAATCGTCTTTGCCGCCGGCATAGTGCTCATGGTGATCGAGTACCGCTTCGCGAAAAAGAAAAAGGAAGGCGTCACCCCGACCGACAGGAAGCGCGTCGCCGGCATCTTCTGGGTCACGATCTTCCTCAGCCTGCTGGTAGGCGCGCTCATGTGGCTGTCGCCGAACGACTAGAAGGATGAGGGTGCCGCTAGGGGTGCTCGATCAATCCCCGGTCATCAGCGGATACAGTCCCGCCGAAGCGATCGCTGAAACCGTCTCGCTCGCCCGGCTCGCCGAAGAGCTGGGCTACCACCGCTACTGGCTCGCCGAGCACCACGCCATCGCGGCTCTCGCCGATCCCAGTCCCGAGATTCTCGTCTCCCGCGTCGCCAGCGCCACCTCGCGCATCCGCGTCGGCACGGGCGGTGTGCTCCTGCCCTACTACAGTCCGCTGAAAATCGCCGAGCAGTTCCGCATGCTCGAAGCCCTGTTTCCCGGGCGCATCGATCTGGGCATCGGCCGCGCGCCGGGCGGGGACCCGCGCACCGCGCTCGCGCTGATGGACGGCGAATACCAGGGCGCGGAGCACATGCCGCAGCAAGTGCAGGACCTGATCGGTTTCCTCGACCGCTCGCTGCCCGCGGACCATCCGTACGTCAAGGTCAAGGCCCAGCCCGCGGGAGGCACTTCGCCCGAAATATGGCTGCTCGGCTCCTCGGATTACGGCGGCGCGCTCGCCGCTCAGCTCGGCCTGCGGTTCGCGTTCGCGCATTTCATCAGCGCGTTCGGAGGCCAGGCCGTGGCGCGCGCCTACCGCGATCAGTACCAGCCTTCGGAGCGCGAGCCGCAACCCCGGTCGCTCGTATGCGTGTTCGTGATCTGCGCGAAGACCCGTGCCGAGGCCGAGCGCCTCGCCCAGAGCATCGACCTTCGGCGCCTGCACATGGCGAAAGGCATCGATTCGCCCGTGCCGACGCTGGAGGAAGCGGAGGCCTATCGCTACTCTCCACAGGAGCGCGTCTACATCGAGCAGCAGCGCTCGCGCCTGGTGCACGGCGATCCGGGAGAGGTGAAGGAAAAACTGCTGGAGCTGAAGGAAAAGTTCGCGGGCGACGAGCTGATGGTCATCACCATCACCGGGGATTACGAGAGCCGGCGCGAATCGTACCGGCTCGTAGCGGAGGCGTTCGCCTAGGAGCCGCGCCCCGGCCACTCGGTCCGATTGCGGCCGGATTGCTTGGCCGCGTAGAGCGCGTCATCGGCCCGGGCGAGCAGCTCCAGGGAATTCGCGGACCGTTCCAGCGCGACCAGCCCGAGCGAAACGGTCACCTGGGGCAGCGCGTGCCCATCGTAGTCGAAGGTTGCGCTGGCGATCGCCTCGCGCAGCCGTTCGACGGCGCTGACGGCGCCCGGGAGCAAGGTTTGAGGGAGGACCAGCACGAACTCCTCGCCGCCGATGCGGGCCGCGAAGTCGGCGGGCCTCAGGTTGGCGCGCACGAGACGCCCGACCTGCAACAGCACGGCGTCCCCCGCGGCATGCCCGTAGCCGTCGTTGACCTGTTTGAAATGGTCGATGTCCATCATCGCGATGCACATCGGCTCGGAGGCGTGGACGTGGCGCTGGACGATGCGAGGCAGCGTCTGGTCGAGCCAGCGCCGGTTGCGGAAGCCGGTGAGAGCGTCGCTCAAGGCCGCCTGCTCGAATTGCCGGCGCAGTGCGATGTTCTCCTGCACGGCGTCGTTGTTCGAGCGCAATCGCTTCGCCAGGCGGACGAGCAGGCCGACCGAGAACTCGTGCGAGGACTCGGCAAGCCACCAGAAGGTCTCTTCGTCCAGCACGAGGAGCTGCGTAGGCTTTTCCGCTGCGACGGTCGCAGTTGCGGAGCTGCCCGCGAGCAGCGACAGCTCGCCGACGGTCTCGCCCTCGTCTATGTACGCGAGCGGCGAGTCATCCAATTCCACGCGCAGCCGACCCGAGATGACGATGTAGACGCGCAGATTCGGCTCACCCCGCCGGAGGAGTTGCTGGCCCGCTGCCAGCTGCAGGAGCCGGACGCGCGGCACGAGCGCATCGAGGATCTCGTCGCCCGTTCCATGGAACGATTGGAGCTCGCGCAGCACGGCGACGCTCACCCCCGACGCCTCGTCGCGGGCGGACTCCTCGCGCGCGACGGGCGCCCTGGGTTGCGCTGGTTTGTGTGGTTTGCGTGCGAAGCTCACGTGGGGACCCGGCTGACGTCGCCCAGAATATCCGAGGGCACCGCGGTCGGCAAGAAAAACACGAGCAGGCCGAACTCGTGGAAAAAATGGCCGAAAGAACCAGGTTTACGGATCGGCGTGCAACATACCCCTGCCCTACAATGACGCACGGGCAGCTCGTCGGAGGACGTCATGAAATTGTCGAAGCGCGTCGTGGCGATTCTGGGACTGGCGCCGCTGCTGGCCGGCATCGCCACCTTCGGCTCCTGCCAGACGCCGCCACCGGTCTCGCAGCCGCACATCAAGACGGTCTTCATCATCCTCATGGAGAACAAGAACTGGGCGCAGATCGCCGGCAGCAGCAGCGCCCCCTACATCAACAATACCCTGCTGCCCATGGCGTCCCGCGCGGAGCTGTACTTCAATCCGCCGCTGGTTCATCCGAGCCTGCCCAACTATCTGTGGCTCGAAGCCGGAGTCAACTTCGGCATCTTCAATGACGACCCGCCCAGCGCGAATCACCAGAGCACGACCAGCCATCTGGTGAGCCTGCTGCAAAAGAGCGGCATTTCCTGGAAGACGTATCAGGAAGACATCGGCGGCGGCGACTGCCCGCTGGCGAGCAACGGGCTGTATGCGGTGAAGCACAATCCCTTCGTCTACTTCGACGACGTGACCGATAACGGCAATCCCAATTCGGCGAATTGCATCGGCCACGTGCGGCCGTTCGGCGAGCTGGCTACGGATCTCGCCAACAATACGGTCGCGCAATACAACTTCATCACCCCGAACCTGTGCAACGACATGCACGACAGCTGCGCGCCGCTCAACGATGCCATCCGGCAGGGCGACACCTGGCTGTCCCAGAACCTGCCCGCGATCCTCGGCTCCGCGGCCTACCGCAGCGGCGGCGCGGTGTTCGTCACCTGGGACGAAGGGGAGCTCTCCGACGGTCCGATCGGCATGATCGTGCTCTCGCCGTTTGCCAAGGGCAACGGCTACCGGAACTTCATCCGCTACACGCACGGATCGACCTTGCGCACCTTCCAGGAAATCTTCGGCGTCAGCCCGTTTCTGCGCGATGCCGCCATCGAGACCGATTTGAGCGATCTCTTCGCGGTCTTTCCGTGAAACTCAGAAGAGGTGCACCGCGGCCGGCCAGAGAAAGCCGATCACGCTGAATGCAACGCCGATCGCGCCCAGGCCGTAGGCGATCCAGAGCAGCGCCGCGACCCCGGTGATGATCTGGGCCGAGGCGAGCACGATCGCGATCTGCACCGCGGCCGAGGCGATCTCGTAGTTGTGGTACGCCGCCATTGCGCGGTCGCGCCTCTTCTCCATCTCCTTCGCGCGCGCCATCAGCTCCTTGCGGCCTTCGTTCGTTTCCGGCTCCGACTGGTAGCGTTCGGCCGTCTTCTTCCAGCTCTCGACCTGCTTCTTCACCGCCTCGGGCGCCTTCTGCCCGAATTGCGCTTCCATCTGCTCGGCGGCGGTGCGCACGGTCGTCTGGCGGATGGTCTTCGCCTGGAAGAAGGCCCACAAATTCGAAGCCTCGATGTGGCTCGCGAGCGCGCTCGTCTGCGACCCCTTGCCGAGCGTCTCGGCGAAAGCGAGCACCAAGGCGAGCACCGCGATAAAGAGGGCGACCTTCTTGTTGGAAGGATCGACGTGGACGTGGGCTTCGGTCATTTCCGTTCTCCCCTTTCGTGAGACGCGCGAATTCTAGCTCAGCGCCGCACGCCCGGCGTCTCGATCGGCAGTCCCTGCGCGCGCCAGGCGAGATACAGCTCGAGGTCGAGGTATTCCTGCGAACCGTAGGGCAGCATCTCGGCGCGGATTCCGGAGAGGCAGGCGCGCAGTCGGCGCTCGAGCGAACCTATGGTCTGCCACTCCATGCGATACGCCGGGTAGGCGTTGGGATGACCCTGGCTGATGGTCTCGGAGAGCAGCCGCTTGCCCCATTGCGCGTCGTGACAATGCGCGCACGAGAGGTTCATCTGCCCGCGTCGCAAGTGGTACGCTGCGCGCCCGGCTTCGAAATGCGCGCGCGCCGGGCCGGCTATGCTCGCCGCGATCGGCAAGCCGAGCGACTGGCGCGCGAGGTAGGCGGTGAGCGCGAGCAGTTCTTCGGACTCATAACGCAGGGGCTCCGCACTCATGCGATCAGTGCGGCAAAGATTGATGCGGTCCTCGAGGTTGACCAGTTTTCCGCTCGCCTTCTCGATTTTCGGATAGCTTGCGGCGACCCCGCGCATGCTGCGATCCTTATGGCAGCCCGCGCAGGCGATGCTTTTTTTCCCTGAAGGTTCCCGCCAGATCTTCTCCCCGCGCTCGACCCACAGCATGCCGGGATTGGCGAAGTCGTCGTTCTGCAGCGCCCGCAGGTCGGGGCCGACAAACGCGGAGCCCGACTTGAGCTCGCCGGGCGGAATCGCGCGCTCCTGCGCGAGCGCGACGCCGGCGGCGAGCGCGGCGGCGGCGAGGGCGAGCCCCGCGCGCCTCATCCCTTGACAACGATCGGCTGGCGCTCCGCGCCCCGCTCGCCTTCGTCGTCGATCCAGGTGAACTCGAGGTTCCCGCTCGCTTCGGCGACGGTGTAGAACTGCACGTAGGGATTGGCGGAGATGCCCGAGGACAGGTCGGCGCGGAACACTTCCACTCCGTTGTAGCGGCACGACAGGACCTTGATGACGTTGCGCTTGATGAGATGCCCGACGTCGTCGTGGCGGTAGCCGGTCTCCATCGGGTGCTGGATAAGGATGCGAACCTCGATGACGTCACCGCGCCTCGCCTCCCGGGGAATCTGGATTCTTGCGGCCACGGTTTTTGTTCCTCCTCCGCTCAGCTTTCGTCGAGACAGGCGGAAAGCGTGACCACGATGGGCGCCGCGTCGTACCAGAACGAGCCGTCGGAGAGCTTCGCGACGGCGGTCACGCGCTGGCTGCCCGCGAGCCGCACGCGCGAGTTGATCTCGGCCCTGCCCGCGCGCGGGCCCAGATAGAAATTCGCCATGTTGGGCACCGGGTTCCTCTCCGAGTACAGGTGGATGCTCTTCACGTGATCGGCTGCGGTCATCGGACTGTCCACCGCGATCCGGATGGGAACGGAGTTGCCGTTGTCGGCGAGCTGCGGCAGGACGAGCGTGACCTTGCCCTTTCTCACCGGGGCGCCGTTGGTGAGCGCCCGCACCTGCGGATCCTCCAGGGGATCGACCTGCGCGAGCGCCGCGCCGGGAAGCGCGAAGGCGGCGGCTGCGTTGGCGAGGAAATCGCGGCGCTTCACCGCGCCTCCTTCAGCGTCGCGAGCCAGGCGACGACGTCCTCGACCTGCTGCGCCGAGAGCAGGGGCTTGCCGCGGAAAGCCGCGGCGACCTGATTGAGACCTTCCGTCCTGTAGTAGGCGGGCATGGGCGTACCCGGATTCACGCGGGTGGAATCGGCGACGCGCAGGCGCAGCTGCGCGGGAGAGAGCCGCGCACCGACCCCCGCGAGCGTGGGCGCGATATTCCCGAAGTTCGTCTCACCGGGCACCGCATGGCACAGAGTACAGGCTCCCGCATCCCGATTCACCACGATACTGCGACCGCGTGCCGCATCGCCGGGTTCGGAAGTCAGAGCGCGCGGAATCGCGTCTCCGACCGCCTCGAAGCGCACCGGCTCACCCTGCGCGCAGACCTGCGTGTACGCGATCAGTACCGCAATGGCAGGGGCGACAAGGCACTTGCGCGTCAAGCCAGCGTCAGCCCGTGGTTCTTCAAAGGCAGCGAGCGCACGCGCTTGCCGGTGGCGGCGAAGATCGCGTTGCAGACGGCCGGCGCGATCGACGCCTGGCCGGGCTCGCCCACGCCGCCCCAGAATCCGCCCGAGGGCGCGAGCACCACCTCGATCCTGGGCATTTCGCGAAGCCGCATCATCCGGTAGTCGTGGAAATTCGACTGCTCGACGCGCCCTTCCTTGATGGTGATCTCGCCCCAGAACATCGCGGTCAGCATGAATACGGCGCTGCCCTGCATCTGCGCCTGGATGTTGTCCGGGTTCACGGCGTAGCCCGGGTCGATGCCGAGCACCAGGCGCCGTATGTTCACCTCGCCGTTTTTGTCGACCGAGAGCTCGGCCACGGCCGAGGTGTAGCTGCCGTAGGCTTCGGTCTGCGCGATGCCGCGGAACACGCCCGCAGGCAGGGGCTGGCCCCAGCCGGCGGCCTTCGCAGTGGCTTCGAGGATGCCGAGATCCTTCGGCGATTTTGCGAGGAGCGCTCGGCGGTATTCGTAGGGATCCTTGCCCGCCGCGCTCGCCAGCTCGTCCATGAAGGACTCGCGCACGAAGGGGTTCTGCGAATGGCCGACCGTGCGCCAGAAACCGACCGGCACGTGCGCGGTGCGCTGCGCGTATTCGATTCTCACGTTCGGGATCGCGTGCGGCAGGTCGTGCAGCGAAGCCACCGCTTGCGGATCGACGCCGTCGGCCGGCGCAAAGGGCCGTTTGAGCGGCACCCGGGCGAGCGTCTCGAAAATCGACGTCGCCGCGACGCGCGAGTACCACGCGACCGGGTTGCCCGAGTCGTCCAGTCCCGCTTTGATGCGGATCAGGCTCGCCGGCCGGTAGAAGTCGTGCTGCGTGTCCTCCTCGCGGGTCCACAGCATTTTCACGGGCGTGCCTTCCATCGCCTTCGCTATCGCCACGCCCTGGCGAACGAAGTCCTGCGCTCCGCCGCGCCGGCCGAAGCCGCCGCCCAGCTGAACGCGGTGCACTTCGACGTTCTCCAGCGGCACGCCCGCAGTCGCCGCCGCCACGGCAAGCGAGGCTTCGGCGTTCTGCGTGGAGGTCCAGACATCGACCTTGCCGTCCTTGACGATCGCCGTGCAGCCCATGGGCTCGAGGCACGAGTGCGCGAGGTAAGGCGTGAAGTACTCCGCTTCGATTTTCTTCGCGGCGGACGCGTAGGCCTGGTCGAAATCACCGTCCTTGCGCGAAGTCGCCACGTCGTTCTGGGCGTCGATTCCGCCGCGGTAGAACTCCATCAGGCTCGCGCTCGAGACGTTGCCGCTCGCGCCGACGTCCCAGTCGATATGGACGTCCCTGAGCGCCTCCTTTGCGCGCCACCAGTTGTCTGCGACGACGGCGACGAAGCTCTCCATCGGCAGCACCTTGACGATGCCGCGCCGGCCCCCGACCTTGGCGGCGTCGATCGATTTCACCTTGCCGCTGAACACCGGGCACTGAGCGATCGCGGCGTAGAGCATGCCGGGCAGCTGCACGTCGATGCCGTAGCGCTGCCTGCCTATGACCGTATCCGGGATGTCGACGCGCTTGACGGACTTGCCGATCAGCTTCCAGTCCTTGGGGTCTTTCAGCTTCACGTCCTTGGGCGGCTCGAGCTTGGCGGCGGCGTCGGCCACCTTTCCGAAGCTCAGCCTGCGCCCGCCGGCACCGTGCGTGATGAAGCTGTTCGATGCCGAGCATTCGGAGGCCGGCACCCCCCACTGCTGCGCCGCCGCCGCGATCAGCATTTCGCGCGCGGTCGCACCTGCCTTGCGCAGATATTCCTGGGAATTGCGGATGGTCCGGCTTCCCACGGACGCCATGTCGCCCCACGCGCGCTTGCGCTTCACGTTCGCGTTGGCCGAGGCGTATTCGATCTTCACCCTTCTCCAGTCGCATTCCAGCTCCTCGGCGACCAGCATCGGGGCGGAGGTCAGGCTGCCCTGCCCCATCTCGGAGCGGGCGTAGCGGATGATGATCGCGTCGTCCGGGCGGATCACGACCCAGGCGTTGATCTCGACCGCTCCGTCGGCCTTCTGCGCGAGCGCGCCGGGAAAACCGAATCCGACGGAGAGGCCGCCGCCGATCGCGGCGGATTGCTTCAGGAACTTCCTGCGCGCGGGTTCGAATCTGCGGGCGATTGTCTTGGCCATGGCCGCCCCTTATGCCTTCGTCGACTTCAAGGTCTTCGCCGCGGCGTGGATCGCCGTGCGAATGCGCGCATAGGTTCCGCAGCGGCAGATGTTGGTCATCGCCGCGTCGATGTCCTTGTCGCTGGGGTCGC
>WNFM01338290.1_pt1 | contig 10863 bp, 7 predicted proteins | sample 5400271 | NCBI WGS metagenome assembly WNFM01 (sample SAMN13153352, study PRJNA577476) | soil metagenome | isolation source: 60 cm saprolite on Douglas fir-dominated hillslope | place: USA:California | collected 2013-09-17 | reverse complement strand
GCACCGCGTGGTCGACGCCCCCCTCGCCGGCCGGGCGGGGCTCCTCGCCAGCCAGGGTCCGGCCTTTCTTGGCCAAGAATCATCCCCATAGCTTGCGTTTTTCAAGTTTCTTGTTACTATGGGTTGTGGCCTCTAGTTTCCAGCCTCCGCTCGGATGAACGATCGCGCAGCCTCGCCCGATCCCGAGCACCCCGGCTTTCCGGCCCACCCCCCGACCGCACCGCTCAGCCATCCGCCGCGCCCAACGCCGGCCGGAAGGTAGTCCCTTTCCCAATCCCCACTCGCCCAACTGATGCCCAACGATCCCCTGAGAGACACCTCCCGGCACCACGACAAGGAGGAGGCGGACGGCTCCGCCTCGCATGTGGAGGCCCCCATGCAACGCAGACGTGAACGTGAACGCGAAGGACCGCGCGCCGCCAAGGCCGCGGTCACCAAGCTCTTCGTGCTCGACACCAACGTGCTGATGCACGATCCGACCAGCCTCTTCCGCTTCGAAGAGCACGACGTGTTCCTGCCGATGGTCACGCTGGAGGAGCTCGACGACAACAAGAAGGGCATGAGCGAGGTGGCGCGCAACGCCCGGCAGGCGAGCCGCTTCCTCGACGAGATCGTGTCGCAGGAAGGCGGCGACCTCGAGAAGGGCTACTCGCTTCGCGGCAAGAGCGGCGGCGAGGCCGCGGGAAACCTCTTCCTGCAAACGCACGCGGTCAACGTCGAGATCCCCGAATCGGTCGCCTCGCAAAAGGCCGACAACGTGATCCTCGGCGTCGCGATGCACCTGCAGCAGAAGTACCCGAAGCGCGACGTCGTCCTGGTGTCCAAGGACATCAACATGCGCATCAAGGCGCATGCGATCGGCTTGCCGGCCGAGGACTACTTCAACGACAAGGTGCTGGAGGACACCGACCTCCTCTACACCGGGATGATGGAGCTTCCGGCCGACTTCTGGGACCGGCACGGCAAGGATGTCGAGAGCTGGCAGGACCATGGCCGCACGCTCTACCGCGTGCGCGGGCCGCTGGTGCCGTCCATGATGGTCAACCAGTTCGTCCACCACGAGGGCGACCGCCCCTTCCTCGCGATCGTCAAGGAAGCGCGCGGCAAGACCGCGGTGCTGCAGACCCTCAAGGACTTCTCCCACCAGAAGAACAACGCCTGGGGCATCACCGCGCGCAATCGCGAGCAGAACTTCGCGCTCAACCTGCTCATGGATCCGGAGATCGACTTCGTGACGCTGCTCGGGCAGGCAGGGACTGGCAAGACCCTCCTCACGCTCGCCGCGGGCCTCATGCAGACGCTCGAGTTCAAGGTCTACACCGAGATCATCATGACGCGCGTCACCGTGCCGGTCGGCGAGGACATCGGGTTCCTGCCGGGCACGGAGGAGGAGAAGATGACGCCGTGGATGGGGGCACTCGAGGACAACCTCGACGTGCTGATGCGCACCGACGACGAAGCTGGCGACTGGGGCCGCGCCGCGACGGCGGACCTGATCCGCAACCGCATCAAGGTGAAGAGCCTCAACTTCATGCGCGGGCGCACGTTCATCAACAAGTACCTGATCATCGACGAGGCGCAGAACCTCACGCCCAAGCAGATGAAGACGCTGATCACGCGCGCCGGACCCGGGACCAAGGTCGTCTGCCTGGGCAACATCGCGCAGATCGACACGCCTTACCTCACGGAGGGATCGTCCGGCCTCACCTACGTCGTCGATCGCTTCAAGGGATGGGGCCACTCAGGCCACATCACGCTCATGCGCGGCGAGCGCTCCCGCCTCGCCGACCACGCCGCGGAAATCCTCTAGGCGATATCATTCGTCCCCAGCCGGGAGCCGATCCCCGAGGGAGACGACATTGAAAGCAGCGATCTGCCTGCTCGCCGCGGGTCTCGGGTTCTGCGCGCAGGCGAGGTGGAACTCGGACGGGCGCTCTTCTGGGATACGCGCGCTTCCGCGGACGGCAAGACCGCGTGCGCAAGCTGCCACCCCGCCGAGGATTGGGGCGCGGACCGGCGGCGCGTCTCCGTCGATGCGCGCGGCGAGCACACCTCGCGCCAGTCGCCCACGATCTTCAACTCGATGGGCCAGCCGTCCCTGCGGTGGCTCGCCGACCGCAAGAACGGCGCCGAGCAAGCCGAGGGCTCGATGACGGGGTCGATGGGCTTCGCATCCAAGGATGCCGCCGTGCAGAAACTCTCGGAGCTCCAGTACCTCGCGAGCTTCCGCGCCGCCTATCCCGACGAGCCGCAGCCGCTCAACGGGCGCAACTACGGGCGCGCCATCGCCGCCTATGAAGCCAGCCTCGTCACTCCCGCTGCCTTCGACCGCTTCCTGGCGGGCGATTCCCGCGCCATCACCGAGCGGCAGAAGGCGGGCCTGCGCGCCTTCATCGATACCGGCTGCGCCGGCTGCCACAACGGGCTGCTCGTTGGCGGCACGCAGCTGCAGAAGTTCGGCCTCGTCAAGGAATACTGGAGCGAGACCGGCTCGGCGAAGCCCGACGTGGGTCGCTTCTCGATGACGAAGAAGGAGGAGGACAGGTACGTCTTCCGCGTCCCCATGCTGCGAAACGTCGCGCGTACCGCGCCCTACTTCCATGACGGCTCGGTCGACACGCTCGATCGCGCGGTCCGGATCATGGCCGCCGTGCAGCTCGGGCGAAAACTCGACGATGCGACCGTCGCGCTGATTGCGGCGTTCCTCGAATCGCTTACGGGCGACGTGCCGGCGCACTACGCGCCACCGCCTGCGCCGAAGGCGGCCCTGCGCTAGGCGTTCATTCCGCCGCGCGAGCGGCGCTGGATTTGAAGAAGTCGCCGCAGACGCCGACGGCGCGGTCGATCGCGGCCGCGTCCACGTCGAGGTGGGTAACGAGCCTCAGGCGCGGGGAGACCAGCGCCGCGACGCCGTTGGCCCCGAGGTGCTTGCGTAGCCCCTCGACGGACTCGCGCGGGATCGTCGCGAACACCATGTTCGTCTGCACCGGATCGACCGCGAGGCCGAGCGCCGCGAGACCCTTGGCGAGGCGCTGGGCGTTGGCGTGATCTTCGGCGAGGCGCTCGACGTTGTGCTCGAGCGCGTAGATGCCCGCGGCGGCGAGGATGCCGACCTGTCGCATCGTGCCGCCGAGCATCTTGCGAATGCGGCGAGCACGATCGATGACCTCGCTGCGCCCGACGAGCACCGTGCCCGCGGGCGTTCCCAGGCCTTTCGACAGGCATACGGAAACGGTGTCGAAGCCCGCGCATAGCTCGCGCACGGGCATGCCCGCCTTCACCGACGCGTTGAAGATGCGCGCGCCGTCGAGATGGATGGAGAGGTTGCGGCGGCGCGCAAGGGCGACCGCTCGTGCCAGGTACTCGCGCGACAGCACCTTGCCGCCGATGGTGTTCTCCAGGGCGATGAGGCGCGTGATGGCGTAGTGCGAGTCGTCGGGCTTGATCGCCGCCTCGACTTCGCCGAGGTCGAGCGTACCGTCGGGCCGGTTGGCGAGCGGCTGCGGCTGGATCGAGCCGAGCACCGCGGCGCCCCCCGCTTCGTAGCGATAGGTGTGCGCCTCCTGCCCCACGATCAGCTCCTCGCCTCGCTGGCAATGCGCCATCACCGCTGCGAGGTTCGATTGCGTGCCCGATGGGAAAAAGAGGCCGGCCGGCATGCCGAAGCGCTCCGCCGCCATTTCCTGGAGGCGATTCACCGTGGGGTCGTCGCCGAAGACGTCGTCGCCGACTTCGGCTCGCGCCATGGCTTCGCGCATTCCCGCGGAGGGCCTGGTGACGGTGTCGCTGCGAAGATCGATCATGCGGTTCTCCCTCTCCCCGGGGTCCCCTCTGGGGCAGTAATCCAAGGGCAGAGGGCCGGGGAGAGGGTCAGCGCAGACTCTCGTTGAGCTTGTCTAGCGCGGCGCGCCCGGGGCAGAGCTCGCGCTCGCCGAGCTGGTTGAGCGGCTGGGGCACGGTGTTGAGCGAGCCGTGCAGGTCGCGCGGCTTGGGCGTGAAATAGAGCAGTCCGGTCACGATCTCGCCGATCGCATAGCGCGACTGCACGTACGTCATTGCCGCGATGCGGTCCGACGCGTCGAACTTCTCCTCGATCTTGCGCAGCCGGATCACGGAGCCGTCGTGCTGGCGCACTTCCTGCACCTCGCCCGGCTCGTACCGGGTCGTGATCTCCTTGTGCACGGTGATCACATCGAGCTGGTTCACGGCTTCGTTGTGCTCGCGCACGTAGTCGAAGCTCTTGGTGGAGCCTTCATGGTTGTTGAAGGCCACGCACGGCGAGATCACGTCGATGAACGCCGCCCCTTCGTGGGTGAGCGCGCCCTTGATGAGCGGCACGAGCTGCTCCTTGTCGCCCGAGAAGCTGCGCGCGACATAGGTGGCGCCGAGCTGCAGCGCCATGAGCACCAGGTCGATGCCCTCGTCGGTGTTGATCGCGCCGCGCTTGGCTTTGCTCCCGCGATCCGCCGTCGCGGAGAACTGCCCCTTGGTGAGGCCGTAGACGCCGTTGTTCTCGACGATGTAGGTCATGTTCACGCCGCGGCGCATGACGTGCGCGAATTGGCCGATGCCGATCGAGGCCGAGTCGCCGTCGCCCGACACGCCGAGGTAGATCAGGTCGCGGTTGGCGAGGTTCGCGCCGGTGAGCACTGACGGCATGCGTCCGTGAACGCTGTTGAAGCCGTGCGACTTGTCGAGGAAATACGTGGGCGTCTTGGACGAGCAGCCGATGCCGGAGAGCTTCGCCACGCGGTGCGGCTGGATCGCGAGCTCCCAGCAGGCCTGGATGATCGCCGCGCTGATGGAATCGTGCCCGCAGCCGGCGCAGAGCGTCGAGATCGCGCCTTCGTAGTCTCGGCGCGTGAGGCCCAGCGAGTTCTTCGGCAGGTCCGGGTGATGAAGCTTGGGCTTGGTGAGGTAGGTCATGTCATTCCCCGGTCGCAGCGGTGCGCTTGAGCGGCGAGACGTTGAAGGCCTTGAGGCGCTGCGCGATCTGCGAATGGATGAAGCGCGCCGTGATCGGCGTGCCGTCGTAGTGCAGGACCGGGGTGAGCTTCTCCGAGGGCAGCATGGCCTCGGCGACCAGCAGCGTGCGCAACTGCGCGTCGCGGTTCTGCTCCACGACGAACACGTGGTCGTGGTGGGCGACGAAGTCGGTGACCTCGTCAGGGAACGGGAAGGCGCGCACGCGCATCGCGTCGACGTAGAGCGCCTCGCCCTCGAGGCTCGCGAGCGCCTCGTCGATGGCGGGCGAGGTCGAGCCGTAGTAGATCACGCCGAAGCGCGAGCCTTTGCCCGCCCGGCGGTGCACCGGCTGCGGCACGAACTCCTTGGCGGTCTCGAATTTCTTCAGCAGCCGCTCCATGTTGTCGACGTAGGCGCTGCCCTCTTCCGTATAGCGCGCATAGCGGTCGCGGCTGGTCCCGCGGGTGAAGAACGCGCCGCGCTTCGGGTGCGTGCCCGGATAGGTCCGGTACGTGATGCCGTCCGCGTCGAGGTCGAGGTAGCGGCCGAAGCGCTTGCCAGCCTCGAGATCGTTGTAGTTGAGCACCTTGCCGCGGTCGTAGCGGCGGCTGTCGTCCCACTTGAGCGGTTGGCAAAGGCGCTCGTTCATGCCGATGTCCAGGTCGAGCAGCACGAACACCGGCGTCTGCAGGCGGTCGGCGAGGTCGAAGGCCATGGCCGCCATCTCGAAGCCCTCGCGCGGGTCCTCCGGGAAGAGCAGCACGTGCTTCGTGTCCCCGTGGGACGCGAAAGCGCACGAAAGCACATCGGACTGCTGCGTGCGCGTGGGCATACCGGTCGAGGGGCCGGCGCGCTGCACGTCGAAGATCACGGCGGGAATCTCGGCGAAATACGCGAGGCCGATGAATTCCTGCATCAGGGAGATTCCGGGTCCCGAAGTGCAGGTGAAGGCGCGGGCGCCGTTCCACGCGGCGCCGATCACGATGCCGATGGAAGCGAGCTCGTCCTCGGCCTGCACGATGGCGTAGCGCCCCTTGCCCGAATCGGGATCGGTACGGTACTTGCGGCAGTGCTTCGCGAAGGCTTCGGCCATCGACGAGGACGGCGTGATCGGATACCACGCGGCAACCGTGGCGCCCCCGTACACGCAACCGAGCGCGGCCGCGCTGTTGCCCTCGAGGAAGATCCGGTCGCCGACCAGGTTGGAGCGGCGCACCTGCAGGCCCGGCTTGGGAAGGTTCGCCAGGGCGTAGTCGCGACCCATGCGCAGGGCCTTCACGTTGGGCTCGAAGAGCTTCTCCTTGCCCTTGTATTGCTCGCCGATCAGCTTCTCGAGCTCCGCCGGGTCGATGTCGAGCAGCGCCGCGAGCGCGCCCACGTAGACGATGTTCTTGAAGAGCTGGCGCTGGCGCGGATCGGCGTAGGCGGCGTTGCAGATCTCGGTCAGGGGCATGCCGACGACGTTCACGTCGTCCCGGAACTTCGACTTCGGCAACGGCTTGGTCGAATCGTAGAAAAGGTAGCCGCCGGGCTCGATCTCGGCGAGGTCCTTGTCCCAGGTCTGCGGGTTCATCGCCACCATCAGGTCGACGCCGCCGCGGCGGCCGAGCCAGCCGCGCTCCGACACCCGCACCTCGTACCAGGTGGGAAGTCCCTGGATGTTGGACGGAAAGATGTTGCGCGGGCTCACCGGCACGCCCATGCGCAGGATCGCGCGGGCGAAGAGCGTATTCGCCGAGGCCGATCCCGACCCGTTCACGTTGGCGAACTTGACGACGAAATCGTTGACCGCTTCTAGCTTCATTCGCGACGCCGCGGGTAGCTCCGCGTGCGTTGACGGTGAGAATTCGCTAAGTGTAACCCGCGCCGCCCAGGCGAGGCACGGGCTCGAGCAGGGGCTCGCGCCCGGGCGCTGGCTCGAGGGTTGCCTGGGGCAGCTCCTCGCCCAGCCTGAAGCGGTCGACCAGCTCGGCAAGGCCGCGCGCCTGGTCCTGCAGCGACTGGGAGGCGGCCGCGACCTCCCCGACCAGCGCCGCGTTCTCCTGCGTCGCGCGGTCCATCTGCGTGACCGCCTGGTTCACCTGGTCGATGCCGTTGCCCTGCTCGGCCGAAGCTGCGGAAATCTCGCTGAAGAGTGCCGCCACGCGCTGCACCGAGTCCATGATGTCGTCCATCGCACGCCCGCTCTCGTCGACCCGTTGGCTGGCGAGCGTGGCTGCCTTGACGCTGTCGGCGATGAGCGCCTTGATCTCGCGCGCCGAGTCGGCGCTGCGCTTGGCGAGCGAGCGGACCTCGGCGGCGACGACGGCGAAGCCGCGGCCTTCCTCCCCGGCGCGCGCCGCTTCCACCGCGGCGTTGAGCGCGAGCATGTTGGTCTGGAAGGCGATCGCGTCGATGACCGAGATGATGTCGACGATGCGGCGCGAAGTTGCGTTGATCGATTCCATGGTCGTGGCCACGCCGGCGACGGCCTCGGAGCCCCGCATGGCCGATTCGGACGCCTCCGTCACCACGTCCGAGGCCCGATCGGCGGCCCCGGCGTTGCGTTTCACCGTGGTGTTGAGCTGCTCCATCGTCGCCGCGGTCTGCTCCAGGCTCGAAGCCTGGTTCTCGGTGCGCGCCGACAGGTCGGCATTGCCGCGCGCCACCTGGGAGGCTGCCTGGTGGATCTTGTGCCCGGCCGACTGGATTGCTCGCGCGAGCCGCGAGAGCCCGCCCTGCATCGATGAGAGTGCTTCAAACAGGCGCGCCGCCTCGCGATTCCTCGCGCGCTGCGGATCGATGGGATGGTCGAGATGGCCCGCGGCGATGCCGTCGGCCACGCGCACCGCATGGCCCAGCGGGCGCGCGATCGAGCGCGCGGTCCAGATCGAAAGCCAGGTGGCGCCGAGGAAAGCGACGATCGCCGCGGCGATTGCCATGCCGATCTGCGTGCGCTGCTCCACGGCGCGCTCCTCGACGATGCGGCGCATCTCGCGCGCGGCGGTCGCCGCCAAGCGGTACTGCGCGTCGCTCGCCTGCCCTTGCGCCACGGCGTGCGCGAGCGCGCTTCCGGCGAGCGCCTGGTTGAAGATCACTTCGACTCGGGCAGCGCGCACCGCCGTCGCCGCCGCCGCGTCGGCCTGCAGCAGCACCGGCGCGAGGGCACCCTTGACGTCGGGCCAGCGAAACGCCTTGGCGACCGCCTTGCGAAGCTGCTGGCCGTCGTCCTTCGCGCGTTCCAGCAGCGACGAGAGCCCGACGCGATCTTCCTGCCCCCCCTGTTTCGACGCGAGCAGCGCGGCTCCGAGCGACTGCGCCTGACCGAGTGTCTCGGCGATCGCCGGCGCGTAGCGAAACGCCACGTCGCCGAGCGCGTGCGCCTCGGCATCCGAGTCGGTGGCAAGCGCATCCTCGTCCACGCCGGCGTCGAGGGCAAGCGCATCCTCGTCCACGCCGGCGTCGAGCGCCGCCGCCACGTTCGCAATGATCTCGCTGTGGCGGCTATGGCTTTCGGCCGCCGACATGGTGCGTCCGGCGACGGCGTCGGCGAGGCCTTTCCAGGACTGGCGCAGGGGCGCCACGGCCGCCGCGCGGCTGGCGCCTGCGAGCTGGCGCGAGAGCGCGTCGAAATGTCCTTCCACATCCTTGCTCGCGTCTTCGCGCTTGCGGGCGGCCTCCGCGTCGCCGCCGAGGAAGGCGGAGGCAAAGGCGCGATGCGCGGAGAGGGCGTGCATTAGCCCGAGCGTGGCGCCGGTGCGCTCGATCCCCGCGACCTCGCGCGACGAACGCGCCAGCTCGCCCGCCACCTGGCGCAGGAACAGGGACGTAGGCACCGCGAAGAGCACCGCGAACACCAGGCCCAGGAGGGCCAGCTTCTGCCAGATGTACGGACGCTCGCGCTTCGACATCCTCAAAAGAGCTCGACCTTCTTTTCTTCCGGCGGAGGCTTGCCGGCCTCGGCCTCGCGCGCCGCGGCGGCCGCGGCATCGAGGTTGTGGCCCTCGGCGTCTGCGCCTTCCCGGCCCCCGAGCCTGGGCTGCAGCGCGCTCTGCGAGTAGGCGCGCACCGCGCGGTAGAGGTCGCGTTGCAGCAGTCGGCTTGTGGAGCCGCTCGAGCTTCTGGCGCGTGATGTCCTGGAACTGCATCGCCACGATGATCTGGTTGATGTCCTTCTGGATCTCGACCGAAAGCTCGTTGATGCGCGTGAGCGTCATCTCGATCTGGCGCGTCTGCTCGATGGTGGCGGCATTGAGCGTGGCGATCTCGGAACGCGCGACCTCGACCGCGCGGCGCGCCGCCTCGGCGACCTGCGTTGTGCGGCGGTTGCCCTGCCGCACCTCGTCGCCGATCGCGTCCAGGCCATGGCGGGTCTTGCGGGTGAGCTCGTGGGCCTCCGCGCTGATGGCGCGAATCCGGTCGGTCATCTCGACGAAATCGCGCGGATTGAGGGTCTGCGAGGTCATCGCCACCGAGCTGTCGAGCGCGATGCGCGAGATCTGCGAGGCCATGGTGCGCAGCCCGTCGATGGTCTGCTCCATCACCTTGGCGTGCTCGGTGACCCGCTTCTGGTGGTTGGCCATCTCGTCGGCGGCTTGCGAGAAGCTCGTCATGTGGCTGGTGACGTTGACGAGCTGCGACTCGTACGCCTCGATGAATTCGGGCAGCGACAGGATGCCGGTGCCTTTCTCGTCGCCCTTGAGGAGCGACATCGCCGCTTCCGTCTGCTCGTGAGCCTTCGCCACCACGATGCGGAAGTTCTTGCTGATTTCCGTCACCGCGTCTTCGGTGAGCTTGATCACCTCCTCGACCGATTCGGTGACCAGGTCGAGCTTCTTGCGGTTGGCCTGGGAGGAGGCATCCCAGCGCTCGAGCATGGTGTCGAGGCTGATCACGACCTGCTGGAAGAGGCGCGTGCGCTTGCGCCACTTGAGGAACGGCTCATCACCGGGCGCAGCGGCCTCCTCGTCGGCGGCTACGTCCTTCACCACGAGGGCGAGCGCCACGAACGCGGCGAGCGGAACGAGGACGAGCGAGGTGGCGATCGCCCACGTGGGAAGGAGAAACGACATCCACGCCCATGGCAGGAACAGCACGACGATCAAAGCCGCGAGCAGGTATGGGTGGCGCCCCGCGAACTGGAAATAGCGGCTCACGCGGCCAACTCGCTTACGCGGCGCCGCCGGCGCCGGCGGCCGCCTCGCTGAGGAGGTTGAGCTCGCCGCTCGACAGCAGCTTCTCGATGTCGAGGAGCAGGATCATGCGCTCGGCCTGCGTGGCGAGAGCGGCGATGAACGAGCTGTCGACCACCGCTCCGAGTTGCGGGGCCGGCCTCACCTCGTTGGGCGCGAGGCGCACGACGTCGGAGACGGAATCGACGACGATGCCGATCACGCGCTTGGCGATGCGCAGGATGATGACCACCGTGAACGCGTCGTAGCGCGCCTCGGCGAGCGCGAACTTGATCCGCATGTCGACGACCGGCACGATCACTCCGCGAAGGTTGAGGACTCCCTTGAGGAAGGCCGGCGCCGACGGAATCGGCGTCACCTTGTCGTAGCCGCGAATCTCCTGCACCTTGAGGATGTCGACCGCGTACTCCTCCTGGCCCAGGACGAATACCAGCACTTCACGCATGGCGTCGCGCGCGGTGGCGTGCGCGTCCATCGATCAGAACTCTTCCCACTCGCCGGCGCCGGCAGCCGCAGCCGGGGCGGACTTGCGGGCCTTGCCGAGGAGCACATTGCGCGGCGCGTCCAGGGTCGGCTCGCGTCGATGGGATTCGACGCGCGCGTGCCTGGGTTCGGGCATCGACGGCGCCCTCTCGTCGGAGGCGAGGCGAAACGCGCTCACGGCGCGCACCAACGACTGCGCCTGCTGGCGCATTCCTTCGGCGGCGGCGGCCGACTCCTGCACGGC
>WNFM01294082.1_pt1 | contig 10863 bp, 13 predicted proteins | sample 5400271 | NCBI WGS metagenome assembly WNFM01 (sample SAMN13153352, study PRJNA577476) | soil metagenome | isolation source: 60 cm saprolite on Douglas fir-dominated hillslope | place: USA:California | collected 2013-09-17 | reverse complement strand
GCCAACCGCTACTCCAACCCGCACGACTTTGCCCGGACACCCGTGGACTTCGGTAGCCCGGAGGTCCCGACAATTTCGGCCTTCCACGATGCCGGTGGACGCGAGTGGACACCAAGCAATGGTCTCCAAAACCGCAGGTTGCAGGCACTATCCTGACAGATATGAGGGGTAGACGCTCCCCAGATGACGGCAGCCGCGCGTCTTCGGCGGTCAATTGGGCGGATCCTGTGTCGACCAGATCCCGTGCAGCCGTTCCCACAACCTCACGGCCCGCTCGTGCCGCTTGGCGGGGGAGTGAACCAGCGACCAGCGAGCTCGAAAACCGCTGTCAGATGAGGTTGTTGTACTCTTCATGCGTCCCGATCCAGACCCAGAGATAGGCGCCATCGGGTTGGCGCTCGCAGATGGCGCGGTAGCGGAGGCCGATGCGAATGGAGAAGATATCCGGATCCGATGGGTCAATGGGCTTGAAGTGGAGACCAGGGTGTGAGGGATCCTGCTGCCACCGCTGATAGGTGTCCGCTGCCAGCTGCTGAATGGCTGCAGGCGACGCCTCCAATAAGGCACGGAAGCGCTTGGAGCGGCGAGATTTCACGGCAGCTCTAAGCCGCCTTCCTCGATCTCGCCTTGCTTCGCTTCCGCGATCAAGTGCTTCAGGAAAGCCTTCGAGCGGGGCGAGCTGACGAGCTCATCCCACTCACGCTGTTCGATTTCTTCAAGTACCAGGTGCGCGATGTGACGCTGCTGCTCTTCGGGGAGTTGTCCAAGGAGATCAAGCGCCTCGCGCAGTTCCTCTACCATGCTGTATTCCTCCTGATCCCTCCTGAGAAGAGTCCCTGTGGCTCAAGTATAGCATGGCGCTCACAGGCTGAGGCGCGCTGCCGCCGTGACAGCAGGGCTGACAGCACCACCGACGGACGAGCGAGACTGAGCGAGACAGTAGCGGACACTGAACACGCATGGGCTGGAGCATGGAGGCGCCGAGAGACCAATTGAGACGGTCCGCCGCGCCCTCCAAAATCGCTGGTATGAAAAACCGCCGTGACAGCCAAACTGACAGCCAAGAGGGCGAATAACTGTGGACCAAGGCGGACAATTCAGGGATGAGAGAAGTTAAAAGTTGGGGAGGCTTCGGCGTCGATGGACACCGGCGGACATCGGCGGACAGCCGAAGAGGGCAGATCCACTGCCTCTTAATCAGTTGCTCAGTTGCGAAGAAGATGAACAGACAACGCTTTGTCGTGTGCAACACTTGTACAAGAGTTGTCGCCAGCCACGCTCTTGAGAGCAGGTAACGCGCTTAGAACTCGTGCATGCCAAATGGCATAGGACTTCACTGCCGCTGCTGCGCCGATCTCCTCTCGGGCCGGGTTCCTGTGGGCGACTAGGCTGGCAGCAGCAGGCGTTTCCAGGTGTCGGCAAGCCAGTGTTCGAAGAAACCAGGCGTCCAGCCCCGGTCACGGACGTAGAGCAGATAGAACTGCGGCGAGTTCATTGCCCAGATCACGTCGCCAGCCAGCTCGACCGAAATGCCCTCCCGCAGGCCACCCGCAGCAGCCAGGTCCGTCGCGAAGGCCCGCATATGCCCGACACGCCGCTCGCTCAGTTCATTCGCGAAGATCCGCAGCTCTGCATCGGTCTGGGCGCCAGCGCTGAGCACCTCAAAGAGGGGAGCCAGGCGTTGGTGCAGGAGCCGAACGGTATGCGCAAACAGGTCGATGATCCGCGCCGGGTCGCGCTCGGCTCGCACCTGTGCCACAATTTCGCGCTCCAGGGCGGGGACTGGCTCCTCCGTTCCTGAGAGCGCGAGCTCGACCAGATGGCGGAACAGGGCCGGCTTCGGCCCAAACGTAGCATAGACCGTCTCGTGCGACACGCCAGCCGCCTCCGCAATCGCGGCCATGATCGTCGCGGCATACCCGCGCTCCACAAAGAGGCGGGTCGCGGCGGCGACAATTGCTCGGCGAGTGGATTGCGCGGCTTCCCGACGGCGCGGGGCATTGTAGCGCCGGCGCGTGTGTGCCTGGGGCGCGCCGGGCTTGACAGTATCGTTCATGGACCGTATCATAGCACATATTCACCTGATAATGTATCAGGTGAATATGTGGGCAGCCCATGGTAAGACAGATGGGCAACCGCTTGGCAGTCAGAGGAGGTCACGCATGTCAGTCAAGGCGCACCTGGACCACGTCGCGATTCCCGCACAGCATCCCAAGGAACTTGCCAGCTATTACCGCACGTTATTGGATCTGGATCAGACATTGGAGGGCACCCTGCCGAATCTGGGCGACTTCGTCTTCCTCGGCGACAACGACGCGGGGCAGCCACAGACCTTGGCGCTCATCACGCGGGCGGAGGCCAGACACATCGCCTGGCAGGTGGAGAGCCTCGCCGCGCTCAAGGCGTTCTATGCAAACGCGAAGGCGCATGCCATTCCGATCAGCTTCGCCCTCAACCATCGGGTGAGTCTGAGCCTCTATCTCCGCGATCCGGAAGGGAATGCGGTCGAGGTCTTTTGGCCCACCGGGCAGAACGTAGAGGGCATGCATGCACAGCCCTTCGATCTTGCCCTGCTTGAGCAGCCGGATGCGGCCTTGCTCAGCCTAGTTAATGGCTCTACCCCGGCGTGAGGGGAGGCTCCTGTAGCGGGGTACAGGTTAGGTGGAATATACCTGCATCGGCGTGGACGACATCACGTCTCGCCGATGCAGGTACCACATGCACGAGATGCGCGAGATGCGTGAGCGAAATCCGCTGTCAGCCGCCGAGGCCATCGGACGGTGCTTGACAGCAATTCTGACAGCAAGACCGAGAGACGCGGAGGGACTGCACGAGACGGCTGCGGACAACGGTCGCTGATAAATTGGGAGCATGAGACCACATGAGACGGGACGAGACGGAGCGCCGCGTCTTTGTAAATCGCAGGTGCTACGGGGCACACAGGCAGGCGTGACAGCAATTTTGGTGCTGGTGGTGCATACACGAGGAGATCCTATAGGTCCGAATGCTACATGGTGAGCGGCGGGGACTTTCCGGGCTTGGGCGGCGGCCATCAAAACCGGATTGGCCACCCAGGTCAACGCTGACGTTATCGCGGGCGATGTTCGGCGAACGCCCACTTGTGCAAATGCTGGCGCGCGTCAGTGAACAGCAGCCCAGGACTGTGAATCTCGACGGCCGAACCAGACTATATTTGGATCATCGGGCAGTGAGACTATCGGCCATTCTTCGACGACACACGAAAGCGGTTCATACCGAGCCAGGCCGGTAGTGACCAGTGTCTCTCGTAGGACCGCCCTTGACAGAGGGCCGGCCTCGACACTATATTCAACCACAATGGTGAATATAGTGCCGGGCGCATGTACCGACCCGTGGATGGCCTGGACTATCCTGTCCAACACGTGGTCGGCCCCACTGGTTGACCCCGGTGTCCCCACGACGGGCGTCGCCAGCCGGTTCAGAGCGCGCCGGGAGAAGATGGAGTTGATGGCCACGGTGAGGAGGGTCGCATCATGGAGAACCACGCCGTTGTTGCGAGTGCTAAGTGGTTAGAGGCGCGCAAACGGCTCCTGGCAAAGGAGAAGGACTTTACGCGCTTGCGGGACCAGCTGAGCCAGGAGCGACGCGACCTGCCTTGGGAGCGCGTCGAGAAGGAATACGTCTTTGCGGGACCAACCGGCAACGAGACCTTGTCGGAGCTGTTTGCAGGAAGACATCAGTTGATCATCTACCATTTCATGTTCGATCCGAGCTGGGAGGAGGGCTGCGAGCACTGCTCGTTTTGGGCCGACAACTTCGACGGCGGCGTCGTGCACCTGAACCAGCGCGATGTCACCTTTGTCGCTGTCTCCCGAGCGCCGCTCAACAAGCTGGAAGCGTTCAAGCAGCGCATGAAGTGGAGTTTCAAGTGGGTCTCATCCTTCGCGACCGACTTCAACTACGATTACCACGTGTCGTTCACGCCAGAACAACTGGCAAGCGGAGAAGCCTCTTATAACTACACGTTGGGCAACCCCGGCGTTGCGGAGCGCGAGGGGATCAGCGTGTTCTACAAGGACCAGAACGGGGAGGTGTTCCACACTTATTCGGCCTTTGCGCGCGGCATCGACATGGTGAACGGCGCCTACCAATTCCTCGACCTGGTTCCCAAGGGGCGCGATGAGGCCGGTCACGACGACCCACAGCACTGGGTACGCCATCATGACACCTACGATGGCGGCTAATACGGGCCCGGAGCCCGTCCCGATGACCCGCAGCCCCGGCTGTGGGCGGTGGGCGGTGGCGGTGGCGGCGGCGCTATGACTAGATGCAACGCTAGGGATGCATACTCGGAGTTCGACCTGGACTTGACGTTCCACGCGCTGGCACATCCCGTCCGCAGGGCCATCCTGGCTCGGTTGGTCGATCGTAGCGCCACCATCCTGGAGATTGCAGATCAGTTCGACATGTCGCTCAATGGCGTATCCAAGCATGTCAAAGTGCTCGAGCACGCCGGACTGATCCGGCGAAACATCCAGGGCCGCACACACCACTGTTCCTTGGACGCCACATGCTTGCGCGAGGCCGGCGCGTGGATCGACTACTATCGCCCCTACTGGGAGCGACGGTTGGATGCGCTCGAACGCTTCCTCGCCAGGCCTGGCGAGGATTCGTAGCGCGAGGGAGAAGCGATGGAGCCCCTGCACCGCACCGATCCACCTCTGCTGACTATCACTCGTATTCTGCCCGCGAGCCCTCAGACGGTCTTTGACGCCTGGACGACCGCGGAGAGTGTGCGGCACTGGATGTGCCCGGAATCCACGTCGATTCCGCTTGCTGAGCTGGATGTGCGCGTGGGCGGTGCCTTTCGGGTCGACATGCTCGTCGAGGGTGAGCGCCTGGTTCATACCGGGGTCTACCGCGAAATCAGACCGCCGGAGAAGCTGGTCTTTACCTGGACATCGAAGAACACGCAGCATCGCAACACGCTGGTGACTGTGGAGTTGCGAGCGCTCGGAGACAAGACTGAGCTGAAGCTCACGCAGACCCTCTTGCCAGACGACGCTGCGACCCAGCAGCATGCCAGGGGCTGGGCCCAGATTGTGGAGCACCTGGCGGGCTACTTACAGACACGGTGAGAGGGGATTGGGCATCACGGATCCAGGGGATCCTGCGCGTGTAGCCAATCCTCAGCCAGGTAGGACACCCCGCTCACACGTGCTGGGACCACACGAGGCCATCAAGATGGCGGAGGCCGCCCGGTGCCGCGAGGCGATGGCCGGCTTTGGCTGTGCGAAACCTTCCAGGTGGTGTATGGAGAGCCTTCGATGCGCGGAGAGGTGGTAGGTGGATTGCGAGAGGTGGTAGGCCGTCTACGAAGCCGAGCGCGCCTGCCGGACGAAAGCGGCTTGCTGGCGATCCTCCTGGTGCTGTCCGGCGGTGCATGGATAGCCACGGCTCATCTGGCGACAGCAGACATGCGCCAGGGAGTCTTGACCAGTGCATCCGTAATGGCCCCAAGCAGCCCGATGAACGCAATGGGCTCCATGCCCACAGCCCCGGATGTCTTCATTGGGAGCTGGACCGTGATGATGGTGGCCATGATGGTCCCATCCGTCTGGCCCGCCGTCAGTACGTTCAATGGTTGCGTGCGTGCGGCGGACCGAGCGTACGGCGCAACCGTGCTCTATATCGCGGGGTACCTTGTCGTGTGGAGCGCCATCGGCGGTGGAGCGTACGTGGTAGTGCGAGTTGTCCAAGCCTGGTTCTCTCCTGGGGGTCTGACGGCGCTGCGGGGCGGCGCGTTGCTGCTGATCGTGGCTGGGCTCTATCAGTTTACTCCGTTCAAGCACGCCTGTCTGCGCCAGTGCCGGTCGCCACATACAGGCCCGGCCTCGCAGCACATCACGCACACGCCCAGCGTCCTGGGCTCGATACGTGCAGGGGTCATCCAGGGAGTATGCTGCCTGGGATCCAGTTGGCCGTCGATGCTGGTGCTGCTCCTGCTTGGGATGATGAATCTCGCATGGATGGGCGTCGTCGCCGGGGTCATCTTCATCGAGAAGGTCGTGCCCAAGGGGGACAGTCTCGGGAAGCTACTGGGTCTGGGGTTGATTGGACTTGGGATCGTTCTGGTAGCTACTCCGCACCCATTGCCTGCGCTGATGAACCTGCCTGCAGCGTTGTTTCCTGGCTAGTGACAGTAGTTCTTCTAGGCCGATGTGAGGCCATACCTGCAGGGACAACTCCCCTGGCCCGAAGGGCGGGGTTTCTCGCAACCTGACAGCCTGTCGAGATGCCCCGCGCGGCACGGCTGTTGGAGAACAATATCCAGCCGTGAGGGCCGATCATTGACGCGCTGGCGGTGCCCCCGTCAGGCCGTTCACCGGTAAAGCGAGCCTACGAAGCGCATGAGCGTCAAGCGCGTGGGACGTTTGGTCCCTCTGCGGCGGCCCAGCTTTCACCCCCTGGCTCAAGCCAGGGGGTGAAAGCCGAATTCCGTGGTAGGAGAGCCGGCGCCCTCCTGGAAGCCAGCGTCAGCCGTCAGCGCCAGTTCAGCCGGTAGGCAACGTCTCCGTGCGGTTCTGCCTCCTCTGCCAGCCGAAGTAGTAGGCGGCACCGAGAAGCACGATGAGCGGCGCGAAGAGGATAGCGAGGTTGAGGTAGCCTGGCTGGCTCGCCACCGGCCGGTACCAACTCAGGTTGATAATCATGGCCACACCCCACACGACGGCGAGCGCGTTGATTACCAGACCATATCTGCCCAGACTGAAGACTGCTGGCGTAGCGGGCCAGCCGCGCCGCAAGCGCGCCCACAGGGCCGACGCGGTGCAGATCGCATAGGCTAGATAGATCAGGACGACTGTCACGGCTACCAGCACCGCCTCCACCTGGGTCAGGAAGATCAAGACCGCGGCCAAGACTCCGGTGGCGAGGATGGCATAGATCGGTGTATGCAGCGACGGCGATACGTACCCGAAGAAGCGGTTTCCAGGCATCTGCCGATCCCGCGCCATTGAAAAGAGAAGGCGCGCGGCGTTTGCCTGCACCGAGAGCCCACAGACGGCGATCGCAATCGAGACGATCCCAAAGAAGTAGTTCGAGACTTGCGGGAGCGCGGCCGAGATGACGTCTTCGAGGGACGTGCTGCTCCCCATGAACTTGGCGAGATCACCGGTCCCATTGGGAACCGCGAGCACTGCTCCGAGCAAGAACAGCCCGCCGATGACAAACGACCCGAGCAGCGCGATCAAGAGGGCACGCGGTACTGACTTGCTTGGGCTGCGGGTTTCTTCCGCCATGGTGCCGGCGGTGTCGAAGCCATAGACCACGAAGAGCGACATCAACATGGCGGCGAAGAACACCCCGATGTAGCTGCCAGTGCCTTGGGTGCCCCCGGTGTCAGAGAGGAACGAGACGGGATGATGCGCGTGCAGCAGCAGCAGCGTGCCCAGCACCACCATGCCGACCAGTTCGGCGAGCACACCCACGTTATTGATGATGGCCAGCAGTCTCACACCCAGGATGTTGATGGCCGTCGTCACAGCCAACAAGATCAACGCGATGACAATCAGCAGGCGCGTGTTGCTTACGTCCCAGCCGAAGATCGTCGCAATGACCGGCGGCACCACGAACTCGACCGACGCAATCGTGGCCACCTGCGCAACGAGGTAGATCCAGCCGTCCATCCAGGCGACGTCGCGACCGGCGACCTGCTTGGTCCATTGGAAGACCGAGCCGGCGAGGGGGTAGTGTGAGGCCAACTCGGCGAAGACCAGACCGACGAGGAGTTGGCCAGCAAAGACAATCGGCCAACTCCAGATGAATGCAGGGCCACCCGTGCCCAAGCCAAAAGCAAAAAGAGCGAAGATACCAGTGGTGACTGAGATGTACGAGAACGCGACGGCGAAGTTCGAGAAGCCGCTCATCGACCGCCGCAGCTCCTGGCGATAGCCAAACTGTTGGAGTCGCTCAGAGTCGCTGCGCTGTTGCTCGTCTACAATGGGCGCCGCGCTCGTGGCTTTCACGTCAGACACGTACACACCTCCGATTCGATCGAGCAGCAACCGCACCAGGCGAGCCGCCACACGGTTGCCCTACTGCCACACGCCGTCTCTTCGGCGCACTGGCTCCGCTTAGTCGCTTAGTGTAGCACATGACGATCAACCGGTGAGCAAGTGTCGAGCATATGCGCCCGTGCGTGGTTGCCCAGCGACGAGCAGGTGAGTGCGCAGGAGGCTTGATGAGGGATCGCTCGATCGGCAGAAGCCGCACGGAAGCCCGGCGAGCCAGCCATGCGTTCTTAATACTTCCCATGGCTAAAGCCAGGGGATGCTCAGTTCATCGCCTGGACCATCGCCCCGGCGCTCTGCAGGGCCCGCCCGGCCCAGGTGGACCGTGCAGACGCGGTGGCGGCGTTGCCGCGCAGACGCTCGTCAGCGTCTGGCACCCGTGTCCACGGCGCGTGCGTCCTGTTCCCCACGGGAACGACTCACTGTGGAACGCCCCAATACGATGCAATGGGCAAGGTGCACCGTGTCCTCCCAACCCTTCTCGCACCAACGAGCGCAACCGGCCAGGGCACGGGCCATTCATCCCCGGCCCTGAAGGGCGGGCCTTCTGGCCTCAGCAAGGTAACACTTCTCTTACGCCGAGGATCGCTCGGACGCCAACGCGGACGATGCCCGGCGAACGTCGGAGGCAGCAACAGCCTGCCAACGCGGGTATTATTGGGCAGTGGCACACTCACCGAAGGTCGGCGAACACCTAGAAGCTGGTTCCTAAACTGCAGGTTCATGCGGCCACCACACTATGACGGTCGCCACGCTTCGGTCGATTCCCCGGAATAGACCGGTGACAGCAGATTTGACAGCATGACGAGCAGACGCGGCGAGATGGCACGAGACGAGTACCGACCCTGAGTCCCCATGAACCGCGACGATGAGACGACACAAACGCGACGAGACAGGGCGCCGCGTTCTCCAAAACCGCGGGCAAGTCGTCTACATGACCCCAACGCCCATGGACAGCGACGAACGGGTATGGACACATGGCCAAGAGGAAGGCCGATATCCACGCCGGATGTGGACAACCCTGGAGAGGTGTGTACACCCGTTACGGAGATACACCTTCCGCAGCTCGATGTGGCTTGCGATCCAGATTCTCTCCAAGGCATGACAACAATCCTGACTCGACTTTGGCCTTTTTGATGAGAAGATGCTCCAGGCCACTTCTGAAGCCAGGCGAATACGGCCGCGAATTCACCACCTCCTGACCACTGGGTGCGAGTGGCGAATTCACTCTGCTCCGAAAGCAGGGTCCGTTGCCGTCTGCCGTCGCTCCTGACCGCAGATGAAAAGGGCCAAAGTCGAGTTCCTGATACTGGTGGCGAATTCACGAGGAGTTCCTGCAGGCCCGAACTCTTCGTGCCGAGCGGCGGCGGATTTCCGGGCTCGTGACCCTCGAAACCGAATTCACTACCAGCATCAATCCTGACAACAACCCCGATGGACGCCGGTGGACAACAGCGGACGCAAATCCGCAAGACGCCCGGATGTGCGTGAGAAACTGTCTGAAAACTCTTGGGAACGGCCCTGGAGAGATCATCTCATACCGCTTTGCCAGTAATGCGGCCTTTTAGTGCCCTCTCGTTCCTCCTCTGTTCATCAGCAATCCCATTTTGACGCGTTTTCAGACCATCTCGATGTTGTGCAACACCAGCGGATGGCACTCGCTCTTCTGCTGTGTACGCGCGCCTGTGCTCGCTCCCCTGTCAGCAGAACGGGCACCACAGCCATCGAGTCCCATCACCTATTTGCTGAGATGGAAGATGAAATCGAACTCGGAGCCAACCGGGTTGCCGCGTGCATGGAGCAGCATCGTCCCTGTAGCGCCCGTGTACACGCCCGTGCCGCCGGTGATGGCAAGGGTCGTATCCGTCCCATCGTCGTAGAAGGGTCCTTCAACCGTGAGCTGCCCCTCAGCCAGAACGGTGGTCCAGAAGCATTCCCATTCGGTTTTCCCGGCGGAGACGGTGCGCAGGCACGCGCCGTTGTCTGTGCCTACTTGATGCGCATCGGCGGCATCAAACACGGGGTTGTGGAAGCCCAGCGTATCGCCCACGGAATCCCCAACCGGGAGCGTATCGCCAACGGTGTCGGTGATCGCATGCTCCACGACATGGATGCTCTTGGTGCTGTTCGCTTGCGCCGAGGGGCTTGTGCGCAGATTCAGGAAGGACACTGCGGCCAGGAGGACGACAAGCAGCGCCACGCCTGCGGTGAGACCGAGCCATTTTTTCATGGGGTTTCTGCCTTTCTAGGATGCGTGCTCTCCGACGCTGGTAGAGGCAGGCAAGACCGCGTGTCGAAAGCACATCGCGGAGGACCTCCTCCAGGCCTGAGGACAGAAGAAACCTCACTAGCCTGACTGTTGCACTGTTGCGCTCTTGAGGGTGCTGGTGCTGTTGTGCCCTATGCCCTGTGCCCTGTGCCCTGTGCTTCCCCTCACGGTGTTTCCCTGGTACCAGCGGTGTAGGCCAGTATATCTGGGAAGCAGCAAGAAAAGCTAGGGGGGTCAGTCACGCCCATTAGGTGGGAGATGTTGACCCTGTGCAACGAGCGGCGCCATCAAATGTTGTCAGGGAACCGTCTGATAAATCGGGCATCCGCCGGCTCAGCAAAGATTACGAGCTGCTCTGCACAACCAGCGAAGCCATGATCTATGTGTGCATGTGCCGGTTCCTGCTGCGGCGCCTTGCTCGGAGGTGACGATTTTTCAGACGGTCTCTAGTACTACAGTGACGGTTACTGATTTTACCCGGTACTGAAGAGTGTCGGCGTGGGGTGCAGGACGGCGCAGATGCGGTCCCAGAGTCCGTCCTCA
>WNFM01242761.1_pt1 | contig 10863 bp, 9 predicted proteins | sample 5400271 | NCBI WGS metagenome assembly WNFM01 (sample SAMN13153352, study PRJNA577476) | soil metagenome | isolation source: 60 cm saprolite on Douglas fir-dominated hillslope | place: USA:California | collected 2013-09-17 | reverse complement strand
CCGCGGACGGGGAGATTCGAAGTCGCGTGCCGGCGTCCGATCCCGGGGCGCCGTTGACGGCGCCGCCTGGCGCGAGTCCTCCCGGCGCCTCGGCTCCATCGACCGGCCGCGGTCGGGGGTGGTCGAGGCGCCGGGGTTCGATTCCCTGGAAAAATTCGGCGTCGGTCTTTGAGCCCGCTCACGGGATGGCGCCGGGCGCCGCTCGGCCTGCGGCCCCCCGTAGGTCGTCCCGACACGCGGTCGCGATCGATCGATGGTGGCCCTGGGGTCGGCGCCGCGCACCCGCGCGCGGGGCGAATCACCGGACGAGTTTGGCATGGCGGGTCGCGCGGAGTTCCGGACCGCCTGGTGCCCGGGCTCCCCGCGCCGCTCGAGATTCCGGAAGGGGACCGGTCGATCGGACGCCCCCGGCGTCTGGAAGGTCGCGCGCTGACCGCGCGCCTGCTCCACAACCCGGTTCCACTGCTCCGGTCGGCCACCGATCTGTCGCGCTTCGAACCTCGGCAGACGCCCGGTCACCACCACCTCGGTCCCGCGCGGCAGGCGATCGGGCCGGACGAAGCCGCGATCTCCCCGCACGCCGAACCGATCGACCGATACGAATCTCCAGCCGCGAGGATCGAGGCGCCCAACATTGATGTTCGTAACGTTGATCACCGAAACGTTGGTGAACACCGGGCGGTTGTAGAAGTTCAGAGGACACCAACCGATGTACGAGGGCCCGACGGCGTAGCTCACCCAGGCGCCGCTCCAGATCTCCCCGGGAATCCAGAACCAGCCGATGTCGACTCCGAAGTCCCAGCGCCCGTAGTGATACGGCGCCCAGCCCCAGGGATCGTACGAAACCCAGACCCAGCCGGTCGGCGTGGAGATCCAGTGCCCGTTGACGTACGGACCCCAGTTGCCGCTGTAGCGCGGCCTCCAGACATGACCGTAGGTGGGAACGTCGCGCCACTCGCCGTAGGTCGCCAGCTCGCCGATGTAAGGATCCACCTCGGGGGGCGCCTGCTCGCGCACCTGGTCGAGCGCAGGGTCGTCACCCTGGCGGAGATACGCCTTGCCGCGCTCCTCGACGAAGCGGTCGAAGGCATCCTGACGCAGGGTGTTGAACGGTCGGGGATCGGCCGGGTTGCGGCCCCGGCCGGCGCTGCTGCGCTCGCCGCTGCGCACCAGCACCGAGCCGCCGTCCCCCGACAATTCGGCGACGCCGCGGAGCGACGAAACGGTGCAGACGCTTCCTTCGGCATCGATGCGAAACGCCCCGCCGGAAAGCAGGTAAACGGATCCGCCTTCCGTATCGATCTGGAACACCTTGTCGGAGGAGGAAGACTCCGACGCGTCGATCCTCAGACTACCCTGCTCGAGGGCGATCAGGGTGGTCTTCTCGTAACGGTTTTCGAGATCGGCCAGGTTCCGGACATCGATCCGGGTCCCTGCATCGAGACTGAGAAGGGAACCGTCCGCCAGCTCGATTTCCGCCCGCCCGTCTCCGGTCCAGGCGCTGTCGCCGGGCACGACCGGCGTGTTCGCGACAGCTTCCACCACTTCGCCTTGTCCGGTGCTCTGAACCGTGAGCCCCCCCTCCAGATAACGGACGCGGGCGTAGGTGGAGCCCCGATCCTGATCATCGTCGGCGCGCGCCGGTGCGGCCGGCTGCATCACCAGGCTCGCTCCGAACACCAGCGAGAGCGCCACGGAACGCGAGGTCAGGGGTTTCAGCAACCTGATCATTTCACCATCCTGCCTTTCCCGGGCGCGACATTCACCGTCTTGCCGCCGCGCCTCGTCCCTGATTTAGCGAATTCCGTGCCATCGACCGCGGCGGGAGGCCGGCGCGAAAGCTCCCTGTTTTCGACTCACCCACCCCGCGCCGGCCCGCCGGCGCGCCTCAATGTCCCGTCTCCGGGAACGATCCGTCCTGTGCCAGGGACACCTTGCCGCACCCGGAAGGCGCAGCCTATAATCTCTTCATGCCACGGAGGCGAGTCGCTCTGACGATCCTGCTTCTGGGCTTCGTTCTGGTTGCCCTACCGCCCGCGTCGGTCCTGTCCCGCACCCGCAAACCGAAGTCCACGGAGCAGGGACCTCACAAGCCGAAGCTGCGCCTGATGGCGTCGCCCTGCGTCGGCTACGCGCCTGTCGATGTCGTCCTGACCGGGGAGCTGACCGGGGTCGACCTGCACGATCCGAACCTCTGCCATGCGGCGATCACCTGGATCCGAATCGACCCGGGCCAGAGCGAGCAGGAAGGGCTGCGCGTCCGCGAAGATCCCGCTTGCCTGCATCCCAAGGAGGAGGTATCCGTCCCGACCTCGTTCACCAAGAGCTATTCCCTCTATCACCGCGGTTCCTACCTGTTCCGGCTCCAGGTGGAGGGAAAGGATCGGAGCCGCATCGACTCCGGCTTCGTCAAGGTCCAGGTGCTCTCCCTCGAGGATACCGGAGTTCAGTGAAGAGGCTCCGGAGTCGGTGACGGGGCCGGCTTCTTCGGCGCCAGTCGATCGCGCAGCCTGTCCCCCAGCCGATCCATGACCTGCTCTTTCTTTTTCTTCTGCACGTCGCGCATCAGCGAGCCGCTGTCGAGCGCGAAGCCCGGGCTCGCCAGGTTCCCCCGCAGCGCGAACGGGACCGTCAGACGTCCCTCCTTGTCGGCGAGCACACCGAGCCGGGAGGTCTTCGCCACCATTCCCGCGGTCGCCTCCTTGGAAAATCGCGCCGTCACGCCGAGATCGAGGGTGGCGTCCAGTCCGACCGCTCCATGGCCGAGCAGATCGAGATCGCTCGAGTGCAGCGCCAGGTCGTCGGTGCGCGCCTTGCCGTCGGCGATCGCGAGGTGCGCCGCCAGGGACTCGAAGGCGGTCTCTTCGCGGCCGATCCCCTTGCCGCCGACCATCTCCAGAAGGCCCGCCAGCTGTTTGAGGACGCTGAACGAGGTGATGCTTCCCTGGGTCATTCGGACCTCGCCGCTCCCCTTGGCCGCCTTGAGAATCGGGTCCATCTCGAGACCAGCGGAGACGAGATCGAGGGTGCCGGCGAACCGGCCGCGCAGCAGACCCTTCATCGACGGGTCGTAGGCCGACAGCAGCGGCTCGACGTCGATCCGGTCGAGCCGCACACCAAGCGCATAGTCCGGAACGGCGTGCGCCAGATCGACGCTGGCCCGGCCTTTTACGGTCCCATCGTAGAGGCTCGCCGTGAGGTCCTGCAGCGTCAGGAGCCCCCGCTCGATCGTGAGGCTCGCCCGCACCTCCGAAAGATCGAAGGTCTGGAAGCGGACCGCTTTCACCGCCAGCGTACCGCGGCCGCGAACCACCTCGAGCAACCCTCCCGAGGCCGGGGCCGCGGTCGCCGCCGGTCGCGGTTCCCGCGCCGCCGGGGCGCCGGCAGGCAGGAGGATGGCGAGGATCTCGTTGACGTCCAGGCGCGGCGAGGTCAGCGTCAGCCCGACCCGGGGCTTCAGGTAATCCTCCACGGACAGCTTGCCGCTCAGCGAAGAGCGGCCGAAGCGCACCGTGAAATCATTCCACTCGGCATGCGCTCCATCCACCGTGAGGGTGCCGCCGAGCCCCTCCACCGGGTTCGCCATCGAGGCATCCTGATAGCTCAGCCCCTTCAGGCGGATCGTCCCCTTGAACCGCAGCCCTTCGGGTCGCTCCAGGGGGAGCCCGACCGAGCCGCGCAGATCGAGCGACCCGCCGGCCCGCGTGCCCGCCGGACGCGCCACGCCGATCCAGGGGAGGATGGTGACCAGATCGGCCGCCTCGATTGCCCGGCCGTCGAATTCTCCCTCGAGCCGCGGCTCGCCGCGCCCAAGCAACCGGGCCCGCGCGCGCAGCAGGCTCTTCCCGAGACCGACCGCGAGGTCGACCTCGGTGTCTCCGCCGCCGCCCCAGCCGCGCAGCGTGGCGTCGATCGGAGCGAGGATCACCTCAGACCGCTGTCCCGGCGCCACCGCATCGTCGTACACCAGGATCCGCCCGCCGCGCAGGATCGCCTTCTCCACGCTGAGCGCCGCGGGACCCGCTGCGGCGCCTCCCGGCGGAGCCGAGCCGGCCGGCGCGGGCTCGGCCCGCGCCGCGCTCGCACGCGCCAGGAGGTCATCGAAGTTCCACCGGCCTCGCGCGTCGCGGATCAGGGTGAGGATCGGCCGGTTCAGGATCACCGAGCGCAGCGCCAGGCGGCCGCGCAGCAGCGGCAGGATGGCGACCCGGATCGAGAGCGACTCCGCCCGCAGCGCCTCGCGGCCCGGATAGCGCGCCGAATCTCCGACCGAAAGCGTTCGGATCGACACCGCGGGGACCGGCCAGACCGTCAGGGCCATCGGACCGAGGCTCACCGTGCGCCCCGTCGCCTCCTGGACCCGAAGCGCGATCAGGGGACGGAACCTCTGCACGTCGATCAAGCGCGGCAGGGCGATGGCCAGGGCGATCGCGGCGGCCAGAAGGCCGCCGAAGACCGTCAGGAGGCGGCGAGAGAGACGCGAGAGAGGCATCGGACACCCCAGCTTTCACGACAGGGAAACGACCGGCAACCGCTGGACCGCGCCGCACCGCGGAAGCGATCCGCCCCGATGTTGCTTACGAGACCTTCTTGGTGACGTCCTCGGCATCTTCGAGATAAGCCCTGGCCAGTCGTCGCGCGCGCGACGAGCCGAGCAGGGACGACCAGCGGGCCGACTTGATCTGACGCTGGATCGCTTCGATCTTGCGGCGCGTCTCGTCCTCGCCGAGTCGTATCGACTCGACGATCGACGAGAAATCGGCCCAGTGGATATGATCCACTTCCGGCGCGATCAACACGTCCGCGAAGCGGCACTGCATCTCCTTGAGCGCCTCCGCCTTGATCGCGTTGGCGCGCACCATGATGTTCAGGCCGTTCCTGAAGCCCGCAGTATCCTCGATCTCCTTCGAGACGTCGACCCCGATCACCATGTCGGCGCCGAGCCGGAGGGCGGGGATCACGGGCACCTTCGACATCCAGCCGCCGTCGATCAGCAGGCGCCCCTCCCAGGGGACCGGCGGAAGAAGACCCGGCACCGCGCTGCTGGCGCTCACGGCACGGCGCAGCGGCCCGCTCCGCAGCATCACCTCCCGGCCGCGCGTGATGTCGGCGGCGCAGGCGGCGAACGGGATGCGGGTCGATTCGATCGGAACGTCATCGAGCAGCGAATTGATGTTGTGCTCGAAATGCTCGGCGGAGATGAACGAAGTCTTGGCCATCGAGAAGGAGTAGAAGATCCCCTTCTTGACGAGCGATATGAAATTGTAGAGAAGACCCGGGCGCGCCTCGCGGCTCTCGCGCAGGAAATCGAACTTGGCCCGCTTGAATTCCTTGCTGAAGACGAAATCGAGAAAGCGCTTCTCGGTGGCGGCGGCGCTCCGGGTCGTGGCGTAGACACCGCCCACGAGCGCCCCGATGCTCGTTCCGACGATCAGGTCGATCGGGATCTCATTTTCCTCGAGGACCTTCAGGACCCCGATGTGCGCCAGGCCGCGGGCCGCCCCGCCCCCCAGGGCCAGCCCGACCTTGAACCCTTCGAACATTCCTGATCTCCCCCTTCGCCGGCAGGACACGGACCCGGGGCGCGATCCCGTCCGGGCCGGCGTGGCCGGGTTCCCGTCCAATATAGGCGGCTCGATGCGGGATCGCCATTCATCGGAGCGCGCGGGACCAATTACGCTTCACGCCCTCGGGACAAAGCCGGCGAAGGGGGCAGGCCGGACAGGCGGGGTTGCGCGGCCGGCAGAACCGGCGTCCCAGCGTTATCAAATTGACGTGGGGCTCCAGGGTGCGCTCGGCGGGGATTCGATCGGCCAGAAGAGCATGCGCCTGGACGGCGTTCGCCCCCTTCGGGATCCATGCGAGACGCTTGGTCACCCGCTCGATGTGGGTGTCGACCGGAAAGGCCGGCCGGTTGCAGGAAAAGAGGAGCACGCAGGAGGCGGTCTTCTCTCCCACCCCCTTGAATCGAAGGAGCGCCTCCCGCGCCTCTTCCATCGGCAGGCGTAGGAGGCGATCGAGGTCGAGCCGACCCTCTTCGTCGCGAAGCCGCCGCAGAAGGTCGACGATCACCCGGCTCTTGACCCGCGACAGCCCCCCGACCCGGATCGCATCCTCCACCGCCGGCGCGCCGGCCCGAAGCACCTCGCCCCAGGATGGGAATCTTTTCCGGAGCGAGGCGTAGGCGCGATCGCGATTCGTGTCGCTGGTGTTCTGCGAGAGGATGGTGAGGACCAGCTCGTCCAGCGGCGGCCGGCGCTTCACGATCCGCGGCCGGCCGAACAGACGTTCGAGACGATCGAGCACCGCTCGCACCCGTCCCGGGGCGGGCCCCGGGTTCGGTGATCCGGAGGCGGGACTCTGTCCAGTTCGAGGTTTCGATCGCACCGGATACGACCTTCTCATCCGCCGGAGCGGGGCGCCGCCGTCGCGGAGGCGCGCCGCGATGGGCTCGATTCTACCGGACGGGCCGCTCGAAAGCGCTGTGATAGAATCCGCCAGAGGCGGGCGCCACGGACACGAACGACGGGTCGTGAAGCCGATGCCCGGCGACGGATGGTCGCCGAGCAAATCACCCGCCGCGGAGTCCGAGACCCCGCCGTCCTGGCGGCGATGGCCGGCGTTCCCAGGCATCGGTTCGTTCCGGAAGAGCTGCGAGCCAAGGCCTACGACGATGTCCCGCTGCCGATCGGGGCCGGGCAGACGATCTCCCAGCCCTACATCGTCGCCTTCATGAGCGAAGCGATCCGGGCGCGACCAACCGATCGCGTCCTGGAGATCGGCACCGGCTCGGGGTATCAGACCGCCATTCTGGCGAGGCTCGTGGCGCGCGTGTTCACCATCGAGTGCCGCGGCGACCTGGCGGAGACCGCCCGTCGCCGGCTGGAGGCGGAGGGGATCGGAAACGTCGTCTACCGCACCGGTGACGGCACGCGCGGCTGGCCCGAGGAGGCGCCGTTCGACGCCGTCCTGGTGGCCGCGGCCGCCGGCGAGATCCCGCCGCCGCTCCTGGAGCAGCTCGGAGAGGGCGGGCGGCTGGTGCTGCCGGTCGGGGGCGAAGAACAGGAATTGATCCGCGTGACGCGCGCCGGAAGCGAGAGGCCGCGGGAGCCGTTGCTTTCGGTGCGCTTCGTGCCGCTCATCGGTTGGGCACCCCGGCGCGACTGAGGAGAGATCGAGCGCATGGCCAAGGTCATCACCCCGCGAAGCGAAGATTACGCGCGCTGGTACACCGACGTCATCACCCAGTCCCAGATGGCCGACTACTCCCCCGTCAAGGGATGCATGGTGATCCGGCCCCTGGGCTACGCGGTCTGGGAGGCGATGCAGCGGACGCTCGATGCCCGGTTCAAGGAGACCGGGCATCAGAACGCCTACTTCCCTCTGTTCATCCCCGAATCGTTCCTGCGCCGCGAGGCGGAGCATGTCGAAGGGTTCGCTCCGGAGTGCGCGGTCGTCACGCATGCCGGCGGCAAGGAGCTGGAGGAGAAGCTCGTCGTCCGTCCGACCTCGGAGACGATCATCTACGCCATGTATTCGAAGTGGATCCGCTCCTACCGCGATCTTCCCCTGCTCCTGAACCAATGGGCCAACGTGGTGCGCTGGGAGATGCGGACGCGGCTGTTCCTGCGCACCACCGAGTTTCTGTGGCAGGAGGGGCACACCGCCCACGCCACCGAAGCGGAGGCCGAAGAGGAGGTGCTGCGCATCCTCGAGATCTACCGGGCGTTCGCCGAAGAGCAGATGGCGATCCCGGTCTACACCGGCCTCAAGACCCAGAACGAGAAGTTCGCCGGCGCCCTGCGGACCTACTCCATCGAAGGGCTGATGCAGGACGGCAAGGCGCTGCAGGCCGGCACCTCTCACAACCTCGGCCAGAACTTCGCCAAGGCTTTCGACGTCAAATTCCAGACCAAGGAGGGCGACTGGGCCCACGTCTGGCAGACCTCCTGGGGCGTCTCGACGCGTCTGATTGGGGCCCTGGTGATGGCGCACGGCGACGACAACGGGGTCAGCTTCCCGCCGCGCCTCGCGCCGACACAGGTGGTGATCGTGCCGATCTGGAAGACCGACGCCGAAAGAGAGAAGATCTCGGAGGCGGCGCGGCTGGCCGTCGAAGAGCTGAAGGGCGCCTTCCGCGTCCACGCCGACCTGCGCGACGAGGTCTCCCCCGGCTGGAAGTTCAACGAGTGGGAGATCAAGGGTGTGCCGCTTCGTCTGGAGATCGGGCCGAAGGATCTCGAGAAGGACCAGTTCATGGCGGTTCGCAGGCTCGATCGGGTCAAGGTCCCGGTGCCGCGCGGCGGTCTCGCGGCGCGGGTCGCGGAGCTCCTCGAGCGGATCCAATCCGACATGCTCGAGAAGGGACGCGCCTTCCTGCGCGCCAACACGCGCGACGCCGGGAGCTACGACGAGTTCAAGAAGGCGCTCGATGAAGTCGGCGGTTTCTTCCGGGCCCACTGGTGCGGCTCTCCCGAATGCGAGAAGCGGATCAAGGCCGAGACGAAGGCGACGATAAGGTGTATCCCGCTGCAGGGGAACCGGGAGGATGGTACATGTCTCGTGTGCGGGGCCCCCTCCAGCGCCTGGGTCTATCTGGCGCGGGCCTACTGACCGCCGCTCTGCTCGGAATGACCCCGGCGGCCGAGGTCGCCCCCGGGGCGGCCCCGGCGCCCTCCCCGGCCGGAAATCCGACACCGGTGAAGGTCCGCTTCGCCGAGCCGGCGCCGCCGGGGTTGATCCTCGGCCCCACGCGCATCGTCGTCGAAGCCGCGACCGCGGACGGGGCGCGGATCGACAACGTGGCGATCTACGCCGACGGGAATCTCATCACCATCCTCGAGCGCCCGCCCTACGCCGTCACCTGGGACGCCGGCAGCCGGTTCGGCGAGCGCGTCCTGCGTGCGGTGGCGACCGATTCCTCCGGCCGGGTCGGAGAGGCGGTGCTGCGTGCCCGGCCGTTGTACGTCGGGCAGTACGAAGAGGTCCGCCTCGTGACCCTCTATGCCGCGGTGCGGGACCGCCGCGGACAGCCGGTCCTGACGCTCGGCAGGGACGATTTCGTCCTGCTCGAGGATGGCGTGCCGCAGACGCTGAGCCACTTCACCTCGGCGGTCGTCCCCCTGACGGTCGCGCTTCTCCTCGATGCCAGCAACAGCATGAACCTCGGCGGCAAGATCGACCTGGCGAAGAAAGCGGCCGAGGAGTTCGTCGACAGCATCGATCCCGCGGATCGCCTGTCGGTCGTCTATTTCAACGATGAGGTGGCCGGTCTCAAGGAGCCGGTGGCGGACCGCCGCCGCCTGAAGGAGGCGATCGCGGCCATCCAGGCGCGGGGCGGGACCGCCCTGTACGATGCCATCTACCGCACCGCCGATCAACTGTCCGGGGCGGAGGGGCGCCGGGCGATCGTGCTTCTATCCGACGGGCGCGACCAGTCCTTCACCGACAACGAGCCGGGAAGCCTTCACCTGTTTGAAGAGGCGCTCGAGGAGGCGCATCGATCGGAGGTGGCGCTGTACACCATCGGGCTGGGCGCGCATCTCGAGAACGAGCTCGACCTTGCGAGGGTCCGCAGTCTGCGCGACATCCTCGAGCGGATGGCGCGCGAGACCGGCGGTCGCTCCTACTTCCCGGAGCGGGCCGGACAGCTCTCGGGGATCTACAGACAGATCGCGGCCGACCTGAAACAGCAGTATGCCCTGGCTTACGTCTCGACCAACCGAACCCGCGACGGGCGCTGGCGCAGCATCACCCTGCGCACCCGGCAACCGGGTCTCGAGGTGCAAAGCCGGGCGGGCTACTACGCCCCCGGAGCGCCGGGGACCGTCCGATAGCGGACCGGCTCCTAGGACCCGGGCAGGCTCCCGGCCCGGTCCCGGGTGCGCCGGATCAGCGCCAGGTTGCGGGTGTAGACGAACAGACCGGCGAACTGACCGAGCGTGAACACGATGTCGTGGCGATAGACCAGTGCGTAGACGAAGAGCATCACCCCACCCAGCAGGCTCAGGTACCAGAATGCGACCGGCACCGTGCTGCGCCCGGCGCGCTCCGAAGCGACCCACTGCACGACGAATCGGAGCGTGAAAAACAACTGTCCGAGCAGGCCGAAGAACACCCAGGTATCGAACCGAAGCAGGCGGTCAAGATTCATCCTTCACCTCGTAGCGCAGCCTGCGCCGCTTCATCCAGCGGACCGCGAGGAGGTCCTGGAACGACGGCAGGAGACGATTGCCGATGCCGTACTTCGAATCGCCATGCCGGCGCGGCCGGTGTCCAACCGGCTTCTCCGTCACCCGGAACCCTTCCATCTTCAGAAGGGTCGGCAGGAAACGGTGCATGCCGTTGTAGAGAACGAGCCGCGACAGCGCCGTCCGGCGGTAGACCTTGAGGGAGCAGCCGGTGTCGGCGACCCGCTCGTCGCTCAGCCGATTGCGGACATAGTTGGCCACCCGGGAGGAGACCCGCCGGACGAGGCTGTCGCGCCGTTCGGTGCGCACGCCGACCACGGCATCCCAGCCCTCGAGGGCCGACACGAGCGCGGGGATGTCGGCGGGATCGTTCTGCAGATCCGCGTCGAGCGTGACGACGACTCCGCCGCGCGCCCGGCGGAATCCGGCGTCCATCGCGGCGGTCTGGCCCGCGTTATGCGCGAAGGTCACCACGCGCACCTCGGGATGGGCGGCGCTCAGATCCCGGAGCGCCCGGTCGCTCCCGTCGGTGCTGCCGTCATCGACGAACAGGATCTCGTAGGGTCGTCCGAGCCCGCGCAGCGCGGCGCCCACCTCCGCCACCAGCGGCGCCAGGTTGTCGCGCTCGTTGTAGACCGGGATGACGAGCGAAAGATCGATCGATTCGGGGTTC
>WNFM01146830.1_pt1 | contig 10863 bp, 16 predicted proteins | sample 5400271 | NCBI WGS metagenome assembly WNFM01 (sample SAMN13153352, study PRJNA577476) | soil metagenome | isolation source: 60 cm saprolite on Douglas fir-dominated hillslope | place: USA:California | collected 2013-09-17 | reverse complement strand
ACCCCGGACCGCGCGACAGCACGTAACCCGGCACCTGCGAGGAAAACCAGAAGAACAGTCGCCACCCAGCCTGACGACCACGGGCAGGTCACCGGGCCAGGCCAACACGCCCTCTTGACAAAGGGGACCCCCATGGGTGCGAAAACGCGCTCCCGAAGACTTCATGGGGGGCGTACAGGGGTCAGCCTCTCGGGTGTGGGGCGCCGCACTTCTGTTTACTGCGCTGGTCGCCGTGTTCGCTATCGCACTGCGTTTCCGCGCCGTGCTGCGCTGGCGGCGGTCCACGGCCGAACGAGACCTGCGGCCCGCGCTGGCCGCGGGCGCGCGGCAGGAGGTCTGATGGCCCAGGCGATGGCTGCCCCCGGGGAAGCAGGCCGGGGTCCGCGTACTTGACCGCGGGCTGCGTCAGGTCGTCCCGCTGCTGGCAACCGCGATCGCGCTGGTAACCGTGTACGTCATGATCACGGGTGCGTTCAAGACCCAAGCGAGTTCCTGGCCTCTCCCTGGTCCTTGCCCTCCCGGTGGTCGTTCAGCAATTTCGGTGTCGCGCTCAGCAGTGGCTTCGGCCGGTGGCTATTGAACAGTGTGATCGTGACGCCGGTCGCGGTAATTATGACCACAGGCCTCGCCGCGCTCGCGGCGTGGGGCTACGCGCGCTGGCGTTTCGCGGGCAAGCAAACAGACCGAACGCCCGACGTGCTCCGGAATGCGCACACCTTATTACCGGGACCACCCGCAGACCGGGTCAGGCACGGCTGAACTCTAGGACGTTGTGGCGACTGCGGCAGCACTTCATTTCTAACCAGAATCAATTTCTATCGTCGTTATAGTGCGCGAGCAAGGTCCGGCCGGATGCGCTGGAGCCAGCGCAGCGGTTCGGGCTCGTCCTGTGTGCAGTACTCCAGGGCGGGCAGGATCGCCGTCCGGTCGGCCAGGCCGTAAGCCTCCAGGAACACCCGTAGCCGGGCTGGGAGGTCAGGCAGCGGGTCGAATCCTGCCTCGGCGAGCTGGCCCGGCGGGGCAAGCGGCACGAACCTCCACGCGGCCACGGCGAGGTCGGCCAGCGGGTCGACCGGCTGCGCGGCGTCCCAGTCGATGAACGCCACCGGTATCCCGTGCCGGTATACGGTGTTCCACGGGCCGAGGTCGCCGTGCGAGACGATCTCCCCGGCCTTCGGCGGGTGCGGGTGGAAGCGGTAGCTGGTGATGGCTGGCCGAAAGCCCGCGGCCGCCTGGTGCAGCCTGCGGATCAATCCGGCCGCGCCGCGCAGGGCGCGCTCGGTCCTGGCGTAGGGCGGCAGCCATAGGCCGTGCCCGGGCTGCCAGTGCGGGTCGTTGGCGACGTCGCCGTCGATGAAGGTCAGCACTTCCCGGTCGCCCTCGATCCCCAGCACCCGGGGAGCGCCGTCGAATCCCGCCGCCTCCAGATGGCGCAGATACTCGTGCACCGCGGGCGACCACGGCCCTATTGGCCGCAGCAGCCGGTCACCGTGCCGCACGATCCCGCTGGTCATCCGCCCGCCCGAAAGCGGTGTCTCGCCTGCGCGCGGGTGCGGCTGGTCGGTCACCAGACCAGTATCACCAGGACCAGTCGACCAACCAGCTTGGAAGACCGGTAGGGCTGCTCACTCGGTGACTTGGGTGTATGCGGCAGGCGGCGGATCGGGCTTGAAGACTCGCGAGTGTCCGTGACTGGCCGTGCGGGGCTAGAGCAGGTGGCACGTGTGTGGCACGAAGTCAGGCCGAAGGCGACGGCTTACGGCCTGGCACGGTCTGGCGGCAATGGCACGCTGATTGCCCGCTGCCGCGAATGCAGCCGGAGGCAGGGCCAGCACCAGCCCGAGGACGATCGTGGACGTCTGTTGACGTCGACAGCGGCTTACTGGACGATCCGGCATGTGTCCCAACCGATTGAGCACCGCTGGCGTGGACCAATCACCGACGCAGAAATGGTGGCACTGGTCACAGCACATGGTGGTCAGGCCGAGGCCCGGTGGTGGGATCAGGTCCGGCCCCACAGCCTCGGCTGGGTGACCGCGCGCCTACAGGATGGCGGCCTGGTCGGCTTTGTCAACGTGGCATGGGACGGAGGCGATCACGCCTTCCTCCTTGATACCAAGGTCGCCAGTGAGCACCAGCGGCAGGGTATCGCGACGGCGCTTGTCGGCCACGCTGCCCAGCACGCCAAGGCTGCCGGTTGCGAGTGGCTTCACGTTGACTTCGAAGAACACCTCGCGGCGTTCTACTTCGATACCTGTGGCTTCCAGCCCACGCCAGCCGGGCTGATCCGCCTGTCCATGCATCGGCACGATCAGGAACCTGCGGGCTTAAAGGCGGGCTCGCCGACTGCCGAAGTCGGCCTGAGTCCGTCCGATTCTTGGGGCTTGGCACGGGCATTGCTGCTCACGGAGTGCCGTCACGGCCTCGTTAGGCCGACACGTTGGTTACACGTCTGCGAACGTCCGCAGGCGGGGAGCAAGCGCGCCGCTCGTGGTGGCTGCAACGGTCCGTCTGGGTCCGCTGTCGTCCGGTGTCTTGGCTGCACGGCGCCCGCGCGCATTAGCAACTCGGGTCGCAGCCGTTCGGATCGGTTCAGCCTCGACCAACGTCCGTGATCGGTCTTCCCTGAATGACGCCATACGGTGGTGAACTGCAACCCCGACCCCGCGATGTCAGGCTTCGCCTCAGGAGGCGATACTTGCCACATGAGGCGCGCAGTTCGGCGCTGGGAGCAACTAGCCCGTCTCCAGCGGAACCTCCCCCCGGAAAATGCTGGCGCCGTCGTCTGGCTCGGGATCATCTACGCGCCTGCGGTAATCATCATTGATCTTTCCCTAGCGGCAGTGTTGTCCCGCTCCATCCTGCAGAGCTGGCAGGCGCGGCAGGATGGACTCGCCGCCGCTGCTCAGGCTGGCGTGAGTCCCGCGCTCATTGGCCTGGTGAGCGCTATGGCGGTGAACGAACTTGTCCGGGCGGTGGTGTTCCGTACGCTGATCCGCCCTGCGCTGACCCGCGCTGAGTCGGCTCCAAGCGAGTGAGCCGTTGTTTAGCAGGTCGTCAAGACCGCCTCTGCCGCCTGGCTGGGCCCAGGTCGGCAGCCGTGGGCTTGTCCGACAGTGACGCTCGGCGTCCCGGTTGCCCGCTTGATCGGGCACGCAGCTTCGGGAACGAGCTTTCAAGCCGCATTACTGATTCGTGCGTGAGTATGCCGAAGATGCTCACGCCAGCGCCGCATACCGCGTTGTATGGCTGCACGGGCGGGAAGTCGATCCGCACCCGCCGCTGTGGCTGATGCCGACCTTGAGCGCGATGAAGTTGTCCACCCGGCCTTCGATTGCTTTCGGGCATATATCGGCCGTGCCCGCACCGTGTGCACATTCAGCCACCCGCATTGACAGCCAAGCCTGTCATGATGACGACGCCAGTCACCGTAGGTAACCGATACTGGAACACTGGCCGCATTGGCAGGTCGCGCAAAGCGCCGACTCGGCGTGCCCGCGCGATGATCTGGCCGTGCGGACAGCCGTGCGCAGATCGTCGCGTTATGTCGCGAGCTCGTCACCGATCACGGTGTCCGGTGGGCGGTAGCCGATTTCCTGCTGGCCCAGCGCGTCCCGGCCACGCCCTGCCTGATCCCCGCCACCCCACGGTTCGGCGGCGCGGCCAGCGCTCACCACAGTGGGTGACGTAGGACGCAGGCGACTCCCAGCCCTCGCTGGCAGGTCTGAGCGGCGGAAGCACGCGCTGCGCATCGGGCCGGTGCCGGCCGACCGTTTGGTGGCTGAGCATCAGGGGCAGCAGTCACAGCAATCAAGACAAGAAAGGCAATCTGAGCAGTCACGGCAAGCGTCGCGGTCCCGGCGCCGCGTGGCGGGCGGCGGGCCGGGGTCCTGCCCGGAGGGCGGAAGATCGCCTTGCGGCTCATTTCCGGGCTGGCCGGGTGTCCCGCTATCGGGCTGCGGAGTGTCGTCGTGACCGCTGGCAGCCGCGGCCGGACGCGGCGAGAAGCGCCGGGCGCCGCCGCCGGGCACCATCCGGGGCTGGGGCGCGCAGTTCCTGTAGCCGAACGTGCGGCGGACTGAGCGGCTCAGCTCGTCTTCGAGCAAGAGACGCGCCAGCCTCGCGTCGGCGAACTCGGCCTCGGCCATGGCCAGCCGGATGCCCAGCAGCGCGTCCTCGCAGAGTCGGCGCGCCTCACCGACAGGGGTTCCGGTGGCCGCCAGCGGGTTCCACGTCCCGCTGGCACGGTCGGCGGGCAGGTCCTCCACCGCGTCCAGCAGGTGTGCGATGCGGCCGAAGAGCCTGCCCGCCTCGGCTAGCGCCGCCTGGTTGCCCGGCCGACCAGCCAGCACCGCGGTGTGGGCAAACACGGCCGCGGTCGCGGTTTCGGTCGGCTCGGTGACGGCCAGCACGGCACTGCCCGGGCCGGCCGCAGCTTCCACCTGTGCCTGCCGGCCTACCGCGCCGGTCAGCACAGCCGTATCGAAACCCAGCTCGCTGCCAGTTTCGGCGCCTTGCCTGGCCCAGCGCCGCGCGAGCCGACCCGCGGCCGTGCGAACCCCATTCCGGCTGGCCACCCCGTCCCGGTCCGCCACATGATCGCGCAGTTTCGCCGCGGCCAGCATCAGCGACACAGCGGCCGCGAACCGGGGAGAATCACCGGCTGCTACCTCTGCCCGGCGCATCCGGCGCAGCACACACCGCCCTGCAGGCCGCCGCGCCGTAGGAGCCACCGATTGCGCCTCGACCAGCACCGACACCACCAGGGCGTCATAGTTCGCGACCAACCGGGCCGCATGCCCATGGTCATCACGCAGCGCAAGGCACACCCCGCACAGATGCGCCTGCCAGGCCGCGCCGAGCTCACTGCCGAGCCGGTGCCTACAGGGCCGGATGATCCCGAACACAGCGCCTCCCATGGCCACGCCCGACGAGCACCTCATCCGCCACGGCACGAGACTTGGGCCAGGCGATCACCAAGCCGGTGCGGCCGCTACTGGCTGTCAGGCTCCCGGTTGATACGGTAAACCGCCTGGTAGGGAATAGGGTACTTGTGAGGTTACGGCTGGATCCACGACACTGGGGCCACAGCGCCGGGCCGGAGTCGTCAGCAGCCGCACCGAATGAGGCCGCGGTGCCGTGGTCGGAATCAGGTGCACTTTGACCCGGCGGATCGGCGGCTCGGAGCGGACCTTTACGTCGGAGATCACGGAGATCAGCGCGCCCGCAACGTGGCGATCGGCGGCATCGACGGCCCGATCCGGACAGCCAGGGGTCGCCCGACGGCACCAGGCCGAGGAGGGTCACCAGGACCAGCAGCAGCGGGAACAAGGAGACGAAGCCTGAGTACGCAAGGCTGGAAACAAGCACCCCGCCGTTATCATCGCCGTACTTCCTGATGATCCCGAACACGAATGCCGGAACCTTGTGACGCTGCTGTACGGCGTCGACCCGCCCGGATCGCACGTTCGATCGGGTTCATCGGTGCTGACCGCCTGCCCCGGCTTGTTAACGCTCCGCGCTGCCCGGCAGCTACCGTCTGCGCTTCCCGGCAGCGCGGCAGGCAAACCACTGCAGTCCGCTGAACGGCACCGGCGGCAAGCTACGAGGGGCCGCGGAACGGGCTGAATCATCGGCACTGCAACGGCACGATCTGCTTCTGACTATCGTTCAGCGACGCCTGGAATCCGAACGCGTCCGGGCGGCTGAATTTGCCCCGCTCGCTGGCCTGTTCAGTCGTTGGCGCTGGCCGTAAGGGACGCGGCCGAGATCGCGGTCTTCGAACGGGTAGCTGTCTCTTTTGAGGTGTACTAAGGGATCGCGGGCGATCTTCGGCGGGCGGTGGGACGGACGGCCGGTTTCCGGGTTGCTGACTGACGGCCGGCTCCCGCCCGGCTGGTCGTCGCGGGGTCTCGCCGTTGCCAGCTGGCGTTCAGGAGCGCGGGGGCGGGCGACCTGGTTGCCGCGGGCCGGCGGGAAACGGGCCGGCCCACATGACTTGGCGGCAGCCTCCGATTGCGGCCACGCATGGGCGGACACAGTCATAGCCGGAGTGTTCGAAACATGTTAACGACCTATATACAGCTACGGGACATCCGAAGCCCCAGGCCCTTTTGCCGCTGCGTCAAATGGTTGACGTGACCCGCCGGGGGAAGTGTGTACCGCCGACCTCGCGATTGTGGACGGGGGATTGGATGCAGGCGGTCTGCGAACGCTGCTACGGCTTCCTGGTCCACGAGCATCGGGAAAAGGCTGAGAAAGCCGCGGCGAAGAGGCGCCCAGTAGAGGCCAAGCAGCAGCAGTTGAGGCAGATCGAGCCCAAGCAACCGAAGGGGAAGCGGCCTCAGCCGATGGCAAAGAAGGCGCGTCGGCAGCTCCAACGCCAACTGACTGGGCTCGATAGCTTGCTCGCGTTCTTCCGCGTCGCTGGCGTACGCGTCGAACTCGTGGGCGGCAGGCGCCCGTGGATCGACGGCGCCCAGACCGAGTCCCTCGCCCATCTACCACCACCCGAGACACTCGAGTGGAACAGACTGACCGCCCGAGGAGTTTTCAGCTCGGCTATCGTTGCGCCGGCGGAGGCGAGCGCGCCGACGACCAAGGTGCGCCGGTGGGCGGCATAGGTGAGGACCTGGGCGATCACTCCCGCTGCGGTGCAACACCTAGGCCTAGGGGACGCATCCGGTGGCGTCGACGAAGGTCTCGTCGAGGCGGTCCTGCTCGCTGGCCGGTCGGGCGTAGCGCGCGAAGGCGCGGCGGACCTGCTCAAAGTCCCGGTCGTCCCGGGGTCCCTGGCTGGCACTCGTCCTGGGTCTGCCGACCGGCCTTGCACGAGGAACGCGTCCGGGACGTGGAGCGACGGACCTTGCACCCTGCCCGGCCCTGGCCGGGGCCCGCGCGCTCGGCGCCGACTGGCTTTGAGCACCCGCACACGAGCCGGCAACGCCGGTCTCCTGGCCGGCGGAGCCAAGTCATGACCGGGCGCCCCTCCGTCATCGCCGAGGTGATCGCCACCGACGCCGCCGCCGGCACCGCCCCGATCGACTGGGAGGAGGCGGTCCGGCTCTTCGCCGCCGAGCGCTGGTACTGGGTGACGACTACCGGCGATGAGGGCCGCCCCCACCTGCGGCCCGTGCTCGCGGTGCACCTCGACGAGCGGATCTACTCGACCACCAGCCCGGCCGCCCGCAAAGGCCGGAACCTGACCCGCAGGCCGTCGGCGGCGCTCGCCGCCCGCGCCCCGGCGATCGATATCGTCATTGAGGGAAGAGTGGCGTGGATCGACGACCGCCACCGACTGCAGCGCGTCGGCGACGCCTACCGGGACAAGTACGGATGGCCCGTCACCGTCACCGTCACCGCCCACAGCGCCTTCGACGCCCCCTACGCAGCGCCCACCGCCGGACATCCCCGATGCCGGGTCTACGAGCTCACTCCCACCGCCGCCTATGCCCTGGGAACCGGCAGCAACCTCGGAGAACGCTCCACCAGGTACCGCTTCGACACGTAACCCACACGGATCGCCTTCCGCGTCGGCGTGCAAGGGCCCCGCTTATCAGGTGCGTGAGAATGAGCGACCTGGTCAGCGGAGCCGTACTCTCTATTCGAAACTGTGCCGAACGTGCCGGCAGGCCTGGGTCCTTGCGAATCCAGTCCTCGAGCGGATCGCGCACCCGTCCGTGGATGCGGACGGGCGGAGAGCTACAGCCATGCGTTTTGGCGACTCTCGGGTCCAGGCCCTGGCCGTCGCCCTGTGCGTCACCTTGCGCGCCGTCACCGGCATCACCAACAGGAGCCTGCGCGCCCTGATGACCGGGCTGCTCGGCGCCCCTTACGGTATGGCCCAGGTCTCCTACGACCTGGCCCGGCTGGCCCGCAACGGGCTCATCACCCGCCGCCCCCACGCCAACACTTACGACCTCACCCCCGGACGGCCTGTCCTTCGCCATCTTCTACACCAAGGTTCACGACCGCGTTCTCGCCCCGCTGTTCACCGCCACGCAGCCCCAGGCCCCGCGCCAGCTCCGCACCACTCTCCGCGCAATCGAACACATCATCGACTCCCGCCTCGCCGACGCCAGACTGCCCGCAGCAGCCTGAGAAACTCAGCTCAGCTGTCAAAGTCATCGACCCATAGGGTCGCTATGCCGATTCGGAGACTTCGCTCCGAATCGGTGGCCCTTCGGGCAGTCCGGCTGAGGTGGGTGGTCCGGCTGACGTAACCGGTCGGCTGAGCTGAGCGGTCCGGCTGACGTGACGGGCAGCTGATCGTAGCGTCGCGGGGTGGCCGATGACTTCTCCGAGTCGGCGGCCTTGGGGTCCAGGGTGATCTGGTCAAGGCGCATCCGCCATAGCCAGGTGACCTCTTCGGAGAGGAACCAGTCCGATAGCTGAACCCCGGTGATTGTTCGGGCGGCGGCCAGATCCCCGGCGAGCAGAGTTTCCAGGGCCTGAGGCGGCAGCGGCAGGAAACGCACAGCAGGCGCGGGAAGTTGTGACATCGCGGAGATCATCACATGCCGGGGTTTGCCGATGTGGACTCGTTGTCTGTAGCAGGACTTTCCGCCTGGCACCAGCCCCGGCGGTCGCGGATCCCGTTACTCCGGGACAGGTCCGTGGAGGATCGGCTGGTACACCGCAAGGATGTTTCCTGAGCCCTCCCAGGTTCGGCTGGACAGGAGCTTGAGCGAGACCGGGGGGCGGCCGGTGAACAGCGGTATCCCCTCGCCGGCGATCACCGGGAAGATCGTTAGGTGCAACTCGTCCACCAGCTCGTGCAGGAGCAGGTCGTTCCACAGCTGCCGGCTGAACAGCACCAGGATGTCGCGCCCGGGCCGCGCCTTGAGTGCGGCGATCTGCGCGTAGAGCTCGTCGCCGCGCAGGATGTGGGTTGTGTCCTGCCATGGTGGCAGGTCCTCTGGGGCGATGGTGTTGGAGACGACGTACTTCTCCGTGGTGTGCATGAGCTTTGCGAACTCGCGCCGGATCGCGGTGCCGGGCGGGGTGTCGGTTGGGGTGTTTGGATAGGACGTCCAGTATTGCTTGTTGGTGAGGAAGAACGTGCGCCCGCTGGTGATCAGCGTGTCGGCGCCACGAAGCAGCTCGGTGTTGTATTCATCGAACGCCTCGTTCGCTCCGTAGTCCTCGTGGAAGTAGTCGAAGAACCCGTCGAACGTCTTGTCGGTCGACTCGTAGTAGCCGTCCAGCGTCAGGAAGTTGCTCACGATCAGCTTCCGCATGCAGGCCATACTAAGTAGTCAGCCCGTGAAGGCTGTAGATGTGGGTCGATGTTCGTTGTCGCCTCGGGTGCGGTAGTGGCTGGTGCGGGCGCGCGCCCACCAACACGCCGCCGACCCATCGACGAGCGCCTACATAACGTACCCGGGAGCATGATCAATCGACATGATCACTGAGACCGGACACCTGGCGGAGTCTCATTGATCCCGTTTCCGGCTCGCTTCTCGGAGGAATCGGATGCTGCCAGCGGGTCAGCCCAATGGCGCGTGTGTTCAGTTGTCAGGTTCAGATCGGCTGATGGGTTGGCTGAGAATCCACTGCTGTCCGAATGGATCGCGGAGCCGGCCGCTACGCTGCCCATAGAACTGGTCGGCCAGCGGAAAAATGATCTCAGCTCCGGCCGTAAGTGCACGCTGCCAGGCGATGTCTACGTCCGGCCATTGCGTCGCCATGATGGCGGTGACTCGACCGCCCAGATGCTCAGCTGCGTCTCCGTCGTCGTCGCTGAGCATCACGATGGCGTTGCCGATACGGATTTCTGCGTGGATCAGGTGACCGTCCGGGTCCGTGTAGCGTTCGCCGTGTTCCTCGGCGTGGAAGGCGTTCTTGTAGAACTCGATTGCTGCGGCGCCGTCTGCGACGAGGAGCCTCGGGGTGACGGTGTGGGCGGGATGGGAGTCGGATGCCGATGACGTCATACGGATCATTCCTTTCGAGTCTTCCACGGGCTACGGCGAAACGGTGGTGGGCAGGTCAGCCTCCCTCGGTCAACAACCGAGCGAGCGCTGTGGCGATCCAGCGCTCGTAGGAGGCAGGGGGCCAGTTACGCAGGCGTGTGAGTCGATCGAAGACGGCCGGGTCCATCAGCACCCAGACCGTGTCGACGGCCTCGTCGTGACTGAGTCCCGCGCGTAGTGCGCCGAGCCGGCCGAGCTGGTCGACAATCCATGACGCTGTCCCCGCACGTTGAGCGACCAGGTCTTGGGCTAGCGCAGCCAACTCGGGATCTTTTGCCGATCCTTCAAAGACCGCCAGGATCAGGCCGGCCGAGCGATAATGCGCCGCGCTGAGGACCTCGGCGGTGATCGACAGGAATTCGCGAGCCGAGGTTGCCGCCATGGCCCTGGCCGCCCACGGACGCGCCAGGACCGCGACCGGTTCGTCGTCGCCGGCGATGGCCACATCGATTGCTGCCTTGAGCAGTCGCGCCTTGGTACCCAGCAGCGACTCCACGGTGGCTACCGACACGTCGGCGTCGGCAGCGATCTCGCGGATCGTGGCGGCGCCGAATCCTCGGCGAAGGAACACGGCCGACGCTGAGGCGAGGACGCGCCTGCGCGTCTCGCGTGCTTGGGCGTCTCGCCGGTCCGACCGGTAACGCCGGGGGACCGGCGACGCGGTCGTCACCATCACCCCATAATTCGCTACGGTATGCCCTTAGTCAATAACGACCCGCAGGTGTGCAGGTCGCGCAGCGTGTCGCGATCCGAGTCCGGCCAGGTACGCGCTGGTCGTGGCGCTTTCGAGCAGTCTCATCACGCCGATGACTTCCAAGACCCCGGTGACATGGTGACCGCTGAATCAGGTGATGTGTCATCGGCATCGCGGGCGCGCACCGCGAACGCA
>WNFM01042369.1_pt2 | contig 10863 bp, 13 predicted proteins | sample 5400271 | NCBI WGS metagenome assembly WNFM01 (sample SAMN13153352, study PRJNA577476) | soil metagenome | isolation source: 60 cm saprolite on Douglas fir-dominated hillslope | place: USA:California | collected 2013-09-17 | reverse complement strand
CAGGGTTCACCAAGGGAGACGTGCTCCACTACTACCGGCAGATCGCGCCGGTCGCGCTTCCCTATCTCAAAGGCCGTCCGGTGACACTGCGTGTGTACCCGCAAGGGGTAGAGGGAACCTCGTACTATTTGCGCTACTTTCCAGAGGATGCGCCCGACTGGCTCCGGCAGGTGCAGTACCAACCTAAGACGGTCAGCCACCCGGTGCCGTTGCCCCTGATCGGCACGGCGGCAGGCCTGCTCTGGTTTGCCAACCAGGGCGCCATCGAATTCCACCTGTGGGGGTCCCATACGCCGGACCTCAGCCAGCCCGACCTGGCCATCTTCGATCTGGATCCAGGCGAGACCGCGTCATTCGATGCCGTACGGGAGGCAGCGCTGCGGCTGCATGACATTCTTGAACAAGCAGGAGTCCGGGGATATCCCAAGACCAGCGGCGGGCACGGGCTGCACGTTTTTGAATGTCATGCAGCCGCAGCGCTGCCTCCGGTCAAAGCCGTGGGACACCAGCTCACGTCAAGCTTCCCGGACCTGGTGGCCCTCGCCCACGGCGCGACACATCAGGGAGGTCGCGTGACGGTCGACTACGCACAGAACAGCCTGGGGCGCAACACGGCTGCCCCCTACACGCTGCGTGCTCACCTGGCCCATCCGACGGTCTCCACGCCGCTCACCTGGGAGGAACTGGAGGCTGGCACTATTCACCCGTCTTCTCTCTCGCCGGGGGTGGTGCTCGAGCGGGTCAGGCGACTGGGTGATCTATTCGCCTCAGTCCTGCAGGGAGATCAGCATATCGCCTGATTGTTTAGCTTATACAAAATCCTGGAAGAGAAGCTGCAATGGATCTTGACGCATTTGCAAACGAAGAAGGAGCGAGGCGATGAAAGCGGCCGTGTATTACGGACCAGGAGATGTCAGAATTGAGGATGTCCGTGAGCCAGGACCACCAGGACCAGAGGAAGTCGTCCTCCAGGTGAAGATGGGGTCGCTGTGTGGAACAGACGCCAGCCAGTACAAGGCGACGACGATGGTTCCACTTCATAGCCCACACAGCAGCAGTGGTCACGCTGGTCCCGTCATTCTTGGACACGAAGTGGTGGGGATCGTGGTGGCGAGAGGAACTGGGGTGACCCACCTGGAGATTGGACAGCGGGTGGTTCCCGGCGCTGGATGGTGGTGCGGGGGGTGCCCCAGGTGTCAAGAGGGGCGGATCAACATCTGCGAGCACTACTACCTCTACGGTATTCACACTAATGGAGGACTGGCCGAATTCGCCACCTTCCCAGCAAAGATGTGTATGCCGGTTCCTGCGGACTGCGCTGATGAAGCGGCTGCGATCGCGCAACCGTGCGCTGTGGCCCTCCATGCTCTGGCGAGAGGCAACATCGCCGCTGCACACACGATCGCGCTCTTCGGCGTTGGGAGTATCGGAAGCTTACTCCTAGCGACCCTCCAAGCCCAGGCAGCCAGTGGGAAGAACGTCATCGTCATTGATGTTGAACCGGGGAGACTCGCCGTGGCGAAACAGTTGGGCGCAACCACCCAGATCGACGCACGCTGTTCTGATGCAGTTGCCGCCATTGACGAGGTGACTGGTGGGCGGGGAGTTGATGTCGCCATCGATGCGACCGGCGTTCCTGGGACGATCGCTCAGGCGCTGACTGCGGTACGCAGAGGCGGGCGACTCCTTCAGGTCGGCATTCCTGTCACCCCGGTGAGTCTGGTCTTGGATACGGTGGTCATGCAGGAGAAGGAGATCATTACCGCAAACGGCCAGGCCTGTACGGTTGATCTGCCTCACGCGCTGGAACTACTTGCCACCACCGATCTTGCCCGGCGCATCGGGTACCGCGTGATTGGCCTGGATCGGCTGGTGGAAGAGGGGCTGGTGCCCCTGGTAGAACACCGAGCGACCGCCAAAGTCGTGGTCGCGCTTTCAGACGGAAGGGCATCGCGCCGGTAAAGGAGACCACCTGTGAAACGCACCATTGAACTCATTGCCTCGTACTGGACCGTCGCGGGAGACGTGTACCCGATGGGTCCAAACGAAATCAGTCCGTTTCCCTTTGTAAAGCGGGTCGAGGTTGCTGCCAGGGCGGGGTATCGTGGCCTGGGTCTGCTGCACGCCGACCTCATGGCGGTTGCGAACCGGCTTGGTCTCTCGGAGATGAGACGTATTCTGGATGCCAACGGCATGCAGCATATCGAACTCGAATTTCTGTCCGACTGGTACGCACAGGGGCTGGGCCGCGCCGAATCCGACGCGGTTCGCAGAGACTTGCTTGAGGCGGCCGAGGCGCTTTCGGCACGCTGCATCAAAATAGCGCCAGGCATTGGGGAACCCTCGCTCGACAACCTGGCTCTCCAGATGCCTCGCATGATCGAGTCATTTGCGGCGCTTGCACGAGAAGCGGCGAGCTACGGGACCTCGATCGCGCTCGAAATCATGCCGTTCAGCAACATCCGAACCGTTTCCGCGGCATTGGAACTAGTCAGCACAGATCCCCAGCCAAACGGGGGTCTCTATCTCGATATCTGGCACATAGCGCGCGGAGGGATTGATTACGCCGAAGTGGCGAGGATTCCTCAGCACTGGATCAAGGCGGTCGAGCTCGATGACGCTGACACAGACGTGGTGGGAACGCTGTGGGATGACACGCGCTTCCATCGTCGCCTGTGCGGGAAAGGTGCCCTCGACATCCCGGCTTTCCTCAAGGCTATAGACGAGACGGGATACCGGGGGCCGTACGCCGTCGAAATTATCTCGCAGGAGCATCGGCGCCTCCCCCTTGAGGAAGAGGCGAAGCGCTCATTCGAGACCACCAGGGCCGAGTTCCGCCACCTGGATTAACGGAGGTGGAAAGGAAGATCGTTCTGTCGGCATCAACCGATCGATTTCCCAGAGTGGATCTTGCGCGCACGGTTGGCCTCGTATGACCGACGAAGTATCTCTCAGAACAAGCGAAGGAGCAGAGCAATGACGACGAAGGAACTGACGGGAAAGGTGGTCTGCATCACCGGTGCAGCCGGTGGCATCGGCTCGGCGATCGCGCGGGCATTTGCCGAGGCGGGCGCCAACCTCGCGCTGCTTGATCTCAACGGGGAAGGGCTTGCTCAGCGGTGGCGGACTTGAGTACCGAACAGGGGGTCACCTCTGGGATCGCAGAGGTGCTCTCCGCTTTCGAGAATCGCATCGATATCCTGGTCGCCAACGTGGGCTTCCTCATTGCCCAACGGTTCGAGGAACTCACAGGAGAACAGTGGCAACGTGCATTCGCGCTTAACTTTTTTACCCACGTGTATGCCTGCCAGGCGGTCATTCCCTTGATGAAACAGCGTGGAGGGGGCACGATTATCTTCACCGGGTCGGATCAGGGGCTGCAGCCTGATGCGGGATTGGGGCCGTATGCGCAGGCAAAAGCGGCCGTGCATAGCCTGGTCAAGATGCTCGCCAGGGAATTGCCGCCTGACGGCATCTTGGTCAGCGCGGTTGCGCCTGGCATGACGCGGACGCCGCTGGTGGAAAGGCTGATGGAGGGGTACGCGCTGGAATTCGGGACGGATAGCAAGACGGCGGAGCAGCTGGAACTGCAACGCCGGGGAGTGCCGCTGGGCAGGTTGGGGGAACCCGAAGAGGTGGCAGATGCCGTACTCTACTTAGCAACGGCCCCATTCTGCAATGGAACCATCTTGAATATCAGCGGGGGAAACGTGCGTGCCGTGATGTGCTGAACAGATGTGGTGCTTCCAGGCCACCGCAATCATCTCGTCGGGAACGGCGATAGCCAATGTGTCCCGCCACAATGCGCAAGGTGGGTAAGGTTAGGGCCACCTTATCGAGATAGGGGATCGGTCGCCCCTGACCAAGAATGGGGTGGAGCTTCTCTATTACTCGGGCTTGAGGATGGCATCCAGCGTGGATTGCTTAATTCGGTACACCTGCCGCTTGCCAGGGCTGGGAAGACGTATGGCATGCAGTGAACCATTGGTGATCCAGCGCCTCACCGTGGTCACGTCAACGCGCAGTTGCCGCGCTACTTCCTCTACGGTCAAAAGATCGTCTTGAGCCATCGCAACACCTCTTTTCTCACTCTACCTGATCGACGCGCGCTCCTATAAAGCGCTCGCTCGTCGCTGGTCGATTGCAGCTTCCTGCTGAATTATAGCAAATAAGCTCTTCTTTTGCAAATGAGGGATGGAGCGACCAGTGGGGCATGGAGTGGGTGAACAGGCAGCAGGGTACAGCGTGTTGTCGAACCTGCATTACATAGGGTTTAGGAGAACCGAGCCCAGCGAACAAGCACACCTTCCAGAGGGCTCTGGAAGGTGTTTCTTTTTGTTGTACACAAAGGACTTCAGACATACGAAATCATTCGGAAGATATCAGTGCAGCCCACAGTTTCGCAACCTCAGGGTGTTCATCGATCGGTCTCTTTATCGAGAGCAGCTTCACTGCGACATTCACGCAGGGGTATCCTGGAAAGTCATGCGCATCTGAACAAGATGGTACTATTGATAACCTCGCGTGTGGTATCTTGAGAGAGAGGAGCAGAACGACGATCTTTGCCCATTTATGTGACGAGAGGAGACCATCCATGCGTGATATTCAAGACCTACCTGAGCAGCTCGAAGTGCATGACTCTGACATCCTTGCCAATGCCAGGGCCCTTCTGGACGCCTGTCGCTCTCCCCAAGAGATGCAGGAGGCGGTGCTGGCAGCAGTGGCACGTAATGAGGCGTGGCGCGGCAGGCAGTGCCTGAACCTGCTTGCCCCGGAAGCGCCCACGAGCCCAACGGTGCGCGCGCTCCTCTCCGCCGAGGTCGGCATCCGAGCCGCCGAGGGGCATATCGGCCCGGCGAACCGCTGGTTCGCCGGTACCCAATACATCGACGAGATCGAAGCCCTGTGCGTCGAACTGCTCAAGCAGGTCTTCCGTGCGAGCTATGCTGACCATCGATTGGTGGCTAGCATGATCGGCAATATGGCGGTCTATACCGCCCTCACCGAACCGGGCGATGTCATCATGAGCCTGACTCAGCCCTTCGGTGGCCACTCGAGCAACCGCAGTGATGGGCCGGCAGGCGTGCGCGGTCTGAAGATCGTGGACATCCCCTTCGATCCCGTCGAACTCGAGGTCGATCTTGACCTTTTCCGCAAAGTAGCGCCGCTCGTCCGCCCCAGGCTGGTCGCGCTGGGGGCTTCCATGACACTCTTCCCCTTTCCTCTGTCGGCCATGTACGAGATCGTCGCGGCATGGGGAGGCCACCTCTTCTTCGATGGCGCGCACCAGCTGGGGTTGGTGGCTGGCAGTCAGTTCCAGGACCCGTTGCGAGAGGGTGCAGCCGTCATGACCGGGTCGGCGGGCAAGACCTTTAGCGGTCCGCAGAGCGGCATCATCGTCTGGGACGACCCTGCGTTCACAGCACCCATCACCCATGCCATCTTCCCAGTCCTGGCGGCCACCCACCAGGTCAACCGCGTGGCAGCCCTGGCAGCTTCTGCTGCCGAGATGCTCGCCTACGGCCAGGTCTACATGGCCCAGATCGTGCGCAACGCCCAGGCGCTCGGTGCTGCCCTTGACCGGCGCGGCATCCTGGTGCTTGGCGCACACAAAGGGTACACGACCACCCACCAGGTGATCGCCGATGTGCGGCAGTTCGGCGGTGGGTTGCACGTCGCGCAGCAGCTGGCCCTTGCCAACATCATCACCAACAAGAACCTGATCCCCGCCGATCGGCCGGAAGACTGGGACCGCCCGGGTGGGCTGCGTCTGGGCACGATCGAACTCACGCGCCTGGGCATGGGCGAGGCCGAGATGGAAACCATCGCCGACTTCATCGCGCGCATCCTCGTCGAACGAAGTGCGCCGGAAGTGGTGATCGATGACGTGATCGCGTTCCGGCAGCCCTTCCAGACGCTCTACTATTGTTTCGAGCACGGCTTACCCGGCCAGGCATAGGGCTCTCTGGGAAGGAAGGCAGTATGATCGATCCGCAGCCAAACGCTCAAACGTCTGTGCAGCAGGTCAGAACGATCCCAGTCCAGGAGCGGAGCGTCCGCGTTGGCGATGTGATTGTGGTGAATGGCTACCGCGACAGGCGCAGCTCGCTCAAAGCGCGTTTCGCCGAAGGAGGCTACCTGGTTCACGAGACACAGCACTTCCTGCTCTTCATCCGTGCGGAAGAGCCAAAGCTGATCCTGGTGCATTGGTTTGCGCCGGAGGACCTCCACACCAACCTCTCTCGCTCAAGTAGAACCGAGCGCTTCGCGATGAACTGGTGGTGGTAATGCGGATCGTCGTCGCCGGGGGTCCGGCTTCATCGGACGCCACTTGATACCTGCACTGGTCGCAGACGGACATGCCGTCACCGTGCTGACTCGCGCACAGCCAGGCAAGCTGGTGACTCCCGCAAGGCTGCTGCGGTACATGCACTGGGACCTCCTCACCTCTGATGGCGGATTGGCCGACGTGCTGGCTAGCACGGATGCCGTGGTCAATCTGGCTGGCGCCAATATCGGGAACCGACGGTGGACTCCCAAGCGCAAGGCAGAGCTTCTGGACAGCCGTGTTCGCGCAACCGAAACGCTGGTCCGAGCCATCGATCGCGAACGCTGGTAAACGCGTCCGGGATCGACTTCTACGGCGACTGCAGTGACGAGGTCCTCACGGAAGGTTCCGCACCGGGGGACACGTTTCTCGCAAGGTTGTGCCAACGATGGGAGCTCGCGGCAACAGCAGCCCAACCACTCGGGGTGCGCGTGGTCTTGATGCGCACGGCGGTTGTCTTGGCGCCTGATGCGCTGACGCTGCACTTGATGGCATGGCCCTTCCGACTGTTCATCGGTGGTCCCCTCGGTGACGGTCGGCAGTGGTTTACGTGGATCCACATCGATGACGTTGTGGGCCTCTACACGTGGGTCCTGGGCACTGCCTCGATTTCGGGCCCCGTGAACGTGGTGGCTCCAGACGCGCGCACGCAAGTCCAGGTGGCGCGAGCAATTGGGACAGTGCTTGGGCGTCCCCACGGACTGCGGACTCCGGCAGCGGTCCTTCGTCTGGTCATGGGAGAACAAGCCGACCTCCTGCTGCATGGTCGTCGGGCGGTCCCTGAACAAGCCCTCGCTCACGGATATGAGTTCGGCTCTCCAGAGCTTGAGACTGCTTTGCGGACCTGTCTCCAGCGTGGTCCCACCGAGAGGACGACACCTCTCCCGCTGGGGCCGCACTCACCCTTCTTTCCTGTCCTCGCAGGGGCAGTCGAAGACATACCAAGGGTGCTGCGCGATCAGTATCTGGTGCGGCCCACAGACAACTACCGTGTGGTGCTTGAGGGAACCATGGATCGGATCTGGCACCAGCCGTTCTGGTTGTGGTCCTTCTTGTTGTAATGCTTCCAGCGGCTGCGAAGGATGTCGTAGTCCCCCCGTAATGGCTGGCGCAGGGTTGAGTTGAATAGTAGTACGGCGGCTGATAGAGCGGCTGCATCTCAGCAGGCCAGGCGAACTGCTCGCTGCGATGACTGCCCGAACTGTCGAGCACGACTCCCACTGGACCATTGCCTAATTCCTGGCGCAGGTGATGCAAAAAGAGTTCCAGACTCCTCAGCTCTTTGAACGCGATATTCTCTGCTCAGGTGTCTAGTACGTGCTGTCCATCTTTGATGGTAAGTTTCAGGCGATGCTGTCTGAACCATCGTAATTCCCGCTCAAGTAGGGTGCCAGGTTTTCGACATCCTGATAGGCCAACACGAGCGAATTGAGCCTGCTCAGGTGCATTGTGATATCCTGTAAGGAGGGCGCCTCTGGCCTTCGAAATGCGGAGAAGAGGCGCGACCAAAGATCCATGCTCCCTTTCTTCCTTGCCTTCACGCGTTTCTGTGCCTTTCTTGTTTAGTATAGTATGGTAGAGCAGGCTAATATCCTTATGTCTCAACCAGAGAGCTACAAAGCGGCGGGCTGGCTATGCAGGCCGTCTCTTTGTGTGTAACATTCACTCACAATCTAGAATACTTTGCTATAGTTTATGATAGAATAATGGATATTTGCAATCCTCCATTTAATTACACAAGTGGGAAGTATTTTGGTTGTGTTGCAAGAAGAGCGACGATGAGATAACCTCTGGTTCCATGCTTTTATTTCCTCCAGAGGAGTCACTTTCAACGCAGCCTATCCCAAAGCGTTGAAGGAACTCAAGCCGGCAGGAACAGTTCCAGAGAAATGTGAACTGCGGCCAGTCAAATTCCTCCACAACCTCGTCGAGCAAGACCATCGCTTCATCAAACGACGCGTCAAACCTGGGATGGGCTTCTTTTCTTTTGAGACAGCGTGGCGAACGTTGCAAGGCTATGAGGCGATGAACATGATCAGAAAAGGGCAGGCGAGCGGGGTTGGGAGAGGAGACATCAGCGGGCAAGTCACGTTCGTGGCCAGCCTGTTGGGAGTGGTCACCTAAGCTGAGCAACACGAGTCACTCTACGCTCCTTGCCGTTCCACTCGAGTTTTTGCAACACAACCGCTTTTTTTGTGGTGCCGACTTTGCAATCACGCTTCTATGTCGTCTTCGAGCTTCAAATCTTCCTCCACCTTTACTTCATCGGAGTGCAGCGAGCTCTCTCGCCGCAGGATGCTGTTCAGCAAGTTGAGTGGAACTGCGGGAAGCGAGCGCAGGAAGTGTGGGTGTCGAAGCATATATATAAAGAATGTAGGCTGGAGGCGGCTCCACAAGACAGGTAGTTCGCCTGTCTCACCGGTATGGCGCGGATGATCCGCGCTATCCGGATCGGCCCAAAGATCGCGTACGTAGATATCACCAAAGCGTTCCAGGGTAGCTGCCTGGGTTGGAGCCAGATTGCTCAGGGCGTGGATAGACTCATAAGGCGTTTGCGAGTTTTGTATGCCCATGCCCGCCCAGTTTGCAAGCAGGCAGATACGCCCGTAAATCTGCGCCGATATCCTGCGTTCTCGGAAGAGGCGGCGCCACCAGATGCTAAAGAAAAGCAGTCCAATGAGAGCCAGCAGGATGATGCCACCCAGAGACAGGCCAATATCCTGGGTCCATGGCACCTGTCCCTGCGTTGAGTTTATCGTTCCATTACCGTTGCTCGAATCTGACGAGTCAGGCTGCTGGGTCTTGCCATGGTTTTTGTTCCCAGGAATACCTCCATTATTGTTGTTAGTGGAAGGGTTGTTTGTACTGGTCGTGCCCGGGAGAGGGCGAGCAAAAGGCGAGAACCCGTTCGATGGCTCGAAGTTGATCCAGCCATAGCCAGCAAAGTAGATTTGCGTCCACAGGTGGGCATCGACTCCCCGGATGGTCCATTCAGTATGCTTGGGATCGTACTGGCCATTGGTGTAGCCATCTACTACCCGCGCAGGCATGCCCAGCAGGCGCGCCATGATGGTCATCGCTGAAGCAAAGTAGTTACAGAATCCCTGATTGCCGCTGCGGAAGAGAAACCACGAGACTCCTTCCTGGCCAGGAGGCAGGTTTACGTTCACATTATACTTATAATTCGAGTGCAGATAGCCCTCCAGGGCCAGTGCCTTGTCGTACATGGTGGTGGCATGCGCATTGGTCACGATAGACTGCGCCAGTCGAAGAATATTGGGGTCGAGATTGTCAGGATGCTGCAAGTACGTATTCAGGAGGCCCGGATCATAGTAATTGAGCGGGGGAGGCCCATCATAATTGGGCGGGAGAGGTGGTGAGTTCGCAGGAAGAGGTACCGAGCGTAAGGCTTGTAGATCAGCAGAAGAGACGTACGAAGTGACGGTGTAGCGCTCCCCTGCTGCCAGGTTCCCGTTTCTCGACAGCCAGGTGACTACCGAGCCAGTGTTCGCACTGGTCACGACCGTAGCAGGCTGATTGACGGAACCGATCTGTGACGCCCCAAACAGGTATGGGCTCTGCTCACCAGGAGGATTCACCACAGTGATCGTCTGGTGTACCGGGTGCCACAAAGCCGACTCGCTATTGATCGGCTGATTAGCATTCACCGGTAAGCTATAGGTGGGGCCATCGGTCCAGTTGCGCCCGTCATAGGCCTCGAAACTGCGCGATGCGAGATATTGCGTCCCATCATCGCTCTTCACCATGAAGACCACCACATTATTCAGATTCGGGTTCCCGCCCAGCGCCAGGGTATCAGCAAAGTTCCCATGATTGGCAGGAGTAAAACCGCCGCTTACTGAGACAAGGCGATTCCAGAGACCCTCGAGCTGCACGTACGGATTAGACCTGGTATTCCAGAGCTGCGCGGCCGCGCTATTGATATAGCCCCAGGGCAATAACCAGGCAAAGATGAGGACGCCGATGGAGATGAGCGCACCGGCTTGCATAAAATCCCAGCCCAGGTCGTCGCCGTAGCGCAGCCCTTTGCGCCGCCAACTCTGCACAGACTCATGCAGGTTAAAGCGCAGCAGGAGTAATAAGGAGGCAATGAGGAAGACTATAAGAAACACCACGTAACCTGACTGTACATTGTTCAAGTTGATGAGGAGAACAACCGCGTTGGCGACAATCATAAGCCAGGGGCTGCGTGTGCGAAAGACCAGCCAGGCGCTGGCATAGGCCAGTAAAAAACCGAGGGTGGTAATGAATAGGAGGAAGATGGAATCATCGTTACTGGCTCCCCCGGAGATTGCTATATGGAACCATAGCCGCAGGCCGCTAATGAAGGCAACAGTATTGCCCGCATAGTCGGCGCCTGCAGTCTGCCAGAAGGCAATCAACAGCCCTACTATAATAGCAATTGCATGCAAGGCAAGACGTGGAAGACGCCGTTGCTTAGCCGCAATCAGTCCGCCGATGAGACCGAGAGCGGTGGTCAATGACAGTATGTTCAGGTGCTGGACCCAGCCAAC
>WNFM01036294.1_pt1 | contig 10863 bp, 13 predicted proteins | sample 5400271 | NCBI WGS metagenome assembly WNFM01 (sample SAMN13153352, study PRJNA577476) | soil metagenome | isolation source: 60 cm saprolite on Douglas fir-dominated hillslope | place: USA:California | collected 2013-09-17 | reverse complement strand
CACGCGCCGGGGCTAAGATCCGGCCGGGCGGACGCGCGCAGCGCGGCGGCGACTTCCAGCCGGGTCGCGACGAAGTCGACGACGGCGAGCAGCGTCTGGACATCGAAGGGCTTGGGCAGGAGCTGGATGGCGAGCCGGCGGAGCAGCTCGATGAACGCAGGTGGGAAGTCGCCGTGCCTGGCGGAGATGACGACGTAGCCGTAGTCGGGCGGGCCGCGCAGTGCAGCCAGCGCCTGCTGCAGCACCTCGAAGCCGGTCAGACCGGGCAACTGATAGTCCAGCAGCACGACGAGTGGGCCGGGCAAGGCGGCCAACTGCGCCAGGGCCGCGACGCCGTCCGCGGCCTCGGCGACCTGATGTCCGGCGGGCTCGAGCCAGGAGCGGAGCGTGAGCCGGACGGTGGGGCTGTCGTCCACAACGAGCACGTGTACCATGGGTGACCTGCACCTTTCTGCTCGACGGGTCGCATCGCTGCGCAATCCCCGGTGATGCGCAACGAAACGAGACGAGTTGAGCCGATTGCCACCGACACATGGCATGGCATGGCACGGCCTCTCCGGCCTGCCAGGGCGGCGCCCGCATGAGTAGAGCATGATCGGCCGCAGTCGGCAAGCGTTCCTGGGATAAGTGCGGCGCACCTCCGAGCCCGACACGGGGACCGATAGGTACGAGGATATACCATTCGGTAGGATACCAATTGGAGCCGCACCGGGCGTAGGCCAACCCAGACTCGCGAGACAAGTCGCAGGCGCACATAGGGCTGTCCCCTCGATCTCCATGATACGGCCCATCGGGTGCGACCGGCGCAGGCAGTCGCGTCACCTAGGCACCTAGCGGTGATAGGCGTGTGGCCACGTGCCACGCGCACGCGCGCTACGGAACCCCCGCCGATAACCCCTTGCCACTTGCGCTCTGGTTCATGTGCGCGGCGGCGGGGTGGGAGGACCTGGCCGCATCGGGCGGGCCCGCGGGCGGCACCGCTACCCAATGATGGTGTACTCCGTCACGCGGTGTCTTGGGATCGATCGGGTCCAAGGCGTGTCCGCATCTGGCCCTCAGTGTCGCTCGCGACATGGGCCATCACCTCCTGCAGCGTCGCCACCTCGGCTGCTCCTGCTTTCTGCGGTCGTCCAGTTCTACGGGCTACGCCCGCGCGTCGTCTGCCTGGATGCCGGCTATTGGGGGGCTGCGCCTGGTGCGGTGGATCCACACCGTGCTGGGCGCCGTCAAGGTCGTCCCGTGGAATCCCAGACGCCAGAAGAACCGCTCCTACCTGCCACCTACCTGGACCGCCGAGGAGTTAGGAAAAACCGACCGCTCTCGAGCGATTCTTTGGCCGCGTTTTCCTCCTCGAGCGCCTCCAGGGGCCTTCCCCGTGTGGCTGGTCAGCAGTGGCGACGCGCGTGGCCTTGACGTAGTATGCAGCCACCAGTATCGTCGTCTTGGCGGCTCACCAGGCGGGGCGTCCAGGTCTCGTCAGATCTCCCAAACTGGGACTCGCGTATCTATGGGAGGACCATTCTCGACGGGAGGCTATGCCTCCCAGGGCCAGTAACACGTCTATGGCGGTCTTAACCGCTAGCCTCCTATCAAAGCCGACCGTACTGTTCAAAGCCGACTGTACTGGAACCCTGAGGGCACTTGGAGCCCGCTTGGCGGAAAGAGGAGCAGCAGCAGGTCTACCGTAAGGTACAGATCAGCTCTGGAGGCCAGCGCCCATGTCAGCCGAGTATCCGCACAACGCGTCTTGGCAGCATGCCCAGGAACAGCCGGATGCTGCCCTGCCGCCATACGGCCCGGCTCGTCAGCCTGGGGGTGTCTGGCTACCGCCAGTGCCGGATGAGAGAACAAACTTCGCCTTGATAGGCGCTTGCTTGATTGGGCTGTCTACCATCTTTCTTCCTCAGGGCATCGCATTCTTTGTTGGGAGCCACTCACCGCTCCTCGCCAGGGTGGGACTGCTGCTGTTCTTCTTTCTGCTCCCTGTCCTGATGGTGAGCTTTGGACTCATGGCGTTCAAGCAAGGGCGGCGCTGGAATGTGGTCAACCAGCGCCGCCAGATGGCGGCTGCTTGGGGCGTTACCTCTGGAGTTGCTCTGGCCGAACCTCAACCCGTGCAGAGTGGCGGGGCACTGCTACAGCGCGTCACGATCACGCTCAAGACGAACTGGTTTGCTCTCGTCGCAGTGACGTGCCTGGTAGTTAGCCTCGTTGTCCTCATCGGGGCAGCCTTCGCCCTCTCGTCAGCCCTCTTGATTGGCGCAACGCTTCAGGACAGCGTAGGGGACGCGCTGCACGTCGGGCCGTTCCTCTTACTGATCGTGGGACCCCTGCTCGTGCCGCTAGTGCGCGCATCATCGCCACAGCGAATTGAAATCACACCAGAAGGGTTGGCTGTCAGGCACCCACGATTTGATTGGGCCAGAACGACGCAGTCCTTGGAGCCGCAGCGGATCGGGTGGCATGAAGCCCGGCTCTTTGCCATTCGTGAGGGAACGCCTGGGGCTCCCACCGTGCGCGACGAACTCTCCGGCCCGACGACCGTTGTCACCTTTGACCGTCTCCTCCGGCCTCACTGGTGGTCGCGCTTCTGGCCTGCGCAGCCTTTTGGCGACTACCACACGCAGATGGAGGCGCTGCTCGCGCTCATCTCCGCCCGCACTGGCTTGCCGCTCTTTGATGTGCGCCAGGCTCCCAGGACAGCGGTACTGCCTGGGCAGATACCCCCAGCCGATCCTACGTCGCTCTCACCCCCTCTCTCCCCCCAGTATTCAGAGCCAGAAGGAGAGGGCTTCTGGCGCGGAGTCCCCCACACGGGGGGCACCCTGGCCAGGCGCCAGTGAGCGTCCCCTGGCCAGGAAGGCCCGCTCACCTGGGGAGCCCCGCGAATTACCGTACGGCGCTTTCGGCAGTGCTCGTAGGACTGAGCTACTGGTGTCAGGTGGAGGGATTCCCTGGAGTGTTAGTGGCCAAACTCCGCAATGATGCACGCCCGGTGGCGTTGCTCCTCGAGATCATTGCTGGCCTCTTGGCATGTGCCGGGCTGTGGTTTGGGCACCGCGCGCCAGGGCACCAGGTGCGCCTCGTGCTCCTGGGGTATCTCTGCTTGGCTCTTGCCATCATCGGCTTGGTGCTCTTTCCCTTCGGTCCATTTCTGCAGTGAATCCAGCGAGGTGGTGTCGTCAGCCATCAGAGCATGTTTGGTAACTGGCGCTTCGTGGCAGCTCGGCCTGCGACTGGTGCTTGCACGCTGGACGACAACTATTCCCGCAGATTGGCCAGCAGTTGGTGCGCAAACCCTATCAGACGGTTCATCGTGCTGCTGCCTCCGCCGATGACGCAGCACGGTCGCTGGTCACTGCGCGCCACTGGCGCGCAGCGCGCCTGTGCTGTTGTATGGTGCGGCGCACACGCCCCTCACGCCAGGGAGCGCACGTGACGGAGACCGGCGCCTACCGGTGCTTGGCGGGCGGGCGTAGCGACCCCTCTTGCTTCGACACGAAAGACCTTGCGGAATGTGGCTTCCTATGAAGGAAATAGAGCGGTGCTGGTTCGTGCCCTCGAGATGAAGTCGATGAGGCCGATGCCTGCCACCGGCAGCTGCTGGAGCTGGGGCCTGGGCCGCAGGCGGCGAGCGGCCTTCGACGAGCTGCAAGGAGGTCGAAGCAGTGAGCTTCCGTCCGTCCATGGCTGACGACGCCGTCGCGTTTCCCACCCTTGATGACTCCGAGCTGGCCATTCTCGCGGCGCTCGGGAGCCGACGGTCGGTGGCCGTGGGCGAGTATCTCTATCGGGAGGGGGATACCACCTACGACTTCTATGTGATCCTCTCCGGAGCAGTCGAGATCGTGCTCCGTTCCGAGCGCCAGGAGCGGATCATCACCCGCCAGGGTCCTGGGCGATTCCTGGGCGAGCTGAACCTGCTGACCGGTCAGCGGGTGTATCTGTCGGCCCGCGTCGTTGAGCCTGGTGAGGTCATCGTGGTGCCGAGGGCGACGCTACGCGAGCTGATCGCGACCAAGCCGACCCTCGGCGACACGATTCTCGTCGCCTTTCTTGCCCGCCGGTCCAGGCAGCTGAGCGGCGCAGCAACTGCCATCCGCGTTGTCGGCTCCCGGTTCTCGCCCGAGTCGCTCCGGGTCCGGGAATTCTTGGCCCGCAACCGCATACCCCATGAGTGGCTGGACCCCGACCGCGACACTGCCGTCGAACGCCTCCTGCGCGAGTTCGCCATCACCCCAGGCGAGTTACCGGTCGTGATCGTCTCCGGCTCAGTCTTGCGCCGCCCGACCCCTGGCGGGCTGGCGGAGTACCTCGGCTTGACCATCACCAGTCTTCCCGAGCGCTGTTTCGACCTCGTCGTGGTTGGTGCGGGGCCAGCCGGTCTCGCGGCGGCTGTCTACGGCGCCTCCGAGGGGCTGCGCACCCTGGGCGTCGAGATGGCCGCCGTCGGGGGCCGGGCTGGGACCAGCTCGCGCATCGAGAACTACCTCGGGTTTCCAACGGGGATCTCCGGCGGCGACCTCATCCAGCGAGCCGTCGTGCAGGCGGAGAAGTTCGGCGCCCACCTCACGAGCCCGTGCACGGCCTCGTCGCTGCGTGAGGAGGCCGGGCATCTCGTGGTTCGCCTGTCGGACGGGACCGATGTCGCTGGGCGCGCCGTCATTGTCGCCAGCGGGGCCCACTACCGGCGACTCGAAGCTAGCCGTCTCGCAGACTTCGAAGGCAACGGGGTGTACTACGCGGCCACCGAGATGGAAGCCCGCCTCTGTGCCGGCTCACCGGTGCCAGCGGCACCGCTGCGCTGAGCACCGTGAGGAGCGACCCGCAGATCAGCATCATGCGGCGTGTCCCAAAGGTGTCTGCGATGCGCCCCGCACCCAGCGAGGCGAACGCCAGCGCGAATGTCACTGCCAGGAGGGTCAGGCCAGCCTGCGCGGGAGCGACGTGAAACTCCGCCCCGATCTGCGGCAGCACCGGCTGCGTGGAGTACATGGTCGTGAGTGCGACCGACGCGCTGAAGGTGGTGATGATGAGTCCGCGCCTGCGCGCCGCGCGCAGGCGCGGCTCCGACGCCACAATGGGTGTTGGGCCGGATACGTCGTTGGCTGGGGATGGCGGCCAAGTCACAGCACTCACCCTCACTACCAGGGCCGACCACTTCGTCAGAGATTGCCGCCATCCGCATCATTGATGACGACTCCAGGACACGCGTCGAGCCAGAGCCGCGCGACTGTCTCGACACTCGGATCGTCCCAGGCGACTGGCACGTGCGCGCGGATTGCGCCCGCACGCGTCGCGCGTGGCGGACGGACGTGTAACCGATACCTCGCGCAGACATGCGCGCTCCTGGTACGCTGGCCGCGGTGGACTCGGGTGTCTATCGCAGGGCGATGCTATTATAGTTCGAGGCATGTGCTGCGCACTAGGGCACGTGTGCGGCGCGTGGGGCTACTGCGCCACCGCACCTGGTTGCAGAAGGGAGACAGCGTGTGGCGACCCAGGAGGAACGGCAGGCGTATATCGATGACATGGCGCGCCGCAGAGGCTACGTGCTGAGCTATCACAAGGGCATGGCCCAGGCAGACTTCGAGGTGCTGAAGGCCGCCGATGCACTCATCGCGGCGGTGTATACCGCGCCGCGCCATCTCGAGCGCAAGACCAAGGAATTGCTCTTCTGCGCCACGCTCACGGTGATGCGCGCTGGCAAAGGACAACTGCAGAGCCACATCCGTGCCGCGCTCCAGCACGGCGCCAGTGCGGAGGAAGTGCTGGAAGCGATTGAGATTGCGCTGCCCGAGGCTGGCGTGGTGGCATTTCAAGCTGGCTTCGAGGCCTGGCGAGAGGTCGCCGGTGTCGAGGGCATCGAGCCACGCCGACAGGTCTTCGATGGCCGAGACGGCATGCGCTAGGATCACCCCGACGAGCCGACGGGTGAGGTCACGGAAGGTGGACAGACCACAAAAGGTGATCGAACGGCCATTGCTCGAAGCCACCCGACTGCCACTCCGCAGGAGGTGGCGTCGACTCAGCTGGCGGCTCTTCCGCGCACGTGGTGAAGCGCGATTGGTGCGATGGTGGAACCATTTTGGTCGGGTCTGAACGCCAGGGTTATTGGTGAGCTATGCCGCCGAGGCACGATGGCGCTTGCCCTCTATCAGGCAGAGTTCATTATCTGTGTGGGAGATCCGATAGGGAGATGTATCTCGGCGCGGGGGACCTGAGCAGTTACCAGACGAGGAATGGCATCAATGAGCACTACACCGCCCACCTCGTGGCGCGCGATCGACGCGCTGGTCGAGCATGGCCAGGTGCCGGTCAACGGCACGACGCTGCATTACGTCCAGGCCGGGCCGCGCGCGGCTTCTCCGCTGGTCTTGTTGCATGGCTTCCCCGAGAGCTGGATCATGTGGCGCCGGGTGATCCCTGAGCTCGCGCAGCAGTATCGTGTCATCGCGTCCGATCTGCGCGGGTATGGCGATTCGGCGAAGCCACCCGGGCCATCAGGCTATGATAAGCGGACGATGGCCATCGACATCCGCGATCTCATCCAGACCCTGGAGCTAGCGCGGCCGGTTGTGATCGGCCATGATCGTGGCGGTCGCGTGGCGCGCCGGCTGGCGTTGGACGCGCCTGAGGCCATTCGCGGTGTCGCGTTGCTCGACATCCTCCCGGCCGAATGGATCTACGATCATCTCAGTGCCGCCGAGGTGGCGCGCAGCCTGTGGCATTGGGTCTTTCACCTCGTGCCGGAACTGCCAGAGCAGCTGATTAGCGGGCATGAAGAGGCGTATCTGTCACGGCTATTTGCCCGTGCGCCAGATGGCCTCGCACGAGTACGGGCCGATGGGGCCTGGGATGAGTATCTGCGCGTCTTCCGCCAACCGGAGGCGCTGGCGGCAATGCTGAGCGATTATCGCGCAACCTTCGAGGTGGACGTGCCACATTACCGTGCGCTCAACGCCGCGGGCACGCGCATGACGCCACCGGCGCTCGTCCTGTGGGGCGAAAAAGGCAACTTGGCCGGGCAGCCTGTCGTGGATATCTGGCGCGCGGTGTCCGTCGACGTGCGCGGCACGGTGATCCCCGACTGCGGCCACTATCTCCCCGAAGAGCGACCGGAGATGGTCATGACCCATCTGCGGCCATTTATTGCTGCCTGCTTAGCGGAGGAGAGCATGTGAGTATCTATCACTTGGCGGTCATTCCCGGCGACGGCATCGGCCCCGACGTCATCGGCGAAGCTGTAGAGACACTGCACGCGCTGAGCACGGTCATGGGAGATCTGCGCTTTACAACGCGCGAATTCGAGTGGGGGACGGAGCACTACCTGCGCACCGGCACGATGATGCCAGCCGACGGGCTGGCAATGCTGGAGAGCGGCGGCTTCGACGGAATCTTGCTCGGCCCGGTAGGCGATCCCCGTGTGCCCGATCATGTCACGCTGTGGGGCCAGCTGCTGCCGATCCGCCAGGGCTTTGACCAGTACGTGAATCTGCGCCCGCTGCGCCTGCTCCCTGGTGTTCCCGGACCGCTGGCCGGCAAGGGGCCAGCCGACATCGACGTGATCTGCGTCCGCGAAAACACGGAAGGCGAATACTCCGGGGTTGGCGGTCGTGTCCACCGGGGCACGCGCGATGAAGTGGCGATCCAGTCGGTGGTCTTTACCCGCACTGGCACCGAGCGCATCATACGCTATGCCTTCGAATATGCCCGCGCGCATGGGCGACGCACGGTGACGAGCGCCACGAAATCGAACAGTCTGCAATACTCGATGGTGTTTTGGGACGACGTCTTCAAGGCAGTCGCGGCGGAGTATCCCAGCATCGCCCAGGAGCACCAGCTCGTCGATTCGCTCGCGGCACGTTTCGTCTCGCGCCCCGAGAGTCTCGACGTGATCGTCGGCTCGAACCTCTTCGGCGACATCCTGTCGGATCTCGGCGCGGCCCTTTCGGGCAGCATGGGACTGGCGCCCAGCGCGAACTTGAACCCTGAACGGCGCTATCCGAGCCTCTTTCAGGCCATCCACGGCTCGGCGCCCGATATCGCCGGCCGCAGCATCGCCAACCCCATCGCCTCGATCTGGTCAGCGCAATTGATGCTTGACTTCTTCGGCGAACCTGCCGCCGCCGACCGCCTCATGCGGGCCATCGAGACGGTTCTCGCCAGTGGCCAGGCTCTGACACCGGATCTCGGAGGGACGGCGTCGACGAACGCCGTTGGCGAGGCGATCCGCGCCGCACTCGAGGCATGATGGTCGTGGCCTTCGACGCATGCAAACGCAGTCGCACGGTCCATCTTCCCTCTGCACTGGCACCGTCGTCCGCAGTGTGGACAGTCACGCGGCCTTCTGTCGCATCAGTGGCGCTCTCTCGCGACCATCCGCCAGCAGGGGCAGAGCGTGTTGGCGACGCTGCGAGCGGGCAGCCAGCGCACAAGCGATGACCGCGTGGGCAGATGGACAAGGCCGGCCGGAAGGAGTAGAGACGAGATGCGTCTTCCCGACGTGACGAATAACATCGACCCGCACGCATACTTGGAGCGCATCAACTACTCGAGCGGGCTAGACCTCGATGCGCCGGAGACATCCTTGACACTGTTTCGCACGTTACATGAGGCGCAGCTGCAGGCGGTTCCCTTCGAGCATCTCTCCATCCACTATGGCCACCCGATCACAGTGACCGTGGCCAGGAAGATGGCTTCGAGCGACACAATTAGCGTAAGGAAGTTGAAATCGAGCCGCAGCAGCCAGACGGTGAACCAGGAGACGTGAAGGAGGACGAAGGGCCACGAGCCTGCAAAGGCGGTCATGAGGTCCGCTGCGCTTGCGCCTGGCGTGCGCGCGAGGAGATGCGTCTAGGCCAGAGAGGGCCGGGCACTGTTCATGAGTCACTTCTCCTTCTCGTCATGCGTCGTGAGGTCACGCGTCCGGCCTATCATGCCGTTGGCCGGCACCACCGCGCACACAGCCTGGCTGGCTCTACCGGTGGAGATGCTCAGGACGCCCATACCACGCGGGCGTCATGTTGATACGCACAATGGCGTAGAGCGCGTGTGAGGAGGGCGTAGGAGGTAGTTGTCAGCAAGTTACTGCTTGTACATCCGGCCTGTAGAAACTGATAGAGTGCCTGCGGCCTAGGTACTCCTGGCGGAAGGCCGCGGGCATCTCCTTTCCCACCTTCACACCCACGCCTGCGCAGGAGCTCTGTCGTAGGAGCGTCCGCCGCGTAACATTGTCGCCCTTCCTACGACGTAGTAGGGAGGACGCCCGCTCCTCTCACCTCTGACATGTCTGGTGTCTACTCCGGGAGCGGGCGTCTTCTTGCCCTGTGCAGGTTCCCCACCGCATGCGCAGCCGACCTTTGGAGCAAGGAGACGAAGAGCATGAAACGGCTTACCCGTGTGCGGTGCGTGATGGTGGCACTCTTCGGCATCGGCACAGTCATCTTTGCCCTACGCGCGACGAGCGATCCCCGCGGGACGCATCCCGCCTTGGTCTTGTCCGTGGGCATCGTCTGCCTCATTGTAGGTCTCAGCGCCGCCTCGCTCGGTATCTGGCGCGGGCGCTAGGCGTGCGACACGGACAAGCAACGCGCTTCTGGTGAACGGAAGGAAGAGGTGTCACATGCCCGACCTGGCAAGTCTCGCTGCATTCATCGCGGCTATAGCGGGTATCATAGTGATCTTCATCACGTTGCGGCACCTGAGGCTGGCCCGAGAGGCCCGGCACGATAGCTGTCGCCCACTGCTCTATCCCTCCGAGCAGCCGACGCTGGCGCGAAGCACGACGGGCGAGACGGCCTTGGGCCTGCCGGCGGCGGGCACTAGGCCTATCATCCACAACGCTGGCTCCGGCGTCGCGACGAATGTGCGGGGGGCTATCTACGGACCCCCGCCAGTCGGGCCAGTCGAGCCAGGCTCCCCTCCGCCGGATCACCAGTATGTGTGGCTGGAAACGCCTCTGCCAGACAAGGCGTCAGCGCCTGTCGTGAGTGCCCCCGGCGGCTGGATACTGCCGGGGGATACCAGCGTCGTTGGGCGGGGGGCAGACAGACCGACCCTGTTTGCGCCACCCAAGCCCACGCCCGGCTCCCACCTGTACCAGGCGGCTCCTACTGTCGTCTGGCGTCTGACGCTCACCTACCAGGATATCTTCAGGCGCAAGCACACCAGCGTCTTCGACTTCACCGACCAGTTTGTGTGGCGTTGCGTCGGTTTCTTCCCCGGCATTCCCAAGGACATCGAGGAGCTTGACCGCGCACAACGGGGGCAAACAACACCTCATCCTGCCACGACCGAGGAGGTACTGTCGTATCCTCAACAGTAGCCGCGCTCCTGTCGCTAGCCGCTCGTCACCTGGCGCGGGCACTTGGATCGTCTCACCTCACCCACACCCTCAGATGTGGTCATGTCCCGCCAGCGCCCACCACGAACTGCGCTGCGCCTCTCAACGGTGCCCCCTGCACATGCCCTCACGCTGCGCAGAGGGGTTAGAGCAGCACGCATGGCGGATCGCTACGGTCAACCGGTCATGGTGACGCGCCGCCGATGGCATGCAGGCCAGCATCGGCTGGCGAGACTGAGAGTAGTCCATCGCGGAGGTGTTCTCGACGTGGCACCGTATGATCGCTGGTGGGAGCGGCCGACAAATCCGGCGACGGCCACCTACTCGCTGGGCCACGGTACGCACGACCGCACTTAGACCGTCAAGGCAGTGCATCGCTACAAGCGCCATTGGGTGCCGAACGACCCCCCACCCGAGCAGATCGACTGGTCGCAGTGCCTGCCGCCGCCCGGCTTTCACGTCATCCCCCGGCGTTGGGTAGTGGAAGGAACCCAGCCACAGTACCTACAATCCGCTCT
>WNFM01067314.1_pt1 | contig 10864 bp, 7 predicted proteins | sample 5400271 | NCBI WGS metagenome assembly WNFM01 (sample SAMN13153352, study PRJNA577476) | soil metagenome | isolation source: 60 cm saprolite on Douglas fir-dominated hillslope | place: USA:California | collected 2013-09-17 | reverse complement strand
TTCTTCCGGTCGTGCACCAACAGTTCCGCCAACTTTTCGATGTCGAATTTGTATTCCGGAATCACGCACCGGTTCGCCGCACCCGCCATCGTCGGCAGCATCGCCGTAAAACCCGCGTAGCGCCCGAACACCTCCAGAATCATGAACCGCTCATGGGAACCCGCCGATGTACGCAAACTGTTCACGAGCTGGATCGTCCGCGTCACGCATGTGCTGAATCCGATGCAGTAATCAGTCCCCGGAACGTCGTTATCCATCGTCTTGGGAATGCCGATGACTTTGAATCCCTCTTTGTGCAGCCGGACGCCGTAGCTGAGTGTGTCGTCTCCGCCGATCGGTACGAGCGTGTTAATTCCGAGCCATTCCAGATTTTTCAAGACTTCGGGTGTCAGATCGTTCTTTTCTGCGTTGAATTTGTCCTTCAAGTGCGCCGGCACGCCGGATTTGCTTACTCGTCCCGGATTCGTTCGTGAGGAGTGCAGAAACGTTCCGCCGGTCCGTCCCGCGCGATCCACGATCTCTTCCGTCAAATGCAGAAAATTGTCGGAGTTGTCGTAGCTCTTGTCGCGCACCGTCTCCACCAACCCTGCCCAGCCGTGCCGGATGCCGATCACTTCGTAGCCTTCGTGCAGCGCGCGCAGCGTTACGCCACGTATCGCCGGGTTCAGCCCGGGGACGTCACCTCCTCCGGTGAGTATGCCGATAATTCCTTTTTTGCTCGCCATAGCAGAGTGCCCTTTTCGTGGATTTGGAACCCTAAATTTTACACGTCTCCGGCGTGAATCCAGCAAGAAACTGCGGTCGCCGCGAGCGGCGCTCTTGCTTCAGATTGGGCGCCGGATGCCCAGCTTCCTGATACGGGCTTGCAGAGTTGTCCGTTTCATGCCCAGCAGAATCGCGGCGCCGCGTGGCCCCGCAATCCGCCACTTCGTTTGCCGCAACACGCGCAGAATGTGTTGTCGCTCCGCTTCTTCCAGCGTCGCCACCTGCGCAGGAGAAGCCTCCACAGAATCGGTCAAGTCGGCCTCCGGCGCTTCGCCTTTGCTCATCGACAAACTCGATTTCAGTTCCGACAGCGGAATGCGCAGCTCTTTGCCTGGTGAAAGCAGCACGGCGCGTTCGAGCAAATTCTCCAATTCGCGCACGTTTCCGGGCCAGGAATAATTCGTCAGAGCGTCCATCGCGTCCGCGGGAACAAAGAGAACCGTCTTGTTAAACCTTTGGCTGAACTTTTGCACAAAGTACCGCACCAGCAATGGAATGTCCTCACGCCGCTCTCGCAATGCCGGAATCTGGATTGGGAAAACATTCAGCCGGTAATACAGGTCGCTCCGAAATGCTTTTTCCGCAACGAGTCGGCCCAAATCCGCGTTTGTCGCGGCGACGATCCGCACATCGACGCTCTGCGTTCGATTGCTTCCCAGCCGCTCGAACTCTTGCTCCTGCAGCACTCGCAGCAATTTCGGTTGTAGTTCCAGTGGAAGGTCGCCCACTTCATCCAGGAAGATCGACCCTGTATCCGCCAGTTCAAAGCGGCCTATTTTTTGCGCGATAGCTCCTGTAAACGCACCGCGTTCATGTCCGAATAATTCCGATTCCAGCAATCCAGCGGGTATCGCCGCACAATTCACTTTCACAAACGTGCGGTCCCTCCGCAGACTTAAATTGTGGATCGCTCGCGCGAATAATTCTTTTCCCGTTCCCGTTTCGCCGCGCAACAGAACGGTCGTATTAGCCGGCGCAGCCAATTCCACCTGTCCGAGCGCCTTGCGAAGCGCCGGGCTTTCTCCAATAATTTCTTCAAAATTAAATTCGCTGCGAATCTCTTCTTCCAGATACAATTTTTCCACCGCTAGTTTGTCTTTCAACGCATCGATCTCTTTGAATGCCAGCGCGTTTTTCACGGCAATGGCCACTTGACCACCCACCTGCCCTAGCAATTCCGCTTCCTGCGCCGTGAACGCATCAATTCGTTTGCTTGCCAGATTCAGAGACCCGAACGCTTCTCCTTTGCTGATCAACGGCACGCAGCACACCGAAGTTAGCCCCTCGCTGCGCAGCTTTTTCACCAGTTCCGCGGGAAATTGGTCCAGCTCCCGGCCGCGAAATACGCCTGGTTTTCCCGTCAAGATGCAACGACCAGCCGGAGAATCTTCCAGCGCGACGCTCAATTCTTTTTCAGCTAGCGGTGCGTGCGGCACCGGAAAATCGAGAGACTTGATCTTCAGCCGGTTCGTCGCGGGGTCCAGCAGCGCAATGCTTGTGTAGTCATGATGAAGCACCCGCGTCAGGGTTGTAACAATTCCGCTGAAAAGTTCGGGCAGGGCCCCGCTCGTTACCAGCACGTTGTTTACGTCCAGCAGAACCTGGAGCCGGTCCCGCTCTTCCGAGAGTTGTTTTTGATATGCCTGCGACGTTTCGTAGTTCAAGGCGTTGTCCACTGCCACAGCCACTTGCGTCGCCACCCGCTGCATGAATTGCACTTCTGCGTCCGTCAACTTTTCCGGCACCAGCCGGCCAAAACCCATCGCGCCCAACCTTCGCTGCGCCGTCGTCAGTGGCACAATTGCGATGGAACGCACACCCACAGACCTCAACCGGTTGGAAAAATTCGGATAACGCTCATCGTTCTGCGCGTCCGGTACAACGAACGGCTCCTGCGTACGCCAAACCAGACCGGCCGGGTGTTCCGCGAGAGGATATTCCGCGTCGCTCGGCGTTTCATTTCCTTCCCGAGTTTCCAGCACGTGCAAACGAATGGAATTCCTGGCTGCGTCATATAGCATCAGGGTTAGGAAGTCGAAATCCACTACGCTGTGCAACCGCTGCGCCAGCTCATGGAACAGCGCAGGCAGGTCGCGTTGCTGCGCGATCGCTTCGCTTACTTCCAGCAGCGCTTCCAGTTGCCGCCGAAAATGGTCTGTGGACTGTTCAGGCATCGCAAGTCGCGGCTGCGCCGCGCGGGCTCCGCTCTCGCAGAATAGCACCCGCCTTCCTGCCCTCTCAACTTTGCCAGACGCAGCCCTCGCGGCGGCACGCCCACAAGCCACTTCGCATGCTACAATTTTATCAGTTTAGGCCCGTAGCTCAGTTGGTTAGAGCGCTACCTTGACACGGTAGAGGTCTGGGGTTCGAGTCCCCACGGGCCTACCATTCCTCTCCCAATAAAATGCTTGCGAGGAAGCCTTTGCGGCTACGACTGCTGGCTGCTGTGATGCATCCGAGACACCGGTACCAAACATTACTTGAATTTAGAAAGGTGTGCGCCGCCCGCATCTGGCGCGCAGATTCCCCTTGTGGCCGCGGGAACCAGTACAGGATAATCTCGCTTCTGGTGTTCCCGCACACTGTGCTCAGCCATGAACTGCCCATCTTGTGACCGTGAAAATTCGGCCACCGCTGTTCGCTGCCTCCATTGCGGCGTTCCCCTTGTTCCCGGGGCTGACGACCGCACCATGGATTCGCCCGATCAGCGCACCATGGCCAACGGCGGCGCCGCAGCTGCGCCGGCACGCCAACCCTCTCAGGCGGCCGCAGCCGCTCTCACACCTCCTAGCAACACGCCGGCGAGCCGGCCTCCGTCGCAGGCGCGCTCCACCGGCAGCCGCTCGGGCCGTTCAGGAGTTTTGGATCCCGGCGAAGAACTTGGTCCGCGTTTCGTCGTCGAGTCGCTGCTCGGTGAAGGCGGGATGGGCCGCGTTTACAAAGTCTACGACCGTGAGCTCGATCGTTACGCCGCGTTGAAGGTCCTGCTGCCGGATCTTGCCGGCGATCCGCAAATCATTCAGCGCTTCAAACACGAACTCCTGCTTGCCAGCAGAATTTGCCAGCAGAATTTCGCACAAAAACATTCTTCGCATCCACGACTTGAGTGAAGCCGACGGCGTCAAGTTCATCACCATGGCTTTCGTGGACGGTGAAGACCTCCACGGAATCCTGAAAAAGGAACGTCTGTTGCCGATCGACCGCAGCCTTAAATTTGCGCGACAGATGTGCGACGCCCTTGACGCCGCGCATGCCGAAGGCGTCGTCCATCGCGACTTCAAACCACACAACGTCCTGGTCGGTAAAGACGATCAAGTGTTTGTTTCCGATTTTGGCCTCGCCACTTCGTTCGAGACCGCGAAAATGGGCATGACTCGCAGCGGTGCTTTTGTCGGAACTCCGCGCTACATGTCTCCCGAACAAGTCGAAGGCGGAACGATCGATCATCGCAGCGATCTCTATTCGCTGGGATTGGTCATGTACGAGATGGTGACCGGCGACGTTCCTTTCTCCGGCGAATCCACCTGGCAGGTGATGTATCAGCGTGTAAAAGAAAAGCCGAAAGATCCGAAACTCCTGAAGCCGGATCTGCCAGATTGGGTCGCCCGCATCGTCATGCACTGCCTTGAACGCGACCCCGCTCTTCGGTATCAGACGGCTCGTGAAATTCTGGCCGACATTGACGCGAATCGCAGCCCGTCCATTCCGCATGGCGTGCGCTTTAGAGTTCCGTCCGGCGCAGGCCGCTGGCTAATCGCCGGCGGCGCAGGGCTCGTGCTCGGCGCCACAATTTTTCTGGCCGTTCCTGTCACTCGTCATCTAGTTTTCCGATCCGGCGCCGGCGAACCCGTGAATCCGGGCCTGCCGCCACTGTCAGAGGGAAAATTCATCGCCGTTTTGCCGTTCCGCGTACTGGGCGCCGATAATTCTTTGAACTATGTTGCCGATGGTCTCAACGAGGCGCTCTCGGCAAAACTTTTTCAGCTTTCCGACGTTCGCATCGCCTCCGCTTCTGCCGCATCCAAAGCAAACGATCAAAAAACGCCGTTGCCCCGCATCGCAAAGGATCTGGGTGTCAATTACATCATCCACGGACTTGTGCAAGGTGCTGGCGACAAGCTTCGCATCGTCGTCAACCTCGAAAACATGGTCGACAATCGCCTGCAATGGAGCCAGGAATTTACCGGTGTGACCGGGGATCTCCTCACGCTTGAAGATCAGATCTACGGAAAACTCACGGAAGTGCTGCAAGCTAAAGCGCCGAACGGCGGAGGCGCCTCTCATCCAACCGAAAACATCGCCGCGTACGATCTCTATCTTCGCGGCCGCACTGCGTTGCGCGGTCAGCAAGATCCGAAAAACGTTCAGGCAGCGATTACTTTGTTCGACGACGCGATCAAGAAAGACCCGAGTTTCGCTTTGGCCTACGCCGGCATGGCCGACGCCAGTCTCTTCATGTATCGCGACAAAAAGGATCGTTTCTGGTCGGAAAAAGCAATCGCTTCTGCCCAGCAGGCGGAACGCTTGAACGACAAGCTTCCGGAAGTTCACTTCTCGCTGGGCACGGCGTACGCCGCGATTGGCCAGACTTCCCAGGCAATCTCGGAATTAAAGCGCGCGCTCGAGATTTCTCCGAATTCCGATGAAGCCTACCGCCGTCTCGGTCGCGCCTACGCGGCGACCGGGCAAAAAGATGAAGCCATCAAGGCTCTGCAAAAGGCCGTCGAAATCAATCCGTATTACTGGACCAATCAAAGCGCGCTGGGCGCCGTCTATATTGAGTTCGGAAATTACGACGGCGCGCTCAAACAATTTCAAATCGTTACGCAACTGGAACCGCAAAACGCCGCCGGCTACGACAATCTAGGTTCGGTCTATTCAAGAATGGGGCGGTACGAAGAAAGCGTGACGGCCTATCAGAAGGCGCTGCAGATTCAGCCATACGCCGCGACCTACTCCAATCTCGGCACTTCGTTCTTTTACCTGAAGCGCTACCAGGAATCCGTACAAATGTTTCAGAAAGCTGCGGAGATGAGTCCCGGCGAGGAAACCATTATCGGAAATCTGGCCGACGCCTACCGCTGGGCCGGAGACAAAAGCAAAGCAAACTCCGCCTACGATCAGGCGATCGGCCTCGCCTACAAACAGTTGCAGGTGAATCCACGCGACGCAAGCGCCCTTGGCCACATGGCCCTCTATCATTCCAAGAAAGGCGACAGCGCTCAGGCACAGGACTTTATCCGCCGCGCTCGCTCGATTGATCCCTCCGACGTCTACCTCATTTACACCGTAGCTATCGTCGCGGCAAATGCAAACGACGCGGCGGGTGCGATCGAAGCTCTGCGATCAGCTCTGCAAAAGGGATTTGCAACTGCCGACATCGATTCCGATCCGGAATTCACGTCATTACGCGACCGGGCCGATTACAAAGCGCTGATAAAAGAATTCGCTCCCAAGAAGTAGTCCACGTTCGCAAAAAATCTACCGCAAAAACACGTCGAGCCCTGCTGTCGCAGGGCTCGTGTGTTCGTGTATCTCTTAAGAGAAAAACAACTAGGCTTGAGGGCTGGACCGGCGCTTCCGGAAAGCGGCAAGTCCCACGAGACCCGTCGAGAGCAACAAAAGAGTTGCCGGTTCCGGTGTGGAAACTGTTGCCGTACCGAAAACGAAATCGTTCGCTGGGATGCCGTCGATCTCAATCGTGTAGACGGACCCGCAAAAATCGTCGGCGTCGCCATCGCTATCGAGATTGCAACCGGTTGACGGAAACAGGCCCGTATGCGAGTCGTCGATTCCGAAGAATAGCAGGGTCTGAGATCCATCTTGATTGATCGTCTTCGAAAAACTCGAGAAAATTCCGTCGCCCGGGTTATCGCCGAAATTGAAATCGAGGCCCTGCGGGAAGCCAAAGAGCGTCAGCGAGAGCGAGTAAAGCAGCGTTCCTGTGTCGTTCTGAAACGCAAAGATGTTCTGGTTTGCCGAAAAGGCCAGTGGGATCGTCCCGTTCGGATCCGTAATCGGGACTGGCGGCGGATCCACTTGGCGAATGATGACCGTTGGGTCAATCGTATCCGCCTTGGCGACCGACACCGCCAAAACTACTAGAGCCAGCAATAGAAACAGTTTTGAAAATTTCACGAGCACACCCTCCGTAACACTGCGTGCTAAGAGGTGCAACCCTAGTGCCATTACCAGGGCGAGTCTGACTTCTGTATGTAGTTCATTTACATGGAGTTAGAATTCGTGAGTAAAGACTCAGAAACAACCATATGCAGGGAATTTCCCTTGCACGCCAGGAAGTGGAAATGTTTCGTCTCACGCGTCTCATGCGGTCATCGGCAGCGGCCAGCAATTTAGTCTAGGAGTACTGGAACTGTTTCGACTCAAATCTAGTGGCCCTCATGCGGAAAACCAGTGCAGAATTGCCCGCCAAGGAGCACCAAGTCTAGTCACGCCACGTGAGAAGCTGATTCTTCTGCAAAATGACTACGGTTTTAATTGATTCCGCACTCAAAGCGAGATGTCCTCGGGTCGCTTTGGTCTGCCTTACCGCCAGCGTACGGGCGCGCGCAACACCGCAGGGGCTCGAAGACGAATTGCGTTTGTGCGAACAAAAAATCGTGCAGCTGCCCGAACCGCGATCGATTCTGGAATCCGCTCCCATTCTCGCGACCCGTTCCAGTTATAAGGCGTTAGGAAAAGATCCTGCACGCTATCGCGGCTCGGGCGAAGCGCTGATTCGCCGCGTAATTGCCGGAAAGGGATTGCCGCGCATTCACGCGGTGGTGGACATCATTAACATTGTCAGTGTCGAGAGCCGGTTGCCGATTGGCTTGTACGACCTAGCACGCGTACGCGGTGACATTACGTTTCGCGCGGGGCGCGCCGGAGAAACGTACAAGGGAATCGGCAAATACGATTTGAATCTGGAAGATCTGCCGCTTTTCGCCGATGAACTCGGCCCGCACGGCAGCGCGACGAGCGATTCCGAACGCACGATGGTCACTCTCGAAACCAAAAACATTTTGGCGATTTTCGTTTCCTTCGGCGGACCGGAGAATCTTGAGCGGTACGCAGAGCGAATGAAGGCGCTTCTCGCCGAGCACGCCTCCGGCACGAACATTCAGCACGCCCTCGTTTAATTCTTCTACGGTCGTTCTCTTCCATTAGTACGATCGTTCAGCGAAACGGTCGTCCGGTCTATGCCAGAATCGGTGTGCTGCAGCCCAGTGTGAATTCGCTTGCCACTTTGGTGCGCTTCTGTTTCGTCCGTTACACGGGCGGTTTTGACTTACGCTTAGCGAGCCAAGGCCAGGCTGATTCCGGACAAGAGCAATTCCAGCTTCGCGGCTGGGAGTTTTGCAACTCGCTCCGTAAGTAGAGCCTTGTCAATCGCAATAATTTGAGAAACATTTGCCACGGACTCTTTCGGGAGTCCAGCAGCCCGCGCGGAGAGTCTGAGATTTCCCGGTGCGGAAGCCCATTTAAGATTGCTTGTCAGAGGAACGCAAATTACCGTGGCAATCCGGCTTCTATTCAGAGCGTCGCTTTGGACGATGACGACTGGCCTGCGAAATCCTGGGCCGGAACCGGTAGGATCGGGCAAATCGGCCCACCAGACCTCACCCTGAGACGGTGTGCGGCCACGCCCCTAAACACGTCGCTCGGTTCGTCAATTTCAGCAAGGGCGGCATCCATGGCTTCCGTGACCTTGTCTGGGCTCCAGCGCGCAAGGTATTCCCTCAGGGCGTCGCTGAAAAGCCGGCTGCGGGAGCGTTTCGTACGCCGCGCGAGGCGCTCCGCTTCATGAAAAATCTCATCAGGAATGGATACAGCGGTTTTCATACCGAAAGTATAACTTGCGAAAAACTGCTCGGCAAGTCACTAGCTGGCGACGGGTTCGGCCACGTTTAGTTTGGCCGCCTCACGGTGATGGAGGAAGCCACGGACGGCGAGGAGTTCGGCATTGAGGACAGCGGCACCGGCGGCTCCGCGGACGAGGTTGTGCGAGAGAAGAGCCAGCTTGACGTCGAGGAGCGAACATTCGCGGATGCGGCCTACGACGGCAGCCATGCCGTGACCGGCGCTGGCGTCGTGGCGAGGCTGCGGGCGATTTTCCTCGTCCACTACGACGATCGGATTGCGCACGGCGGTCGGGAGCGAGGCGAGCTCGTCGTCCACGGCAAAATCGCGCAGAACTTCCGCGACTTCGCGGATGCTAGCAATTTTCTTCAGGCCGAGCGACACGCATTCGAGGTGACCGTCGCGCACCGGCACGCGATTGCAGTGTGCGCTGATGCCGAGGCCTGCGTCGATGAATCGCGAACCATCCCATCTACCCAGCAGCTTTTGCGGTTCCGCTTCCATTTTTTCTTCTTCGCCGCTGATGAAAGGCACGACGTTGCCCAAAATATCGAGCGAAGCTACGCCAGGATATCCTGCGCCGGAAACAGCCTGCATGGTGACGACAAAAATCTTTTCGAGGCCAAACGCATCGGCGAGCGGTTTGAGCACCAGCACTAATCCGGCTGTCGAACAGTTGGGATTCGTAACGATGAATCCGCTTTCGTAACCGCGATTTCTCTGTTGTACGGGAATGGAATCAAGGTGCGAAGCATTCACTTCCGGAATAAGAAGCGAAACGTCCGGGTCCATGCGGTGATTCTTGGAATTGCTGAGCACCGGATAGCCTGCGCGGGCGAATTCCTCTTCGGCGGTACCCGCGACACTCGAATCGAGCGCGGAAAAAACAAAATCGCATTCGAGATTCGGCGCGAGGTCTTTTACAACCATGTTGCGAGCGGCTTCAGGGATCGGCGTGTCGAGATGCCACTTTACGACGTCCGCATATCTCCTGCCGGACGAACGTTCCGACGCCGCGAGATCCGCAAGCTCAAACCACGGATGATTCGCGAGCATGTGCACAATGCGTTGGCCAACCATACCGGTTGCGCCGAGCACGCCGGCACGAAACTTTTTGTCAAAGCGCTTGCTCGCGGAACTCATGCTGCACCTCGTTGCGAATTTTCGTGCTTTGGCGGTTCAACTGACGGCCCAATACGTGTCCCGCGAAATTCCGGATTAAATGTGTTGCGCACCCAGACCACCATTTCGGTTTTCGCCGCAAGCGGCAAGACCTCCGCATGCAAAACTTTCGCGCCCGCCGCTGCGAGCGCGTGCGCTTCCTCGTACGATAACTGGTGCAGGAGCCGCGCTTCACTCGACTCGTTAGGATTGGCAGTATAAACGCCATCCACGTCGGTCCATACGACAAGTTCGTCCGCGTCCACGACGTGGGCAATAATCGCGCCGGAATAGTCGGAGCTGTTCCGCCCGAGCGTAGTGACGCGCCCATCGCGCGTCGCGCCGACGAAGCCGGTTACGACGGGAACGAGGCCGCTTTCAAGCAATGGTTGCAGAACATCGCGGCCGCGGCGCCGCGTTTCTTCCATGTCCGGCTTGGCGTCTTGGAATGTATCGCAAGTCAGAACAAATTCCGAAGACGTCACCGGAACGGCGGAAACGTCGCACGCATCGAGTGCCGCTGCAAAGAGCCGAGCGCTAAGGCGCTCTCCAAAGGACGCGAGCGAATCATGAAATGCTTCGTTGCCGACATGCGCCGGCGAGGAGATTTCATGCAACAGATCGCGCCCAAGCAAACGAAGGTCGTGCCAGACGCCTTGATGATCGAGTTCATCGAGTTGCAGGTCAAAGAGCACATCGGCGTGCAGGCGCAATACGGAGTCGGCGTTGCGTTTTGCTTCGGTGAGATTACCGGAGTCCACAAGCTGTGCAAGCGTTAGAAGCCGATCCGTTACGCCTTTCATTGCGGAGACAACGACAACGACGCGCGACGTTCGCGCCGCCTGCTTCACCAGTTCTGCGGCGTGCATCATTCGCTTGGCGCCGAGCAGAGAAGTGCCACCGAACTTGAACGCGACGACATTATTCCTGGATTCCGGCCGCCGGGATTCTGCCGTGAACCCCGCAACAGCATCTACGAACTCACGGCTTCGTTGCTCGCCGTACTGCTCTGCTTCCTGAACATTCTCCGGACTCATGACAACCGCTCCTTAGGTTTGTGGTTTCCAAGGGCGAC
>WNFM01359603.1_pt2 | contig 10866 bp, 9 predicted proteins | sample 5400271 | NCBI WGS metagenome assembly WNFM01 (sample SAMN13153352, study PRJNA577476) | soil metagenome | isolation source: 60 cm saprolite on Douglas fir-dominated hillslope | place: USA:California | collected 2013-09-17 | reverse complement strand
TGCATCTGGGCCTCCGGGAGGCGCAGGTTCGCGTGGTCTGCAAGGACGTCGGTGGCTCCTTCGGCATCAAGGTGCATATCTATGCCGACGAGATGGCGACCTATGCGCTATCGAAACTGCTGCGGCGGCCGGTCAAATTCGTCGCCGACCGGGTCGAAAGCTTCAATACCGACATTCATGCCCGCGACCACAGGTGCAAGGGAAAGATCGGTGTCCGGCGCGACGGCACCATCACGGCCTTCGAGATCGACGATCTCACCGGCATCGGGCCGTATTCGATGTATCCGCGCACCAGCGCGATAGAGGCCAATCAGGTCGTCAACCTCGTCGGCGGGCCCTATGTGACCAAAAACTACCGCGCCCGTGCGCGCGTCGTGTTCCAGAATAAAAATGTGATGTGCCAGTACCGCGCGGTCGGTCACCCGATCGCCTGCTCGGTAACCGAAGGACTGGTCGATCTTGTAGCCATGAAGATCGGCATGGACCCGGTTGAAATCCGGCGCCGCAATTTGATTGCCGACGACGCATATCCCTGCGCTTCACCGTCGGGTTTGCGTTTCGAGCAATTGTCGCATCATGCCGCGCTGGCCAAGCTCATCGGCATGATGGACTACGACGCGCTGCGCGCCGAGCAGGCGGCCTTGCGTGTCAGGAACATCCATCGCGGCATCGGCATCGCCAGCTTCATTGAGGTGACCAACCCCAGCGCGGCATTCTATGGTGTCGGTGGCGCAAAGATTTCATCGCAGGATGGCGTCGCTGTGCGGCTGGACGCCCAGGGCTCGGTGATCTGCCAGACCAGCATCACCGAGCAGGGGCAGGGATCGGAATCGCTCACCGCGCAGATTGTCGGCAGCGTGCTCGGCGTTTCGATGGACCGGGTCCGCGTCATTCTGGGCGATACCGACAACACGCCCTATGGCCAGGCCGCGAAAGTGCTGCGCAGGAATATTCTCGATATTGACGCCGCCATCCTGCAGTCGACAGCGGGCGAACTCGATATCGTCAACGACAATGTCGTGAATGCCAGCGATGGTACAACGCGCATCGAGTTGAATGAGCTCGCGCGTATCGTCTATTTCCGTCCTGACACGCTGCCGCCGGGCATTCAACCCGAGCTGATGGCGACGCGCCATTTTGTCCCGCGCGACTATCCGTTCGCCTTTACGAATGGCGTTCAGGCATCGTGGCTGGAGGTTGATACCGACACGGGTTTCGTGAAGTTGTTGAAGCATTGGGTGGTCGAGGATTGCGGCACCATCATCAACCCGCAGCTGGTCGATGAGCAGATCAGGGGCGGGGTGGTGCAGGGGCTTGGCGCCGCGCTGTTCGAAAAGGCTCTTCCGATCTGGTCACCAACCGAAACGTGAGTGCGATGGCGAATGCTGCGGCCGAGTAAGCATGGTGCGTTAGGTCAGATTTTTCCCAACGCGGTCAGGATTACCTGAGGCGTCAACGGAATCTCCGTGACCAATGCCGTCAACGATGCGCTCCGGCCGTTCGGCGCTGTGATCACGGAGATTCCGTTGACGCCTCAGGTAATCCTGACTGCGTTGGGAAAAATCTGAAGCTGCGGTGTTGCCAAAACCCGGCGATGTGGAACAAGCCCAGAGCGCCACGCTTACTCGGCTGCCGCATTCGCTATCGCGCTGACCTGGCGATTGGCGACGACCACCTTGATGGCGTCGTCGACCCGCTCACGCGCATATCTCAGCGCGGTCGGCAGATCGGCAAGCGGAAACGTGTGGGTGTGAATCAGGGTTGCATCGAAGCGCTTTTCCGCCATCAGCGCCATCGCGCGGCGGGTGGCGCTACGGCCTTCGCCGCGGATGCCGTAAGCGTAGATGTTGTTCTTCACGAGATGCGCGATATCCATCGTCACCGGATCGTGCGGAAACGCGGCGAGGCAGATTTTTCCGCCGCGATTGGTCATGTGAATGGCCTGGTTGATGGTTGCCTCTGTGCCGGCACATTCCACGACGTAATCAGCACCGATGCCGCCGGTGAGCTGCCTGACGACCTCGACGGCGTCCTCGTCGTTGATATTGACGACGCGGTCGGCCCCTAGTTGCTGGCCGATCGCCAACCGCTTGTTGCGCGTTCCTGTCAGGATCACCGGGCTGGCGCCAAGCGCCTTGGCCACGGCCACCGCGAGCAGTCCGATCGGTCCTGGGCCGATCACCACCACGCTCTCGCCTGCAACTAACCCTCCCAACTCTGTCAAGCCATACATCGAGGTGCCGGCGGTGACGACCAACGTCGCCTCCGCGTCACTCATGGTATCGGGCACCCGCGCCAGCGTGTTTATGTGGTTGACGGCGTATTCGGCAAAGCCACCGTCGGTGGTAAAGCCGTTGGCGCGGTGACCCTTCTCCGGTTTTCCGTAATTCAGGCATGGTGTGTACATGCCTTGCCGGCAGCGTTTGCATTGGCCGCAACCGGCGTGAATCTCGACGCTGTTCCGCTCGCCGATCTTGAATTCGTCGACATCGGGCCCGAGCGCGGCAACCGTGCCCATATATTCGTGGCCCGGTGTAAAGTCTTTGTCGAAGGGTAGGCCGCCCAAAATGCTCGCCGGCGAACCCGAGTGAATGATCTCGAGATCGGTCGCGCAGATCGCCACCGCATCGATGCGAATCAGGACTTCAGCGCGGGCCGGAACCGGTACCGGCTTCTCGCGCAGCATGAGCTGATCCGGTTCGCCCAGAACCCAGGCTTTCATGCGGTCCGGAATCGGAAAGTCGGGCGACGTTGTGACGCCGTCTGGCTGGTACATAGCGCGGATCCTCCCGCGTCCGAGCTTACCGGAAATCACAGGTTGACCAAATTCGTTGATGCCTGCAGCCAGTGTGCCGGAGCTTGCTGCAGAGCAACATGCCCCGTCGCAAAACCTTCATACGCGGCCTATACTTGCTCTCCGGTTGGTGCTGAAGTCTTCAATCTCCACGCTAAGCCGGGGTAATCCATGAAAACCGTCCGTTTTGTTCTCGCCTTGCTGGCGCTGTCGCTGATCGCGCCCTTGCAATCCGCCAAAGCGGCCGACGTCATCTGCTACAACTGTCCGCCGGAATGGGCCGACTGGGCCTCGATGCTCAAGGCGATCAAGGCCGACCTCAACTACGACATTCCGCACGACAACAAGAACTCCGGGCAGGCGCTGGCGCAAATCCTCGCCGAGAAAGCCAATCCGGTCGGCGATATCGGCTATTTCGGTGTCACCTTCGGCATGAAGGCGAAGGCGCAGGATTGGGATCAGGTCCCCGCCGCGCTGAAGGATGCCGACGGTTACTGGACCACGATTCATTCCGGCACCCTCGGCCTGTTCGTGAACAAGGACGCGCTCGGCGGCAAGCCGGTGCCGGCCTGCTGGAAGGACCTCCTTAAGCCCGACTATAAAGGCATGGTGGGCTACCTCGATCCGTCGTCGGCGGCGGTCGGCTATGTCGGCGCGGTCGCGATCAATCTGGCGCTCGGCGGGTCCGACAAGAATTTCGATCCCGCGATCAACTTCTTCAAGGACCTGCGCAAGAACGACCCGATCGTTCCCAAGCAGACGTCCTACGCCCGCGTCGTGTCCGGCGAGATGCCGATCCTGTTCGACTATGATTTCAACGCCTATCGCGCCAAGTATTCCGAGAAGGGCAATTTCGAGTTCGTGATCCCCTGCGAAGGATCGGTGGTGTTTCCTTACGTCGTTGGTTTGGTCAAGAACGCGCCGGACAAGGACAAGGCCAAGAAAGTGATGGACTATCTGCTGTCCGACAAAGGACAGGCGATCTGGACCAATGCCTATCTGCGCCCGGCACGGCCGATCGAACTACCTGAGGCCGTCAAGAACAAGTTCCTGCCCGACAGCGATTACGCGCGTGCGAAAAGCGTCGACTGGGGGCAGATGGAAAACATGCAAAAAGGCTTTGTCGACCGCTATCTCGCCGAGGTCCGCTGAGGCAATATGGTCCCCGGTCATAGCGTTTTCGAGCGAAGTGGGTACGGGTACCGGTTCGCGTGAAGAAAACGCGTCAAAACATGAGATAGAGCTATGGTTCTGATCCATCAGAACCATAGCTCTGGGGCGCCATTTCCTTTGATGTCACATAAGTCCTTTGTCTGGATATGCCTGCTGCCGCTTGCGGCGGTCACGGCGGCATTCTTCCTGCTGCCGATGGCCCGGCTCGTCGTGACCGGTGCGGAAGGCCCGCAAGGCCTCGCGGGTTATCTGGCGATCCTGACCGAGCCGCGTTACCGCGCGACCCTCATCAACACCGTGCTGCTGGCGGCCGCGACCACCGTGGCCACGCTCATCATAGCAACCATCGCTGGGATGTTTCTGCAGCGGCATCGCTTTCCCGGCCGCGCCGTCCTGATCGCGATGCTGACGTTTCCGCTGGCGTTTCCCGGTGTGGTGATTGGCTTCCTGATCATTCTGCTCGCCGGGCGTCAGGGCCTGATCGGCGATCTCTCCAATCGTCTGTTGGGCGAAAAGCTGGTGTTCGCGTATTCGATCTACGGGCTGTTTCTCGGCTATCTCTATTTCTCGATTCCCCGGGTCATTCTCACCATCATGGCGGCGGTGCAGAAGCTCGATGTGGGTCTGGAAGAGGCGGCACGTTCGCTCGGCGCAAGTCCATGGGCGGTGCAGCGCGACGTCGTGCTGCCGGCGCTGGCGCCGGCCTTCGTCGCGTCCGGTGCGATCGCGTTTGCGACTGCGATGGGTGCGTTCGGTACGGCGTTTACGCTCGCGACCAATATCGATGTATTGCCGATGCTGATCTATACCGAGTTCACCCTGGCGGCCAATTTCTCGACCTCGGCTGCGTTGTCGGTCGGGCTCGGCATCATCACCTGGTTCATCCTGGCGCTGGCGCGTTCGTTCAGCGGCAGCGCGGTCGCCGCGGCAGGATGAAACCATGCGCGACCGCCTGATTTTTACCGGTCAGTTCATCTTCACGCTGCTCGTCGCCGCTTTCCTGGTGGTGCCCGCGATGCTGTCGATTTCCGCCGGCGTCACGGAGAATTACTTTCGCGGTATCCAGTCCGGCGTGACGCTGAAATGGGTGGCGCAGGTGTGGGAACTCTACGCCGGCACGATCCTGCTGTCTTTTGTGATCGCGTTGGCGACCCTTGTCGTGACGCTCGCGGCAGGCGTTCCCGCCGCTTACGCCTTGCATGTGCGGGGAGGGCGGATGGCGCGGATCGTCGAAGAAATCATCACACTGCCGCTGGCGATTCCCGGGCTGGCGATTGCGCTGGCGCTGCTGCTGACCTACGGCAGTTTCGGCGATTTCAGGCGTTCCTGGCTCTTCATCCTGGTCGGCCACGTCATCTTCACCATGCCGTTCATGGTCCGCTCTGTGATGGCCGTGTTTGCGACCGTCGACATCAAGACGCTGGATGAGGGCGCAGCGTCGCTCGGCGCATCGCCGTGGCGGCGGTTTCGCGATGTGATCGTCCCCAACGCTGTGCCGGGAATACTCGCCGGCAGCCTGATGGTGGTGACGCTGTCGCTCGGCGAGTTCAACCTCACCTGGATGCTGCACACCCCGCTCACCAAGACACTGCCGATCGGGCTCGCCGACAGCTACGCCTCGATGCGGTTGGAGGTGGCTTCAGCCTATACGCTGATCTTTTTCGTGATGATCATCCCGCTTCTGGTCGCCATGCAATTGTTTGCCGAGAAGGACCAAAAGCGATGATGGCGCAGGTTGGGCATGGCGCCTCGGTGCGTATCGAGACCTGCGGCAAGACATTTGCCGACGGAACGCACGCGCTCGAACCCGCGACGCTCGATATTGCCCGCGGCGAAACCCTGGTGCTGCTCGGTCCCTCCGGCTGCGGCAAGACCACCATGCTGCGCATCATCGCCGGTCTCGAATTGCCCGACGCCGGCGGTAGGGTTTTGTTCGACGGCAAGGACATGACGCCGGTGCCGATCGAGCGGCGTAATGTGGGCATGGTGTTTCAGTCCTACCCTGAAGATCCGCGGCGTACCCGACAAAGAGCGTGCGTCGCGCGTCGCCGAACTGGTTGCGCTGACCAACATCTCCGGGCTGGAAAACCGCCGTATCGATCAGCTTTCCGGCGGCCAGCGTCAGCGGGTGGCGCTGGCGCGCGCGGTCGCTATCCGGCCGGGCATTCTGCTGCTCGATGAGCCACTGACCGCGCTCGACGCGGCATTGCGCGACCGGCTGCGCGGCGAGCTCAACCGTCTGTTGCGCGCACTCGGGATCACCACGATCTATGTGACGCACGATCAGGCCGAGGCGATGGAACTCGGCGACCGTGTGGTCGTGATGCGCAAGGGATCGATTGCCCAGATCGGCACGCCGCGGGAAATCTATTTCACGCCGAAAAACCGCTTCGTCGCCGAATTCATCGGTGCTGCGAATATCGTCGAGGCCGCGATCGACAACGGTTATCTCGTGTTGCCGGGAGGGCGCCAGCCAATTGGTGGCGCCGCGGATATGCCGGCGGCGGTCGCCATGATCCGCCCCGAAACCATCCGCGTCATCGAGGCTGGCGGTGCTCCACTTTCGGGCGTCATCGACAGCGTCAGCTTCATCGGTGATAGGCAGCGGTTGGTCGTCAGCGGCGCATCCGATAAACTGCTTAACGTCGATGCACCGAACACGGTCCGGGCCAGTGCCGGGGATCGGGTCGGGCTGTCGATTTCGCCGGACGCCGTCCGTCTGCTGCCGCCGGAGGAGTGAGAGGGTCTATGTCGTCAAAGCCGGTCCGTATTGCCCAGATTTCCGACCTACATATCAAACCGCCGGGCTCACTGGCCTATGGCCGGGTCGATACCGGCAAGGCGCTGGAACGCTGTATCGCGGCGCTGAACGAATTCGATCCGGCGCCTGACTTCGTGGTGATTTCGGGGGACCTCGCCGACACGCCTTCGGCCGAGGAATATCAATATCTCAAGCGGCTGCTGGCGCCGCTCAAGCTGCCGTATGCCGGCATTCCCGGCAATCACGACTCGCGCGAGCTGATGCGGGCAGCACTCCCTTCCGCGTCCTATGCCTTTCCTGCCGGCGCGCTCAACCAGAAGATCGAAGCCGATGGACTGGATCTGCTGCTGCTGGACTCCAGCGTGAACGGCAAGCCGCATGGTCAGCTCGATGGGCCGACGCTGCAATGGCTCGACGCGACGCTGGCGGCCGCACCGGATCGTCCCGCGTTGCTATTCCTGCACCATCCGCCGTTCAAGGCCGGCATCTGGCACATGGACCGCCAGAATCTTCTCAACGCGAGCGAGTTCGCACCCGTCATCCGGCGTCATCCGCGCGTGCAACTGATTGCGACCGGTCATATTCACCGCGCCACGCTGACGATGTTTGCGGGTGTGCCGACCACGATCTGTCCCGCGCCAAACCATGCCGTCGATCTCGATCTGGCCAAACTGCGCGAGCCTTCTTTCAAGGTCGAGCCGCCGGCCTTCCACCTCCACACCTGGTTTCCGGGCGAGGGGTTCGGCAGCGTCGTCACCCATCACGTCCCGATCGGGACGTTTGACGGGCCGCATCCGTTTTTCGGGGCGGATGGGAAGCTGCTCTGAGAAGGTGGCCGATAGCGTTTTCGAGCGAAGTGGACGCCGGTTCGTGTAAAGAAAACGCGTCAAAACAAAAGAGTAGAGCCGGGTTCTGATTCAGTCAGAACCGAAAACGCTCTACGCCTCCTTGATCCCGAACAACTTTGCAGCATTCCCGCCCAGGATCGCGATCTTCTGCTTGTCCGACAGTGTCGTGGTCGCGAAGACGTTGTCGACCGGGTGCTGCTCCCACGGGATCGGATGGTCGGTTCCGAGCATCACCTGGCTCGCGCCGACCTGTGCCACCAGATGCCGCAGGCCTTCCGGCGTGAACACGATGGCGTCGAAATAGAGCTGGTTGAGATATTCCGACGGTTGCTTCTTCAGCGTGATATCAGCGTTGCAATTTTGCGGCGATACGAAGCAGGCATGATCGCTTCGCGCGGCATAGGAGCCGAGATAGCCGCCGCCGTGAGCCGCGATGATCTTGAGCCCGGGGAAGCGATCGAGCGTTCCCTCGAAGATCAGATGTTGCAGGGCGATCGTGGTGTCGAGCGGATTGCCGATGGTGTTCGACAGCCAGCCATTGCCCTTGAAGCGTTTTGCCAACTCGGGCGTGCTCTGCGGATGGATGAACAGAACCGCTCCCAATTCTTCCGCCTTGGCCCAGACGGGGTGAAATTTCGGATTGGAAAAGTCCTCGCCCAACACGCTGGCGCCGACTGCTGCACCGCGCAGGCCCTGCTTCCTGACCGCGATCTCCAGCTGCTGCACGGCAAGATCCGGATATTGCAACGTCAAGGAGGCGAATGCGGCAAACCGCTCCGGCCGCGCGGCACAGAGCTCCGCCAGCTTCTCGTTCTGCAGCTTGACGATCTGGCCCGCCGTATCGCGGTCCTTGCCGTACCAGAACGGATTGATCGACAGTACCTCCATGTCGATCGCCATCGCATCCATTTCCTTCAGACGCTGCTCGATGACGATGAAGTGCTCGGGCACGCCCTTGACCGGTGGCAGCACCTTGTCGGCTTCGTCGCCCATCAGGTTGATGGCTTCCCGGAAATAGCAGTGCGCATGCACATCCACCGTCAGGACGCGCTTGCCGTTGACCTTGACGGGCAGGCGAGGGGGTCTTGGTTGCGCATGAGCGGCATCCAGCATGGCGCAACTGCAAAACGCGATCCCGGATGCGGCCGCGCCCTTTAGGAAGTTCCTGCGGGTGGTCATTGATAGCCTCCCTTGATTTTTTGGTAGCGTTTCCCCGGCCGGGCGCTTGTTGCCCGGCTCATTCTTTAGTTTGGCCCACATTGCCAAGTTGGATGCGGGAGGGCAATCATCTCCGGAAAGAACGCTGCCGATATCGGCAAAACGTGATTGTGGGCAAGGAGACACCAGACATGCGCCTGTTCCATTGGCTGATTCCGGCGCTTGCGCTGCTCCCTGCTTCCCATGCGGTCGCGCAGAGCGCCTATCCCGACCGTCCCATCAAGATGATCGTGCCGTTGGCTGCCGCAAGCGCGGTCGACGTTGCAGCGCGGATCGTGACGCAAAAGATGGCCGACAACATGGGCCAGCAATTCGTGATTCTGAACCAGCCGGGCGCGTCGGGTTTGATCGGCGCCGAAGCGGTCGCGCGTGCCGAACCGGACGGCTACACGATCGGCGGCTTCAACGACAGCATCATGACCATGGTGCCCAACCTGCAGTCCAAGATGCGCTGGGACATTCTGAAGGATTTCGAGCCGGTGTCGCTGGTCGCGACGGTGGAGTGGGGACTGATCGCCAACAATAACGCCAGCTTCAAGAGCGCGGCGGATCTGATCGCCGCTGCGAAGGCCGCGCCCGGCAAGATCGATTACGGCTCGGGCGGTCCGGGCAGCCCGCAGCATCTCGCAATGGCGATGTTTGCCTCCGCTGCCGGCATCTCGCTGACTCACGTGCCTTACAAAGGCGCGACGCAGGCCGCGACCGACGTCGCGGCCGGCCAGATTCCGGTCGCCTTCCAGGGCCTGGGAACGGTCGCGGCGCTGGTGCGCGGCGGTCAGGTCAAGCTGCTCGGGGTAACGACCGAGAAAAGGTTGGCGCAATTCCCTGATGTGCCGACCGTCTCGGAATCCGGCCTGCCGGGTTTCCTGTTCAATTCGTGGTTTGCGATTCTGGCTCCCGCGGGCACGCCGAAGGAGATCATTGCCCGGCTGAATGCCGAAGCGTTGAAGGCGGTCGGCGACGTCGATGTTCGTCGCAGGCTGGAGGAGTTGGGTTTCGCGGTGCGCGGCAGTACGCCGGAGGAACTGCGGATCATGACGCGCGATCAGCTCGCCAAGTACGCGCGCGTGATCAAGGAAATGGGTATCGCCAACGAATAGAGCACCGGCGCGTCGGCGTTCAGTTTCTGGCTCGGGCCGTTAGTTCGGAGGGTGCAAGGAAAGGTTCACCTGGGGTTGCGCCGATGAAATAGGCGGCATGGCAGGGCTGCTTTACATCTTAAAGATGTCTGTTCTGTTGTTTGCTACCGAAATCTCCGCTGTATTCATTTTGATCTGTCTTCCGATCCTTCCGATTCAAGAACTGGCGCGTCATGGACTGCCTGCCTGAATGCGCTAAACCACCCAAATGCTTGTTCCGCCATGATCTTTCGTTAGTTTGAAGCAGGTGGATGGAGGAAGCTGAGGGTGTCTTGCCTGGTCTGTTTATCGACCCTGAGGGCCGGCGACCTGTTCTGTTCCGCGTGCGGAGCGGTGGTACCAGGCCATATGCCGAGCCCACCCGCCCCCGAATCTCCAGGCCGCATCGCGGGCGAGCGGAAATACCTCACGGTCCTCTGTGCCGACCTGCAGCGTTCGACCGATCTCATTTCGGAGCTCGATCCCGAGGAGGCGATTTCACGGCTTGAGCCGGCCTTGATCGCGATGCGCACGGCGGTCCGGCGCAATCGCGGTATCGTCAGCAAGGAGGGCGGCGATGGGTTGATCGCGCTGTTTGGTGCACCGCACGCGGACGACAATCACGCCGTCATGGCCTGTCATGCGGCCGTCGAGCTGGTCCGGCGCATCAAACTGCTGGAGGATCCCGGTCTTCACGTCCGGGTCGGCATTCACTCCGGTCACGTCGTCACCCATGTCATCGAAGCCGACTTCTCCTCGATCTACGAGGCAGGCGGGCCGGCGGTCCATCTGGTCAAGCGGTTTGAGAGCGCGGCGCAAGCCGGGCAGATCCTGGTGTCGGAGTCCTGCCAGAACCTTTCGGCAGGCCTTGTGACCTTCAACCCGCTGCCACCGAAGCGGATGGAGGGATTTCCGGCGCCGGTCCCCTGCTACGAGCTGATCCAAATCAGCGGA
>WNFM01270651.1_pt2 | contig 10866 bp, 10 predicted proteins | sample 5400271 | NCBI WGS metagenome assembly WNFM01 (sample SAMN13153352, study PRJNA577476) | soil metagenome | isolation source: 60 cm saprolite on Douglas fir-dominated hillslope | place: USA:California | collected 2013-09-17 | reverse complement strand
GCGATCATCGGCGGCAGCGCCGTCGGCGCTGCGATCCTCGGTCATCTGCTGGGGAAGGACACCGCCGGCTCGGCCGTCGTCGGAGGGGCGGTCGGCACCGCGGTGGCCGCCGGAACCAAGGGGAAGGAAGCGGGGATCGCGCCGGACGAGGGGATCTCCGTGACGCTCGAGCACTCGGCCCAGACCACCGTCAAGCGGTAGAGACCGCACCGGACGGGGCAAAAAAAGCGCCCGGCGCACCAGCCCGATTATCCGTCGGGCCCGCGTGCGCCGGGCATTTACTTTGTGCGGCTCTCGGCCGCGGTCGGCTTACTGGGCGCCGAGGTGCACGTCGATGTTGCAGGGCATCGACGTCATCGTGCCCGAGCCGTCATCCATCTCGACATCCAGCTCGAAGTGGGCGTTGCCGACCGCCCCGCCGCCGGTCTTCTTGAGCTGGTCGAAGGCGAAGGTCAGCTGCAGCCCGTTGGTCAGCCGCTTGGCGCCGGTCATGTGACCCGACACGCCGCCCGGCGTGAAGCCGTTGCCGCGCAGCCCGAAGGCGGTCGCGGCGCCGCAGTTGCCGGTGCAGCTCCAGTTGATATTGAGGGTGACGTTGGAGCCCAGGGTGTAGTTCTTCACGTTGAAGCCGCAGTCGTAGGTCATCGTGTTCGAGCCGTAGTTTTCGGTGCAGGTCGATTCGCGCACGACCGACTGCGCCGAGGCCGGGCTGGTCGATGCAGCGAGAATCAGCAGGGCCGCCACCGAACCGAACATCAATAAGCGCTTCATGAACGTCTCACCTCCGGAACGCCCCGGTCCAGGCCGGATTGCGTTCGACACTCCTACACCAAGCAAGGGGGATACCATGTCCCGCGGCTGGACGCGGCCCGTGACGTTCCGTTGTAACCCTTGTACCGCAAGGCTTTTGAAGGATCCTGCCGGAACCGTCATGGGGCGGGAATCTGGACAGCTTACGCTTCGGTAAGACAAAAGCCGACGGATCGGCGGACCCTTTTTGTCCGGAGAGACGCGCGCGTCAATGCCCGGCGGCGCCGGGCGCCCTCAGGAGCTCCTGAAATCCGGGCTCCTGACGCAGCGGGTCGAGGTCGGTCTCCCCGGAGAGGATTTCGGCGGGGAGATAGCCGAGATCGCGGGCCCGTTCCAGGCTGCGCAAGGCCGGGCCGGTGTCGCGCATGAGGGACTGTACCCTCGCCAGGCGGAGATGGGCCAGGCCGAGCGGACAGGAAGCGATCCGCTCCGCAACCCGCCGCGCGCAGGCGGCGAAAGGCGAATCGCCGGCGGGGCGTCGCCGTCCGGACTCGAGACGGCGATGGGCGAGATCGAGGAGGCTGTCGGTGAGCTCCAGGGGATCCTCGTCCGGGTCGGAGGCGAGGATGGCGCGCTCGAGCTGCTCGGCGCCGCGGGCTCCGGCGTCGTGAGGGTCGAGGGAGGCCGCCAGCCGCCGGGCGAAGCGGGTCGGCGCCATGGGACGCTGGCAGGCGGAGCGCAGCAGCGATTCGACCTTACGCTCGCGGCCCCGGCCCTGGAAATAGTCGATCAGATCGGTGTAGGCGCGAAACAAGGTCTCCCGCCCGCGCGCCGGGCCGTCGTAGTTCCGGGGCGCCCGTTCGATGAGCGTGCTGAGAAAGTACTCCGCCTCGGCCTGGCGGTCGAGCTTCAAGAGACAGTACCCCTTGCCGTAAAGCGCCAGCATGGCCGGGAGGGAGTGTCCCTCCGAGATCGTAATGGAGCCGTACTGGTCCAGCGCATGGTCGTATTCCTGAAGCTGCAACAGGATCGCCGCCATACCGAGGCGGGCCCGATCGCCCGCGTACTCCCACCGGCCGAGAACGATCTCATAGAGATGGCGCGCCCCGATCAGATTCCCCGCCTTGACCATGGCGGCGGCCGAGCCCAGCTGAGGGATGGCGGAGTCCTGGTCGAGATCGATCGCCTGGCCGTAGATTTCCAGCGCGTCGGCATAGCGCCCCGACTCGCGCAGCGCGTCGGCCAGCGCGACCAGGGCGCGCGGCATGTCAGGCGCAAGCGTCGCGGCGCGGCGGCTGGCGTCGATCGCCGGCTCGAGCTCGCGGCGCAGCCTCAGAACGACACCCAGGGCGATCTGCGCATCGACGCTGCCCTCGTCGTCGGCCACCGCCCGGCGCGCCTCCTCGAGCGCGGGGGTCACCTGGTCATCGGCGGCCAGCGCCATGGCGAGGGCCGCGTGGGCCGGGGCGTCGCCGGGGGCGAGCGCCACCGCTTTCTCCGCCTCCCGCCGCGCCGTCCCGGAGCGCGTGCTCGTCTCGTCGATGCCGAGCATATAGAGATTCGTCGAGGCGCGCGACAGCCCTACGTGCCCCGCCGCCAGGCTCGGGTCGATTGCCAGAGCCTTGCGGAGCAGACGTTCGGCTTCCTCCTGATCCAAGGGATGCGGACGCTCGAGAAATTCGAAGCCACGGCGCAGGTAGGCGGCCGCGCCGAGATGCTGCTTCTCACGGGGCTCGGTGGAAGGGCCCTCGGCCCGGGTCGAAGCGGCGGGCACGGCGAAGAGCAGAAGCGCCGCAGCCGGTAGCGCACGCGTCCCGCCAGCACGTTCACCGGGTGGGTGCGGGGCAGAAAGGTGAAGACGGGGTAGCTGCGCCGGTCGTACCGCTCGAGCTCCTCCTGAATCCGCCGATGGCTCGGCTTCAGGTTGAGCCCCTTCTGGAACGCCTCGAAGGCGAGCCTCTTCTGGCGCGTCCGGAGATAAACGATTCCAAGATTGCAATACAGGTCGGGGTCGAAGAACTCGCGCCGCACCGATTGCTCGCACAGCTTCACTCCTTCGTCGACCCGCGTGTTGCCGAGGGTCAGCGAGAGGCCCAGGAAGGACAGGTACTTCATGCGGGGATTCTTGACCCCCTCCGAGCGCTCCTGATCGATCGCCTCCTGAAAGAATCCGGCCGCCTCGCGATAGGTCCGTCGCTCGAGGGCGGCGAGACCCTTGCGGAACGACTCGTCGGAAGGGCTCGGGGGTGCTGCAGCTGCGGTCTCGGCCATGTCGCCTCGCACAGGAACGTCGTCCCGCCACAAGGCAATATAGTCCCCGGAAAGGGCCTGTCAACGGCCGCCGTACCAACGACCCCTCCGTCGGGGGCGCCGGAGCGCGGAACCCCCCTGAAAGAGCAAAGCCGCCCGATGCCAGGAGGCACCGGAGCGGCTTGATCGATGACGATTTTGCGGGCGAGGCGCCTTATTCCTCCTCGCTCCCGTAACCGAAGCCGTAGCTCGGACTATACCCCCCTGGTGTCGAGCTAGGAGGCATTTCCACGGCCGTCGATTCCGCCGGGATGTTGGGCGTGTGCGCAGGAGGCGCCGGCTTGCGGGCCGGAGCCGTGCGCCGCGGTGCCTTCCGCGCGCCGGTTTTTTTCTTTGCCGCGCGGGACTTCTTCGCAGGACGGGCCTTGAGGACCGCCTTGCGGCGCGTGCTCTTCCTGGCGGTTGCCTTGCGCGAAGCCTTGCGGGCCGACGGCTTGCGGCGCGCCGTCTTCCGCTTCGCTTTCTTCTTCGCCACGCGTTCACCCCCTCTTGTTTTGACTGGAAAAGTCGAACAGCAAATACATCATAAGCCCCACCCTTTGTCAAGACGCGGTGAAGTCAACCCCGGTGCGAATCGCCGCGCGGTGGGTCACCGACGCGGCCGGAGAGGGGTTCGGGCCGGCTTGCCGCGAGCGGAGCCGACGCGCATGGGCCGCAGGCGCCGGAAAAGCGCCGGATCGTCGCTCATCAGGCCGTCGGCGCCGCGCTCGACCAACCGGCGAAGAAGCGTCGGATCGTTCACCGGCCACACGTAGACCTCCAGGCCGAGATCGTGCGCGGCGTCGATGTTCCGCCGGCCGGCGATCCGGACGTGCGGGTGGAAGGCGTGCAGCCTCAGCGCTCTATGAAGCGGGACCATTTGGCGCGCCGTGCGCGAAGCAAGCAGGCCGAGCGCCGCCTTCGGAAGCGCGGCGCGGGCGCCGCGGAGCGCCTCCGCCTCGAACGACGACAGCACCAGAAACCCGTTGAAGCGGGAGCGCCGGATCGATCGGGCCACGGCGCGCGCCAGGGCCTCGAGACGAGGCGCCGCCGCCGCTTTGAGCTCGACGTTCAGGCCGACCCGTCCGCTGGCCCAGTCGAGAGTCTCGTCGAGACCGGGGAGCCGTTCGCCTCGGAAGCGGGGGGCGAACCACGCGCCTGCGTCCAGCGCCCGCAAGGCCGAGAAGGCGAGCCCGGCGACCGGTCCGCGGCCGTCGGTGGTCCGGTCGACCGTGTCATCGTGGATCACCACCGGAACGCCGTCGGCGCTCAGGTGGACGTCGAGCTCGATGGCATCGACGCCGATCCGCGCCGCCTCGGCGAAGGCGGCCAGGGTGTTCTCCGGGGCGCGTGTCGAGGCACCGCGGTGAGCGATGCGGAGCGTCGCCGCCCCGCCGCTCACGACCCGGTCGCCTCGGTTTCCGAGCGATCGAGCCGCTTGCGATCGTGGACGCCCCGCACCCGCTTGCGCAGGCGGACGTTCTTGGGGGTTACCTCGACGAGCTCGTCGGCGGCGATGAACTCGATGCAGTCTTCGAGATCCATGTCGCGCGGAGGCGTCAGGCGGATGGTCTCGTCGGCGCTGGCGGCGCGCATGTTCGTCAGGTGCTTCTTCTTGCACGGATTGACCACGAGATCGTTGTCGCGCGAGTGCTCGCCGATGACCATCCCCTCGTAGACCGGGACGCCCGGACCGACGAACAGGGTGCCGCGATCTTCGAGGTTGTGCAGCGCGTAGGTGACCGTCGCTCCCGGCTCCTTGACGATCAAAGCGCCGCGGGTCCGCTCGGGGATCGCGCCGCGGTGCGGGCCGTACTCGTGGAACACGTGGGACATGATGCCGGTGCCGCGCGTCTCGGTCAGGAACTCGCGGCGGAAGCCGAGAAGCCCGCGCGCCGGGACGGTGAACTCGAGCCGCACACGGCCGGTGCCGACGCCGCCCATGTCGGCGAGCTCGGCCCGCCGCGTCCCGAGCATCTCCATGACCCGGCCCCGGTACGCCTCGTCGAGATCGAGCACCAGGTACTCGATCGGCTCGAGCAGGGCGCCCTTCGGATCGCGCCGCAGGATGACCTGGGGCCGCGACAGCTGGAACTCGTAACCTTCGCGCCTCATGGTCTCGGCGACGATCGCCAGATGCAGCTCGCCGCGCCCCGACACGCTCATGCTGTCCGGCGCGCCGGTCTCCTCGACGCGGAGCGCCACGTTCGCCCGGGCCTCCTTCGTCAGCCGGTCACGCAGGTGGCGCGAGGTGACGAAGCGGCCGTCCTGGCCGGCGAACGGAGAGTCGTTGACCAGGAACTCCATCGACAGGGTCGGCTCGTCGATCCGGATCGGGGGCAGCGCGTCCAGATGCGCCGGATCGACGATCGTCTCGCCGATCTGGATCTCCGGGATCCCCGCGAGCGCCACGATCTCGCCGGCGCGGGCGCTCTCGGCCGGAGTGCGTTTGAGGCCCTCGAACGTCTCCAGCCGGGTCACCTTGTGGTTCTCGACGTTGCCGCTCAGCTTGAGGATGGCGATCGGGTCACCCATGCCGATCGTGCCGCGGAAGATCCGGCCGATCGCCATCCGGCCGACGTAATCGTTGTAGTCGAGATTCGAGACCTGGAGCTGCAGCGGCGCCTCGTGATCGCCCGGAGGACAGGGCGCCTGCGACAGGATGGTCTCGAGGAGCGGCGTCATGTCCTCGTCGGTGTCTTCGAGCTCGCGCCTCGCATACCCCAGCTTGGCCGAAGCGTAGACGTGCGCGAAATCGAGCTGCTCGTCGGCCGCCCCGAGGTCGATCATCAGCTGGAAGACTTCGTCGAGCACCTGGTGCGGACGGGCGTCGGAGCGGTCGATCTTGTTGATCACCACGATCGGCCGCAGCGCCAGCTCGAGCGACTTCTTCAGGACGAAGCGGGTCTGCGGCAGCGGCCCCTCGGCGGCGTCGACCAGAAGCAGCACTCCGTCCACCATGCCCAGGATCCGCTCCACCTCGCCGCCGAAGTCGGCATGCCCCGGCGTGTCGACGATGTTGATCTTGACCTCTTTGTAGCGGATGGAGGTATTCTTGGCCAGGATGGTGATGCCACGCTCGCGCTCCAGATCGTTGCTGTCCATCACCCGCTCGATCATCCGCTCGTTGATGCGGAAGGTGCCGGTCTGCTGCAGCAGGCGGTCGACGAGCGTCGTCTTCCCATGGTCGACGTGGGCGATGATGGCGACGTTCCGGATGTCGCTCCGGCGCAGATGTCTCTTCATGGCAGGTGTTGATTGTACGCGAAGCCTACTCGATCGTGAAGCGCGGTTTTGGAAGGGAGGGTGCCGGCTTGGGCGGCGCGGCGACCCCGGACCGCTTTTCGAGCAGCATCTCTCGCGTCGAGGTCTTCAGGAAGTAGAGCTCGATGATGCGCAATCCGGCGAACATCTTCTCGATGTCGCGGTTCTGGTAGACGTGGCGCAGCAGCAGCCGGCTCGAGAGCGGCTCGCACGCGACCCGCCGGTCGTCGAGGATCCGGTAGCGCCCCGGGGACTCGGCGGTCTCGACCCGTCGGGCGTGGAAGTAGGCCAGCAGCAGACCTCCGGGCTTCAGGATGCGGCGCGTCTCGCCCGCCACCTGGCGCGCCGATTCGGGGTCGTAGTAATTGAAGATATCCCAGGCGACCACGGCGTCGAACGATCCGTCCGGATACGGAAGAGCGGTTGATAAGCCGCAGGGGAGGAGCCCGGCGCGCTCCCGCCGCCGCAGCGCTCCGCCGTCTTCGAGGCCATTACGCCCATGGTCACCCGCCGCTTTGGGCGTCCGGAAGGTGCGGGGCGGAAGGACGATGCGGCGCGCGGGCCGGCTCCCGGTGCCGGACTGTCCCGCGGCTCCGGCAGGCAGTGGCACCGCCAGGCCGACACGAGCTCCGGTCGCGGTCGTCCGGGCCACCGGCACCGCCTCGGGCTGAGGCGGGACGGCGCGGGCCGTCTCGCTTCCGGCCGGATCCCCGGCCGGAGGGGGCTCGGACAAAGTGTCATCCGGCGCCGTCTCGGAGGCATTGAAGATGTCTTCGACCTGTACCTTGCAGCCGGCCTGGGCGAAGAACTCGATGTTGGCGCCCGAGAGGTGTCCGAGATCAAGAAGATGAGGGCGTTCCATGGCGCGCAAACGCTTGAGGAATTTGACCAGGACATGCGACGCGAGGGCCGAGCCCGGCGGCCCCTCGGGAGGGGCGCCGCCACCGGATTCCCGCTTGCGGAACAGGTTCAGCATCGCTCGCTCCCGCGGCCGGAGGGACGGCCCGCCCGGGGCCGAGGCCCCGGGACGGGATCCCATCCTGCGAGGACCGCGATCAGATGCGCGGCGCCTGGCCCTTCAGCGACTCGTCCTTGACCTCAGGGATCCGGCGGATCTCATCGGGCCGGCCTGCGGTGGTCTTGCGCGCGGCGTCGGCGCCGGCGCGCTCCATGTCGACGCTGCCCTTGAAATGGGCCCCGTCGGCGATGGTGATCCGCGGCGAATGAATATCGCCGGTCAGGCGGCCGGTCGGAGCGATCTCCACTCTCTCCGCGGCATAGGCATGCCCGGAGACTTCGCCGGCGATGATGATCGTCTTGGCATGGAGGTCGGCCTTGATCTTGCCGTTCGGGCCGATCGTCAGGTTGTGGTCGCGCAGCTCGATCTTGCCTTCGACGCGGCCATCGATGGTGAGGTCCTCGTCGCCCTGCAACTCGCCCTTGATCTGAATAGAGGGTCCGATATTCACGATTCGTCCGCTCCTCCCCGGCTCGGGTGTGTAAGTGGGGTTCACCGCAGTGTCGGTCGGGCGCGTACCGGTGTCTCTCTTATCCCACATCGAGACCTCCTCGAAAAAGGTCCACCGGGTGGAACCAGGTGGCTCGTTGGCTCCCCGCTCGCCGAAGGATCCCCCGGACAACCGCTCGAGGAGGAATCAGGCTCATCGACCCGTCCGGCGACCGGCCGCCGGATCGGTGCAGGAAGAAAAGGGGAAGCCGAGGCTCCCTTTGGGATCGCTCGGTACCGTTGCCGCTCTTCAGAGTGCGCCGGACTTTAGCATACGGTCCGGGGAGCGTCAAGGTAACTTGACTTGTCTGTCAAGCCCCCGACGCCATATATATAGGCCCGTGGAGAGAGAGGCAAGCCGGTGATTCAAAAATCTGACGGGGCGAGACCGAATCGAACCAACAGGGCGGGCGATCCGATCCTCTTCATCGCGGTCAGGATCATATTAGGCGTGGGGGCGGCCGGCAATTTGTCGATCGCGACCCTGCCCGGCGCTCCGTCCGCCGCGAGCTCCGCCCCGTCTCCCGCGCCGGCCGACCCGCTGCTGTCGATCCTGGCCGACGACGACTTCGACGCTCGCGCGCCGGCGGTTGCTCTCGAGCTGAAGCAAGGGAGCGCCGACGCCTGTCTGCGGCTCGGTCGTTTCGGGACGAACCGGAACGAGCGGGTGCGGGAGCATGCGGTGCGCGCTCTGGCCGTGGCCGGCTGCCGGGATTTTGCCTCGCTCGATCCGTTCCTCGACGATCCCAGCCCCTGGGTGACCGAGGCGGTGCTGCGGGAGATCGAGCGCCAGAAACGGCGCGAGGCGGTGCCATACCTGATCGACCGCCTGACCGATCGGCGCGCCATCGTGTCGGGGGACGGCTCCTGGACGATCGCGGAGAGCGCGCACCGCGCCCTGCGCGCGCTGACCTGCCAGTCGTTCCATTTCGATCCGGCAGGTTCTCCCGCCGGCCAGGCCGGCGCGCGGGATCGCTTCCGCGCCTGGTATGCGGAGCATGGCGGCGAGCCGCGGGAGAAATGGATCGCCTCGGGCCTCTCGTCGGCCCGCGACGACCTGGGAAGCGATCTGGCCGCCACGCGCCGGGAAGGTCTCGAGCTTCTTCTGATGATCGGATCGCCCGCCGCCGCCGATCTGCGCGCCGCCCTGGGCCGCAAGCCGGGAGAGCTGCGGGCCAGCCTGACCTGCGACCCGACGGAACCGCCCCGTGTGAGCGATCGGGTCCCATGCTCGCTTCTGGTCACCAACGCCTCCGGCCGCACGATACCGCTCGTGCCGATCGGAGAGGGTCCCGAGGTGCGGCTCATCCGGCAGGAAGAGGGCCGGATGGAGACGCGCGCCGACCGACCCCGGGAAGCATCGCAGGAGAGCGCGACGACCTCCGATCTGGCCCCGCGGATCCTCCAGCTCGGCCCGGGCGATGTCCTGCGGCGCGAGTTCCAGGTCGGCCCGGTTCGCGCCGCGGGTCATTATGAAGTGCGCGCCACCCTTCTCGATCTCGCTACGACGCTTCCGGCCCCGGATGCGCCGGCGCCCGCGCCGTCGGTGACCCCGGTCACACCCCGCGGCGCCAAATCACCCGCCGCGCGTGACCGCACTTTACGGCCGATCGAGGCGCCGGGCCCTCCATCCAGACAGACCGGACCGCCGGCAATCGACGCCTCCACCATCCTGCGATTCGAGCAATAACCCGCGGAGCTCCGCCGGCCGGGCGAGGGTCGCGCGCCTCCGTCCGCGGAGCGGCGCCGCGGCCTCCGCTTCGCGCTATGAATGGGAGGTCTCAGAAAGGGGCGCCGGAGTTGCTGAATTCGCATCGAGGGGCGCGAACAGGCCGTCGCAGCAGGCCTTTGATTCCGCCTGAGAGAACATTCAACGGCCGGGAGAGAAGAGGGGATTATTTTATTGGTTGACAGTTACGAATTTGAACGTACAGTTATGTTGCAAAAGCAACACGCCGGATTCGAGACAAGGGATCATTCGGGCAGGACCAGGCATCATACGGTCGCCGGTAGTGGCTGAGGCGTACTGGTCTGCGGCGAGCTGGTGCGTCACAGGACGGCGACCGGTCTTTGCTCCCTCCGATGAGCGGGCGTTCCCGCTCATCTCAAGTCGGGGCGGTGGTCTGGCGGACCACCGCCCTTTTTTCTTCGGATCTCCCGTTCAGGTCGGGATCTCCACCGGGGCCGCGGGCTCCGGAGCGCCGGCGTTCCCAGACAGGGGAAGCCAGCGTCGATCCATCAGGTGTTCGGTCTTGAGATTGGAAAGGGCGCGCAACATCGACGCCTTGATCCCGGCATGCTCCCGCTCAAGGCGCTCGAGCAGGATTTTCATCTGCTTGCGCTTGAGCGAGATGTCGCCGCACGCCGGACAGGCGCAACCGATGACCGGGAAGCCGACCTCGGCGACGAAACGGACGATCTCCCGCTCCCAGACGTAGCAGAGGGGCCGGATGACGGTGTTGCGGCCGTCGCGTGCCTTCAGGATCGGGGGCATGGAGCAGATCTCGCCGTTGAAGAACTGGCTCATCAGAAGCGTCTCGAGCAGATCGTCGGCATGGTGGCCGAGGGCGATCTTGTTGCACCCGAGATCGGGCGCCAGGCGATAGAGAACGCCGCGGCGCAGGCGGGCGCACATCGAGCAGTGCGTGTCGCCGAGCGGCATCGTTTCGTCGATCGCCTCGGCGATGTTGGTGCGCTCGATCCGGTAGGCGTACCCGGTGTCGCGGAAATACCGCTCCATCACCTCGGCCTTGAACCCCTGGTAGCCCTGGTCGACGGTGACCGCCACCAGCTCGAACCGGATCGGGGCCCGCTTCCTCAGATGTTCGAGCAGGTGAAGCATGGCGAAGGAGTCCTTGCCTCCCGACATGGCGACCAGGATCCGGTCGCCGTCCTCGATGAGACGGAAGTCCTGGATCGCCCGCCCGACGCGCCGCGCCAGCGGCTTGAGAAGACTGCGCGCGGGATCGGCCGGCGCGGCTCCGGCGCGGCGCCGATCCGGCAGCTCGATCTGAAGGAGCGTCGGCACGAGTTCACCTCGAGAGGGAGAAACGCTT
>WNFM01225091.1_pt1 | contig 10866 bp, 6 predicted proteins | sample 5400271 | NCBI WGS metagenome assembly WNFM01 (sample SAMN13153352, study PRJNA577476) | soil metagenome | isolation source: 60 cm saprolite on Douglas fir-dominated hillslope | place: USA:California | collected 2013-09-17 | reverse complement strand
AAGCCCGGTTCCTATACGCTTTCGGTCAATCAGTCCGGATTTGCGGCATTCACAAAGTCGGTTCAGGTGAAACCAGGCGAGGCAGCCGTCGTCGACATTCGCCTCGAGCTTCAGACTGTTGCCGAACAGGTTGAAGTCAGCGAAAGCACCCAGTCGATAGCAACCGAGGACGCCGCAACCCCAAGTGTGTCCCTCACCCAGCGCCAGTTGATCTCGCTTCCGACTGCTCAGGAAAAAATACGGGAGGTCCTTCCGGTGACTCCTGGCGTTGTAAAGACCATGGACGGGAAGCTGGACTTCAAAGGCGCGGACGAAAACCAGAGTTTGTTGCTGGTCAACTCCGCGCGGACCACTGATCCGGTCACCGGCAGCTTTGCGGTTCCGGTGCCGACCGACGCGGTGCAGTCGTTCAATATTTACAAAACGCCCTATAACGCGGGCCAGGGCAGCTTCACCGGCGGATTGGTCGAAGTCGAAACCAAGCCGCCTGACGACGGATTTAGCTACCGGCTGAAGAGTTTTATTCCCTCGGTGTTGGGCAAGCAGGGAAGCATGATCCAGCTTGCCGCTCATCAAGCACAAACTGTTGTTCTCGGAAATTTTCCAATACGACATGAAGAAGCGCACGGTGCGCGGTTTGCCCTGGCCCTTTGACATCAGCAAGAAGCAGGGATTCAGCACATTTTCGACGCTGGAGGCGATTCTTTCCGAGCACCATGTGCTGACACTCACGGTCAATGCCTATCCGCTGCGGGTGCAGCATGCGGATATCAATGCTCTGGAACCGCAGCCTGCCTCGAACGACCTCGACCAGGCTGGCGAGACTGTTGGCTTAACCGATCGCTACCAGTTCAGCTCCGGCGCCATTTTCAGCACCATCGCCCAGTACACCCGGTTTGACAGCAACGCGCACGGACAGGGCCTGGCCGATATGCTGATCACACCGGAGGGCTACGGCGGGAATTATTTCAATCGGTGGTCGCGCAAGGGCAAGGAATTTCAGCTGGTTTCCGCCTACCAATTCTCCAAAAAAGAATGGCTCGGCCACCACGAACTGCATGTGGGCGTGGATGTTGATCATCGCTCGTTCACCGGAACCAGCGCCTCGAATCCGGTGCAGATAATGGACCAGAATGGAACTCTGGCGGAACAGATTGCCTTTCTTCCCGGAACCAGATTTGACGCGTCCGATTACGCGGTGGCCGAGTTTATCCAGGACCATTGGGTTATGAACTCCCACTGGGCGGCGGATCTCGGTGCGCGTTTGTCGAGCGAAACCAACGGTTGGTCTGCGGCAGTGGCTCCGCGCGTGGGTGTGGCTTACTCTCCGGGCGAGGATGGCAAAACCGTCATTCGCGCCGGCTTCGCGCCGGCGTCGGCTTGTTTTACAGTTTGCTGCCGTTGCTTGCCGCCGATTACTCGGCCAACCCCTCGCAAGTGATTACGCCGTATGGCCCCGGCGGCATTCCTAGCGGTCCCTCGGTGACCTACACCAACGCCTACGTGGGCGGGCTAAACCCTCTGACCGCGGCTGGTCTGCCGAGCCAGACCGACGCCACGCCGCGCAACCTGACCTGGAATGTACAAGTCGAGCACGCGTTGCGGAAAAACGTTTTCTTGCGCGTCGGCTATCTCGATAGCCAGACTTCATACCTTTTTACCGTGGATCCGTTTACCGCTCCGGCGGGCGCCGAATCCTTCCTGGCCCTTGCCAACACCGGCTCTTCGCATTATCGCGAAGTGGAAACCACCCTCCATTTCACCGTTCACGGAAACAACGAGGTGAATGCGTCTTACATCAGAAGTCAGACGCGCGGAGATCTGAACAATCTTTCCAGCGTATTCATTCCCTTTCAGCAGCCGGTGATTCGCCCCAACGTTTATGGAATCCTGCCTTACGACGTCCCCAATCGCGTGGTGACCTGGGGCATTTTCTCTCTGCCGAAAAAGCTGAAGTTCAGCCCTATCGTGGATTTGCACTCCGGCCAGCCGTATTCCGACATTGATACCCTGCAAAATTACGTTGGAACTCCGAACGGGCAGCGCTTCGCGACGTTTTTCACGCTGGACATCAAGATCTACCGTCAATTCCGCATTCCGTTTTTTGGCTCCGATCATGGAAAAGGCAAAGGCCATCACGTGCGCCTCGGATTTTATTCATTGAACGTGACTAATCATGGCAATTACAACGCGGTGTTCAACAACGTGACCGCGCCGAATTTCGGGCAGTTCGCAGGGTTCCTGGACCGCCGCGACGGTGCGGTGATCGACTTCGTGGACTGATCTCTTGGACGTTCCATCGAAGCGGGCTCGGGAGAATTGTCGCGATCTGACTTGGCCTGATAAATCCCGTTGACCATTCAGGTTCGACAGGAGGGGCTGCCGCAGCGCGGCCCCTTTTTCCTTTGCTTTTGACAGCCGCCGCCTGTAACGAAAACGCTTGCCGCGTCACTATTTTTCTCAGGGTTCATTGCCGTTCGACGGGGGCGCCGGATCAACCGAGGGAGGCCAGCGTGGACTGCGCGTGCCAGGACAAGACGATCGTAGGCGTTCAGGAGCTGCTCGAGAAGGAGCGCAAGGAAATCGCCGATTTGCGCTCGCTCCGCAAGCTGGATCTCCCGGCAAACGCGCCCGTGGTAGGGCTGGCATTTTCCGGTGGCGGCATCCGCAGCGCAACCATAAACCTCGGCATTCTGCAGGGGCTTGCCAAATACGACCTCCTGAAGCGAATCGATTATCTCTCTACTGTTTCCGGCGGCGGCTACATCGGCGGATGGCTCGCGCGCTGGATCTACGAGTGCGGCATTGACGATGTACAGAAGCGACTGGGCGAGCCGTTCAAGAATCGCGCAGATGCTGAGCTAGAAGACCAGAAGGCCAACCAGGAGCGCTCTGAAGTCGAGCCTGCACCGGTCACTTTTTTGCGCGACTACAGCAATTATTTGACGCCGCGTACCGGACTGCTGGGCGCTGACGCCTGGGCCGCGGTCGCTACTTATTTTCGCAACGTCCTGCTGAACCAGATCATTTTGATCGCATTCCTCGGAGCGGTCCTCTTTCTGCCATGGATCCTGGGCAACACTCTGACCTTCGGGCCACCTAATGAACTGCTGCCACGACTCGTCGCGGCTGCCGCGGCGCTGTTGGTGATCGTCGCAGTGGCGGCAGCCGTCGTACACACCAGCACATGCGCAGGAAGGAAAGTGGACGCGCAGGCCGGACCAACAGAAAAAAAGGAAAAAGATGCGTGGGGTTGGACCTCGCAGCGCTGTGTGCTGGTCCTCGTGGTCCTGCCGCTGTTTGCGGGCGCGCTTTGCTTGACCTATACGATGTTCCGCGATTGGCAGGACTGGAAGTTCCATGTCTGCGTTCTGACCGGCTTCGCGGTCTACACTACCGGGCACTTGGTTGGATGGCTGGCCTCGAAAATCAAATTCCGAGCGAAGTGGAGGGGAGTTCCTACGTTTTGGAATGTAGTTTGGGCAGCACCGAGCGGGTTACTGGCCGGAGTGGGCGTGCACGCATTGAAGCATGTAGTGGGCCGGTGGCTCGCGGATCCGGTCGTCGGAAAATGGGAAGCGGTGGCCTGGGGTCCGCCGCTGTTCGTACTGACATTTCTGCTGGTAGGTACGCTGCACATCGGGCTGGCAAAATTCGCGCTGCGAATCGAAAGTTACGAATGGTGGGCCCGGCTGGGCGGTTGGCTGATGCTGTGGGGATTGTTCTGGGCAGCGGTATTCGGGTTGGCGATTTTTGTTCCGCTGCTGGTCTTCAAAGCCAGCGCCTGGGTTTCCTGGCCGGCGGTCCTGGCAAAACGCGCGGCAATTGTGGGATGGATCGTGCACAGCGGCGTTGGCGCAAGGCTCGGCTGGAGCAAAAGCACGTCGGGAAGCAGTCCATCGACAAAGGAACTGATCGCCAAACTCGCGCCATTCGTCTTCGTTGCAGGATTGCTGATTCTGCTGGCGACGGGTGCTCACATTCTGGCGCTTTCGATGAATGATCTGCCGCTGGATGGCGTTGCGGACTGGTGGGCAGAGGCATCTGCGGTTCCGTTGCTCTTCTTCCTCAAGCTTGCCGTTGGCTTGGGGTTGCTCACCGCGTTTCTTTCCTGGCGCGTCGACATCAACCGCTTCTCGATGAACATGCTGTACCGAAATCGGCTGGTGCGCTGCTATCTCGGAGCATCAAACGAACATCGCCAAGCGCAGCGCTTCACCGGATTTGATCCCTCCGACGATTTGAAGCTTGCCTGCCTGGCGGAGCCCAGCGCGTGCGATCCTGACGAATTGTCGCGACGCCCGCAGAGCTATGACGGGCCGTATCCGATCTTGAACGCAACATTGAACGTGACGCACGGGCAGCGCCTGGGCTGGCAGGAGCGCAAAGCCGAATCGTTCATCTTTACTCCCAAGTATTGCGGATTCGATTATCCGGAAATGAACGAGCCCGGAAACCGCAAGCTTTCGGAGCAAAAAGGAGCGAGTGACGGCGGCTATCACCGCACCCAGGAATGGGCGATGCGTGAAAACGGAGTCTCCCTGGGAACGGCAATCGCCGTGTCCGGCGCGCCGGTCAGCCCGAACATGGGCTTTCACACTTTTCCGCCACTGGCGTTTCTGATGACCGTGTTCAATGTGCGGCTGGGGGAGTGGCTGGCGAATCCGCGCTTCTCCAACGACAAATTTTTGCCGGCGGTTTCAAAACTGCTGCAGCGCCTCGGGAAACGTAAGTCTGGCGCGGCCAAGCTGCGAATCGAACGGGAGAGAAAAATCGTTGCTAGTCCGGAGGGCGGTCCGCGCAGCTCGCTGCTGTATCTGCTCTGCGAGCTTTTCGGCACCACCACCGATGTTTCCAAATACGTTTATCTCAGCGATGGAGCGCACTTTGAAAATCTGGCGCTGTACGAGTTGGTGCGCCGCGAATGCGACTTCATTATCGCCAGCGATGCCGGCGAGGACCCTGGATATGTCTTCGAAGACCTGGCCAATGCGATTCGCAAGTGCCGCACCGATCTGCGAGCGGAAATTGTGTTGAATCTGGCGCCGATTACTGCCAATCCGCGGACCCGGCAGGCGAAATATCACGCCGTGCGCGGAGATATTTTTTATCGCAGCGGAAGAATCGGGAAAATTCTGTTTTTCAAAAGCTGCCTCACCGGTTGCGAACCGAACGATGTTAAAGATTACCTTCGCCTGCACCAGGAATTTCCCCAACAGAGCACCGCCGATCAGTGGTTTGACGAATCGCAATTCGAAAGCTATCGCGAGCTTGGTTTCTTTGCCGCCAACAGCATTCTCGCTCGCGCCAACAGCCCTGCTCCATCAATCGACGCGGTATTTGCCGCCGCTCCGACTGCATAACATCGGCGAAGGAATAGAGAAGTCCTCACCGGCGCGGTTTGTCGGCGCGACGCCTGCCAGACTACAATTAAGCTGGAGCGGCACTTCGAAGCAGGTGTGGGTGCGAAAGCCGTTTGAACCGTAATGAATCTCTGGGGTGCTGCGGATAGACAGCCTGTGTGCACGGCCTGTCCCGCTGGCTCGCCGCAAAACTTTCCAAGCGCGTAAAAAGCACGCGGCGCGCAAGCGGGGCAGGAAAGCCTAATGGCTGGCTCGTGGTGCCCACCTAATTCGGAGGTTCACGGCCTAGCTCTCCACGGCTTAGCAGTCCGCTCCTTTTTTCCAGGTTCGCAGTTCCCAGTAATCAGTTTTCAGTAGCGAAGCTGGCGCTGATCTGAAAACTGATGACGCAAAACTGATTACTTTCCATATGCGCGTACTTTTTATCGGAGACATCGTGGGATCGCCGGGCCGCGAGATTGTTCGCGACCGCCTGGCGGATCTGGTATTACAGAAAAAGATTGACCTGGTGATTGCCAACGGGGAAAACTCCGCCGCCGGCTTCGGCATCACTCCGAAAATTGCCGAGGAATTGTTGCGAAACGGCGTCGAGGTGATCAGCGGCGGAAATCACAGCTGGGATCGCCGCGAAATCATGGAGTTCTTGCCGCACGAACCACGGCTGCTTCGCCCCGCGAATTTTCCGGACGGCAATCCAGGTAGCGGAATGTACCTAGGCACCGCGAAAAATGGACAGAAGTACGCGGTCATCAACCTGCAAGGGCGCGTCTTTCTTCCGGCGATCGACGACCCATTCAGAAAAGTCGACGAATTGATGGCCAGCCTGCTGGCCGATGTGGCCTTCGTGTTGGTGGACATTCACGCCGAGACCACCAGCGAAAAAATCGCCATGGGCTGGTACCTGGATGGCCGCGCGACGGCGGTGGTTGGCACCCACACTCACGTGGCCACAGCGGATGAGCGGGTACTCCCAGAAGGCACCGCCTACGTCACCGACGTGGGAATGACCGGGCCGCACACCGGCGTGATCGGCATGGACCGCGCCGCGATCATCAAGAAATTTCTGGATGGCTTGCCTGCGCGTTTTGAAGTGGCGCAAGGCGACGTGCAAATGAACGCAGTCTTAATCGAAACCGACGAGGACGGGCCTCGCAACACGGCAGGCCGCCTGAAGGCGCGCCTCATCGAGCGGTTGCGACTGCGCATAGACTGACCACTAGCGGTCTACAACCGCCAACACCGGTATTGTCCGGTGCAGCACAGCAAGTCCAAATCAAAGCAACCAAAAGGCTTATCGGAGCAGTCTCATCACACGAACGAAAATTGGAGTAGACCCGGCCTTGAGAATTCTTGCGGTGATGTGTCTATTGTTGAGCGCGGCGACGGCAGCAACCGCGCAGATTGACGCCGACCTGGTGGCGAAACGACGGCTGTTTTCGCCGATGGGTCCGGGATTAAAACAGATTCGCGAAGGCGCGGACGGAAAAATCTACGTGTTGGCTTCGCCGTCTCCAGGATTGGTGGTCTTTTCGCCAGAGGCGCGCCGCTTGTTGACGATGCGCGAGGCGTCAGGTTTGCCTCAGGCGGCGTTGGCCGAAGCCAAGGCCTCTGGCGAGGTTCTGGTGGAGTTTGGCGAAGACTTTGACGTCGACGCCGACGGCAATATTTACATTGCGGATCGCGCCGCAAATACCATTCAAGTCTATTCGAACCAAGGCCAGCATTTGCGAACCGTTTCGGTCACCGAACCGCTGGCTGTGGCGGCTTTGCCAGAGGGAGAAGTAGCGGTCGGTACCATGCGCAAGCCTTCGCTGGTAAGCGTATTCGACAAGAGTGGCCGTCTGGTACGCGAATTTGGCGATCCTGAATCGCTCACCGAGCGCACCGATCTGAATCGCTATTTAAATCTCGGCGAGTTGGCCACGGACGCACCGGGGCATTTGTATTACGGCTTCAAGTTTTTTCCGGAGCCCACTGTGCGCCAATTCGACCGCTTCGGCTACGCCGGTGAAGATGTGCGTTACACCGCGATTAACGCGTTTCCGGAAGCTGCAGCCATGCGCCGCGAAATTGCGCGGCAGGAACGCCGCGGCGAACCGCCGCAATTCAAACAAGTGATGACCGCGATGGGAGTCGACAAGGAAACCGGCGAAGTCTGGATCGCGGTCGGCAACCGGCTGCTGCGATTTGATCGCGAAGGAAATCAGCGCGCGGAGTTCAGGATTTATACGCCCAAGAATTCGCGGCTTGAAGCGGTCGCTATCGTCGTCGAAAAAGACCGGCTGATCATCGGCGGTGATCCGCTTGGAATTTATGAATTCGAGCGACTCGACAAAAAAAAGGATGCAAAATAACGTTGCACGTTAAAAGAAGTGAGCAGCCAAAGTTAAAAATATTTTGCGTTTCCGGCGTTTTCCACAGGATCGCAAACAATAGTTTGCTGGATTTTTGATGCTCGGCGAGTGCTTCGAGCCATGCGGCAAACTTTTTTCCTCAACGAAACCATCGAGTTGCGGGATGCTGCCCGTGGTTCCCGGTGATTTTGCTGCCTGTGGAAAAGTTGTGTACGCTATGTGAACGCTCGCACGTTCCCTGCCATACTTTTTGCTTGCCCCGCCCGTGTCAATCGGAGAGAATCCCCCGCCGACTCATACCGGCAGTACGACGGTCGAGGAACAGAAATAGGACGTGCGCGGAACTCAGGGGCATGTTAGTGTTCGCGCTCGGACGGTCTTCCCGCACTAAAAAGTTCTTCAAGAGGGCAATAAAGCGTACGGAAGGTCTTTCCACAGGATATACACATCTGTGGAAATAGCGAGGACTTGGTTTTTTGTTCAAATGACGACGGCTATCCAACTTGGCAGAGAGCGCGAAGCGGCAAACCTTTGGGACAGATTCCTGGAACGCGTGAAGTCCCGCGTAAGCATCAATACATTTAATACGTGGTTTCAGCCTACTCGGCTGAACCGCGCGGAAGCCGATGTGGTGTATGTGCAGATTCCCACAACGGTGTTCCGCCAGGTGCTAACCCGCACCTACGGCGAGATCGTGAAGGCCGTTTTCCATGAACTCGGCGTCCCCAACATGCGAGTTCAGTACGTCTGCACCGAGGAAGAACCGGTTGCCGCCACGTCCGTTACCGCCCCTTTGAACATCAAGCAGTCGAAGCTGGATTTTGAGAGCAGTGACCACCAACTGAATACCCGCTACACGTTCGACAGCTTCGTGGTCGGCAAGTCCAACGAATTTGCGCACGCTGCATCCCGCGCCGTTGCCGAGCAGCCTTCCAAAGCTTACAACCCGCTGTTCCTTTACGGCGGAGTGGGTATGGGCAAGACCCACCTGATGCACGCCATCGGGCACACCATCAAGCAGCGCAATCCCGCCGCACGGTTGAGCTATGTGAGCGCGGAAAAATTCACGATTGAAGTGATCAACTCGCTGCGCTTCGACAAAATGTTCAGTTTCCGCGAGCGCTTTCACACCGTGGATGTACTGCTTGTAGACGATATTCAATTCATTGCCGGAAAAGAACGTACCCAGGAAGAATTCTTTCACACCTTCAACGCGTTGTACGAACAGCACAAGCAGATCGTGATTTCGTCGGACTGCCTGCCGAAAGACATCAATTCGATTGAAGAGCGGTTGCGTTCGCGTTTTGAATGGGGATTGATTGCGGATATCCAGCCGCCGGACCTCGAGACCAAAATCGCCATTCTGCAAAAGAAGGCGGAGAACGACCGTTTTGCACTGCCCGATGAGGTTGCCGAATATATCGCGCGAGCCATTAAGTCGAACGTGCGCGAACTGGAAGGCGCTCTCACCCGCTTGATGGCTTACGCCTCGCTGACCGGCGCGACGGTTTCGTTGCCGACCGCTCAGCAAGTCTTGCGCAACATTATCGCGTCACAGGAAAAGCGCATCACCATCGACCTGATCCAGAAGCGCGTGAGCGAACACTTCAATCTGCGTGAGCAGGATCTGAAAGTCCGCAGTAACACCCGCGCCATCGCCTTCCCGCGTCAGGTTGCGATGTATATCGTGAAACAACTGACCACGGCTTCGTTACCCGAAATCGGCCGCCAATTCGGCGGAAAGCACCACACCACTGTGCTGCACTCAATCAATAAAATCGAAGAGATGCGCCGTTCCGACAAAGACTTGAACCGCACCATCACGCGCTTGATGGACGCCCTGCAGTAGTGTCTTCCTGAACCGCAAGCTTAACCATAGCCATGGCTGACCATCGTTTGAACTGCGCCTCTCTGTGTGCGTCCGCGATGGCGTTGTTTAGAGTGCTGGTGCCTCCGCGTCCATGGCTTCGATGCACCGCGAAAACATCGACTCAGAGTCGGCTGTGAAGAAGCCTTGGGAAATTTGCGGATAAGTTGTTCAAGCTGCGGCTGGAAAACAGAGTTCAATCGCAAATCGGCCGAGCGCTGCCGAAATATCCGAGAAATTCACACCGATCGCTCAACCCGGCAAAGTTGCATTGGGTTGAGTGCAGGGACTTTATTACGCTTTCCACAGATTCACAGCGCTCATCACAACAACAAGGGCTAATTTCAATTTAGAGTGATAGCTAAAGCCCGTTATGAAACGCTCTGTTGTTGAAGTTGTGATTGTGGATTTCTCATCATGAATGGCAATTGCGCCTAAACCGGCCAACTAACGCCGCTGCAGGGTTTCCCACCGATTTCCACATCAAAGCGGCCCTAAATTTCATTCGTAAGGCTTTCGCCCAGCGCCGAAAACGAGTAAAGTACGCTCGAGCGGATAAGCGTCCCCTGAAGAAAGGCACACATGTCTGCAACCGGAACCGCACGCGAGGAAAGCCAAGCGATGGAATTCAGCGTAACAAAATCGGCCCTGTTGGATGAGTTGACGACGACGCAAGGCGTGGTTGAGAGAAAAACCACGATTCCAATCTTGTCCAACCTGCTGGTTGAGGCGCGCGATGGCCGGGTAACCATAACTGCTACCGATCTCGAATTGAGTGTGCGCACATCGTGCGAAGCAAAGGTCAAAAAAGAAGGCGCCGGCACGATTCCTGCCAAGAAACTGCTCGAACTTGTCCGCTTGCTGCCCGAGGGCGAGATCAAATTCAAACTCCTCGACAATCACTGGATTGAAGTTGTCAGCGACAAAAAGAAGTACAAGCTCGTCGGAATGGCCAAGGAAAATTTTCCAGCGCTGCCCGCAATGCCGCACGTGCTCGTCAAAATTCCCGCGGCAATACTCGAAGGGCTTATCTCCAAAACTAAATTTGCGATTTCAATGGAAGAGTCGCGCTACACGTTGAACGGCGGCTTGTTAATCCTGAAGCCCGATACCCTGGCGATGGTTGCGACCGATGGCCACCGCCTGGCGCTTGCCGAAACCGACCACAAACTCACCGGACTCAACGGCGAAGTAAAAGTCTTGATCCCCAAGAAGGCCATGGATGAAGTGGAAAAACTGTCGAGCGCTGCCGGCTCCGAAGCGCAAATGGACTTTGCCAAGG
>WNFM01022410.1_pt1 | contig 10867 bp, 9 predicted proteins | sample 5400271 | NCBI WGS metagenome assembly WNFM01 (sample SAMN13153352, study PRJNA577476) | soil metagenome | isolation source: 60 cm saprolite on Douglas fir-dominated hillslope | place: USA:California | collected 2013-09-17 | reverse complement strand
TGGTCGAGGCCGGGGTGATCGATGCGGCGAAGGTGACGCGCTCCGCGCTGGAGAACGCCGCGTCGATCGCCGCGATGATCCTGACGACCGAGGCGCTGATCACCGACCTCCCGGAGAAGGAGCGGGCTGGCGCTCCAGCGATGCCGGAGTACTAGCGCGCACAGTCCGCGGCTGTGCGGGAGAGTGGCGTCCGGTGGACGCTTCCATCCCGCACAGCGACGCACCGGTCTGGGCAGTCTGGATGGCCGAGCCCGCACGTCGCTGTGCGGACTCGGCCATTGCACGTGTCACGCGCTCACCGGGCTCACCTGTTGCTCAGCGGTGCTCGAGTCGACAGTACCGCGTGTTGCGAGAGGCATTGTCGTGTCAACTACCCCATGACTGAAGGCAGGGGTTTGCAGCTATGAAGCATCACCATGCCGCCATCAGGCGCACTACTCGCCGTGCATCCCTACCTGGTTTTCGACAGGAGGCCGGTTGACTGTCGCGTGTGGGGCAGCCCGATCCGTCACCGTTCCAGAGGGACCCACAATGCCCCAGGCACCAGTTTGGAAGCCGGGGCTTTCCCCTCAGCCATCGCTGGCTTGGGAACAGTGCTCGTGTCATGCACGAGAGCGTACTGGTACCACAGAATGGAGACGGCCATTCCGCCCGATGGCTAACGGCAGGGGTCTCCTGGCCGATGAACGATGAGAGGGGCGCGTCTCCCCTTTCGCACAACAACGGCGATGGGTCTGACGACGCGAGCCGAGGACGAGCGAGGTGGTGATCGACGCGCCGCGGGACGCAGATCTGTCGGTATTCCCGAACGAGCAGCCCGCAGCCGAACGCGCCATGAGACGAACGGGAAGACTACGGCAGCCGACCAGTACCGACGAACACGACGGCGTGCGCGATGCGATCGAACGGTGAGGGGCGCCAGCAGCCGGTCGCCTACGCGCTTGCTCATCATGGTGTCCTCCCCGCTGTCTCCTACGTGCGCCAGGCGACCGGTCGCCAGGCGGCCTGGTTTGCGCCGTGAGAGGGGGCCGCTCCGCTTGCTCCCCCGCCCGCACGACGCCCCAGCGCTACCGTGGCGCTGCCTCGCCCCAAGAACGTTTCGTGCAGGCTGTGCCGATTCGGCGCCACGGCCGCTGGAGGCCGCAAGCGGCGATGGGAGTGGGGGGTGTGGGGCAGTTGGCCGCAGCAGTCTACGTGTCCGTGTCGTCGAACAGCGCGTACGGCCCCCTCCACTCTTGGAGAGTACGACCCCCCCGCCACGTGAGCTATGCGGCCCTCACAGCTCGGTGGTTCGGGCAGAGGAACAGTTGTGGTCGGTCGGGCAAATCCTCTGCAGGGCCGCGCGCATCGGCGCTGGCCATCGGCTGGAGAATCCGAAGCGTCGCCATGGCTGTTCGGTGATCCTCGCAGATGGCCTCACCACATGCCGCACAGCGGATGAAGTGCGCAACGAGCTGATCGCAAAAAGCACACTTGTTGTTCATGGTCCTGCTCCATTTCACTCTCACGTACACCGCCAGGAAAGCCTGGCGGTGTGCCCCCACACACTCGCGATCTCGCGTGCTCTCCTCTGCTCCCTGAGCCGGCAACAGGAGATCGGGCTACCGGCTAGATGTCAGGGCCTGACAAACTGTTTTGAACGTCACCCAACCAGGCTGTAAAGTGCCCCTGGCACCCTGTGCCGGTGCGCGCATGACCCGCGCACCGGCACCTCCACCCACCCAATGTGCCGCCAACATCATGGCGCCATGCCGAGCTAGGCCGACCGTGTGCCGCAGGGGACTTACCACCCGAGTTGCGCTGGCAAGACGACGTGCACATTGCCGCTCTGCCACAGATGCTGAATGTAGGCGCTGATACCAGACGCCGGTGTCTCGCCCGGTGGCAATCCCATCCGGATATGCTGCTTCACCGCCGCAATCGTCAGCGTATCCACAAAGCCATGCAGGATACGCGGATCGGCCAGGAAGGTTTGCTCAGTCAGGTGATTCACGCTCAGGTAGGTCTCGAAACTGACTCGTGCGGGGTCGGAAGCCGGCGCCGAGCGGATGACCTGCACTTGCTGGCGGGCCATCGCCTGCGCGGCGGGAAGCGAAGCGGTCAGGCCACGGCGTTTCCCTTCCTGTAAGAGCAGGCACTCCTGAATCATTTGCGTGAGCACGTCGTGGCGGACCTGATTGGGGGTTTTCTGCAGGGTCGCCAGCAGATTCGGCGGTAGCGAGCCAGGCAGCGCCTGTTGTGCATCCTGTAGCGCTTGCCGATTGTTCGCAAGCGTCCCCTCGACCCGCAGCTCCAATCCCTCGGCGTAGAGGGGTTCACCATTCACCATGGCGACGACGCGCAGCTCACCGGTGGGCAGCGTCACGGGCAGGGTGACGCCCGAGGGGATGATCTCCGCCGTGACTGCTGTGGCGCTGGCGCTAGCCGTGGACGCGCATACGCCGGCTGGCGCGCTCGCCTGTGCCGCAAGCTGCCGTTGTCGCAGGCTGAAGGCGCCAGCGATCAGCAGCACCACGAGGACTATGCCAACGCCACCAATGATGTGCCAGCGCCTGGATTGTAGCCTGGACGGTAGCCTGGACAGTATGGGCAGCACGTGCACCGTCCTCGCTCAACGTGACGTAACAACTGGCTGCCTCATAGTACGCCCCGTTCTGTTGACTGCTGGTCATGGCATGGACTGCCGCATGTGGACGAACTAAAAGAGTCGCTGATGGTATTCGTCGCGAGAGAGAAGGGCACACGGAACGCGTGTTTGCTCCGTGCACCCTTTGGACCTTCTCTACCCGGCGGTGGTGGGCACCTGATGCCGCCCCAGAATGAAGACCATGCGCACGATCCCCCAGGCGACCAACGCGTACACGGCAATCGCCACCAGCGAGGACAATTCCAGAACGCTGTTATGGCTCACCGGTGTAGGGAAGATGCCCTGGAACGGTGCCATCAGGGGGGCAGAGACCCCATACGCGAAGCGTACGAAGCCGACGCCGGAGTTGGCGGCCAACAGCTTCAGCACCACACGGATGATGATGAGTGTCTCGACAATGCCCAGCAGCACATAGAGGATCTGGGATGCCCGATAGGTGGGCGACACCGATGGCAGGCGCTCGCGGCCTGGGTCCATGCGGTAGCTCCAACCAGGTTGGATCGGCTGAACCGGCACGGCGGGCTGGACCGGTTGGGTCGGTGGGACGGAGTGTGCTGGCTGCATAACAAGTGCTCCTTAAGCATGTGCTTTCATGGGTTTACCGGGAAGTGCAGTGCCGAGACGTGCCTGCCAGGGCGGGGTGAGCATGTCACCGTCACGAGCGACGCGGGCAAGCATCCTCAGCACGAAGACGCTACAAAGCGGCGCTCGTGGACCGGCGGCCGGTGAAGATGCGCGTGACTACGACCAACAGAATCGCGGCAACGGCGGCGATGATCGGCTCACCCACCAAGCCGTAGTGACTTGAGTTGAACAAGCCGAGTAATTGACGACGAAGTTGGCGCCGATGGCGCCAATCACGCCGAACAGCAGATCGCCCAGAATGCCAAAGCCTGTCCCGCGCATGGCACGTCCAGTAACGCCGGCAGCGATGGCGCCGACGAGAATCTGTAACACCAGGTTGCTCAAGGTGAGGGTAACCGCTCCGAGTATCATGGAAATGCTCCTCAATCTTGCGAGCACATCGTCGTGTGCCGTCGCATAAGGTGGCTGTGTTGCCTGCATGCTCGGCACGCGCTTCCCACGGACACCGCGTGTGGATGCAAACACATCTGGTAGGCAAGCTGTGCTGCTGTCGCGAAATCGTGCAATCACGGGGGTAGGCGCCTTGAATAGGCGATACCGCAGGAGGCACATCTCGTTGTGAGGAGGAAAGCGCCTGCTAACGCCCGGAATCGCTGCTGGACGCTCCCGGTTGACGGCTCGCGTTGCGCTCTCTTATGCAACGTAGGGGGTCACATGACTGGCCGCAAAGTTCACGAGAGCGGCTGCATCAGCAGTCTGGGCATCCCAGTGCCAGGAGGGGTGTTGAGGAGATCGCACCAGGGCAATCTCTGTACATCCAGGTAGAGTAACTCTGGTAGCTTCTTCAGCGAGCTAACCCTACCACCCGCGTGGCGCGTTGTCAAGCGACCGCACGCTCATCACGCTGCTGTCGCATGAGACTGCAGCATGCTCACCCTAACTTAGGGTGAAGACGGGGACGCGCAGCGCCCAGCGCCCCCGCGCCTGCGCACTCGTACAGCGACTCCGCATTCGTGCTACACTTCAGGGATAGGAGCACACCATGAACCTCACAGAAGCCCTCCAGAAGAACGGCGGATATGCCAACAACCGATCGATCGCTACCACGATTCAGGTGACCGGCGAATGGGGCTATGCCGCCGGAGAACAGGGCGGCAGCCTGGTTGTCTATGCCGTTGACGCGCAGGGAAGTGAGAGCACGCGGCGCTACCCGGAGATCGGTCACGTGGCGAGCCTGGACGACGTTGGCTGGTACCTCGGCAGGATCATCAACATCGAGCGAACCGAACAGCTCCAGCCCAATGCCTGGGAGTAGCGTGCGCTCCAGCGCCTCGCAGGTCCGCTGCGAGTCTTGCGCGCCATCTCGCGCACGCCTTGCCCTTCCTTACCATTCATTGCCTTTGCGCGCGGGTCTCAATGCGTCGAGAGCCTGACAGAGACGTCACCGTCGCACGCAGCTTGACGGGCCGCCTACGAGGTAGAACCGTGGCCTCGAAGAGCATCAACCATTCCGCAATCAGACTATGCCTGCCGTCAACCAACTCACGTGGACTATAGAGCGTCTCGAAGAATGTACACACAAGAGCGTATCATACCCCTGACGGACAGCCTCCCTCTGGACCTCCTAGAGGATCAGGGCGGACGCGACCCTCACCGAACGGGCCATACTGAGGGTGAATGGGGGTATCATGCCTCACACTCGAGTACCGATAGGTACGTCAGCCTTCACCGTTGGGGCGACCGACTGCAACGTTCTCGCGATATCGCGATGCTCTGGATGTGGTATGCTCCGTTGGTCAATCAGTTGATCGCGGATGCATCCCTTTGGTGTAGGTCCTGGTGTAGCCCCCATGGGTCTCCCCTTCTCCCCCACTGAAATGGTGACACGCCTCATCGCTATGTACCGCACGGGCGACATGAGGGGGAGAAGACGATGGAAGACTTGGCGAGTGTAGGTGTAGAGACGGTGGACACGCTGCGTCTGCGTGTGCAAGCATTGGAAGCTGAGAATGCGGCGATGCGCCCAATTGTGCGAAGGATGGCAGAGGCGCGCATGTGCCGCGACTCCGTCACGATGATCGAGTCCTGTCCGCACTGCTCCCTCAAGCGCGGCGGGGAGTACGGGTATGTCGGGAAGCACGACGACACCTGCATGGTGACGCACGCGCGGCAGTTGGGTCTTTGATTCGGAATATTCTCCTCAACCGCCAGGCGGCCAGTAGTCAGTGCCTACGACAGCATGCTGCCTGGCGGTGTATAGCGAGACAGGTATCCCCCCGCATTCCGCACGCTGGCCACGCAGGTCGCGCGCAGTCGCTCCGTGCCCAACTCCAGGTTTCAGCGTGACCGTGCAATTAGCACTGTACCGGTGATTGGGACAGACAAAAAGGATGAATCACGTGCAGAAGTCTACTATTCGCAAGATTGCGGTAATCGGTACCTACATGCCGCGCCAATGTGGCATTGCTACTTTCACCACCGATTTCTGCGAGGCTCTCGGTGCCCAGTTTCCACAGGCCGATATCTTTGCCATCCCCGTGAACGATTGTGATGAAGGCTATGCCTATCCCTCTCAAGTGGGGTTTGAGATCGCCGAGCGCGATATCGAGTCGTACCGTCAGGCCGCGGATTACCTAAATATCTATGGCGTGGATCTGGTCGTGCTCCAGCACGAGTACGGCATCTTCGGGGGGCCGGCCGGCGCCTACGTGCTCGAACTCTTGCGCGAGTTGCGCGTGCCGATCGTGACTGTGCTCCACACGGTGCTGGATGCGCCAGATAGCAACCAACGCAAGGTGCTGAGTGAGATCGCACGCCTATCCGACCGCCTGGTGGTCATGAGCCACCATGCCCGCGGCGTCCTGCGTGACCTCTACCAGGTGCCACTCGAGAAGATTTCCTTTATTCCCCATGGCATTCCCGACGTGCCATTCGTGGATCCCAATTTCTACAAGGACCAGTTCGACGCTGAGGGGAAAATGGTGCTCTTGACGTTCGGCCTCCTGTCGCCTAACAAGGGCATCGAGTATGCCATCGCAGCGATGCCGGCTATTCTGGAGCGCTATCCCAACGTCGTCTACATTGTGCTCGGCGCGACGCATCCGCATGTCCGCCGCCATGATGGCGAAGCCTACCGCCTGATGTTGCAACGGCTTGCCCGAGAGCGTGGCGTCGAGCAGGAGGTCGTATTCTACAACCAGTTCGTCCGGCTGGATCAGCTGGTCGAGTTTATCGGCGCGACCGACATCTATGTCACCCCGTACCTCAATCGTGAGCAGATCGTCTCCGGCACGCTCGCCTACGCCGTCGGCACGGGCAAGGCGGTCATCTCTACCCCCTACTGGCATGCCGAAGAGTTACTCGACGAGGGTCGCGGCGTTGTCGTGCCGTTCCGCGACTCTGCCGCCATCGCGGAGCAGGTCATCGGGCTGCTCGACCACGAGGCCGAGCGTCACGCGATGCGCAAGCGCGGCTACCAGCTGGGCCGGGAGATGACATGGCCGCAGGTTGCCCAACGCTATCTGGAACTGTTCTCTCAGGTTCGTGAGGAGCGCCAGCATGCCCCGCGCGCGGAGCGCGCGTCTCGACGGACGCAGCGTGCGCAGGAGCTGCCATCGCTCAGTCTGATCCATCTCAGACGCATGACCGACGACACAGGCCTCCTCCAGCACGCCACATATTCTATCCCCAACTATGGGGAAGGGTACTCGACAGACGATAACGCTCGTGGTCTGATCGCCGCGGTCATGATGGTGGAGTTGGGACTCGGCCCAGACGAGGAGGTCAGAACGCTGGCATCACGCTATCTCGCGTTCCTCGCTCACGCCTTCAACGACCGCACGGGCCGTTTCCGTAACCTGCTCTCCTTCGACCGTCGCTGGTTGGAAGACGTAGGCTCGGAGGACAGCCACGGGAGAGCACTGTGGGCACTCGGCACGATCGTCGGCCGCTCGACCGACGAAGGACTCGCCGGCTTGGCGAGCAAGCTGTTCATCCGTGCGCTCCCCGCCGTGTTGGATTGTACGGCCCTACGCACCTGGGCGTTTACGCTCCTTGGCATCCACGAATACCTCAAGCGCTTCACGAGCGACCGCGGCGTGCAACAGGTTCGCGATGATCTCGCTGCCCGATTGGCAAATGCGCTGTCAGAATGCAGTACCGCCGATTGGCCGTGGTTTGAAGGGATGCTGACCTATGATAATGCCACCTTGCCGCGCGCCCTCCTGCTGGCCGGGAACGCCATGCATGATACCGACTCCATCGAAGCGGCCGTCAGCGCGTTGACGTGGCTCATGGAGGTCCAGTCCGGCCAGGACGGACAATTCGTACCGGTCGGCTGTCACGGCTTCTATCGGCGCGGCGGAGCGCACGCGCGCTTCGACCAGCAGCCCATTGAGGCGTATGCGACGATTGCCGCGTGCCTCGATGCCTATCGGGTGACTGGCAAAGGGCGCTGGCGCGCACAGGCCCAGTCTACGTTCGACTGGTTCATTGGCCGCAACGATCTCCATATCCCGCTCATCGACCCGGCGACTGGCGCGTGTTATGATGGCCTTCAGTCCGACTGGGCGAACCAGAATCAGGGCGCTGAATCGACGCTCGCGTTCTTGCTCTCGCTGTTGGAACTGCGCGGAGCGGAGGCGGAGTTACTCGCGGAGCAAGCCGCCCGCGAAGCGGCGCAAGTGCTCTCGGCGAAAGCGATGGCAGCACTTGCGTAACCGCACAACGCATGACGTTGATTGTCGAGGGCCACTTAGGGGGGCAACACCAATGCCAGCGGAGTGTCACCATGGCTCTTGATAACTCGCAGCGCGAGGCCCTCTTCCAGAGGCATCTGAGCAACCCCATCCTCCGGCCATCGGACTGGCCGTATCCTGTCAACACGGTGTTCAACCCGGGGGTTGCCCGTTTGGCCGACGGCTCGACGCTCTTGCTCTGCCGCGTGGAAGATCGTCGCGGATTTTCACACTTCTGTGTCGCCCGTTCTCGCGACGGCATCGGCGGCTGGCAGATTGACCCCGCACCGACGCTCCGATCAGATCCCGCCCAGCATCCCGAGGAGCTCTGGGGCATCGAGGATGCCCGCATCACGTACGTGCCTGAACACGAGACATACTATGTCACCTACACCGCCTACTCGCGCGGCGGGCCGCTCGTCTCGTTGGCCAGGACCTCGGATTTCGCGAGGTTCGAGCGACTCGGGGCCATCACGGCGCCCGAGGACAAAGATGCTGCCCTCCTGCCGCGTCGAATCGACGGCCGCTGGGCGCTGATCCACCGGCCTGTCAAGCCAGACGGTGCCCACATCTGGATGTCGTACTCCCAGGATCTCGCGGACTGGGACGACCATCGGCGCATCCTGCCGGCTCGAGAAGGGGCATGGTGGGACGCCAACAAAGTGGGGCTGTCTGGTCCTCTAATCGAGACGCCCGAGGGCTGGCTCATGATCTATCACGGCGTGCGCGCCACCGCTTCGGGCGCACTCTACCGGCTGGGCCTGGCGCTCTTCGACCTCGACCGTCCAGAGCGCTGTCTGCTCCGGGGCGACGAGTGGGTCTTCGCGCCTGAGACGACGTACGAGCGACACGGAGACGTCAACAATGTCGTCTTTCCATGTGGGCATAGCATCGGCGAGGACGGCGACACCCTCTTGATGTATTACGGGGCCGCGGACAGTTGCATCGCACTGGCGACCGCGAGCGTGCGCGCATTGCTCGGCTGGCTGCAACAGCACGGAAGCCCCGTGGTGCTATAGGGTCGGCGTGCTCACAAGCAACTCAACTTTCCTTCGCCGTTATGGTATACTAGCTGGAGCAGCTGACTCATGCATGCTGCTACTTGTGAAGATGATGCGGATCGGCTTCGTATCCAAAGCCGTAGCAGACAGGCAACGCTACCCGCAGTAGCCAACTCTTAATCAGCGGGTTCGGGGTTCGAGTCCCCCGGGGGCTCACCACCACCAGATGTGGGGGCGGGAGATGATCCTGCTCCCACCTGTTGTGTCTGGCCTTGGACATCCTCGTCTGGAAAAAACGCGGAGTTAGCTGCCCACTTTCGCATCGCAACCAGTTCGCATCAGCTGCTCTCGGCGTTCGCACCTCCTGCGCACCTGGACCGCGTCCAGTCCCCTCGCCCGTCGCAGTCGNNTCACACGCGGTCCGCACCGAGTCCGCACCGAGTCCGCATCGCATCCGCAGGTCGTTCGCAACCACTCCGCGCATCCTGCACAGGACGTGCACAGCGAGGTCGCACGCAGTTGCGGGCGTGACGCGGGCGGCAGATACTCGGCATACCAACCCCCGGGCCCGCGGGCGACGCATCTGGCTCAGCGCCCACCCCGGCGCCCCCAACGGAGGACTCTATGGCCAAAGCATCTCTCTCCCTCACCGACACAACAGGCGCGGCTGACTCGCCAGGCTTGCCCAGCCCGGTCGCACGGGCAACAGCGCGTCCGCCATCGCGCAGGCCGAATGACCCACGCACTCCACGCACTCCACGCGCTTTACAGACGCCGCCGCGCTCCCACACGTTACGCGTCCCACTCGAGCCACTTATCGAGGAGTTCCTCGATGAGGTGGCCCAGACGCTGGCACCCGCCACCGAGCGCGCGTATCGCGGCCCCGTCACCCTCTACCTCACCTATCTGTGCGAGACTCTCGACCGCGCGCCGGATCTCGCCGACTTCACGACCGAGACTGCCCGTGCCTGGACGGCGTGCCTGCGTGCGCAGCCGAAGGCTCTGGGCGGCATCGTCACCGACGGCAACCCGCCGATCGCCCTCGCCTCGCTCCGCACCTCCCTGCGGACCCTGCGGGTCTTCGCCAATTGGCTGCCCAAACCGCCGCACCGCTACTGCGAGGAGTCGCCGCTGCGCTACTTCAAACTGCCGCGAGGCGAAGAGACGGCAAAGGTGCCGGTCGAGATCGGGGACCTACGGAAGTTGCTGCGCGCTTCGGACCACGAGAAGGATAGTGTCTTCGGCGCCCGCTCGCGGGCGCTCCTGCTGACCCTCATCGACGGAGGCCTGCGTGCGCGGGAGATCGCCGCCCTGACTATCGGTGACGTCTCACTCACAGAGGGCCTCCTTGTCGTGCGACACAGCAAAGGGCGCAAGCCACGCCTGATTGCCGTGGGCGGTGAGACAATGCGCGCCCTACGCCGTTACACGCTCCTGCGTGAGGGACTGGAGCACAGCGCTACCTCGGCGCAGGCGCCGTTCTTCCAGACGATCCACGGCACCGCCTTTACCTATTATGGGCTGCGCAGTTGGCTGCACCGCCTGGAGCAGGACGCAGGCGTGCCACATCTCCACCTGCACCTTTTGCGCCACACCTCGGCGCTCGAAACCCTCGACGCCGGCGCCGACCTGCGCACGGTACAGCTCAAGCTGGGCCACGCCGATATTCACACGACCCAGGGGCTATTACTGAGTCCCAGTTTTCTTGCGTTCCATCCTCGTGTGACATGCTCTCAGCAGGTCACCACGGGGGTGGCGAAAACCAAGTCACTCCTCGACCGCGACCTAGAGGCAGACATTAATTTAGTGAACTGGCCGGGAGTTCCCCGGACAGTCAAAACGCCTGTGGAGAGGAAAGCGCTGGCCTGAACCGTGCGGTTCAGGTGAAACTGTCCTCA